>Ga0335085_10002534_pt1 | contig 33805 bp, 29 predicted proteins | sample Lox_Sample_45_FD_206712 | JGI IMG/M metagenome (GOLD analysis project Ga0335085, IMG submission 206712) | Soil microbial communities from Loxahatchee National Wildlife Refuge, Florida, United States - Lox_Sample_4.5 | ecosystem: Environmental > Terrestrial > Soil > Wetlands | place: USA... | reverse complement strand
CCCGGCTTCAGGGTGTTTGAAAACTCCTGGAGAAAGCCGCACGCGACAGCGATTGCCACGCGCAGACTGGCCGGGAACATCATTCGGGAGTAGTGCGATGAGCAAGTCGATTCGTTCTTATAGCACGTTGGCCGCTCTGGTTCTCGTGGCTGGCGCGTTGGGCTTTGCCCAATCTTCGGGCGAGGCGGTTTACAAAGCAAAATGCCAAAGTTGTCACGGCGCGCAGGGAACGCCCAATCCGGGTATTGCCAAGGCAATGGGCGTGAAGCCTGCTGGTGATCCCTCGGTCAAGTCCATCAGTGAAGCACAGATGATCGCCGACACCACGAACGGCAAAGGCAAGATGCCGGCATTCAAAGGCAAACTGACCGACGCCCAGATCAAGGATTCGGTTCTTTATTTCCGCTCCCTGGCCAAGTAAGTAACGGCCGGGTAGAGGAAGTGCAATCGGAAGTGCAAGGTAGTTTCAAGAAACAGCTTCAATGCAAGACAAAGCCGGCGCGGTCGTCGAGTCTCCGAGCCCCCGATCGCGCCGCTTTGCGTCACTGGGTTCCTGTTACCATTTCGATTGCGCAAAGAACGGCCGAAAGCGCAAGCCGATAAGTGAGGAGCCTCAACCTGAACCCATCGGCAAGCGCTTGGTGCGCATACGGCCGGCAAAATCCCCAAGGAGAATCATCATGACGAAAAGATTTCGTTCCCAAATCGTGCTGGCCGCTACGGTGTTGCTCGCCGGCTCCATGTGCTTCGCTGAAGATGGCGCGGCAGTCTACAAAGCAAAGTGCGCCATGTGCCACGGCCCCACCGGCACGCCCAGCGCGGGCATGGCCAAGGCCATGGGCATCAAGCCTGTCTCCGATCCGTCCATGAAGTCACTCACCGTGGCGCAGATTGAGGCCGCCGTGAAGAGTGGTAAGGGAAAGATGAAGCCGGTAGCAGGCCTGTCCGATGCGCAGGTGAGCGCTGTCGCCGCTTATTTCAAGACTCTCAAGTAGGCAGTACAATCTGCGCATAAGATCATTTCCCAAAGGAAGGCCCGCCCTCTCCCCGATGTGGCCGGACGGGCCCCTTGCACACGGAGGCTGAGGAATCGTGTCCCTCATTCAGAGATTTCGCAATGGCTGGCTTCGGCCGGCGCTGTTTTTCGGGAACAATCCCATCAGCCTGGCCGGCGGCGCCATCACCACAGCTTCCGGCGTCACCATGATCAGCTACTGGCTGGCGGAGCTCTCCGGCCATCTCAGTGACAATCCCTACCTCGGCATCATCTTCTTTCTCATCCTGCCTATCTTGTTCCTGCTGGGCCTCGCGCTCATTCCGGTCGGCGTCTTCCTGCGTCGCAGAAACCTGCAGAAGGCGGGCCAGATTCCCGCTGAATTTCCGCGCGTCGATCTCAACGACCCCATCTTCCGCCACGGCATCGATATCGTCATCGTCGCTACTATTGTCAACTTCCTGGTCGTGGCCACAGCCAGCTATCACGGCGCCGAGTACATGGACTCGCCTCAGTTTTGCGGCCGCTCCTGCCACGTCATGGCGCCGGAATACACGGCGTACAAGATATCCGCGCACTCGCACGTGGCCTGCGTCGAATGCCACATCGGCACCGGCGTACAGGCCTACTTCAGCGCCAAGGTTAACGGCACCAAGCAGCTCATCGAAGTTTCGTTTCATCCGCTGGCCCCGCTCGCCCCCAAAATCATTCCCAACTATCCCACGCCCATTCCGTCGCCGGTCACCAGTCTGCGTCCCGCGCGCTACACTTGCGAGGCCTGCCATACGCCCACGCGTTTCGACGGCGACAAACTGCTCGTGAAATCCAGTTTTGCTGACGACGAGCAGAACACAGAGTCACAAACCGTGCTGATCCTGCACCTGGGCGGTGAAGATTCGTTCTCGCATCGCACCGGCATTCATGGCGTGCACCTTGGCCACATCGAGTACATCGCCACCGATCCCACGCGTACCTCGATTCCCTGGGTCGAGCGCACCAACCCCGATGGCTCCAAGACCACCTATGTCGCATCGGCGCTGAATGGCGCGCAGCCCAAAGGTGAACGCCGCACCATGGACTGCATCGATTGCCACAATCGCGCGGCGCACACCTTTGTCACCGCCGAAGACGCCATCAACAGCGCCATGGCCGACGGTTCCATCAATCCTTCGCTGCCCTTCATTCACAAGGAAGGCCTTGAATTGCTCAAGGGAACCTATTCCAGCCAGGAAGAGGCCGGCCTCAAGATCCCGCAGCAGCTTGAGGCGTTTTATCGCGCGCAGAATCCCGACGTCCTCAGCCAGAAGTCCACACTGGTCAAGCAGGCTAGTCAGGAGCTCGTTACGCTCTACGATCAAAATGTCTTCCCGTTCATGAAGGTCACGTGGGGAACCCATCCCAACCACATCGGCCACCAGGAGTATCCCGGCTGCTTCCGTTGCCACGACGGCGACCACGCCGCCAGAGAAGGTGCCAGCATCACGCAGGACTGCTCAGCCTGCCACAACCTGTTGGCCGTAGAAGAAGCGAAGCCGAAAGTTCTCTCCGATCTCGGCATTCAGCTGCCACAATAACTGCCGGCGATCGCGCCTAACCGCGGAGGCTCTTGCTGCACCGTCTCAAGCATGGGTGCCCCGAGCCTCCTCTCTTATTTGTGAGGAACGCAATTCCTCAGCCCGTTACTCGCAGTGTGCGTCTCTGCGCGACCACACCTGCTTCGTTTGCGAACTTCGTTCTACAATCGGTCCCAGCACGTTCCACATGCATCCCGCGCGTGATGCGAACAATGGTTCATCTGCGCAGATTCGGTTTTCCGCTCGCCGCCGCTCTTCTCGGCAGCCTCGCGGTCGCACGCGCCGCCGCCATCACGCCCATCAATCCTTCGGCCATTCCGGTCACGGTCACGCTTGCCGCCAACAACATCAGCGTTGCGCAGGGTGCCACGGTGATCCTTACGGCGACCGTCACGCCCAAATCGGCCCCACCCGCAACTGGCGAACAAAACCCGGGAGGCCCCATCGTCTTCTATAACGGCGTGACGGCCATCGGCCAATCGACTCTCGCCGCGCTGCCCGCGAACAATGCTTCAGCGGCCACACTCGCAATTCAGAATCTTCCTGCGGGCCAGGACTCGATCACCGCAGTCTATGCCGGCGATACCGTCTTCGGTTCCGGCACGTCCGATCCGCTCGCGCTCAGCGTGCAGGCCTTCACGCTTGCTCCTGCCGCATCCAATCCGGCCACGAATTTGAATATCGTGCAGGGCGGCAGTGGTTCTGTGTCGTTCATCGTTGGCAGTGCCGGCGGCTTTAACGGATGGGTGCAAGTGCTCTGCACCGTCGATTTGCAGGACGACATGACCTGCACTCCCACTCCACAGACCGTTACACCCACGGCCACCGCCACCTTCACTGTAAAAACCTTCATTTCAGGAGGCCCACTTTACGCAGCAGCAGGCAAACGGCGCACTCCGCCGCCACTCTGGCCGCGCGCCGCGGGAGGGGCCGCGCTGGCCGCGCTCATGCTTTTCCTGGCCCCCTTTAGGCGGCGCAATCGCACCCTTGTCGGATCCCGCCCGCGCTCCTTGTTCACGCTTCTCCTGCTCTTGGCCATGCTGTCCGCGGCCGGCCTCGGCTGCAACAGCTCCAGCGTGCTCGCTCCCTACGGCACGCCGCTGGGCGTCGCAACGCTTAAGGTTACGGCCACTGCGTACATCAACAACGCCGCCACCACCCAGACCCTCTACTTCACCGTCAACGTGCAGCCGCAGTAAACATCGAATGGGCAGTTTCTGCTGACTTGCTGCCCCGCCGGCTCGCTGACCCGCTCACTCTCCCCGCCTTTCCGTGTTACGCTGGCTTTTCGCCTGATATAAACAATCCAGCCAATCCCTGGGAGCGCTACGCCTGATGCATTCCAATCACCCTCTCCATTTCAATCTCGTTGCCTCAGCCCACGCCGCCATGATCGAGCACGGATTCCAGCCTGACTTCCCGCCGGGAACTGAAACCGAACTCGCTGCAATCAAGGAACAGACGGCTCCTCCCGCTGTCGACGGTCTCGCCGACCTGCGAGATCTGCTCTGGTCCTCCATCGACAACGACACGTCGAAAGATCTCGACCAGATCGAGTGGGCCGAGCAACTTTCCAATGGCCAGATCCGGGTACTCGTCGGCGTTGCCGACGTCGATGCGCGCGTCAAAAAGGGCACTGTTATCGACAAGCATGCGGCATTTGAAACGACCTCGGTTTACACAGGCGTAAGCATCTTTCCCATGCTGCCCACCGAGCTGTCTGAAGGCATCACGTCGTTGAACGAGAACGAAGATCGTGCCGCCATCGTCATTGAATTCACGCTCGATCCGGGCGGATGCACTTCACCGGGCAAGGCCTATCGCGCGCTGGTGCGCAATCGCGCACAACTCGCCTATCCCAGTGTAGGCGCGTGGCTTGAAGGCAAAGCCGACCCTCCCGCAAAGGTCGCGGCCAGTGCCGGCCTCGCCGCGCAACTCAAATTGCAGGATCAGGCCGCGCAGCACCTTGTGGGCTGCCGCTTTCAGCATGGCGCGCTCGACTTGGAAACCATTGAGACCCGCCCTGTCACGCTCTCCGACCAGATTGTCGATATCGCGCGCCTCGAAAAAAACCGCGCCACCTCGCTCATTGAGGAGTTCATGGTCGCGGCCAACGGCGTCATCGCGCGCACTTTTGAAAGCGCAGGGGTCGCCTCCATCCGCCGCATCGTGCGCACGCCCAAGCGCTGGGACCGCATCGTCGAGCTCGCTCAAGAAAAGGGCACAACTCTGCCCGCCGACCCCGACTCGAAAGCGCTCAACGATTTTCTTCTCGAGCAGAAGCAGAAAGATCCTGACCATTTTCCCGATCTCTCGCTTGCCGTCGTCAAACTCATGGGGCCTGGCGAGTACGTTCTCGTCAAACCCAACGAGCCGTCGCCCGGCCATTTCGGCCTCGCTGTGCAGGACTACACACACTCCACTGCGCCCAATCGCCGTTTCCCCGACGTTGTCACACAGCGTCTGCTCAAATCATTGCTTACCCGCTCCGCGCCACCCTACTCGCAGGACGAGCTCAATGCCATCGCGCAGCGCTGCACCGAAATGGAAGATGCTGCGCGCAAGGTCGAGCGCGACATGCAAAAGCGCATTGCAGCGGTCGTTCTGCATCCTCACATCGGCCAGAGCTACCCTGCCATTGTCACCGGCGTTACCAGCCACGGAACTTTTGTCCGCACCCTCGCTCCCCACGTGGAAGGTATGCTGGTCCGCGGCGGCAAAGGCCTCGACGTGGGCGATCGAGTTACCGTGAAACTTGTCTCCACCGATCCGCAGCGCGGATTCATCGATTTCGCGGTGTAAACCACGGCCTGTCATTCACTTCAGACGGCCATCGTGGAACGCTCGGCCCGCCGCTTATTGGGTACTTGCGTCAGAAAATCACTGTGTCCCTACCGCAAGCTACTGCGTCTAATCAGGAGAAATAGTTGTGCCAGATGGAATACCCCTTCCTGGTGCTTGACACAAAGCCCAGAGAAACGGGCTATATCAAGCGGCTTCCCCTGAGCCGATCTGCCCGCGCGGCACGTCGTCCCGGCGTAGGCCGACTCCCCCAATCAGGTGAATGAATGCAATTCAAACTTTGGCTCATCTCCGGAGCCCTTCTTTTCTCAACGGCCACCCTCACATTGTTAGCACCTGCGCGGGCGCAGCAGGTGGAGTCCGGCGCCGCCATTGCTTCAAATGCATTGCCCGACGCTCCTGAACCGCAAGCGCCTGCGCCATCTCAATCGGCGCAATCCCAGTCATCGAGCCAGTCTCAGGCAGGCCAGTCTCAACCGGGACAATCGCCATCGAACGCCGCCGCGCCTGCGCAGCCGGCAAGCACATTGCCTGCCATCAAGCGCATTCCACCTCCGCAGCCCAAGCGGATCCTCGGCGTCATGCCCAACTACCGCGCCGTCAGCGCCGGCGAAATTCCGCCGCCCCCCACTCCGCGCGAAGCCTTCATCGTGGCAACCAAAAACAGCTTCGACTACTCTGCTTTCGTCTTTGTCGGCATAACCTCGTTGCTTGCCGAGGGAACGAATGCGCATCCGCAACTCGGTAAAGGAGTCCCCGGCTACTGGGCTTACTATTGGCGCGGCTATCTCGACAAAACCGACGGCAACTACTGGGTCGACTGGGTCATGCCGACGGCTTTCCACCAGGACGAGCGCTACTATGCGAAGGGCGAGGGCGGAGTCCTCAATCGCTCCGTTTACGCCGCCACGCGCATCCTCATTACGCCCGATTACCACGGCAAGAACAGCTTCAACGCATCGGAGATCCTGGGCCGCGGCGTGTCCCAGGCGATCTCACTTTCCTACTACCCGAGCAAGACACAAACTGCAACCGGCTTCACTGAGAAATACGCCTACGCTCTCGGGCGCGACGCGCTGACCAACGTCTTTCGCGAGCTCTGGCCCGACGTCGCCGAGCATTTGCACCGTCATCCTCACTGATCCGGACGTACGGCTTCGCTCGGGGTTCGTGGTCGCCCCATCCTATCGCGCTTTTGCGAAAGGGCGGGATATCTCGACATTCGGCGTATGTGCGCCGCATCATCCACCAAAGCCTTCCAACCCCGCTAACTCCGCCAACTCCGCTAACTCCGCCAGCTCCGCTGCCCTCTGCGCTATCATTACCTCCATCTCTTGAGTTTGCTCGCAAACCTTTACCTCAAAGCGCTGCCTCCGCGCCGGCAGCCAGAAAGGCCTCTGTATGGATAACTCACCACTGCTCGTTTTCACTCTCATCGTTGCCGCCATCGTCGGAATCTTCATTCTGGTCACCGTCCTCAAGACCATGTACACGGTGCGCACTTACTCGGCCGGCGTGGTCGAGCGCTTCGGCAAGTTCAACCGCGTCGCCAAGCCAGGCCTCCAATTCCTTTTGCCTTATTGCGAGACCGTCCGCCTTGTTGACCTGCAGGTGCGGCAGGCCGTGGTCAATGTCGAAACCAAGACCAAGGACAACGTCTTCGTCACCATTCCCGTCTCGGTGCAATACCAGGTGGTCGAGTCGAAGGTCTTTGACGCCTACTACAAGCTGAGCAATCCGCAGTCGCAGATTGAGAGCTATGTCTTCAACTCGATCCTCGGCCACGTCCCCACGCTCACTCTTGATGAGGCTTTCGAACAGCAGCAGCAGATCTCCGCGGCCGTCAAGCGCGATCTCGATGAAGTGATGGACACCTTCGGCTACAACATCCTGCGCGCGCTGGTCACCGACATCGTTCCCGACGCGAAGGTGAAAGCCGCCATGAACGACATCAATGCCGCGCAGCGCGAGCAGATCGCCGCCCAGGCCCGCGGCGAGGCCGACAAGATCCTCAAGGTCAAGCAGGCTGAAGCTGAAGCCGAATCGAAAGCCTTGCAGGGCGATGGCGTGGCCCGCCAGCGCCAGGCCATCATCAAAGGCCTGCAAACTTCGGTAGAGCAATTCAAGTCGGCCGTCGAAGGCTCGACCGCGCGCGATGTCATGGCCATGGTGCTTCTCACGCAATACTTCGACACCATGCGCGAAGTCGGCGTCACCGGCAAGTCATCGACAATTCTGCTACCCAGTTCGCCCGGCACGGTCAACGACCTGATGACACAAATCATGGCCGGCTTCCAGGCCACGAAGACGCAGTAACTGAGAGCAGCAGGAAATCTGGAACATGAAAATATTAGGTGCCCAAGTCCCGATTCTGGGACTTGGGAGAGCACAGGCACTTGCTCCATCTGTGTGCTTCCTCCCGGAGGGAGGATCGAAAATAGCCCAGGGTGAAACCCTGGGAAAGCATCGCAAAAGAACGAGCCGCCCCGTAGGGCCGGGCGAATCTCATCGCCGATTGCGCCATTTTATAAGCGTCTCCTGCGCTCAGAGCGGAATCGCGATCCAGGGCTTAACGCCTCTACGCCGACTTGCTAACTCGCCGGCCCGCTCCCTTGCCGCTCTTCCGATTCTTCTCCGCCCGCAGCTTCCACGCCGCATGCAGCGCGCCGCGCAGCGAATCCTCGTCCGCCATCGCCAGTCGGACATGCGTCATGCCCATCCGTCCCCACCCGCCATGAATCGGCAAAAACAAGTCCGGCCGTTCCGCAATGAACTCCGCCTGCAGCTCCGGCGTCAGCATCAGGTTGCCAAAGCCCAATTTGACCGACGCCATCGTGGCAAAGATTCGCCCGCCGACGCGAAAGGCCTCGGTGTCCGCATGCGGAACTGCCTCAGCCCCTTCCAGGCTCAACGCAATTCGCTTGAAATCCTTCGCGGTCATCGGTTTTCAGATCCCTGGACCCTGACCCCTGATCCCTGCTCTTCAAATTCTTCATTCATCCATTTGCTGAACGCCGCGAACTCCTCGTCGCGTCCCAGAAAATCCCGTACCATCTCGCGACCCGGCTTCGATCCACCCTGCTCCAACACCGTCCTGCGGTAGCGCGTGCCCGCCTCGCCCCCCAGCAGATCTGTCGAATCGAACTGCCCGAAAAAGTCCAGCGCGATCACCTTGTCGAACATGTACGTGTAGTAGTTCGACGAGTAGCCCATCAGGTGCCCGAAGCTCGCATACATCTTGCTGCCGTCGAGCCACGTCCACGGCTGGAACTGCCCGTACAGCTCGCGCGTGATCGCGTCCGGATCGAGCCCCGCCGCATCCCGATCGTGCAGATCGAGCGAGAGCGTCGTGTAGTAAAGCTGCGTGCGAACCCAGTCCGCGCGCCCGAACGCGCCGGCCCGCTTCATCGTGCGAATCAGGTCCGACGGCAACACCTCGCCCGTCTCGTAGTGTTTCGCAAACGCCTGCAGCAGCTTCTCGTCGCGGAAAAACTCCTCCAGCATCTGCGACGGCACCTCGATGAAATCACCCTCTGTCGCAAATCCCGAAAGGCCGGCCCACTCTGTGCGCCCGCCCAGGATCGCATGCATCAAATGGCCGAACTCATGGAAAAACGTCACCACATCGGAGTATTGCAGAAGCCCTGGATCATCTCCGTCGCCCGCAGGGAAATTGCAGATCAGCGCAGCCTCCGGCAGTACCCGCCCGCGCACTCCGGCAACCACCGGTGCCGCAGAGAACCACTTGTCCTTACCCTCGCGCGGATGCATATCGAGATAGAACCGGCCGACCATGTGCCCGCTTTCAAAAACTTCATACACGCGCACCGCCGCATGCCACGCCGGCGCTTGCGATGTCCTGAACTCCACCTTGAACAGCTTCGCCGCCGTCTGCAGCACGCCCGCCTCAACCCGGGTATACGGGAAATAGGGCCGCACCGACTGTGAATCGAAATCGAACTGCTCACGCCTGAACTGCTCGTACCAATAACCGCGGCTCGTAATGTCGATTTCGCTCAGGCCGGCGTCGCGCTGCCGCACAAAATCGAGCACCAGTTTGTGTTCGTGCTTCGCGCCGTCGCGGCTGGCCTCATTCAATTTCGCCAAAAACGCCCGCACGTTTGCCGCCGACTTCATCATCTGGTCCGCCGTCGCCAGATCGGCCCAACTACGAAAGCCTAGAACGCCCGCAATCTCCTGCCTCGTGGCCAGCAGATCCAGCAGCAGTTGCCGGTTCGCCGGATACGCTCGCGTGTTGTACGCCAAAAACATGCGCTCGCGCAGCGCCGCGGAGGCTGCATACGTCATCACCGGCATCATGTCCGGCGGATCGGTTGTCAGCGTCACGCGTTCTTTACCGTCCTCGCCTTTCTGCGCCGGATGCCGTGCAATGTAATCCGCCGGGAGTCCTTCCAACTCAGCCGGCATCGCCTCAATCGTCTTGCCTCCCTCTTGAATATTGCGGCTGAACGCAAGCGACAGCATCGTCGCCTTCTCGTGCAGCGCATGCAAGCGCTCGCGTGTCGCTTCGTCCTTGTCCACGCCGGCCAGCCGGTAGCCCAGCAGCGTGCGCTCCAAGTAGTGTTTCGTTGCTGCGCTCGTGCCGTCCAGCTTGATGGCCACCAGCGCGTCATACACCGGGCGATTCAGGCTGAGCGCGCTGCCCGCCATCGCCACGCGCTGCGCCTCCATCTGCGCCTGGTCGCGTACGGCCTTGTCCGCGGCCACCGAATTCAGAATGCCCGCCTGCGCTCCCGCCAGGCCCAGTTGCTCGATCGCCGTGTCGTACAGCATCAGCGAATTCTCAGGCGTGCGCCCGCCCTGCACCGCCAGCAGTTGCGCCAGCGCGTCCTCATGGGAAGCCAGACGCGCGCTCACCCACGTCGTCAGAGCTTCAGCCGACGCTGCACCGCCGGCCTCCCACGCGTGCATTGCTTGTCCGGCAGTTGCAGAGGTTTCAGTTGCCATGTTGGGGAAATCCTCCAAAGCTTTAGACTACCAAGCGCAGGGCCGCCACTTTTTCTCCCCTGCGCCTCACCCGCTATCATTCACTCGTACAGAATCGCAGAGGAGCAGAGCCCCGCACATGCGCATCGTAGACCTGCGCGAAGTCACCGCGCCCATTGCTTCCCCCATCGCCAATGCGTATATCGACTTCTCCAAAATGACCTGCTCGCTGGTTGCCGTCGTTACTGACGTGGTGCGCGACGGTCGCACGGTCATCGGCTACGGTTTCAACTCCAACGGCCGCTACGGGCAGGGCGGATTGATCCGCGAGCGTTTCGCCCCGCGGCTTCTCGAAGCCAAGCCCGATTCGCTGCTCAACGATGCCGGCGACAATCTCGATCCTGACCGCATTTGGGCTACTCTCATGCGAAACGAGAAGCCCGGCGGCCACGGCGAGCGCTCCGTCGCTGTCGGCACCATCGACATGGCCGTGTGGGACGCGACAGCCAAGATCGCCGGCAAACCGCTCTTCCGCCTGCTCGCCGAGCGCTACCATCGCGAGGCCGATCCGCGCGTCTTTGTGTACGCCGCCGGCGGCTACTACTATCCCGGCAAAGATCTTACCGCCCTGCGCGCCGAAATGCGCGGCTACCTCAATCGCGGCTACACCGTCGTGAAGATGAAGATCGGCGGTGCGCCCATTGACGACGATCGCCGCCGCATCGACGCCGTTCTCACCGAGATCGGCAGCCAGGCGCAACTAGCGGTAGACGCCAACGGACGTTTTGACCTGGAAACTGCCATCGCCTACGCCAGGATGCTGCGCCAGTATCCGCTTTTCTGGTTTGAAGAAGCCGGCGATCCGCTCGACTTCGCCCTGCAGGCCGCGCTCGCCGAGTTCTATCCCGGACCGATGGCCACCGGCGAAAATCTTTTCAGTCATCAGGACGCGCGCAACCTGCTGCGCTACGGCGGCATGCGCCCCGATCGCGACTGGCTGCAATTCGATCCCGCGCTTTCTTACGGTTTCTGTGAATTTCAGCGCACCTTCGCCGTCATGCAATCCGCCGGCTGGTCGCCACGTCGCTGCGTGCCCCACGGTGGCCATCAGATGGCGCTCAACATCGCCGCCGGCCTCGGCCTCGGCGGCAACGAGAGCTATCCTGATCTCTTCCAGCCTTACGGCGGATTCCCCGATGGTGTCCGCGTCGAGGAGAGTCACATCGTGATGCCCGAGCTGCCCGGCATCGGCTTCGAAGGCAAAAGCGATCTCATCCGCGTCATGCGCCAGCTCGCAGAATGATGCAACCCACGTCTCTCAATAAATTTTCGGTGCCCCCGTTCCCGAGTTTGGGAACCGGGGAGACCATGTATCAAAATTCAACTCTGACTCGCTGACGAGCTGACTGGCTGACTTGCTTGGCGATTCTCGTACCTGTCCAACCGCTTCTTGTAGAGCAGCAGCACGCTCGGCCCAAACGACAGCAGCATCACCGCAACTCCTGTCACGATGCCAAAACTTGTCGCTATGGGAGCCGAGCAGTCCTCGCGCCGGCGAACCCACACATGGCACGGCACGGCGATCAGCAGTTCCAGCACGCTGCCTTTCAGCAGCCACGAAATGATGCGCGTCGTCGCCGTTTCTGACTTGCGAAAGTAGGCGTAGAAGACGATGGCCCACGCCACCCAGAGCCCAATCCAGATGGCCAGCATTTCCACTTCGGTGTCCCAGAACTTGTCGATGAAATGATCGCTCCAGATTGCAGCGCCCACTGCAGAGAACACGGCAAACGCCAGCAGCGCAAACAGCATCGACCCGACAATCACAGAGACGGCAAGGTGCGTCTGCGGCTTCAGCCGCTTCTGCGTTGTGTCCACCGAAAGAAAAAGCAGAATCGCCTCGCCGGCCAGAACCGCGGCAACGGGCACCCACGTGAGCCACTCGCCGTACACGCCGATCAGATCGCTCGAAAAGATCTGACGCAATGCATCCTTGTCACCGGCAAGAATCATGCCCAGCGGCACCAGAAGCAGCAGAAGGATCACGGCGTAAAACACACTGATGACAATGCCCCACTTGCGCATGGCGCACCCCTTCTTTCTATCAAGTGGAAGACTCACCATGGTACGCCCTTTTAGCGCCGATCTGCGATGGAAGTTTTCGATTGCGCAAGGGACTGTTCAGTGTGTGCCGCTCATCTCCTGCGGCATCTTGAGAAACTCTTCCGGCTTCAGTGCCCTCTGTGTAAATCGCGCTTCAAAGACTGCGCCTTTGAAGTAATCGCGGCGGTCAATCCGCGTCCCGATCGACGCGTGCCCCGGGCCCTGCGGTACAAGGTCGAATTCGCCTTCGCCCTGCATCGCGTCGCCCACGTAATTGCGCAGCATCCTGCCGTCATAAACTGCCGTCACGCGATACCACTTGTCTAACGGATGCAGATCGTCGCAGTTCAACAATGTTCTGTGCGATCCGTTGGCCGACTGGGCAAAGCTGTCGAGGCACCACTGTCCTTTCACAATGCGAATCTCAAACAGCATGCGGTTTCCCGTGTCTTTGCCCGTCGCCGGATCGACTTCGGCCAGGTGAAAGAATCGCTGCGCCTGCGCGCCATCTGCATCGGGCCTGAAGATCACCTCCCATGTGTATGTGCTCGCGCCCGCCAGCGGGTGGTCATCCACAAACAGCGCATCGTCCACGCCATTGAACGCGATGGCTTTGCCATAGGGCGAATCGATGAGGTGAGGATGCCCAAGCATATGCGTGGGATGGCCGCCGATCGAATCGACATTGTCAAAACGCCAGACCGTCGACTGCGATCCTTGCGCCCCTGCAGATACCCCTGTCAACATCGCGCCGCAAACAAGCGCAAGTGCTATCCCTGCGCGCGTCCTACAAAAAAATCTCTTCACCCTTGCTCCAATCCACACTAATCTTTCTCTGATCTCTGATCTCTGATCTCTGATCTCTGATCTCTGATCTCTGGTCTCTGATCCCTGATCCCTAGTCCCTGGCCCCCGCCTTTCCCACTCCCGCCGGAAATTGATCAAACGTCCGATCCACCGGCTTGCCCAACAGCCACTTATCCGCAAACGCCAGCAGAGCATCCCAATCGCCCTGCACCATGCCGTGCGGCCGATCGGCCCAGCTTACGCCCAGCTTGTCGGCCGCGTGCAAAAACGCGTACGCCGGCCGCGTTGCAATCCACGAATGATACACGCCGTTCTGGTTCACATTCTGGTCGTGATCGCCTTCCAGGCAGATCAGGGGTCGCGGCGCGACCAGCGCCATAAGCCAATGCTCGTCAAACGGCAGTTTATCGGGCTGGCCCCAGAACTGGTGCAGGTGCGGTGAAAACCAGTTGGGATATTTGCGGACCATCTCTGTCAATCCTTCTTTGCCGCCTCGATCGGGAACCGATCCGCTGTATCGGTATGCAGGCGTACCACCGCCGGAGCTCGCCACCGGCGCCACCATCGCCCACCGATCGTCAAATGCGCCAGCAATCAGGGCCGCTTTCCCCGTGCGGGAAACTCCCGTAACGATCAGCTTGTTCTTGTCGATAGTCGGATCGGTGACAAGATAATCCACGATTCTCGACGCGCCCCACGCCCACGCGCGCAGCAATCCCCAGTCGTAATTCGGATACGCCGGAAAGAAGCGCGTCGTACGATACGCCCAGCTTCCATCGGGCAAGCGCAGAGTGGTGTCTTCGCCGCAATCGTTGTTGTTGAACATCACAAACGCAAATCCGTGCGCCAGCGCCGGATTGCTCTCCGCAATCTGCTCCGGCGTGCGCGGGTGCAGAAAGCGCGCCATCCGCTGCGTATTCGCAGCTTCATCGGCCACCGAAACCGGCCCCGTCACCAGCAGCACATCCTGGTTGTGTCCCTGGTTTGCGCCTTCAGGCAGCCGCTTTAGCGGAGTCGCTCCTGGCGGCGTTCCCGACGGCGACACCAGCGCTGGAAACGGCCCGCCTTGAGCCGGCGTGAAGATGCCGATGTCGAGGCTCAGGCTCTCCTGCGGACCAAACGTCAGATGCACGAGGCGATACTTCACCTTGTCGTCCATCAGCATCTGCGAACTCACTTCGGTGCCCTTTACATTGCCCGGAGGTGGCGGCGCCAACCCTACTGCGTAATATTCGAGCACCCGCTTCATCTGCGCTCGGCGCTCCTCCCACTGCTTTTGCGTCTTCACCGGCTTGCCGTTGTCAAGCGTCATCACCGGCGGCATCTCCGTCCGAACCGGCAACTGGTCCACTCCGGGCATTTCGGGCATCGACGTCCTAATCGCCGGCAGCGGAATCTCCTTCGGATCCGGCCGGTCGGGAATCGGCGTACTCCCCGTCTGCCCGTTCACCAGGCACGCCATTACCCCCAAGGCCAACATCGGGAAACCGCAACACACTCTCTTCATCCCAACTCCCTCGCCAAATTACCTGCTCGCGGGTTGCTCCACCCTTTTCGCGCTTTTTGCAAAAGAGTGGAGCACTCCACCGCCGATATCCCAACCCCGTTAACTTCGCTGCCTCACTTCAGCTCGTACTTCTTCTCGGGTTCCGGCACAGGCTCCGGAACCTTCGGCATCTTCGCCGGATCGATCTTCGCGGCTCCCGCTAATCCTTCTCCGGTCACGTTGTCAATGCTGATCAGCGGTCCGTCGAATCCGGTCACCTTCACGTCGCGAATCACTACGTCTTTCATGTTCGCCAGCGTGATGCCGCTCTTGCACGTCCCCGTCACGTTCGTCAGCGAAAAGCCCACCAACGGTTTGCGCGGATGAATCTCCGTCGCCTGCACCAGCACCGCTTCCTCCGTCACACGAATATTCGAGAACCGGAAATTCCTGAACTCCGGAATCCCCTCATCGCCGGGCACCGGAAACTCGTCCTGCTTGCCGCTGTTCAAGTTGTTCAGCCGCAGAAATCCCTGCTTCGCGCCCGAAGCCTCAAAATCGTCCACCGAGATGTTTTCGACATACGCGCCGCGTCCTGGCCGGCTCTTAATGTAAATGGCATGCGTACGCGCGCCCACGCACTTGCAATGTTCCACCACCACATCCTTCACACCCGCCGACGTCTCGCTGCCAATCCCGATGCACGCAAACACCTTGTCGTTAAACGTGCAGTTTGTAATGTGCACATCCTCGCAAGGCCGGTTAATCGTGTACGCTTCTTCGCCGCGCCCCGACTTCAGCGAGATGCAGTCGTCGGTCGTATCGAACGTGCACCCGTCGATCACTGTGCGCCTGCATGAGTCCACATCGATTCCATCCGCGCCGCTGTTGATCGTCATATTCTTGAACGTCACCTTCTCGCAGTACACCGGATGAATCGACCACATCCCCGCCTGGCTCGTGAACAGGTTCTCCACATTCACGTTGCGGCAGTTGGTAAACTCCAGCAACGCCGGCAGCCGCATGCCCGTCTTCCGGTCCACGCGTCCTCTGATCGCCGAACTCGCCACGATCTTCCCCGGCCCCATAATGCCAAAGTTCTGGCTGTCCATCGCCGAAATGAAAGCGCTGTAGCCTTTGATCCAGCGTCCCTCCCAGCGCACCTCGGCCACCGGATAATCCGCCATATCGCCGGATCCCTGCAAGGTTGCGCCGTCTTCAATGCGCAGCACCACATTGCTGCGCATCGCCAGAGCACCCGTTGCGTAGTCGCCCGCCGGTACTACCACTTCGCCGCCACCCAGCATCGCGCAGCGTTCAATCGCCAGTTGCAGCGCCTGCGTATCGTTCGTCTTGCCGTCCCCGGCCGCGCCGTGGTCCTTCACATTCAGCGTCACCTTCGGCCCTGCATTCGCTGCCACATCGGGCGCGGTCGGCTGGCTTGCTGCCGTGCCGGTTGCCGTTCCCATATGCCCGCATCCGCCCAGCGATGCCGCAACCGGCGCCACCAGTACTCCTTGCGCCGCCGTCCGCAAAAAATCTCTCCGGCGCACAATTCCGCCTGCCAATCCGCTCACTGTAGGGAATCCTCCATGGATACTGACGAACGAGAAGCGCCGTAAGACCTCAGTGGTCAGTCCACTTGCGACGCGTCAGCCATCTTCACCCCCGGACAGGTTCTGGGTCAAGCACACCGGCCCGCCTCATGCTCCCCCACCACTCTGGTAATCCAATTCCTGGCTCCGGTTACCCTTTCGTACCGTATATTCTCGGTTGCATTGACCGCAAAAGCCCTTTAAGATGCGTCAATTGAAGGAAATGCCACTCGCGGTATCCAGCACGATCGAATCGCCGCATGCGCCGGCCCCGGCTACGCCCCGCCTGCGGGTAGGTAAGCTCTGCATTGCCGTCCAGGGAACCACACCATCGGAACTCTTTTCCCGGGCCGACACCGCCCTTAAAGATTCTGTTTTCTTAGAGTTTCGCTTCGACGCGCTCTCCAAGCCAGCGGCGGTTTTTCCCGATCTCAAGACCTTCCTCGGTCGCCGTGGGGTCACATCCATCGCCACCTGCCGGCGCAAGTCGTGCGGCGGCCACTTTACAGGCTCCCTTAACGCCGAGCTCGAGTTCCTTCTCAAAGCCGCTCAAACTGGTTGCCAGATCGTCGACCTCGAAATCGAGTCGGTCGAGCAGTGTACGAAGCCGCAATTCGCCAAATTCCGCGCGGCCCTCCGTGCTGCCGGTGCCTCCCTCCTCATCAGCTCGCACGACTTCACCCGCACCCGCCGACCCGACGGCCTCAACCAGACCGCCCAGCGCATCGCAGCTTTCGAGCCGGATTTCGCCAAAGTCGTCACCACCGCCCGCAGCCTCGCTGACAACCTCGCCGTGCTGCAGATGATTGAGGACCAATCCCTCAACTCCCACATCGTTGGTATCGCTATGGGCGAGGAGGGCATCATCAGCCGCATCCTCAGCCCCCGTGCCGGCGCTGCTTTCACCTTTGCCTCGGCGGCTGAAGGAGCCGAAACCGCGCCCGGCCAGATCTCTGCCCGCACGATGCTCGATCTCTATCGTCTCGAACAACTCGATCAGGCTACGCGCATCTTTGCCGTCGCCGGCAATCCCATCGCGCATTCGCTTTCGCCCCTCATGCACGCCACGGCTTTCCGTCGCGAAAACGTCAACGCCACCATGCTCCCTCTCAAGGTGCGCACACTCGACGACCTGCTCACCGTCGTCCGCGACCTACCCCTCGACGGCGTCGCCGTCACTATGCCTCTCAAGCAGGAGGTTCTTCCGCACCTGGCCAACATGGACACGCTCACCGGACGCATCGGCGCCTGCAATACGCTCCGCACCGGCGCCGATGGCAAGCTCTACGGCTTCAATACCGATGTGGCCGGCGTCGTTCGCCCGCTCGAGCGCCGCATGCGCCTGCCCAAGTCGCGCATCCTCGTCATCGGCGCAGGTGGCGCCGCGCGCGCCGCAGTTTTTGGACTCGTCGAGCAGGGCGCAGAAGTCTACATCGTGAACCGCACGCACGAAAGGGCCGTCACCCTTGCTCGCAAGGCCAAGGCGCACGTGCTCAAGCAGAACGTGCTCGCCAAGCAGCGCTTCGACGCCATCATCAACACCACTCCCTGCGGCATGACCGGCGTCAAGCAGCAGCTTCCCATCAAAGAAAGCGAGCTCAATGCCTCGCTTGTCTTCGACATGGTCTACACGCCTATCGAAACCCCGCTGCTTAAGCTCGCCAAGTCCCGCGGCCTCGCTGTTATCTCCGGTCTTGAAATGTTTGTGCAGCAGGGCGCGCGTCAATTCGAAATCTGGACCGGCAAGCCCGCTCCGGAAGCCGAGATGCTTCGCGTCGTCGAACTCGAGCTCCGGCGCCGTCCCCAATAGCTCCAGAGCAGATTCATAAAGAACTGCCGCCTGGCGAAGACGAGAATCACACTGCAAACAGTACGATTGCGGATACGGCAATGCCGATAAGCAGGCTCATGCGGTCGGTTAGAGCGAAGACGAGAGGGTCCTCATTCAGCTCTCCGCGTGATGCCAGCAGCCATACGCGGCACAGCCAGAGGATCATGAGCGGCGCGATCAGCCACAGAACCTCGGGACGATGATAGAGCATCGTTACGTCAGTCCCGCTGATGTAGATGGCAAAGATCACTACAGCCGCAAAGGCGCTGGCCGTCCCGAAGGCTCGCAACTGGTCGGCATCGGCGATCAGGTAGCCGCGCGCGTTCATAGGCGACAATCCGCTGGCGCGGAGGTTCTGCAACTCGGCGAAGCGCTTGGCCATTGCAAGAGAAAAGAACAGGAACACGGCAAAGCCGGCCAGCCAGTGCGAGATGATCGAGTGCGTGGCCGCGCTGCCGGCCAAAAGGCGCAAAGTATATAGCCCCGAAAGCACCAGCACATCGACTACCGCAATGCGCTTGAGCGCCCATGAGTAGGCGAGCGTGCTGAAAAAATAGAGCAGCAGCCATCCAAGGAACGCGGCGGGCAAAAATCGCGAACCGAAGAGCGCCAGGACCATAAGCAGCGCCGCAATCACTGCGCCGGTAAGCGCCGGCAGATCGCCTGAGGCAAATGGCCGCAAACGCTTCTTGGGATGGTGCCGGTCGGCTTCCACATCAAGCAGATCATTGATCACGTAGGCTGACGATGCGGTGAGGCTGAAGCAGCAAAAGGCCAGCAGCGCAGCCAGAAGCCGCTTAAGATCGATGACGTGCCCCAGTAGCAAGGGAAGGAATACGAGAAGGTTCTTGGCCCATTGATGGGGTCGGATGGCCCGAAAAACTGACCAGAGCGGGCGAGTGCGCTCAGCAAAAGTGCGCGCGGGACGAATCCCGGTCCTTTTGAGTTTAAGCCGCAGCAGAAGGCTGGGGTTCGCCAACATGGTTTCTGAGGCTTGCGCGAGAAGCGGAAGATCGGGAACGTCGTTGCCGACGTAATCGTATGCAGCATCGTTGAGCTCGCCGCGCAGGTGATCAAGTTTGGCATTCCCAGTGAGATTGACGGCGCCGTCGCTGGCCAGAACCCCCGCGAAGATGCCGAGATGCTCTGCCACGCGCCGAGCAAGCCTCTCATCGGCACCGGTGGCGAGGTAAATGGCGCGCCCCCGCGCAGACTCCTCGTGAAGAAACTGCAACAGCTTGCGGTTATAGGGAAGATGGGCGACATCGAGCGAGATGTGCCTGCCAATGTAGGCCTTGAATGCGGCTTTCCCGTGAAAAAGCTGGAGAGGTAACGCGAACAGAAACGCTGGGTGTGTGCGCGTGAGAACCAGCAGCGAATCGATCAAGGTGTCCGATTTGACGAGCGTTCCGTCCAGATCGACGCAGAGCGGCCGCAGAGTTGTCGCGGCGGGTTCAGGCGGAGAAGCGAGATGGGACAACCGTGCACCTCATGGTGAAGCCATGCAACGCAAGACTGACCGGGCGTCATCCGATCTGTCTTCGCAATTAGAGGATAGGCCGATCGTTGCCCGGCTGCCAGTTACGAAAAGGGAGCAGGTATACACATCTGCACCAGAATCGGCAGCGACTGGGAAACCTGCTGCCGCGTACCCCGCGCTCCCTACGCCAGGCCTGCTGCGCGACCACGGTCACGTTATTTTAGTAATCCCACCCCGGTAATTCTTTAGCCCTCATTGCTCTTGTGAGTGGATCGTAGATCGCCCATCCTTGAATCGATCCCGCATTCAGCCGCTGCGCGGCGTTGGGGTCGAGCATATCCGTTGATGGATCGACTAATTAGAGCTTTGCAGGAACCAACGCGCCGGGCATGGCAGGGCGCGCAGAAATGATGAGACATTTATGAAACCGCTGGGTTTGCTGCTGTCACTGGTCTCCGCTGCCGGACTACTTATATGGACAATTCCGAGTGCCATTTCGCAGACTCCCGCGTATGGCGAACGGCTGGTTTCCGCCCCGGGAACCCCAACCTATCGACTGACAGAAGAAATCCTGTCGGTACAGGCTGCGCTGAGTCAATTCGACACCGCGCTTGCCTTACATGACGTGGGAGGGCTTCAGGCCATCGGCATCAAGCGGGTGAGCGCGAAGCGCTGGCAGCAGTTCTTCAAAGACAATCCCAGCGCCACGGTGACGGACCGTTGTGTGCTTTCTGAGCTGTCGATCTCAAACGGCACCGCGAATTGGACCTGCATGGAGACGGCGACCATCATTTCCGAAGACAAGCCAAAAGCGTTCGTGCACGAAATACGCTTCGTGTTTGCCAAAACCGACGGAAGATGGATGATCCTCGATCGCCGATAAGCTGCGGCGCTCTCGTGGCCCGACTGGCAGAACGGGGCCGAAAGATCACTTTTAGAGATTGCGAATTGGAATTGGTAGATCGCGAGAGCACCACGTCTCGCTGGCGCAGCCGCTCTTGCGAGCGAAAAGCGAGCGGCTTCTCCATGTAAAGGTGGTGGAGCTGAGCGGGATCGAACCGCTGGCCTCCTCGTTGCGAATTCAGCAAGTGGACTTAGACGGAGTGAAACCGAAGAATACCAAGTGACACAGAGAGGCAGTGTTCATGCGGGTTTCAGGCATGTCCACTGCCTTTTGTGTGTACCCGAGCAACACGGCCGGTATCGGCCCGACACCGGCAGGGACCGCAGGGTTACGACACAAACAACGACACAAAACGACACATGGCAGTGGACCCCCTCCGGTTCCATCGGCGCGGATCGCCAAGCCCCCGGTTCGCCAGCGCGGGAAGGCGGCTTTTCTCCGGCTAGGCTCCCAGACACCCGACCTTCGGAACGATGGTTGCAATTTAATTCGAGAGCAGAGGCGGCGGACTGTCCGAGGTGATCTTCATCCGGCCCCGCAGCCATCGCTCTCAGTCCTCCGAAAAAAACCTGGTGACCGCTTGAAGACTGATCGGCGGGACGCGTTGAAGGTGGCGCGCAGTCACCGTTCCGGATGGAAGAAGCGGCAGAATCGGGGGAAGCGGAAATCTTGAACCGCTTTCCTCGACGGTGAATTTAGATTGGTTCTAGCCGATTCAAGAAATAAGTGATCTTGTCCTCTTCGGTGGCGTATGTTGTCTCAGTCGTTTGCGTGATGAAGGCGCGGTATTTGCGCGGCACTTCGGCACTCTGGCTGTCACTAATCGCATCTTCAAATCTCCCGCGAATGTGATCGTCAGTTGCTCTAACTATAAAGTCGAATCGATGTGAACTCGTGTTTGCACCGACAAGTACACCCACCACATTGAGTTCTTTATCCGTTTTGTGAGCTATACTTTCCAAAGTTTCCGACAATGCCCTGAATTCTGGTTCTTGGATCAGCACCTCAGCGCGTACCGATTTATTTCTCCTCCATTCGATAGCAGCCCCGATACGGTTTTCAGAATTGGTCTGCGCCCAAGAGTACACAGCGGAGATGGTGGCTTTCCCCAAGCGGCGTTCAACTTCGGAAATTGCAGAAGTGTTGTTGTATGATTTGCCTAGATCAAGAACGGTCTGTACGGCCATATCCAACTGTGAAGACAGATTCTCAAGTAAGAGCCTTTGGTTTGGAATCGTGAAGACGACTCCAAATGAACCAGGATACGAATAGGCAACTTGCAGCGCCGTCTCTTGAGCAATCAAAGGCGTCAACACGCGGCGCATTTTCGGCCCATGTTGAAATGCATCATAGGCGACGGAAATGGCCTCTTGGAATGTACCAACGCTACCGGATAAAGCTCTCGCGGTAGGCCGCTCTTCGAGCACTCTATAGTGAAGCATGTCCAGTCCTATTTGATTCGCAGCGTAAGCGAAATCGTCGCTGAGATTAGCGTGAAGTTTGCGGAGAGACCGCATGTTCGCCGCGAGTCCAGCCGACTCAGGATGGCGAGCCAACTCCATTTCTAATCTGCCCATCGTAGCGCTGACGTCTTGGAGCTTTTCCTGCAAATGAAGAATCTGGCTCATGCTTTAGATCCTGTTCCAATCTGCACGACCGCGATCCCGCGATCCCTCTTGAAAATCACGCTCTTTGAGAAAAGATTCAGCCACCATGCCCGGTCGTTAATTCCTTCAAACCATCCTGAATCTCCCGGCTGATAGTTGATGCACAGATAGCAGTCGCAAAGATGCGTGGTGCTTATTGTTTTGTCGTCCCCAATCCAGTCCAAGAGCTTCCGCTGGCTAGGCGTACTCATGTCATAGAACTGTGGGGAGACAACGACGGAGAAATCGATGTCATCGGGCTGAATTTCCTCGGTTAAGTAGCTTCCGTCTACCAACACTTCACAGGAAATGTGCTCTTCATTCAGCATGGCGACGATCTTCCGAAAGCCATCCATAATTGCCCAGCGCGTAGTCGATAGCGGAAATCCGGCAACGCACAATGCGCGCAATTCCTCAATTGTCAGAACATGCTCTCCGGGCTCAAGCAGCGGCGGACAATCCGAGGTTCTGTTTGACATAGCGCACGAGAAATCACCTTGCCTCGCGCACACCTCCGTGCTATCGTCAAGTTGGATCGCGACGCAAGAAAAGACGTTTTTCAACAGAGGCCCCGATGCCAGTCGGGGCTTCTGTCCATCCCATTACAACACGAGAAGGCAACGAGTGAAGCCATTGCCTGCGCCCGGGGTACCGGGAAAGACAGAAGCTGAGCGCTTTGATAATGCCGTGCGCAAGACCTTCAGCGTCTCGAAAGAGGAGATGCAGCGCTGCGAGGCGGAGTGGCGAAAGACACAAAGAATCGCAGGCAAGAAGAAGTGAGGTTCGTGTGATTGTGAGTGGCTCCTACGTCCGAATTGTCCCTCCGCTTGGCGGTCGTACATCCAAAGGAACCGTCCGATCCGCGGTTGACCATAATGGGAAGGCAGTATGGCTTTTTGAACAAGATTCGCGTTTCAGTGAGCGCCTACCAGAGTTTTATGTTTACGATGGGCAAATCGAAGAGTGTGATCCTCCGAGCGATGCAGAAGTAGCAACCATTAATGCGATCCTTGCTGCCAATCCCCCCGGCGCGTAAGAACCCGCTTACATCTTACCAAGTATGTTATTACCCTGCTTGGTAACTGGCCGGTTGGCCGACCATACAAGCACAACCCTGCGATGCGGCTGGAGCGAGTGGAGATGGAGCCGTAACCGGAATCACAGTCCCCTCAACATCTCAGACAAAGTTGTTCCCAGCGCGCTTACAATCTTGCTGAGTGTCCGCAAGCCCGGCTCGCGGGTTCCCGCTCCGGATGTGTGAGAAAGGGGCACGAATGCGTTTCTCTGGCTTGCCTGTTTTGCTCGCGGTTGCCTTGGTCAATTCCGTGGGGATCGCCGCCCAGACCTTGCCCGCACAGACACACGGCACATTGGCGCAGCAGAGACTTTGCGCTGACCAGGCTGACAAATTCTTCAGAGATTTGGTTGCTCCAGGGTCACTCAAGAAACCAATTGACCCACTGCTCGCAAGTTACGTGGATCATTACGACGCGAACGCCAACATCTGCTTTGTCGCTGTCGTCAGAAACGAGCCGTCTGGCAAGAATGTGGTGTACAGTATCACTGTCTTCGATGCTTTCGAGGGTTCAAGCTATGCAAACTACATCCAGACATCTGACAGAATCGCGGGAGGCTTGCCTGTCAAGCCTCCCGTGCGGTGCTCCGTAGAACCGCGCGGTCAGGACAAGATCACATGCAAATCCGAGCACGAATTTGACACTCTGATTGAGAAGCATTTCGGCCTTGTTGCGCGGTAACCATGCTCCAAAGCGGCAGGTTTCTCGACACGTGAACCGACCATTACATGCTGCCAGTTGCTTCACCCGGCTTGACCGCCCGGATAAAGGTCCAACCATATGGAGTGAAGTAGGTACTCTCATCTAACTCAGGATCGCTCGTCGGAAGCTCAACCGCATACGATTGGAACCTAACAACCTGTTTCCTACTCGGTTTCAACTCGGAATTGGTGCCAAGGATTCCTAGGCGCAGCAAGTCCTGAATCATAAGATCGAGCTTCGCCTGTTTTTCAATCGCCTCCAACTGTTCTGTGCTTAGTTTGTAATCTTGAATGGCTCGCAGATGTGCGTGAGGTACTGAACTGAGTAAGCCCGGCTCAAAAGATTCCGCCATGAATCTGTAATCGAAGGGTTCACCTACTGATGGGCTTGGCATACCTGGTCGGCGAGGGGTAATCGATGCAAGCCAGAGCCTGTCCAAGAACCGAGCCTCCTCTGCGCTCAGTTGCGACAAAGTGTTTCCAAAAGATGGTAGGACATTCCCGCCGGGATCAGAAACAGTGCTTTCCAACAGTGCCGCCCACCGATCTTGCAACTCGTCATTACTCTCCAAGGACGCGCTCTGCACCAGTGGCAGCACACGCGGCACGTCTTCAATGTCTATTGCCTTGCCATGTCTCTGATGCGCCCATTTCGTGAAAATCTTCTTAAGGTTCTCGGACACGTAGAAGCGGAAGACAGCGCCGATGTCGCCAAGCGCCAATCCAAGCTCTTCAGTAACAGGCGCGAGGAGGTTTTCTACTGGCTTGCTTTCCAGAACCTTGACTGTGGCATTGGCTGTTGCTTCGCTAATAATCTCATTCGGATCGCACATGGATTTTGATCCGCTAGTGAATCCATCATATTCGAAAGCTCGCTTTATAGGGCTGCACATCATCGAGCTACCCTAGACCCATCCTCGTCGCGAGCGCCACGTGGCAGGCAGGCGCGGAAATCACGGCCTTCGTCTTACCAAATCCTCCACTTCCACATCCAGCGCCAAGGCGATCCGCTCCAGCACTCGCAACCCCGCTTCCCGCCTGCCCTCTTCCAGCCGCGACAGGTGCGCGCGCTCAAGCTCGGCATGATCGGCCAGCAATTGCTGTGACCATCCCTTCGCTCGGCGCAGTGCCCGAATCTTGCGCCCGACGCGCACGCAAATGTCGCTTGCCATGCCCCCAGCATGGCGTTAGGATCAGGCTGCTCTGTGTCGCATGAGACACAAGATCGCCTATTCCGGGGTAACTGCAAATGTCCAAGATATTCCGGTGGATGGCCGGGGTGCTGCTTGCCATTGCGCCTTGCACGGCGGTGGCGGCGCAATCTGCTTCAGAGATTGCCGCGCTCAAAGCGAAAGCCGAGCGCGGAGATGCCAACGCGCAATACAAGCTAGGCGAGATTTACGCATATGGCACGGGTGTGCCCCAAGACTCCGCGCAGGCTGCCATGTGGTACCGCAAGGCCGCTGATCAGGGGTACTCTGATGCGCAATTCAATCTTGGTGTCTCGTACCAGACTGGCCAAGGCGTTCCCCAGGACTACGCTCAGGCTGTCGTCTGGTATAGCAAGGCCGCAGATCAAGGCGATCCTGAGGCCCAAACGAATCTAGGGGTTCTTTACGCCGGGGGCCAGGGTGTGCCGCAGGATTACGTTCAAGCTGCGGCATGGTGGCGTAAAGCCGCCGAGCAGGGCAGTATCCTAGCTCAATTGAAGCTCGGTCTGTCGTATGCCGAAGGCCGAGGCGTGCCGCAGATTTACCCCCTAGCAGCCATGTGGTACCGCAAGGCCGCTGATCAAGGAAATGTGGCCGCAGAGGATTTGCTTGGTGTTCTGTACGAGAATGGCCAAGGCGTACCGCAGGATTACGAGGAAGCTGCGAGGTGGTACCGCAAGGCTGCAAGTGAGGGGATTGCAGATGCCCTATGGATTGCAGATGCTCAAGATCGGCTTGGTCGGCTATACGATCTCGGGAAGGGCGTGCGACAGGACTACACTCAGGCGTCGGTGTGGTACCGTAAAGCCGCCGAGCACGGCAATTCTGATGCGCAGTGGGGTCTCGGTTTACTTTACCTTGGCGGGCGAGGTGTACCACAGGAATACTCCGAAGCCTATTTCTGGCTTGACCTCGCGGCGGCTGGGAAGCTGGATGCGGCACGCGCAGAAGCGGTGCCAAAAGCTCGGGCTCTGGCAGCCTCAATGCTCGCGCCCGCCGATTTGTCCGCGGCACAGGAACGGGCGCGGAAATGGTTCGAGGATCACCCGGCCGAACCGCAATAACTCGATGCGCAGCTAGGCAGCGAAATTGGAAACGCTGTGCGACCTAAGGCGCGGGGGTAATTGAGGCGCATCATTGAGACATGGGAGAAAAGCCAATGAAACGAAACCGGCGAATCCCCGGACTCGAATCCTACCGGCGGCGACCGCCGAATGGAACCTTTGAGGCGTTGCCGTTTGAGGCGCGCCGCGATGCTCAGATGTGGCTGTGGCGGTTCTGCAAGCGATGGGGAAACGATCTCCCTCAGTGGCGCCGGGCTATCCTAGTTGGAGTGGCGAAACGGCTTGCTCTGCATCCGCCTGATTCCGCCTGGGGGCGCAGGATGCTTGCCAAGCGCGGCGGGCGGGCCGCGCAGAGGCGCAGGCGGGAAGGGTTCTAATTTGCAACGAACCCGCCGCAACACCAGAAACGGGCAGGCGGGGTCTACACTGTGCCGCCCTGCGTCGTGCCGGGATGAGCCCTAACGAGTCACGTTTCGCTGCGGTGAACTATGCCATCATTTCCAGCCTGTGAAGGGGGGCGCGGGATGTGGACCGGGACGGCGGAACAGTTGGACCGTCACACAGCGGAAATCTTACTGAGTCGCGCGGGGGCTGAGATGCTCTTACACGGATTCGTGTAAACCGGCTTGGCGGAATCATCTAGGAGGGGGAGCGCGCGGGAGTTACGCCCGATGGATTGAGGGGACGAAGCCAAAGAATCAGTGGTTTGGGTCAGCTTTCGGGCACGAATGCTCCGGATTGCTTCAACCCCTGGCTTGGCAAATTCTGGCTTTTCCTTTGAGACTCGGACACTTTCGTGTGCTGAAACAGAATCGTTACCTTTGAGTTTTGGCTGCTCCCTCACCCCCGATAAACGCGTCAAAATAGAGCTAGTAGCCTATTTTGGCTCAGGTTGCTGAACCTGATTGGAATATTTCGCAGCGGAGAGAAGACGTTCTGTTAGGCTAGATTGACAAGGTTGCCTTGCGGGAATTAACCTCGCGCCTCAAGCGATGGTTAGTGCGATCGCTCCTCCTCCGCTCAAAGTTTCTTGTCAATTGTCGCCTCCTGCTCCCGAGGTGCCGCCATGATCGAATTCACATTTGAATTTAGCCTCGCAAAGCTCGTCCACTCGATCGCCTATTTTAGCGTTTCGGGTCTGTCTGACCTCACCAAGCTGAAGCTCGTTAAACTCCTGTACTTCGCTGATAAGACGCACCTGTTGGAGTCCGCGTCGCCAATATTGGGTGACGTGTACTACTGCATGGACTTTGGTCCCGTACCCTCCTTTGCTCTTAATGAAATGAATGAAGCCATCACTCGTGGAGAGAGCCGAGAGGGCCAGTCCGATAGAACCTTCATCGATTCTGTGCTAAAGGTTCGGAAACCAATCTGGGCGCGGTACCCACGATTTGAGGCTCGCCACGCCAATTTTGAGCGATCAGTATTTTCAGAAAGCGAACTGGCCGCCCTGCAACAAGTCCGCGACCGCTACGGCAATTGTTCTGCGTCTGAACTCGTTGCCCTTACGCACCAAGAGCCGACTTGGTGTATCCCAAATGCCAGTCGAGAGCAAGGGAAGCGAGCCCAGATTCCGTATGACCTCTTCTTTGTTGGCTGCGGCGAACAAGGCCAACGAAGCCTCGCGCTGCTCACGGCGCGTTTCCGCGGCGAGGTGATTCCGCTTCCGGGTGATGCAGCTTATCGCGACTTTGCGTCGCTGTTAGTCGAGGATCAGACGGAAATCGATTGGTCAGTGGACAGGGACATTTCTAACCGGGCGACTATACAATCGTTTCGATGATTTCCGCTGAAAGTCGGTATGACTCGGCCCCGGACTTCACTCAGCTATATCAGGGTGATGTCATCGGCGCTGTTCCATTTCCGAGGTGGCCGACATTCGAGTCTGCCGGGAACCAAGTTAGATGGGGAATTCTCAGACCCCTTAATCAGGGCGGACGGTCTCTCGAAGAAGCCCTCAGGACGTTGCCCAATAACCTGATCGGAAGAGCGGCAAAGGATATACCGGACGCATTTCAGCATTCAAACAGGGAACTGATTATTGGCTCGTGCCAACTCTTGGATGTGATGATCGCGTCGCGGAGCTGTTCATTGGACAATCCGTCCCGAAAGCATTTCCTCGTCGCTCCTGTATTCACCGTCGAGAGCCTCCCCACGGACCAAAAAGGGAATGACAAGCTCACAGCCCTCAGGAATGGCGAGATTCCGCATTACTTCTATTATCCCGCTTCCAAAGCATTCCCCGAATGTCTGGCCGATTTACACAAGATCACTGCAATCCACCGGTCATTTTTTGATCCCGCACGTCTCCAGGATTCCCTCAGGGTGCGATTGACCTCAAAGGCAATGTCCGAGCTACAGCACACCTTGGCAGATCATTTCGGGCTGCAATTCGGTTTTGACCATGAGGATATTTGCCCTCAAGACGGCCGTTACAGTTGCAGCACTTGCTTCCACCTTGGATATACCGTCGAGATTAGACACATGATTGCGGGGAAAAGCTTTGGCCCATGTAAGGCCTGCGGAGAAGCGGCCGCGTATATCAAGCTACCTCCCCGCTGATTACCGTTGAACTGGGCTCCGGGTCTCGCTATGAAATCGGCGCGGGTGGGGCGCTACGCCGTGCCCAGAGCCGATCCACAAGCCGGGTCCGGGTGCCAGATTTCGCATGCGGCTTGCATCAACCGCCGCATAAAACTACGAAGTTCTCCGCGTAGCCGGAAACATTCTTGGCGGAAGGTGACGGCTTCGACGGAGTGCCCTCGTCAGAAACGAGGGTATACCTGTGCTGTCTCCGGGTCAACATTCGGCCCTTCGTCATTTGGCTTTGTCGATCCCCTCTTTCTGGCAAGGAGAGCGAAAGCTCATGGGAATCTACACTGGATACTTCGATGAATCGGGAGAGGAGAAAATTTCGGAATCGTTCGTTCTCGGGGGGATCGTACTCGATGCTGACTGCGTGAAGGATTTCGACAACGAATGGGGGGCAATAGTCGAAACACTCCCGCGAAAAGACGGCGAGTTGTATTTTCATACCACCGATTTCATCGGCGGATATGACGTCTATAAAAATGAGTGGAAGGGACGATTTGAGCAAAAACTCACGGTCCTTTCGCAGATGACCGCGCTACTGACCAAATTCGGATTCCAGATCTTTTCCGCAGCCCTTGATATGAATGACTATGCGCTCTTGGATTCCTACATCAAATTCGGCGAAGTTGCGGGCCATCCCTATGCGATGGCATGTCGGATCGGCGACATGCAACTGCGCTTATGGGCAGAGCGGAACGGGTGCCATGCCGTTAGGATGGTCGTTGAAAACAGGCCCGGCAAGATGGGTGAAGTCGTGAAGCTCTTTGAAAAAGATTTGTTGCTTCCCCCTGTCCCTGAGCAAAAGTCTGCGCCTGCGCTTCAGGCTGCCGACCTGATTGCGTGGATGCGCTTCCGCAAGAGGCACCCGAATTATTTGTATCGCACGGTTAAGGATTGCTGGCGAAACATCCCCAAGTATCTGGAGACCGATCAGATTTTCGGTTTCAACGATTTCGTGAGGATTGCGAGGAACATCATTTCAGAAAAAGCGGGGGAGTTGATCCCAGCGAGAAGTGACCCTAATTACCAAGTTCGCTTCAAAAGCGAACCCCGCCAGGATCGCGTGCAATTTAAGAGAAAGGCAAAGAAGTAGCCGCGTCGAGTCCCATCGTCTTGACTCGCGCTTAGGCCAGCCGGGAAAGATGCGCTCAATTCGGCGGACTGAGCGGACTTGAGCGAAACTTCCCTGAGTTCTCAGTACCTTACAAGTCTGCTCCCCCGGCTGGACTCAGCCGGACCGAGCGGACTTGCGGGCGGTCCGGTCAGTCCGGCAAGGTCCATTACCCTGCCGGACTTCCAATCCGTAGAAAAGCTGCAATTTACAGGCTTAGTCAGCCTAGTCCGCCACTTTGACCTTCCGGTACTGCCTACCCTCTTTGCGCAGAATCCCGACGTTCTGGCACTTGTTGAGAAAATCGGTTGTTGCTTGCGATCCCCGGCCATAGGTCTGCTTGGCCTGCTTGAATGTGAACGTGTCCGGCAGGTTCTCAAAAGCTGCCCGCTGGTCCGAGTTGAAGAGCAAGCTGGCGCCCCGGAGTTGCTCGTATCCCATCGGCTTGTCATCCTCGCCGAGCACGCGGCCCAGGTACATAGGCTCGATGTTTCCCCGGAGCCGACCGAATCCTGCGAGCACCAAGGCCACTTCCACCGAACGACCATCCAACTCAGTCCACACATCCGCTCTGCGGCATTTGTCGATTCCGATGCGAATATCCGCGCCGTTGATTAGCTGGCGCGGCCCTCTGGCTTGCTGGAACCAGCCCTGAACGTCTTGCTCAATGTCCCGAGGTGCTACGCCCTGCTGAGTGGATTCCTTGCGGGGGTGGTGAACCATAGTGACTGTTGTGAAGTGGTCTTTTGCGATCCCGCGAAGAGTCTGATACAAGCGCGTAACGCATTTGTTTTCCGCTTCGATTTCGGGGGTATGTGCGGCAATGGGATCAATGATGATCCAATCCGGTTTGAAACAGGCGACCATATCTTCAAGGTCCGACGGCTTCCAATTCGGAGGCGCATCGTTGAAGTTGAACAGAAGAAAGTTCTCACTGTCTGCGGGCACCCCCAGATAGATTGCGAGTTGCGAAACAAGGTCATCGACGTTGCCCAGGCCGTTCTCAAAGTCGATGTACAGCACTCGCCCGCGAATCACAGGCTTGCCGAGAAACGGAATGCCGTGGGCAACGCACAGCGCGGCCTGATAGAGCAAGGGGCTTTTACCTAAGCCCGAATCTCCCACCACAATGCTTAGGCTGCGTTTGGGAATCAGGTCTGCGATCAGGTATTCATAGCTTCTTAGCTCGCTGCATCGCTGCTTTAGCGTGCCATGAGTGTAGACGGACCATTTGCGCTTCAGCGCGGCCAATGCGTCGCGCTGCTGTACTGACGGCGAGTTATCAGGTAGTGGAGATGAATCCTCCGAAGACCAAACGGGATTTTCGATCATGGGTTACCTGGACTCCGAAAGAAAACGTGTGATCTCTTCGGGGGCAAAGAGCAATCGCCTGCATATTCGCACAGGGCGCAAACGATTCTTGCGGACCCATGCCCGGATCGTGTGCGGGCTGACCCTGCACAAGTCCGCGACTTCCGCAAGTGTCAAGAGCCGTTCGGCGGTCACTTTGCACCAGCCTTCCGAATACGGTCTTCAACGGCGGCGCACGGTATCTGCCAGCGGTTGTTTGCGCGTGTTGCCTGTAGCTTTCCCGCCCAGAGCAGGGCATAGACGGCATTCAGGCCGATTCCCAACCGAATTGCGGCCTCTCGCGGACTCAGGAACTCAACCTTTTTCATAATCACCTCGATGGGGAGCGAAACATATTGCTATTACTCCCACTCCTGCTATACTAGGGCGGAGTGAAAGCGAATGACAATACTCCCAACCAACCGATTCGTAAAGTGCGCCTTTTACACTCCCATCGGAGCGACAAACGTCCGCCTGCATGGAACCGAGATCATCGGTGATTGGAAGCAGAAGGCATCGGACTACTACGGCGAAAGAGGCTTGACGCTCGCGCAAAGGTTTGCCGTTCTGCCTTGGTACGCGGAGGGCATTCGCAAATTCACTCAGCAGTGGGGTCCGCTATACGGCAATCCCTATGACGGCAGAGATGGCTTTCGCTTCAGCATCGAAAGTTGGCGGCAAAACCAATTTGAGTTTATGAAGCTCTGGCGCAGTGTCCGCCGTACCGGCGCAGCGCCGTGGGAGGCTCAGGAACGCATCTGGGTTGACTTTAGGTCGAAGGCGGTCACACTGCGATGCCCGGACCTCTTCACGTTCATGGTCTTTGAGTTGCTGAGCAATGCAAAAGCCTTGCGGGTCTGCGAATGGCCAAGCTGCCCGCATCCCTACTTTCTTGCACAGCATGGGAAGGAACGTTATTGCTCGACCGAATGCGCGAATAAGGCGCAGAGCGAGTGGAAGAGGCGCTGGCACGAAAAACAGCGAGAGAAACGAATGAAGGGAGAAAGCTGATGGCACTCAAAAAACGCGGTGACACGTGGCACACGCATTTCTTTGTGGACGGCGAACGGTTCCGAAAGTCGCTCGACACAAGCGACTGGCGGGAGGCGCAGCGCAAAGAGCGGGAATTAATTGCGGAAGCCAAGGCGGGAAAGCTGATGGCATCGAGAGACGAGTTCTCCCGCCTGCCGTTAGGCGAAGCGGCAGACCGGTTCATTGCGGATCGGCTTCCCCGGCTTGCCGCGCGCAGTGTCCAAACCGAGAAGGAGCGGGTGAAGCCAATCAAGGCCAGAATCGGCAGTATCCCGGTTTGGCGGCTGACGGTGGAACAGGTTCGCACCTATCTCCGAGAGCGCAAGGCGGCGGGCCGGTCGAATGCAACACTCAACCGCGAATTGGACATTATCCGCGGAGTCTTGAAGAGAGCGAAACGCTGGCATCATTTCGCAGACGACATTCGCCCTCTGCCGGTTCGTGAGAACATCGGACGGGCGCTCACCTATGAGGAAAAGGTGAGGCTACTCAAGCGGGCCGCGGCGCGTCCCGAATGGCAGACGGCAGCCTGGGCGGCGCGGCTGGCCCTGAATACCACCATGCGCGGGTGCGAGATCAAAGGGCTGCGCTGGTCGGATGTGGACATGATCGGGCATGCGCTCACGGTAAAGCGGAGCAAGACAGAGGCTGGGGAAAGAGTCATCCCACTCAATGCGGACGCCTGGGACGTGATTCTGGCGCTTTACAGACAGTCTCAGCAGTTGGGCGGCTTCGAGCCGGGGAATTATCTGTTTCCGGCAATCAAGGCGGACCCCAAGGCAGCAAAACAGCCCTGCGAGGGCAAGCGGGAGAAAGTGAAGATCGATCCTAAGCGCCCGATGAAAACATGGCGGACAGCATGGCGACGACTGACGCGGGCGATTCAATGCCCGCAATGTGGTTTGCTGCAAGACCCTGCCGAGAATTGCTCTGGCTGCAAGGTGGAAACCAAGGATGTGAAAAGCCCCTTCGATGGGTTCCGCTTCCACGATTTGCGGCATCAAGCCATCACTGAGCTTGCCGAGTCCAGGGCAAGCGATCAAACCATCATGGGAATTGCCGGGCACGTCTCCAAGAAAATGCTCCAGCACTATTCGCACGTTCGCATGGAAGCGAAACGGAGCGCACTGGATGCTCTCTCCATGAAACCGGCTCAAGTGAGCGATTCGAGGGACACAACGGAGGGTTACGACACAAACAACGACACAAAAATGCGGCATGGACTCGAACACATGCCGCAAGTTGTTGAATCTTTGGTGGAGCTGAGCGGGATCGAACCGCTGGCCTCCTCGTTGCGAACGAGGCGCTCTCCCAGCTGAGCTACAGCCCCACAATGTATTCAGTTTACCAGTGGCCGGGCTATCGCGGAAGGGGCGGAGCCCGCCCCTCGGCGCCACTCAGTAGTAGTACGGCGTCTTCTGCGTCCACGGCGACTTTGGATACCGCTTGTGCAGCAGCTCAAACGCAGCCTTGCTCACGGGCGTGTATTCCGTCGTACT
>Ga0335085_10002533_pt1 | contig 33813 bp, 25 predicted proteins | sample Lox_Sample_45_FD_206712 | JGI IMG/M metagenome (GOLD analysis project Ga0335085, IMG submission 206712) | Soil microbial communities from Loxahatchee National Wildlife Refuge, Florida, United States - Lox_Sample_4.5 | ecosystem: Environmental > Terrestrial > Soil > Wetlands | place: USA... | reverse complement strand
GGCTGCTGAAGGGGGACGTGAGCGGGCAGGTTCTGTTCATCAACTTAATCCTCGGGCTGAAGACCGTCTGATCCAGTCAACCTCACAGGCGCACAAACGTGCGTCCTCTCCTATTTGCAACACTTCCCCGGCTCGGGCCCGACGACAAGCATCCTGGGGCTTGGACGCCGATTGCCAAGGACGGGGCCGTGGTGCCGCTGCGTCTGCTGAAGAAAGGCGATGCCAAGGTCCGCGTTGCTTCCGGAAAGACTTATGACTTCGAGTTCCAGCCCGATGCGGCGGAAGAAGTCCCAGTCGAGGTGCAAAGCTCGATAACCGGAGCGACAGTGACCGAGACGCTTGTGGTGCAGTAAGGTGGCAACCTGATTACAACCCGAACTGCCACTTGCTCAATGAAGCTGTTGACTCCCGCCTAGGTTACGGTCAGCGTGCGGCGCGCCATGCGCGATGCGTTGGCCGTGTCCTGCACCAGGATGGTGATGCTCGCCGCGCCGGTATAACTGGTACTCACCACGACTTTCACAGTTGCATTGGCGACGGTGAGGGCGACCCCTGGAATTGAGTTCGCCGTAGCGAGCTGGGTATTGTCGCTCGCAGCGAGAGTGATCCCGTTAGCGTCTCCCTTCGCGACGGTAAATGCTCCGGGCGCGGTGAGGGTGAAGAACGGGTCCAACTCAATCGAAGCGGTCACTGCCATCGAACTGGCTGCATCCGGTCCGACGTGAATCGTGACCGTTACGGTGGTGGTGTCTTCCGGCGGCTGGTTGGCCGGAAAGGTCGCCTGAAAGACGCCCCCATCGGCGAGAAACGTCTGCACCGCCGCGGGAATGTTGGACGCCGGGGTGAATTGCGGGTCAATGGGAGAGGGGGAAGCCGGCGTCGTAGCGGTAGTAAACGCCAGCGGCGCAATCTGTGAGGGGACGAGAAGGAACGCCGAACCTCCCGGCTGCAACGAGGAAATGGCGGCGGCGGTCTGGTCCAGGGTTGCCCGAAAGCCGTTGAAGGTTTTTGCGCCCACAGCGATGGTAGGCTGCAGGACATTGGTCACTTGTACCTGGATGCGGCGCACCGCGATGTCGAGGTCGTCAGGCAAGTGCATCGGGGTGATGCCCGAGTCGAACGAATTGCTGGCCGCATTGAAGTGATGGAAGCGGCTGATTTCCACATCGTCGGTGTCGAGGGTGGCGTGCGCTTGCAGATCGCGGCCCGTAAAATCGACAACAAATCCGGGTTCGGCGGGGGTGGTGCGATACACCCGATTGCCGTTGGGGGTGGTCGCAACCGCCGCTCGCTGAAATGGAATCAGAGCTACCACCTGGTCTTCCACGACGGGCAAGTTTGCCACGGTCACCGCGACGTCAGCGATAGTGAGGGGAAACGTCATCTGGGAGACGCCGGCGTTCTGCGCCTCGTCAGCATTGGCTGCGTCTCCGGTATTAGCAGTGACCTTGTACTGGTTGGGAGTGTTGGGGCGGGTGAACGCCACCTGAACCCCTTGCGAGCGTTCCAAGCGAGGCGAGACCGGAATCATGCCCCGGGGGCCGATAGACAGCGTCCCCGTGGCGTTGAGCTGATAGAACTCCTCCGGGACCGAATTGGCGGGCAGAGCGGTGACGGAAGAAAAGCTTGGCCCGGTTGCCGGACCTTGCGAGAGTTTCACGACCTGCGACAGGTTCACGCCGGGTGCGTCCTGCTTGCCAAAGACAATGAAGTCGTTGGGAGTACCTCCGGGACTCGATCCGTCTCCCTTGCCGTTGGTCCCGGAACCGAATCGGCTGCCGCCACTAGGCGTGACCCAGTAGCGGCCAACATCTCCAATCGCCGACAACGATCCGTGCAAGGAGCCGATCGTGGAATAGGTGTCTCCGCTTTCGTGCGAGGCTTCCTGCTCCATGGAGGAGAGATGACCCTTATCGTTGATCTGATGAACAGCGTTATCGAAGAACCAGTAGCCGAAAGGGATCCCCGACCAGGAATGGGTGCTGAAAAGGTAGCGCAGCGAGGAGGTCGCGATTCGCCCACCCAGGCTTGAGGGCTCGAAGTGGCGTGTGATCTGCGCCCAGGGGTCGTTCACATAATTCATCCACCCCATGCGCACGGCGTTCAGGACGGTATCTTCCAGGAAATGCGCATCGTCGGCGCCGATCTTGGCCACGGTGAAATCATTGGGGTCGCCCTGCCGCACCAGCACCTCGTCTTCCACGGTCACCTGATCGCCATTCACTGCGGCCACGGTGGTGGAGTGACTGGCGCCGCTGGGCGTGCGAACATCCAGGCGGTCTCGCACTTGCAAGGTCAGGCTCTGCCCGCCCACACTGGAGATCTTCATGACGGCGGGCTTAGTGGTGTCGGGAATGGTGGCCGGGTAATAGGGATTGGCGCCGCCGAATGGGGCCGAACCGGGAGAATACAACGCTACCTCGACTGAGTTGACGGTGAGCGGCACTTCCTGCTGCAACACCATGGTCTGCCCGTTGACACTGGCCACGGAACGAATGAAAGTTTGGGACAGGCCCTTTACCGAGACCGAACTCGTGGTGGTGAGGCCGGTAATGGTGGCGCCGGCATCAAGGGTCAGGGTCTTATGGTCAGATTGCAACTGAGCGGAGACGCCGTGCGGCGAGGAATGTGTCAGCCAGGCGATGATCTGCACGATCAGGTTGATCAGGCCGGCCCATCCCGCGATGGTAATCAGGTTCATCGCGAACCCAACCGTCCATAACTGGCCGATGGCGGTGATCCACTTGAACACCTTGTTCACTCCGGGAGTGAGGGAGCGGCGCACCATCACGGCGCCGTCCTGGATGTTCACCGCCGCCAACTTCTGCAGCGCGGTTGAGCTCAATTGGAAGCCGGAATCCTGTGCCGCGCCCACGGTGATGGTGGCGGCGCGCCCGCCCTGCGCGACCTGTACATCGTCGTTGGCTTGGAGCCCGGTTCCAGAAAGCACCGATCCGGCGAGGGTGCCGGCCGCGTAATCGGACATGGTGGGACCATTCACGCGGGTAAAGTCAGTCACGCACTCGGCGATGAAAATCGGCACATAGCTCAACAACCATGGGCCGAGACGAAGCGATTGCTTGGTGTGGGTGAGTTCGTGGTCGGTCAAGGATCTCTTGCGATCCAGCTCCAGAGACACGTTTTCAGGGTCTTTGGGCACACGCACGGTGCCGTTATCGAGCTTGCCGGTCATGGTTGCCGGCGCGTCCACGTAAGGGACCGCGACGATAAATCCGGTACCGGGAGCTGCCCCGAGCGGACTGTCGTTGAACTGGAGAGTGTTTCCGTCGGCAGCAAAGCGGACGGAAATCCCGCTGCCACTGATGGCGGGAGGCTGGGAGAGAGTTGCGGGACCGGCCAATGTACCGGCCGCCAACTCGATGCTCAGGGGCTGCACCGCGGTAGTGATTTGCGCCGCGAAGACAGTTCCACCGTCAATGACAGCCACAATCGGCTTGCCGGCGAAATCGCTGGGTTGCCAGGCGCTGAACTCAATCTGGTTGGCGGAGACGCTCTTTCCATCTATGCCCAGCCGCGCCGAGCCATTCAACGGATCGGCTGCAGTCAGACGCGTGACGGTAAGGCTGGCGGCGTCGGTCTGCACGATGGCCTCGTCGGCCGAGTAGTTGATGGTGGACCCAGAAACCGCCTCCACCCTGGCCACGCGCTGTTGACTGCCGCCGGCGCTCGCGCTGGAAAAATTGACCTGCACCAACTCGCCGACCTTGAAGCGCGGCAAGTCTATGCGGTTGGGGCCGGAGATCGGGCGCACGCGCAGCTTGCGGTCGTCGCGTCGTACGGCGGTGTAAACGATGGGGTCTGCAGTCAGCTTGGCGACCTGCAACCCGGAGGGCGAGAGGCTGAGGCTGCGGTCGAGTGTAACCGTGAGACGCAAGCGACGCACGGTGGCCGCCTGCACGGGCCCCGACGCGGGGGTGACGATGACCACTTGCGAGGGCTGCAGGGGCAGGGCCGGCTTGGTGGGATCGATGGTGGTGGTGGCAGTAGTTCCCGTCACCGGAATCGGCCCGACAATTGCCGTGCCTGCGGTGACGGTGGGGGTGCTGAATTGGATCACTTCGAAGGCGCGTACATCGGGCGGGGGTGGCGCACTGACGCCCAGGGTTTGCGCGGCGCCCACGGTAGCTCCCGGCACGTTCAGCGTTCCCACGGTGACGCGATCGACGCTGTAGGGGGCAGAAGTGTCCGGCAGTGACTGGCCCAGGACAATGGCGTCGTAGGCAATGGAGGTAATGCGGCGTACCGCCGAGCCCGTGCCATCGACCTGCACAAAGGGCGTCGAAGGTGCCGTGCCGGGCAGGTTTGGGGTGTAAGTCAGAACGGGAGCGGTTTCCGGCAAACCTGTGCGGGTGCCGACCGACGCACTGGGGGCGAGAGGCCGCCATGTGGTGCTGGTCCCGGCGGCCCCCAAAGACGAAAGGTCCGCGTCCACGGTGACCACATTTGCGGCGACGTTGAGCACCACCGCAGGAATCGCAGTGGCCGCGGGCCCGACGGTCAGGCCCGACCCGATTGCCGGAGTGGTTCCGGTCACTACCCGAAAGCTGGTGCCCGATTGAATTGTGGCATTGAAGTCACCCGGCGCAGTGGCCGGGCGCACGCTGATGCTGGTGCCCAGGGAAACGGGGACAGGCTCGTTCAGGTTGAGCTGCGCCTCAAGGCTGGTGACGCGCGCAAAACCCACCACAGCGTTACCCCGGCTCAGCCGGATTACTGTGCTGCCAGGATGATAGTCATTGGAAGTTCCGGCGACACTCAATAGCGTGATGTGGCCGGCGACGGGGGTCAGGGACTCGGTACCGATCAGTCCGCTCAGGCTGTTCAAGATGATGGGCGGAGTGGTCAGGCGCGAACCGGAGGAATTGATGGTGAGCGTTGTCGTCGAGCCCGCTTCGTGAATGGCGAGGATCTGCACGATCTCCACGTTGGGCAGGCTGGCGGAGTCGGTAAGCAGAACGTTGTCGTTGACATGCAGGCCCAGGCCGGTGCCGGGCACAGTTAACACCGATGACGCGCCCAGTGAGCCAAACAAGGTCACGTTGCTGGGCACGATCTCGGTCGCTGTACAGGTTTGCTGCCTGACACCGACGGGAACGGTTTTGAAGTGAATGCCGCCCGCGGGAAACACCGGCAGCTTCGATCCCGGGAAGGCGGGCTCCGCAGTGCCGCCGCATCGCGACCAGTCGGTGAGCGGGCTGCCGTTGAAGTTGGGAGTGCCGTTGGGCGCAAGCCGCTGTCCCCGGATTACGAAAGCGTCAGAATTGGCCGGCTTCAACAGCAACAATGAGCCGTACAACGCAGGGCGAAACGCGTTGTCGGGAATGAACAGTCGGGAATCATCCAGCGAGTCATAGGTAGGGCCCTGCTCGCTCAGAAAGAACTGAAAGGTGAAGGCCCGCGGGGAAGCGATAAACCCGTCTGTCCGCAAGGCAAACATGTCGTAGTTGGTGGCGGTCACCCATTGCAGATCGAATGGCCTTCTGCCCATGAAAGCGGCGATGATGAGGCCGATGGGACTGAAGTCCAGGCCAAACCACATGCCCAGCAGGCTGGCGATAGTGTTCTGCATAGACCAACTCAGAGCGCTGGGGATGGCCCACCACAAGTCAGAAATCGCCCCGGTGGGATCGGCCAGTGAGACTGGATTGTTGCGACAGACGGTGTACGGACCGGCGGCGGGAAGCTCAATGCGCAGCGGCCCGGTCCAGCCGCACGCGCGGCGCGGGTCCTGCTGCTCGCCATCGAAGGGATCGGGCGCGTCAAATGAGCCGGTAATCGGATCGAGCCGACGATAGGGCAGGTGCACCATGCCGTCGCACACCGCGCCTCCGAACAGGGCCGGTGCACCGGGAATCCGCAGCAGCCCCTCGCCAAAAGCATCGCGAGGAATGCGCTGGACCATGTCTCGCGCAATGATCCGCACCGGGGTGCCGGTGGGATCAAGCGAGTACACCGCCGCCAGGGGCGCGCCCGGACTGCCCATGATGGCAGCCAGACAGTGACGGTCTTCCCACAGGTAACAGATAAGCACTCGCCCGTCGCTGTTGGTGACGGTCCACAAGCGTCCCCATTCGTCACGGTGCCAGGTTGAGGGAGGTTTACTGGACGGTGTTCGGCGTCCCGAATTCCCGTAGGAGATTTCGAGCGTGCGGCCATTCCGGGCACACGCAATCGGACGCCCGGTGTCGTCGCGCATGATCCGCCGCAATTCACGGGGAGTGCTGATGACCGTGAGGTGCGCTCTGGAGTAAGCGTAGTCCCAACAGCCTTCCGGGCTGTGGCAGGAGACGACCCGCCCTTCACTGTCGTACCCCACTCTGACGCCATCGATCTCTACAAGCAGGCCTTTCTGGTCCCAGCGATACGATTCTGTCCAGGTGCGCCCTTGCGATTTGACATGACGCAACATTCCGCCGGGAAGTTCAATCTGGCGTGTTTCCAGGAACCCGTTGTCGTAGCAGAAGACGCCGGGTTCCGGCGAATCCACATACACCCGGCCGGCGGCAGAAAGGCGCAACAAACGGCCTTCCGCAGTTCTCTCTATGCGCAGCGGAACGCCGCAGCCCGGGATGTCGAAAGTCATGGTGTGTGCGTCTTCCATCGCTTTATCCTGCGCTCACGCTGGCGGATGCCGAGGCGCTGCCCGTGGCGAAACGTAGTGACTCGAGCAGGGCAACGATCTCCTGTTTCACCGCCTCGAGCATGTGTTCGAATGCCGCCTCCAGCTCCGGCCCGAGCTGGTTGACGGCCGCGATCAGGTCGTCAAGCTTGATGTTGCCCAGGCGCTCGCCCAGCGCGGTGAGGGACTGGCCGACCCTGGCCAGCTGCGTCGCCGGATTGGCCTGCTCGATCTTGGCCACAATCGGCTTCAGAAAATCCAGGTTCCCCAACAGTTGCTGCGGATTCAGGGCGCGTATCTGCTGCGCCAGGGCCTGAATGACTGCGTAGATTTCGTCGGCAAAAACACGAGGATCGTAGGCAGCCACCACTCCCCGGATGACTCCGTGCAGTTCGGCCAGCTCGGCCGCCAGCCGCCGGGGATTGAGAATGTTCAGCTCATCGCGCAAGACGTCGAGCACCACCAGGAACTTCTGTGCCTGCGCACCGGGATTGAAGTGGTTCATCACAGCCCGCAAGTGGTTTACCGCCGCCTCCATGTCATCCACCAGTTCCTCAGCAAGCTTGGGGAGGAGCGCCATCATGCTGTCGAGAAGAGCGTCCGCTTCCTGGGCGATTGGTTCGGGATTGAGAGCATCGAGAAATTGCTGCGCGTTGCTGGTCAGTTGGGCCAAGGGTGAGGACTCCAGCGCGGTCGCCAGCCGGTCGAGTGCAGCGCCGTTGCTTCCGCCGGCCTGCGCGGCGACAGCGTGGGCCAGCGCACGCATGGCATCCAGCGCATCCTGCAGCTCGCGTCGCATTGGTCCCGGGCCGGCCAAGGTAACCGCCTGCAGGGAAACCTGGAGCGAGGCATGGCCGGCGAACTTCGCCTGAATGGCCAGGTGCGCTCGAAGGGACGCGGGTCCGAGGGCAGCCAATTGCGCGTCGAAAGTGGTTTCCAGCCGGGTGGCGGCCTCGTAGAGGGCGGTCTGCAAGGCCCGTATCTGCTGGGCCAGGCCGGCACACAAGGTGTCAATTTCACGAAGTACATCGCCGACAACGCCGGCATCGAGCGCCGTCAACGTGTCCCGCAGCTTGGCGGGAATGATCCCCAGAAGACGGATGGCATCGCCGAGATGAATGTCGGTCAACGGGGCGGGAATGTCACCGCCACTGGAGCTGCTTTGTCCTCCTCCGGAAGGCGGCGGGCTGCCGCCGGACGCGCCACTTCCGCCGGAAGTAGCGCCACTCGCGCCATTGCCTCCTCCCTGGGACGGGGATGCCCCGAGGGCTTGCGTCAACTGCGAGGCACCGAGGTTGATGGTGTTGGTCAGCGTCGTGATGATGCTCTGGCCGTTGGGCGTCGGGATGGCTGAGAACGCCTGATCATAGACATCAATCACCGGCTGCAACAGAGTGTAGGGGTTCACCTTGTCGATGGCGTCGAGCACCGTCTGGAATGGCCCGCGAATCTGCTCCGCCAGGGGACGGGGATCGAGCTGTTCGATGTGATCAGCGGCGTCGTTCAGATACTGCGAAACATCGGGCACCAGGGACTCGGGATGAAAGCCCTGCAGCGTCTGCAACACCTGATCGACCTCCTGCTGGATGGAATCGATGAGCTGCTGGGGAATGATGTTCTCGATCACATTCTTGGCCTGGGCTAGACCCTGGGTTACCGTCCCGGAAACATCATTCGGGACCTTCAGTTCGGCGACGGCATCGCGCACCGGCTTAAGCATCTGATCGAGGTCAATGCCTTCCAGCAGTGAGGTCAACTGCTCGACCTGCGGCCGGAGCGGTTCCGGCAGGGGCACGTTGGAGAGCAACTGCTGCACCTGCTGGCGCAGGTGATCAAGCGACTGCACCATCTGCTGCTCCGCCTGGTCGATGCCCAGTCCATTGATCGAGGCAGTCACCTGGTTGATGGCCTGCTGGAACTGTTCCAGACCTGCGGTGACGCGGCCCACGATGGCCTGCGCTCCCGTGGCCAGTTGATCGACCTGGTGCGCGATGGCGCCAAGCGCATCGATGATGGGCTGCAGAACGTGGTCAATGGTCTGGCTGACTTCCTGCAGCGCGTGCTGAATGCCGGCAGTGAGCGCCCCTCCATCCAGAGCGTTGCTGACGGTCTGCAAGGTGTCGCGCACGGTGTTGGCCGGTCCGTCAAGATGAGCGTTTTGAATCGCCGCCGCCGCGCCCAAAAGGAAGCCGGTAAGTTCGTTACGCAACTGCCGGACCGGGATCTGGCGGAAGATGTTCCGCACAAATTCTTTGGCTTTATCGACGGCAGCGTCGATAGGCTTCTCAACCACATCGGTGGCCTTGGATTCCAGGGCCGCGATCGCCGAGTTGAGGAAGTCGCGCGCGGCGGTGGCCTCGAAGTGGTCGATATGCTGTTTGGCGTCCGCCAAGATGCCACGTAATTCTGCGAGGAACTCCAGGACGCCTTCCTCGCCGTGACGCACGGTGGCGCCGAACTGTGCCACCGGCTGAAGAATGGCGTCCACGCGCAGTTGCGAAAGCTGCTGCTGGGCAAAGCTGAGGTCATCGCGTAGCACGCCTAGCATGTGGGTGCGCACCGCAGTCAGGTTGCTGATCGCGATTTGCAAAGCCGCTTCATCGCCGCTCTGCGTCGCAGCCGTGACCGCATCCAGGGCGGCCACCAGTCCTGAGGAGCGATCGCCGGCCAGGCTCAGGTTCGCGGCCCCGGTGGCCACCAGCCCCACGCCGTCGCGCGCGGCTTTGAGCTGCGCCTTGGGAATGGGCAGAATCAGCTCAATCGCCAGTTCTGCCAGTTGGGCCGCGCCCTGCGCACTGGAATTCGCCATGTTTTGCAGCTCGTTGAACGACCCCGCCTGCTGTCCAAAGAGATTGCCGAGAAAGCCTCCGCTTTGGCCCGTCACCTGTACGGCATCGCCAATCGCGATCCCCAGGATTTTTCCGAAATCGGCCGGATTGCCGTTCACCGATGCCATGATTTGGGTCACGAACTGCATGCCCTGGCCCACGGCTTTCCCCAGGTCGCCCAGTGGGAGGTGAGACGGGTCGAAGTGGATCCCCAGCCCCGCGACGATATCGCTGACCGGCCTGAGCAGCGCGTCAGGACTGCCAAAGGAGTTTTTTACGACATCAAGACTGGAACCGAGGCTCCCCAACACGCTGGAGGCCGGCCCGGACGACATAACCGACTGAAGGCCCGGCGTATTCAGCGCGGAAGTAATCGAGCCGCGCGCGCTGACAATGCCGGAGACATCGAGGCCGTGGAGATCATCCAGCAGGCTCATCGCGCGTACCTCAGCGCCAGATCGGCGCATTGCACCACAAGAAATAGGTTGGAGGTGAACACCGGCGCGCTGCCCTGGAAGCAGTTCACCGGGAAGGTGAACGCTTTCTGGTTCACGGTAGTTGCTGAAATATCGAGCAGATGCGAGCCATTCAGCATCAGCGCGCGCCCGCCGGGATCGGGATCGAGGATGGCGATGCGCACGACACCTTGCCCGGTGGTGTGATCGGCCCAGAAGAAGCGGCCCTTGTTGGCCCGCACGCGGACCGCTGCCGGGCCGCTGATCTGCGTGCCCTTCGGCACCTGCGCCCAGTAGCTGGCCACCGCGTTGCTCTTCTTCAGTTGCAACACCGCCGGCGCAGCCAGGGTTTCCGCAGCGTCAGCGCCAACCACGCGCACGAACTCAATCGAGAGCTCGCAGTCTTCCGGGGCGCGGCCATAGACACCGACTTTCGCCGGCTTCTGCTGATCGAGCGCCTGCGGTGGCAGGACACGCAGCGCGCCGCCCGCATCCACAATCGTGCCGCTGATCGCGTCGCTGGCCGAGGGCAAATCATCGGAAGCGTTTTCCAGAATGCGGATGCCTTCATACTTTACGGTCACATCTGCGGTGACGCTTGCCGGGACCTCATCCGCCAAAGGACTGGAGAGGGGCAGGGGGATGGGATCGCCTTCGACGCTGGCGCTCACCACGCCCTTTTCACTGCGCAACAGCGCCCCGCCGGGTCCGGCGACAGCGAGATATACCTGCGCCGGCGCATCCGCGCTCAGAGTGAATTTTGCTTGCGGTGGCTGGCTGTTAGCCAGTTGTTGATTAAGCGCGGCTGCCAGCGGCGCGCGCAAATCGACCGTCGCATCGGGGCCGGCCGGATCAAAGGCAGGCGTCTGCCACACCGCGGTACCATCCGGGCCGGTCAGCTTGGCATTGTTGGCCGGCGTCTCGGTGGTTACATCCACGGAAGACAAACTTGTAGCGTGGGTGGTGAACTGCAAGGGATTGTCTCCATCCACCAGTGACACCAGCACGCTGGTGGCGCTCACCGCGGTGTCGAGTCGAAGAACGCGGTTGGAGAAGCTGGCGCCGCTAAGAATTGGCCGGACATTGTCGCCGGCCGCCAGCCCCGGCACCGCGAAGCGTGGCGGGTCGAAGCCCTGTCCCTGCTGCGACGGGAACTCCAGGATGAGGCGCCGGCCGTCGGGGACGCATGAGACAATTTCATTCTGCCCGGATTCCTGGAAACCGTGCAGGGTGAGCGCACTCAAACGCTTGCCGCTGGGAATGTTGATGAGCCAGCCGTTTCCTTGCGCGGTGGCAGGAACATCAGGCTGGGTTTCGATAACGCTGGATGGAGAGATGGTGGCGGCGGCTTGTGTGACCTCCGCCTTCGTCGCGCCCAACGCGGGGGCCCAATTCACAGCGATGTCATACCCCGGCGAAGCGATGTCAACCGTGGCCAGATAAATCGGCCGATTCTCTCTCAGCGCTCCGATTTGTTCCAGGTCTGTGCGCCGCACTTGCATGTCATGAGCTCCGGGTGCGCAGCCGAAAGCGCCCCAATTCAATCCCCGGCCCGCCCGCGCTGTCGTCCAGCGTGACCACGAGGAATTCGGTCGCCGCCTGGGCCGGAGGGGTATAGCTGAACGCCGCCGAACCATTGGTGACCGCGTAAATGCGCGTGCCCCCCGGGCCGGCAGCGCCGCCGGTGAGCGTCCCCTGACCCGGCCGGCCACCGGCATCGACTACCGAAATCCCCAGCGACCCGTAAGCCGAGTTCTGGATACCATCGGCGGCGAGGGTGGTCGTGCCCGAGGTCCCGAAGCTGATGGTGAAATCAGTCGCCAGCCCACCCGCGATCAGGGCGGCGGGTTGAGGATCGAGCAGCAACGGCTGCAGGGCGCTGCGGATCAGCGCCTGCTGGATGGCCGGTCCCGATTGCCCCGGGGTTCCGGCTGGCCAGAAGAAACCGTCAGCCTCGACCGAAATGGACTGCGGAGGAATGCCGCCTGACACCGTCATGCTGCGAATGAGAAAGCCAGGATCGGAATTGTCTCCCGGAAGCAGGGCAGATCCGTTGCGCATGCTGCCGTCGTCGAGCAGGTACAGGGCCCCGTCGATGGCCTGCATTTGGTCTGCCCGGCTGCCACCGTTCGGCAGTTTGGCATCCAGTTCGACGGTGCAGCGCAACTTGAGCACACGGCGGGGCGCAACGTCGCCCGGCACCAGCTCCGGCCGTAAGCTGAGCAAGTCATCATCCAGACGTTGTACGCTGGTGACGCCCAGGATTAGGCGTGAGGCGTCGCGCCCGGGACTTACATCCACAGCCCCCGCCAGCGGGGCTGCTAGCCGTGAGCCCATCACATCAGCCAAACGAGTTTCGAAATCGCTCAACACCTTCTCTTGGTCCTCAACGGGTAATGGCGTTGCCCACGGTCTTCTTCCCCTGGAGCTGTAAGTTGGTTACGCGTTGCACTTCGTTCGCAACCATGCCCGGCACAGCGGCAAATTGGTCGCTCACCGCGCTGGCGACGACGCTCTTGACCTGCGAATTCATTACCGCCGTCGCCTGCTGCTGGGCGACGGTCTGCATGTCGGCAAGGATCTGCGCGCGCACGGTGTTAGCGGCATTGGTGGCCGCGGTCGTGGCCGCCTGGGTTGCGGCGCTGGTGGCCTGCGACAGAATGTTCTGGGTGGCCACGCTGAGCTGGTCGGTCTGCGTTTTCTGGAAGGCAGCAAATTGATCAGAGATACTGCGGTTGATGGTTGCCATCTGCAGATTGACCTGATTGATGACCGATTGCTGCAAGTCGTTCTTCAGGTTGGCCAGGGTCTGCGGCACGGCCGCAAGTTGCGTGGCCTGGTCCTGCAGCGCGGCGCCCTGCTGGGTCACGCTGGCGGTGACTGCGTCGAGCCTCTGCGAGGCGGTTGCCAGCGAACCTTGGATGGTTTGCAGGGAAGCCCCCAACTGCTGCGTGACCTGCGCGCTCACTGCGGCACCGAGCCCGGCGTTGACGCCGGCGATTTGCACCCCCAGGTCAGATCGGATGGCTTGCTCGCGCGCCGCGATGGCGGCCTGGGCGCTGGTGCTGGCCGCGTTTACCGCAGCCTGCTGTGCCGCGGCGATGCTGGCGTTAAGGGTGGTCGTGATGGTTTGCGTAAGCCCGGGCACTGCAGCGTTGATCCGCGCATTGACCAGGTCGCTGACCGAGGCTAGTTGAGTGTTCAGGTTCGACTGCACCTGCGTCTGGAAGGTTTGCAGTTGGCTGTTGACCTGATCGTGGATGGTCGTTCCCAGGCGGGTTTCGAGCGCGTTGATCTGGTCGGCAGGGATCTGCACCGGGTGGTCTTTGAAGGCCTGGGTCAACTGGTCTTGAGTGACGGCCGTGGCCTGAATCTGGGCGAAGCGTTGGTCCAGAGTTGCGCCATCGAGTAGCTGTCCGCTGGCCGACTTGAATCCGTCGCGGAACTGCTCCAGGCTGGTGAGCCGTCCGGCAAGACCACCGACATCAACCGGCTTATCGCCTACCACCAGGCTCGAGGCCGCCTGCTGCACGGTAGCAATGCTGCTTTGTACCGAGTCGAGGCTGGCCCGCATGGCGGCGATGGCCGGCCCGGGGTCAGCCACATTGCTCAATGTGCGCTGCACGCTGGTAATGGCTGTCTGCCGCACCAGATCATTGGTGGCCACATCGGTGACGCGGCTTCGAAGATCGCTGATGGTCGAAGTCACCCCGTCCAGGCTTGACTGCAAGCGGGTCTGCGTCTGCTCCAGCGCGCTCAGACGGTTCTGGCTCGCGGGATCGGCTAGCGGCCCGCGCTGAACCAGATCGCTCACTTGCTGAGTGAGCCAGGTGAGGTCAACCTGGTCAAGGTGTCGGTGCGGAGCCACCACCGCAGCGGAGTCAGTGGCGAGCACCGCTTGCGCCAGTTGCGTCACCACTCCGGCCAGCGTGTTCCAGTCAGCCGCCCGGATCAAGTCCCCGGGCTGGAATGAGCTTACGGTCTGCAACTGCTCCAGCAAGTTACGGAGCGTGTCGAGATCCTGTGTTGTAGGCATGGCGGGCTCCTGCTACTTGCTGAGCGCGATGGCCAGCTTGTTGCCGGACACCGCCGTGGTTCGCCGATAGATATTCAACTCGGCGGTTGCGTTGGTCGCTGTCCCGGAAGTGGCATACTGCGTCGCGATCTGCTGGGCCTTTTGGACCGCGGGGTTGCTGGCCAGCGCCGGATTAGCGGTGATGAACGACGACATCGAAGTGAGGACCCGGTTTCCGGTATTGGAGAGCTGGGTGGTGAAGGCGCTGGGATCGGCCTGGATGGAACTGCTCAGGGTATCCACCCGTCCCAGCAAGTCGTCACGCGTGGCCTGCGGCGCCTGTGCCTGGTCGAGGGCGGCGCTCAGACTCTGCCGCAGGTTCACGGTTTCGAACTCGCGTTCCACTTGCAGCAGGGCCTGGCCGAACGACTGCGCGAAGTCGGTCAGGTTGGTCTGCACCTGTTCAATCTTGTCGGCGATTTCGGGATGGGTGTGCCCTATGGGAGAGACGAGGTTGGTCAGTTGCAGAACATTCGCGGCCAGGTCCTGCACCGCGGAGGCCAGCACATTCCAGTCGGCCGCGCGAATGACTTCCCCCGGACTCTTCCCCTGCACCGGCCCAATGGAATCGCGAATCCCCGTCAACGCCTGCTGGACCGGGCCCAGGTTGGCCTCGGGCACGGTGGCAATCGGAGTGTCCTGGAAAACCGCCGGCGGGATGGGCACGGGCACGAAGGTCGGCGGCAACTGGGGAAACACCCGTATTGGCTGCTGGTAAATCGGAGTCACCAGGTTGGGATGGGTCACTTTCATCTGCCAGATGCCGGGGTCGAGGTCGCGGACCACCAGCGAGCCGTCAAGAAAAGGGCTGCGCGTGATGGTCTGCCCGGTGGCCGCGTTGGTCAAGCTGACCACGGCATCGCGGTTTGCCGCCGGGAAGCCAGAGAGTTGCACGTTAAGAGAACCTGTCGTCGCCATATTGGTTCCACCCGCCTTCCTAGAGAAGCCACTGCAAGTCGCCGAACGGGAACCCAACCTCCCAGAACAGCGTGAGTTCGTGCCCCGCCGCCTTATCAATCGGGGCAAAAACAACCCGGTTGTAGAGCGAAACCGTGGCGCCGTTGTGAGCGACCAAGCCGGCTTCGCGGACCGTCCCCAAGCTCGTGGCGGCTGGGACCGTTCCCTGCAACCGCACCCGCACCACCCGCTTGACTGGGTCGGGAGGATCAATCTGGAATGCATCCGGCGTGATCGGAACCTCGGTCGGATTGGTGAGCGCGGTTGAGGTGAAGTCTTGTGTCTCCGGAGTATCGCTGGTGCCCAGCGCCATATGCGTGATGCCGGTCGATTTGATGGCGAACATGTTGGCCAGCAAGCCGGCACCGCTGCGCAGCACGGCATTGTGCCCCTCGCGCACCGTGATCAGGCCGCCGTCGGTTCGTCGTAGTTCCACTCGCAAGAATGCCCGCATGGCTCATGCCTCATTGAAAAATGGAATCGCTCCAGGGTGTTTGTCCAAATGTTCCGCCCTTGTCCACCACGTGGTCGGCGCCACCCGAGCCGGCTTCCCGGATGGTCTGGGGAAGCACGCCGGTCAGGAAGTCGGACGCCGGCTGCAATTCGGTGAACACCACCGCCGCAACGTTGCTGCGTACGCCGGCGGCGCGCAGGCGCTTCACGCCGTCATAGAGCGCGAAAACGATCTGGTCCCGCGCCTGGCCTGCCGACCCCGGAGACAGCGCAGCCCGGTACGCCGATTCCGTGTGCACCTGCAGCTCGATGCTCGCCGGCTCCAATTCAAGCCAGGTGAGCCCCATATGAACGGCGGCATCGAGATAGAAAATGCTATGGTCGAGCTGGGATGAATCCCATTGCCCGTTCTGCAGTGAAAGCTCGGCCAGGGCCAGCAGGAAGCGGCCCAGTCCCAGTTCGTCAAAGTGCGCGACCGGCAGAAACCAGAAGGAGTTGTCCCCACGCACCAGCGGCAATGCCGTAGCCGGGGTCTTGATCTGCGGCGCCGTCCACGGACTGCCCGGGGTGATTCCGCTGATCGAAACCAGCCGGGCGGTCACGTCGTCGCGCTCCAGTTGCGCGGTGACCGAGCCGGCGCTCGCGGCGCGCAACCACAACCGCTGTCCGGGCGCGATATTCCCTTGAAACAGCAGTGCGTCGCCGGTGGTGAGGTTCGCCACCAGCGGCATGCTTTCCGGACCGGCCTCCCGCCCGGTGAGCAGCAACGATACCTTGGTGTCGTCCAGCCCTTTGTTAGTGATGGTGAAGCGGCTGAGCGGAGCCGTGTCGTCAGCCAGGTCCGGCTTGGCATAACGGCGCCGCGCAGGAAACTCGACCAAAGCCGGCTGGGCGGAAGGGAAAAAATTTCCCGTGGCCGCCTGAAACGCAGTGAGATAGCTGCTGGCAAAACCGACGATGGCGTCTACTGTGACGCCGCCATTCTTCAACACCGCATCCCGCTGCGTGTGGACCCAGGGGCGGAACAACTGCAGCGTCTGCCACTGCTCGGGCGTGAAGTCAAGCAGGGCGGCCAGCCGGGCCACTTCCTGCAACTGCAAGGCGTCGTCGAAAAAGTGCGCACGCTGCACTTCGAGCGCGTCTTCCACCGCGATTTCAAGCTGCTCGGCGGGCTGAGCCAGGACCCCGGCCAGCAGCGCCCCTTCGCGATAGAGGAAGGGCAGCCGCGCCGTCATGTCGTCAACCCGCTTCATACCCCTCCCTCGCGTACGTCAAGGTTGAGCTGGTCTTTTTGCAATGTTTCGTTGGGCGCTGGAGCATACGACCCCACGCCGTCGGTGAGTTGGAAGAAGCGCGTACCACTCTCCACCGTGACCGTGGCCTCGTTGCGGACCAGGGCGAAGCGGCTGTCGTCGCGAATGGCGGCGGCCACCCCATCGAGCGTAAGCGGCGCATCCGAAGAGCGCGTGGTCAGATGGCTGGTGAAGGCGCTGTCGATGGCCTGCTGCGCGTCGGCCTGGGTGGTGCCGGGCGTCAGGTGCACTGGCAGCAGGGCAGACACCTTCACGTTGACGCGCGTGGTGACGGCCTCCTCGGTTTGCGGGGGCGAGAAGACAACCGGAGTGACAACCTGTAACACCTCGCCCGGGTTGAGGGTCAGTTCTTCTGCTTCCGCGCCGCCGCCGGATGAAAGAAAGACTTGGGCATCGGCGATGCGCGCGTCCGTCATCACCAGCGAGAGCAGCTTGGATCGGCGCACCGCCCCGCCGGGAGGCGTGGCGTTCAATGCCGGCGCCAGGGCGGCCTCCAGCGCCTGTTGCAGCGAACTCAAGTCCGGCCCGCTGACCCCGGTGCCGGCCAGCGTAAGCGCCACCCGGACATTCACTCTGCGCGTGGCCGCCGCACCCGCAATGACCCGGATGCCCGCCGGCTTCACCTGTTGAATGCGCTGGGCCACGACAGCTTCCGCCTCCGACGTGTCCTGGTTGTAAGCAACGTCGATGCGCACTTCGCCGGGTACCCCGTTGGGCTCTTCCGTGATCTTCACGTCTTTGACTTCCGCCAGCGAAAGCAACTGGAAACGCAGTGCGTCAAGCGTGCCGCGGGCCACGCCGTCAAATGCGCCTCGCGCCCGGCGGCGCAACTGGTCGTCGGTCTCCGGCACGGAGAGCCGATAGGAGGCGTCCGGGTTGGTGACGGTATCGACGCCTGCGACCAGTATTTCGAGCCGGTCAAGCTTGTTGGCGTCAACGTCAGCCGTTCCCGGGGTGTCGCCCGAAGCCAGCACGTCACGCGAAGACTCGCCTGGCTCGAGGATGAGTTCTTCTGTGGTGAGATAGCGATGACCAGAGTCGTCGGTGACAGCGGTGTTGGCGGGAATCGTAATGCGCCCTGGGGTCCCCGCCTTGCGCTGGAAACGGAGCTTGACAATTGGAAATCCGCTGCCCAACCGCTTCACCCCTACCAGCGCCACCACTTTGTCGAGTGACGATCCTTGCGCGGTATCGATGTAGGCCGAGTCATAGATGAACGCCAGGTGCTGATAGACGACCGCCATTTCCACCGCGACCGTCTCCAGCAGGCTGCGCACTACGCTGCCGACATTGAGATCGTTCAAGGGAACCGGCGGCGTCTGGACCGGGTAGTAGTTTACGGTCAGGTCGGAATTGGGAATGGGGCGGCGTCCCCCATCGCGAAAACGAATCGCGTCTTTGTTGTTGTCGTCGCCCGTGGTGGAGATGAGTTCGAAATCGGTCGCCGTGAAGCGATAGTTGACCGGCTTGTCGGGCGTGCCGATGACCCCATCGAGGCTTGAAATACGGCGAACCGGCCGGTTCAGCAGCCTCGCCGGGGTAATCAGAGCATTGCCGGCAGGGGCCGTCACCGTCTCACGCACCGTGCCGCCGGTTAAAGTGGTCAGAGTATCGCGAACGATCTGGTCATAGGTTCGAGGCTCGTAGCTCATAACGCCACCTCCAGACCAAGCGAAACCGGGTCGCCGCCGGCTACCGGTTGCACGGCGACCGTAAATACGAAATTGTTGTAGGTTTCCTCGTCAGGAGAAAACTGCAACTCCGAGGCCTTCGGCAGGATGCGCGGTTCCTGTGCGATGGCCTCCAGGACATAAGCGCGGCACAGATTACGCAATTCGTCGGTCTTGCGGTTGCCGATGAGCAGATGAAGCTGCGAGCCATAGGCCGCGTGCCCCAGGCCGGTGAGGGTCCCGACGGGGGTGAGCAGGCGAATCAGCAGAGCTTGTGCCAGGTTTTGACGCGAGTTGAGCACTGCCAGGTCCGTGACAGAATCGGGCGAGCCGGGAGAGGCGCCGCGAATGACCCGCACCTGTGAGGTGAGGTCGAGTTCAGAGGCATCGACCGCCACCATGTTCGGTACCACCGCGAGATCTGTCCCGAAGACATCCATCGCTTATCCGCCGATTAACACCGTGCCCGCGGCCACTACCACTCCTTTGAGCGCCGTGGGGGCTACGTCGTCGCAGGTTGTTGCCTGGTCACCGTTACGCGCCGCTGCCTTACCGCCAATCGTGACCGTGCCGCTGCCGGTCTGAATGGTGCCCTGGTTTTGCGGCGGGGTTTGGAACGGCCCGCCTGCGGGAATGTGGGGTGGCATGTTGTCTGCCGTCGATCCCACCACCGCTGCGGGCTGGCCCATGATCTTCACCGTAGCAATGGTGCCGCCGGTGATTTGCCCCGAGAATAGCGACGGCAGAGGCGTCGGCACCGGCCCTCCCGGCGAGGGAATCATTACGATATGCGTGTCGGTCGCCATGACTTGACTTCCCTGGGTTGCGGCAGGCTGTCCCATTCAGTTGATCTCCACCGTGGCCCCGCTGATCTTCACTCTGCCTTGGGCCGTGATATCGATTTCTGTCCCGCCGAGCGTGATCTTCCCCTGCTGGCTGCTGATGGCCACATCGCCATCTTTCTTTAATGTGATCGAGGTCGAAGCTGCCTCGGCCGACAGGCGCCCTCCACCGGCGGCATCGAGGGTGAGCTTGATATCGCCCACGGCAACCGTCACTGTGTCTTCCTTGATTTCGAGCGAGACATCGCCAGGCATGGTGAGTGTGACCTTCACCGGATCGGAATCGATCTCGCAGTTCAGGTCTGGATTGTCACTCCCCGACGGCAAGCGCAGCACGATTTGCTTCTCGTCGTGTTGCGGAGGGTCCTGGTCGGGATGATAGAGCCGCCCAATGACCACCGGGGCGTTGTAGTCTCCCTCCAGGAACGTGACCAGAACCAGTTCGCCGACTGATGGTATGGCCGCCATTCCAAACGCACCCACGGCGATGGGCACGCGCGGCAGAACCAGACCCGACTCGCGCAACTTGACGGTCACAGCATGGTCGGGTGAGCTACCATCGTTGGCGTAAATGCTGGTGACCACTCCGGCCGAGGCCACCGGACGCGCCGCCGCTTCATGGCGGGCGATGCGCGCGATGCCGTCGAACAGTAGTGCGGTGCTCACAGCAGGCCTCCCACGGCTCCGGCGGCTGCGCTGAGCAGCCCGCCCAGCAATGAGGGACCGGCGGAGGCCGTCTCCCCCCAGAAACGAGTCGTTCCAGAGCCGCGTTCGAAGCTGTGCTGGACTCGGGTAATGAGCCACGGGCCCTTGGACAATCCGCCGGGAAGCTCCTGCACTTCAATCACGTTGCCCGGCCGCAGAGTTGGCAGTAGGTAGCAATGGGCGGTGATGCGCTCGGCCTGTGCGGCGGCTATGCTTTGCAGGGCTTGCGTTGCGGTCGTCGCTGCCGACGGCACGCGCAGCACCGGGACTGGCATGCGCCACACTCCCGCGCCCCCGTCGACCGCCGAGCCAGGAATGGCGTCCACCGACTGCCGCAGCGCGTCGTCAGCGCCCCCCGAACCCGCTCGGCCGAACCCCATAGCAAATCTTTGCGGGCTCAGCGGCGCCGCCGACCGGGTTTCGTAGGCGATCACTTCCCGCCCGTACTTCAACGCAGAATTCGCCGGCCCCGACGGCTTCTGCTTCACATTCAGCGAACCGTCGCCATCGTTATAAGCGATGCCCCCGGAGATTTCGGCGAGCTGTGCGATGTGTTCTGTCGCCATCCGGCCCGGATGTGCGACGTAGGCCGCCAGATCCAGATCAATGGTGATGTCACCGGTGGAAACTGAAACGTCCGAAGCCAGCGCATTGACCACGGCTTGCGCGTTTTGGCCCTCGAGGGTTGACGCGGGGCGATAGCCCGCGAGTTCGACCGTGTCGGTGATGAGCACGCGGATGAACTCAAACTCTTGGTGAATGGAGTGGACTTTGCCGGTCAGCACCGTTTGCGCGCCTTCTCCGCCGTCCAGGGAGACCACAGCTTTATCACCCGCAGACGCCTCAAAACGCAGACTGGACGGCAGCGCAATCTCCGCCGAGTTCCCGCGCGGCAGAAGAGCCAGGCAGATGCTCGCGCTGGCGGCGTGCGTGTCATAGCGCAAGCTGCCCAACGTCACTGAGAGTGCCGGAGCCAGGCTCATGAAGAGAACAGCCCTCCCAATGCGCGCGCGGCACCTTGAAATCCCGCGGTAATGCCCTTCACTCCGTCCACCGCCTTGTTCATGGGATCGAGGATGCCGGAGAAATTAAGCCCTCCCGATGACGCGATATTGGCGATGGCGCTCACCGCTTCGACCGCACCCTTGGCCTTGTCCACCAACGAGGTCACATCGCCGGCGGCGCTGGTGATGTCGCCCAGCACCCCGCTATCGATTCCCAGATCGCCCATACCGAAGTCGTCCAGCCCGCCAAAGCCGCCAATCTCTGCCGGGGGCGGCAGCGGAGGGCTCTCCACCAGTTCCACCTGATAGGCAATGCGATTGGGCTGACCGGCCTGCTCTTCTGCCTGGAAGCTGCGAATCACCACTTTCTGAAGATCGAGGGCGCTGGTGATGTCGGCGGAAAAAGTCAGCTCGTCACCGGTTTGCGTAGCTTTTTGCAGCTTACCCAAATCGTCCTTCGCGCTGTCGCCAATCAACAGGCCGGCGATGCGTACCTGATGTGAAGGCCGGCCCGAGCGCTGCTGCAGTTCCCCCTCCAGTCCGGCGATGCGGGTCCCGGTGAAGCCGGCATCCAGCGAGTGCTCAATCTGCTGCACGTAGGAGAGTGAGATCTCTCCCAGCAACGGGATGGGCCGGGTGCTCATGCGTCCAGCCCTCGCAAATCGCACTCGTGGGCCAAGGCGGTGGCAATCTCGTAAAGCCAGTCACGCTGCTGCGGAAGAGACCGTGCTTTCAAATCTGCCTTGGCTGTGGCCGTGTGCGATGGATGCAAAGTACCAGCAGCAGCATCGGAGCCGGCCGGAGAAAGTTGCGCTGGCGGTTTGGGCGGCGCCGGAGCGGGGCCGGAGCGAGCAGCAAGGTCGCGTATGCGGGGAGCGCGTATGCGTGTTTTCGCAGGAGTGGCCGCTATCATCTGCTTCCGGGCTGTTGGGGTTTGCACCGAAGCTTGGGTCGAACGCAGAGCCTGGTGCGCGATCGAGGGCCAATCCTGTAGGTGTTGCGAAGCGTCGAGGAGGGGGCCTGCATGGCTCTTTCGCCGCTCGGAGTCGGGAGCAGGCTGCGCTGGACGGCCCGGTTCGTGCCAAATGGACACTTCCCTCAGACCGAAGCTGAGAGAAGGCGGCCGTTCAGATTCTTCAGAAGATGGCGGCGAGGGCCTGTTCACATGAGCCAGCGTCACATGTGCCCGCAAGGGTTGCGCCGCAGGGGTCTCGGTGGAACGTGGCCGTAACTCCGCCGCAGTCCGGGCAGAATCGGGCAGGTCACGCTGCGGGTATTGTTCCTTCTCCGGCGATCGTTCCTTCGTTCGCCAGACGTGAAGCGCAGCCGCCGCCTCCGGAGCTTGCTCAGTTCCGTGCTGTGTTCCCCGTTCCAGCAGCCGCTCCAGCATCTGCTGACCGTATTCCTCCAGAGAAAGTGGGGTCTCCGGCGCCTCCCGAAACTCGAAACGCGTCCATCCCTCGTCCCGCGACTGCTCCCCATCTGAGGCCAACTGGTCAACCACAACCGCCGCGGTCGTCTGAACGCTCTGCCAGTCCAAATGGGCACGGCGGCACGCGGCACGCGCGCACTCCGCAAAATCCGGGGCCGGCTCTCCTCCGCCCGCCAGCGCCAAAAGCAGCGCGTCTGCCAGCGCACCCTCAGCTCCGGCCGGAACATTGGCGAGATTCCGCAACTTGCTGAGCAGGGCGCGGTTCGGTTCGCGTTCCATCAGCGCTCCCGCGACCACAGATGACCGCTCCTCAAAGGTGAGTGCTCGCGTTCGCAGCCCATCCGGCGACACATAGTGTTCGCCATCGCGCTCGAGAGCGACACGCGTACCTCCGAGCATGACGACACCGGTCGCGAGATCAACGATCACTGGAGCCAACGCCTGCATGGGAAGACCTTATGCGAGTTCCTCGCGGGCCCGCGTAGCGGAAAAGGAGTACACGGCTTCTCCGAACCCCCCAACGCTAAGGTCGAAAGTCTTCTCCTGGAGGAAGCACTCGTCGAAGGTTACGGTCATCTTGGTCGTGCCGTGCACCAGCACGGCGCTGATCTGTAATTTGTCTTCGATCCCCAGCTTGTCCAGCGCTTGCGAAGTCGAGGCGACACGCAGTCGGCCTTCGTACACCTGGGCTCCCGAGACCAGCCCGGCGCGCTCCTGGCTGCCCAGCACGTAAACATTCTCCCGGGCCTGCACCTTGCGGTACTCCAGAGACCGCACCCCATCGACCGCCTTGCCGTTGACCAGCACCTGGCTTTCATTGGCCGCAAAGATAGTGGCTGCCACGTTTTCATCCTCCTAGTTCTTCACACGAATGGTGGCGTAGATGTAATCGATTGCCCGCACCGGACGAATGGCGATGTCAATGCGCACCGTGCCCTGGGCAAAGTCCAATTGCGTAGAGTAAACATCGACCAGGAATGCCGGGTCGGTGCCGTCGGTCGAAGGCACCAGAGATCCTTCCCGCTGCATGCGGGTGAAGGTGGCGACAATCTGCTGTTTCAACGCCAGCCGCGCCTCGTCGCTATTCAATTCGCCGATGAAGTTCTCCGCAATGTCCTTGGTTTCGCGAATGGCGATGTCGGCGACACGGGTAACGGAAATCTGATCGCCCGTGGTGTCGATGCCGCGCAGACAGATCACGCCATGCCCCACGCGGTCTTCCACCACGCACAGATTGGTGGTGGAACCTAACAGACGATTCAACTCGCCCTGCCGGAAGGTGGCTGGGTTGATGCTGAACAGCGGCACCGGTTTGAAGGTGGGCGAGTCCTTGGGATCGAGCCTTCCGACTACGCCCGCGACCGCTCCCTCAGCTCCCGGCGGCGCGACCAGCACGAAGCGGCGGCTGCGCACCAGGGCCGAGTGTTCACGAATCTGGTCGAGGTCGCTGACTTCATTGGCGGTAATGGACCCGAACGCGATACGTGGCGCGGCATCTTCTGCCATGGCGACCGCATGCGCTCCCAAAGCCTGATGCACCTGGCGAACATCTGCATCGGCACGTCCAGCTTCCATGGATGCCAACACCAGGTCGATTCGGGTGTCGTCCGCCAAGTGATTGATGGCGTCCTGATATTGCTGCACCGTAGGGGACGTGCCTCCGGAAAACACGACTGGTACCGGGGTCGCATCCGGCATTTGGTTGGTGTCGCGCGAGCTCAAGGGCACGAAGCGCACCAGGTTGCTGCCCGTGGCCAGCACGAAGGGCAGATAGTTGGCGTCGTCCGGGTCCATGGTGAGCCCGGCAAACCGCTCCTGCTCTCCGCGCTGGAAGACGATCACGTTGACCGTGGCCGCGTCCACCTGATCGATGCGCACCGAAAGCCCGGTGGGATCGACCCCTGACGCCGGACGCATGCTCAAGATGTTGCGGACGCCCGGCTGGGGTTCCTGAATATTGATCGGTGTCGCGTCGGCGAACGCGTACGTGCCGGGCCGCGGCATGACCCCGGCAAAGCCCGGATCGAGGGCAACCACCAGCGTGGATAGTGAATTGATGGCCTCGAACAAATCATCGGGCGCGCCGGGAGAGACCTTGAGATCGCCAAAAGTCTCCTGCACGGCCCCGCCACGAATCAGGTTCACGGTGACCCGCGCGACGTTGTTGGAGGCGTCCTTTACGGTGCGCACTTCCGCCGTCAGCGCGTTGCCCCCGGCCCCTTTCGAGCGCGCGCGCAGGCGGACGACTTCATCCGAGTTGGGGTTCAGCAGCTTGGCTTCGGCCGGAGTACCGCCCGCCACTGCCGAGATGACCACCTCGCTCACCCCGTTGGCCAAGGCATGCGACACCTCAGGCATGCTGGCAATGGTGCCCGGCCCCAGCAATTGCGCGATCTCCGTCACCTTGGTAACGCTGATCAGAGAGTTGTCGGTTGGAAGCCGGTCCACAATGCCTACCGCCCCCAGAATTCCTGAGGGTGCCGGCAACGGCGGCAACACATCAAATCGGGCTTCGACGCGGACGCCGGGAACTACCAAACCTGCCATTTTATCCTCTCGCGGAGTGCTTTCACTTCAGCCCCTCCGGAATCTTTCCAAAGCGCCGCTCGTATTCCGCCAGCGACTCGGAAAGGGTGGTGGCAAACGCACGCGCAACCGCGGGCGACACCACGATCGCAAACGGTCCTGCAGTGGCCAGGCCTGGCACTTCGAATTCCTCAAAGTGCAGAACAAAATCGAACGCATTGAAGCCGACCTGAAGGCGACCGCCTTGTCCGAAGCGCTCGTCGTTTGGGGAAGCCACCGAAAGTACCCGCCGATGACAGTGCAGGCGGACTGCCATTCGCGCTCAGCCGCATGAACACTGGCGCGGAGCTTCTATGGGAAGGGAAGAAGGGGCCAACGTTACAGCGGAAGTGACAGCACAGTGACACCCTGCGGGCGGTAAAGCAGGGGAACTTCGTTTTAGGCAGATTTCGCTGAACGCGAGAGGCCGTACTTGGCGATTTTGCGGTACAGCGTCATCCGCGAGAGATGCAGCGTGTGCGCCGCCCGGCTCACGTTCCAGTGCATCTGGTTGAGCGTCGCCATGATGTGCGCCGCCTCGTCCTGGGGGGCCTCGGCGGCTTTCCGCAGGCGCTCGCGCACGCTCTCCGGCAGGTCGGCAAAATGCACGCGGCCGGCCGGCAGGTCGATGAACGCTGCCTCGACAACGTTCTTCAGTTCCCGCACGTTGCCCGGCCACCCGTAAGACTGAAGCCGTTTCATACTTGCCTCCGTGAAGCCTGCCAGGTTCCGCCCAAATCGAAGGTTCATTTCAGCAACGTAATGGGCGACGAGCACAGGTACATCGGAAGGGCGATCCCGCAACGGAGGTAGGGTAACACGTGCCACGTTAAGCCGGTAGTAGAGGTCCGGGCGGAAGCGCCCCTCAGTTACCAGGCGCTCCACATCCTGGTTCGTGGCCGCGATAATGCGCACGTTTACGGTTGCTCCGCGGGTCGCCCCCAGCCGCCACACCTCACGCGTTTCCAATACCCGAAGGATCTTGGCCTGGGCGGCGGGTGTCATGTCGGCGATCTCGTCGAGGAACAGCGTTCCCTGGTGGGCGTGATGAAACTTCCCGTTCACTGACGACTGCGCGCCGGTGAAGGCGCCCCGTTCGTAACCAAACAGTTCGCTTTCCAGCAGAGTGTCGGGAACGGCCGCACAGTTGACGGAAATAAACGGCTGCGCCCTGCGTTCGCCGTTTGCATGGATATAGCGGGCGGCTACCTCCTTGCCGGTCCCGGTCTCGCCCGTGATCAGGACGGTGCTGGAGGTGGCGGCGATGCGATCAAGCTGGTCCACCATGCGATGGCTGGCGCGATCGCCGGCGATGATCGCTGAGGCGTCCGCTCGCCTAGGTCTTTTCTTCGGGGGCAGCGGACGGGCCGCTTCATCTTCGCGTGCGCAAATATATTCGTCGGCGCCCGCCCGCAATGCCCTCGTGGCAACGTCCTCTCCCCCAGCACGGCCGACCACCACACACCAGGTTTCAGGCGCCCGCGATTTGATCGCCCGCACCACCTCGGTGCGTTCCATCGTCTCAGGGGTAATAGACAGAGCAACAGCACGCACGCCCTCGGCGTCAATCAGTGCAAGCAGCTCGGTAGAACTCCCCACGCGACGCACCACCGCGCCATCGCTCAGCATGCGCCTCGGTACCGCCGAGTCTTCTGGATAGACTGCCCACGTGGAGCTGGCTCGCCCTGCCTTCGCCCCGAAGCCCATATCGCACACGTTCAGGAGCGTAGCCTAAATCACCGCCGTAACCTAGTTTTTTGTGTATGTGCCGCCACTCCCGTCGGAAGAACGGAGGGTGGAAACACAACAAAGCACTCCGAATCGCTGGTGCGGCATCAAAACCGGCATTGCCGGGCTCTATCTTGATGAGGCGACAGGAAAACCTTTGTTGGAGTTCCGCAATGGAGACCATTTTGGCGAGCTGGCATTGTCTGCGCCCGCGGACCACCCGAGGAACGCCGCGTCGGTCAAGGCGGAAACACCCTGGACGTAGTTGTGCTCGACCGCGCGGACTTCACCAGCCTCGCCGAGTCTCTGGGGGCAACGCGGAGGGACTTTGAGTATCGGTTGTTCGGGCGAGAGGCCTACCAGCAGTTCACCACGATGGCGGCGAGAGGCCCTGCCGTAGCGGCCCTCACCATTGCCGACGTGGTGACTGGTTCGGTACAGACCTTGCCGCTTACACTCACTTTGATTAGTGCGGTGGAGAAGTTTCAGGGCGGGCACGCAGCTTATCCGGCCGTGGAGGACGGAATGCTGAGGGGCTACTGCAGCCACCGAGGGCTTTTCGACGCGCTCGGTCGCGCAATGCCCTTGGAGACACCGGTTAGCGATTTGATGCGCCAGGCTCCGCCCACCCCCCCGAAGGGTAGCGGAGCCAAAGCAGAGGTCCTGCAGAGCATGCGTCCGCCGGGCGCGGCAAGGTCTCGAAGCGGTGTCCGCAGAGCAGGAAGAAAGGAATCAAGAGAACGAACACAGTGCGATGAAAAGAGGCGGGGACAATTAATGAGAGAACACGCCCACGACCCGCGCGGGGGGGGGCACGAGCAGCGCGAAGTGGGCACCGGGCTGAAAGAGGCGCGAAAGCCGTGAGGTGGGGAATGTACTGGACTTGATCGGGCGAGCGGGAGAAGTACAATCATGAGTTATAGTAAAACTTCGTAAGGATGTGGGTAGAAAGGGCACATTGCGGCGCCCTTCTGCTCAAGCTGAGGTGGATACCCCCTCGACCGTGTCGTCAGGTGCAAACTGCGGACTGTCTGTACCGCTGGCCGTGGTGGCGTGAGGCATTCTGCGTGATTGCGGGGGACTACAAGCCCAGGACACCCCCCGGATCGAGCGGGAGAGTCAGATTCGTACCCGCAAACGAAACGCTCCAACAAAAGCTGGAAAGCGCATAATGAGACCGGGGCAGGCGCGTTAAGCCCGCGCCCATCCCGGAAAGGCACTGATGACGGGTTAAATATATCGTGTTGTGATGTAATGTCGAGCGCGATTCTCGGCAACCGAGGTGTTTTGGCGCATGACGCCTGAAAGAACGGGCGGCATAGTGCGCAAGGGAGGGCCAAGTGACTGGAAACGAGAACAAGACCGTGAAGGAATTGGCGGTTCAGATTCCGGGGGCCGCTCGCGTTTTTGAACAGGTCGGCATCGATTACTGCTGCGGCGGAGATGTCCCACTGAGCGCAGCCTGCGGTAGAGCGGGGCTGAATCTGGAGGACGTGTTGTCATCCCTCGCACGTGCGGAGCAAGAGCCTGCGCAGGCCGAGGACTGGTCTCAGGCCCCGTTGGCAGCGCTGGCCGGGCATATTGTGGAGAAACATCACGCCTTCACGAAGGCGGAATCGTCCCGGCTGGAAGCGCTCTTCGCCAAGGTGTCGGACAAGCATGCGACCGTTCACCCGGAACTGCTGACCATGAAGTCGATATTCGCGGAGATGGCGAATGAGCTGCGCATGCACATGATGAAGGAAGAGAACATCCTGTTTCCCTACCTGGCGGTGATGGAGAAGGCCGCGTCGGAGAAGCGGGTAGTGCCGCCCGCCATGTTCGGCTCGGTCGCGAACCCGGTGAGAACCATGATGAAAGAGCACGACGACGCGGGCGAGGGTCTGCGCGCGTTGCGCGAAGCCAGCCACGGCTACACGCCGCCCGAAGACGCTTGCGGCAGCTACCGCGAACTCTACCGGTCACTGGCGGCCTTCGAGGCAGACCTGCACACGCACGTGCATCTGGAGAACAACATTTTGTTTCCGCGCGCACTCGACCTGGAGGCTGGGGGGTTGAGCACCCGGGGTTCATAGAGGCAGCCCGCAAGCAATCAAAGAAGCCATCGCGGCGCTGCTTTCCGATGCAGACAATCTGTGGAGATACCGTTGCCGCCAACCCAGGGTTACACACAAACCGCTGCCGAGGCTTCACATCTGGAAGTCTTCGAACTGGCGCGGGCGCGTGAGGTCTCGCTCTCGCGACTCTTGATCGCGTACGTGACTGCCGGGCTTATTTTAATGCTGCTGCCGGGCACCTTCCTGGGTGTCTGGAATCTGATCAAAATCAGCGGACGCGAGAGCGTGGCTTCCATTTCACCGGCCTGGCTTCAGGCTCACGGTCATGCGCAAGTGTTCGGTTGGGTAGGCAGCTTCATTCTCGGAATCGGCTTCTACGCGGTACCCAAGCTGCGCGGCTCGGCCCGAAGCGTGTTTGCCACGGCCTGGGCCTGTTGGGTCCTGTGGACGCTCGGCGTGGCGCTGCGCTGGTTTGCCAACATCGAGTCATGGCACTGGCGGCTGCTGTTGCCCGTCTCCGGAGCTCTTGAGCTGGCCGCGTTCGCGCTCTTCTTCGGCATTGTCTCGCGCCACCGGCCGCAGGCAAGCGGCAAGGCAGGTCTCGACCCATGGATCTGGGTGGTTATCAGCGCAACTCTGGGCCTCGGCCTTCTGTTAGTCACAAACCTGGCTGGCTGTCTGGGTGTTGCGATGCGCGGCGCCGGTCCCGAGTTCGCGCACGGGTTTGACCAGCGGTACCTCGCGCTGATGGCATGGGGATTCCTGGTGCCCTTCGTTTGGGGATTCAGCGCCAAGTGGATGCCGGTGTTCCTCGGCCTCGCGCCGATGCGCGCGTCCTTGCTGCTGGCGGCTGTGGCAGCCAATTTCGCCGGCGTCCTCCTGACTTTCGCCGGATTCGGCGGCATCGCGACCTGGCTGTTCGCCGCCGGGACCGTGATGGCGATCGCAGCTTTGCGGATGTTCGAGCCTGCGCAAAAGCAACCGAAGACGCGCGGGGTCCACCGGAGTTTTCCTTTCTTCGTTCGCGCAGCTTACGGCTGGCTGCTGATTTCTGCGCTTTTGGGAATCGCAGCGGTGCGCTGGGATACCTCCGGCGGTATCTGGGGCGCGTCCCGTCACGCGCTGACCGTGGGATTTGTTTCCGTGATGATCCTGAGCGTGGGTCCGCGTGTACTGCCCGCCTTCGCGGCCATGCGCGTGCTCTGGAGCACGTGGCTGATGTTTGTGGCGCTGGCGTTGCTCACCGCCGGCTGCACACTGCGCGTCTCGTGCGAGGTGCTGGCCTACCAGGGTTACGCCGCCTTGGCTTGGTCCGTGCTGCCGGTGTCGGCCATTCTTGAGCTGGCGGGCCTCACCGCTTTTGCCGCAAACATCTTCGGCACCTTCCTTTTTGAGCCCAGTCATGTGCAGAAGCAGCCCCTGATGGTGGGGATGCCTGCGTCATCTCTCGACCGGAGGTAGTTTATGGAAACTGCGCGGCGCAGCCTCTTGATATCGAAAGGATGGATCCAGGCGGTCGTGATCGTGTTTCTGTTCGGATTCACGGTGCTTGGCATTCTCGCCTATCGAACCTATACCGACGAGCCGCCGATTCCCGACAAGGTGGTCGACAGCCGGGGCGCGGTGCTCTTCACGGGCGCCGATGTCACCCACGGCCAGGAGATCTTTCTGCGCAACGGCTTGATGGAATACGGCACTATCTTTGGTCACGGGGCTTATCTCGGCCCCGACTTCACAGCCGACTACCTTCATCGCGCCGCGCTTTCCGTGATGCAGACGTACGGCGGGCCCGGTTCCGACCGGGCAAGGCTGCAAACGGTGCAGGAGTTCAAGACCAACCGCTACAATTCCGGCACCGGCGTGCTCGAATTCTCAGACGCCCAGGTGACGGCCTTCCACGATCTGGTAACGCACTACCAGGATTATTTCGGCCAGGGCAACACGAAGTACGGTCTGCGTCCCAAGACCATTACCGACCTAACGGAGATCGCGAATCTGACCGCCTTCATTGCCTGGTCAGCGTGGGCGGCGGCCGCCCTGCGCCCGGGGCACGAGTTCTCGTACACAAACAACTGGCCGCCCGAAGAGCTGGTTGGAAACCACGCCACGGCAGACACGGTGCTGTGGAGTGTGCTCTCTCTCGTCGCCCTGCTGGGCGGAATCGGTTTGATGCTCGGAGCCTTCGGGCGCTGGAGCTTCCTCGGCTGGCACGGCCGTGAGCAGAAGGCGATTGCGTTCCGGCCCCCGAACGAAGTGACGCTGACGCCGGCCCAGCGGTCCACGGCCTGGTTCTTCCTGGTGATGGCGCTGCTGTTCCTGCTCCAGGCCTTGTTGGGCGGCGCCACGCAGCACTACCGGGCGGAGATCTCGAACTTTTTCGGGCTGGACCTGGCGCGCATACTGCCCTTCAACATCGCCCGCACCTGGCACGTGCAGCTTGCGATTTTCTGGGTGGCCACATCATACCTGGCGGCCGGAATCTTCCTGGCGCCCATGGTGGCGGGACGCGAGCCCCGCGGACAGTCGTGGCTCTCCTATAGCCTGTTGGCCGCCCTGGCGATCGTCGTGTTCGGTAGTCTCGCGGGCGAATATGGCGGCATCGAGGGCTGGATCCGGCGTGGCTGGTCGTGGTTTGGGGACCAGGGATTCGAGTACCTCGACCTCGGACGCTTCTGGCAGATCCTGCTGACCGTCGGGCTGGTGTTCTGGGTTCTGATTCTGTTCCGCGGCCTGCGCGGCCAGCTCCGGAAGGACCACGCGGGCAATATGCCCTGGTTGTTTTTCTTCTCCGCGCTGTCAATTCCCGCCTTCTACGGCGTGGGCTTGCTGGCGAGGACGAACGGCTCCTTCACTTCGACCGATTTTTGGCGCTTCTGGGTGGTGCACCTTTGGGTGGAAGACTTCCTCGAGCTCTTCACCACGATCATGGTGGCTTACATTTTCGTTCTGCTGGGCGTGGTGGAGGAGCGCGTGGCACTGGCGATGATCTATCTTGATATCGTGCTCTATTCAGCGGGCGGCGTGATCGGTACCATGCATCACGTTTACTTCTCGGGAGAGCCTTCAGTTCACATGGCGCTGGGAGCGTTCTTCTCGGCCGCCGAAGTCATCCCGCTTACGTTCCTCACTTTGGAAGCCTGGAGCTTCTTGCAGCTCGGCGCGCACCAGCAGTCGAAATCGAGTGCGGCCTTTCCGCACTTCTGGGCGGTGATGTTCCTGGCGGCCGTTGGGTTCTGGAACTTCCTGGGCGCAGGCATCTTTGGTTTTCTCATCAATCTGCCGATTGTTTCGTACTACGAGATCGGTACCGCGCTAACCGCGAACCACGGACATGCCGCTATGATGGGCGTCTACGGAATGCTGGCGGTGGGCCTCGCCCTGTTCTGCCTGCGCTACCTGATTTCGGAAGAAGGCTGGTCAGACCGCGCGGCGAAGATCAGCTTCTGGTCTCTGAATCTGGGTCTTGCCTGGATGGTGTTCGCCTCGCTGTTTCCGCTGGGCCTGCTGCAGTTGTACCATTCAGTGCGTTACGGATATTACGACGCGCGAACGCTCAAGTTTCTGACGGGCCCCACCAACGCGATGATCGAGTGGTTGCGCCTGCCCGGCGACGCGCTGTTTATCTTGGGCGGAGTGGTGCCCGTGGTTTACCTGGCCTGGAAGGGTGTGCGCTCGCGGAAAGTGCACGAGGTTGAGACAGCGCCTGAGGGCGAGGTGCTGTTCCGCGAGGTCGTGGAAGCCGGAGGGACGCGATGGTGACGGGTGCCGTCGATGCCGGCACGTGGATGGCGGCCGGCTACGCGATCTTTCTGGGAATGGCCGCTTTGGCTCTGGAGCTGCTGGCGCGCAGGTCCCACCGCCGCGCCGAACAGTACCACGTTACCGGGTTCCGGTACGACGCCGGACTCGATGCATGGCACTGCCCGACGGGCAAGCGTCTGCACCGAGCCGAAGTCCGGCACGACCGGCGCATCGTGGTCTACCGCGCTGCGGCCCACCACTGCAACTGCTGCCACGTTAAGACAAAGTGTACAGACTCGGACAACGGGCGGAGCGTTGAACGGCGCCTTGATTCATGGCTGGATTCCGAGCTGCGCCGGTTCCACGTCGGCATTTCACTGACCCTTCTCGTGCTGGCGGCCTTGATTCTGGCCATTGAACTGGCGTTGCAGGCCCATGAGAGTGACCGTCTGGTTCTCTCCACTGCGCTGGCCATTATCGTTGTTCCGGGCGTTCGCGTCGGATTCCCGTTCTTCAAGCCCCTACTTCGGTCGCTCGCTCACTCCGGGTCTGCGAGAAACATCCGCGCCTAACGCGTAACAGCCAAAACCAACAAAACCGATGGGTTTTCCGCTCTGCGAAGACGGAGAAATTGATAGAGCTAAGGAGAGAGAGCCGCCGCTCGACACAGGCCCTTAGTACTACTGTGTTATAAACGTAAGACGCCGCAAAAAGGGCAGCAAGGAAGCTGGCGGACTAAGTAGCGAGCGAGCCTTTGTCGGAGGGTGGCGATCGAGTGTGGATTATGCCGCTCGGGAGGAAGGCGGCGACCCGCGGGGCTGGAAGTCAGGCGGGATCTCCGGCTTCGGTAGTCCGAGATGGCCGGCGCGGGCGGAGGGGGAAAAACGGTTCCGCTCGGCGACCAGGAACCCATAGGCGGCGATACAGAGCGTGCCGTGATGATGAAATCCACGCCAGCCTCGACCTTCGTAATGTCCCAGTCCCAGCTCCTGCTTGAGTTCCTGATAGTCCCGCTCAATGATCCAGCGCTGTTTGGCCAGCTTGACCAGGTTGGGGAGGGAGGTCTCGGCGGGCAGGGTCGAAAGCCAGTACTTGGTGGGCTCGGCTTCCCCTCGTGGCCATTCGATGAGCAGCCACTCTTCCGGATGGGATTCGGCCTGCCAGTAATCCCGATGGGCCGGACGCAGGCGCACGGCCGCAAAACGCGAGCGCAGGGTTCGTGCGCTGCCCTGGCGCCAACTCACTCCCTTCCAGGCCGAAGCCGGCAAGGCCACCGCCAACTGCTTCACCGAGAGGGGCTGATGTTCCCCATCGCGGCGCAGCAATCGAGGGGGTCGGCCTCTTCCTT
>Ga0335085_10002532_pt1 | contig 33816 bp, 27 predicted proteins | sample Lox_Sample_45_FD_206712 | JGI IMG/M metagenome (GOLD analysis project Ga0335085, IMG submission 206712) | Soil microbial communities from Loxahatchee National Wildlife Refuge, Florida, United States - Lox_Sample_4.5 | ecosystem: Environmental > Terrestrial > Soil > Wetlands | place: USA... | reverse complement strand
ACGAGGTGCTGCAAGCGACGAACGAGCATTCTCTAGCTCCGCCGGTCGGAGAATCGCGGCATCTTCACGCTGGCTTCGAATTCGCGCGCCAGCGTGCCGGTCTCGACCACTACGATCCGCGGGGTGACCTCGAACTGGTCGTGCAGCGCCGTCTTCAGCCGCTCGGCGGCGAGCGCCGGATCGACGCCGCGCCGCACCTCGACCGAGATCAGCAACGCGTCGAGGTCGCGTTCGGTGACCGCCTCGGCCTTGAAGTCGCCGATCTCGGCGTGGCGGAAAATGAAATCCTCCAGATCCGCGTGATTGATGTTGACGCCGCGGATCTTGAAGAAGCCGGACGTGCGGTGGGCGTGCTTGATCAGAGGAAAGACCGAAAACGGTCCGGAATCGTCGTCGCCGCGTTGCCAGGTGACGAGATCGCCGGAATTCCAGCGCAGGAACGGCGTGATGTTGTTGGTCCACAGCGGCGTGACCACGAGCGAGCCGACCGCGCCCTCCTCGACCGGCGCCAGCGTGCCCGGATCGAGCACCTCGATGAAGAACATGTCGGTCCAGATGCGAAAGCCGCGGCCCGACGCATCCTCGGCGCCCATCATGCCGGCCTCGGTCATGCCGAACGTGTCGCGCACTCGCGCGCCCCATTGCCGCGCGAGCTTGTCGCGCTTGGCGTCCGATAAGGGCTCGGCCGAGCACAGCACGGTCTCGATCGAGCGGGCGGCAAGATCGAGACCGCGCGCCTCGGCGAGGTTGGCCAGATGCAGCCCGTAGCTGCTCATGCCCATCCAGATCGTCGGCTTGAGCCGGTCGATCAGTTCGATCTGCATCGCCGACGGCGTGGTCGTGCCCGAGCCGGCCCAGTTGACGGCAATGCCGCGCGTGCCGGCAGCCCGCGCCAGCATCTGGCCGACCGGATGGATGCCGAGCGGGAACGACACATGGGCGCGCCCGCCGCGCCGGCAACCGGTGCAGTCGTAGACCCGGGCAAACCCGACCATGGCGGCGGCGATATCGTCGAAGCTGCGCGGATAGAACAGCGGCGTGCCGGTAGAGCCGCCGGAGCGCCAGTATTCGGCGATGCCGTCGTCGGAGGGAACGCAGAAATCCCGGTAGAAATCGCGGTCGTCGAGCTTGCGCAGCGTGTCCTTGTCGAGGACCGGAATCTTGCGCCACTCGTCGGCGTCGTCGAGCCGGTCGGCATTCACCTGATCGAGTTTGCCGCGGTAGAACGGCGCGCGCCGCGCCTGCGCGACCGCGCGGCGCTTGCCCTGCGCCTGCAGGCGCGCAATGACGGCGCGCGTCTTCGGCAAATCGGCCAACGGCGGCAGCACGAGGTCAGGACCCGCGCCGCGGCAAGGCGCCGATCCAGCGCTCCTGGTCGGCATAGGCGTCCGGCACGCGCCCGGCGCTCTCCGCCGCCGCCATGGCGGCGGCGCGCGCCTCCTTGGCCGGCGTCGTTTCCGCGATCGTGTCGAGCGCGTCGCTCAGCATGGCGGCATAATCGGCGCCGACCGGACAGACATCGGCACAGCGGCGGCAGCCGGTGATGACGCCGGCGCCGCGCAGGATGCTCTGCCAGAGGTTGAAGCTGTCCTCGGAGCGCACCAGCTCCTTCTGCCGCGTCGGGTCCGCCTCGTCGATGATGCGGGTCACGTGCTCGCTCAATTGCGCGAAGCCGTGCGGTGAACGGAAGCGGTCGCAGGCCGGCCAATCGCGCGTCCAATGCCCGACGGCATCGGCCGGACAGGTCTTCAGGCACCGGCCACAGCTCGGCCCGAGGCAGAGCGCGGTTGGCATTCTGCTGTCGCAGGCGACATCGACCGAGCAAAGCACGGCGGTGAGCAGCACCCGCGGTCCGAATTCCGGCGTCAGCAATTGCAGATTGAGTCCGAGCGTGCCGAGCCCGGCCTCGACCGCCGCATGCGGCAGTGACAGCATCGTTCGCAGATGCCGGTCGGGATTGCCGTCATAAGTCCACGGATCGACGTGCGTCGGCGGCACGATGATGGCCGGATAGCCCTTGTCCTCGAGCCAGTAGACGAGCTCGAGCGAGGCTTCCTCGAGCCGCGAGAGCGCGAGCTCGTCGTTGTAGTATTTGTGCCGGTCGTTCCAGGCGGCGATGCGCGCGCTGCCGCGGCTCACGCGCTTGGCGAGCACGATGACGCGTCCGCCGTCGAGATCGGTGATGTCGGAGGGGCGCTGCGGATGGCGCGGATCGGGCGGATGGCGCTCCAGCGCGGCGCCATCCGCGATGCCGACCAGATCGGCGCCGAGCGCGCGGGCCTTTGCCTTGATGTCCGCCGCGGTGACCGGTTCCTTGAACGCCGAGACCATGACTAGTGCCGATCGTCCTCGTCTGCCGTTGCCAAAGCCGCCGCCTGCCGGCGGCGCTGCTGCGCCTTTTTGAACTCCTGCAGCTGCCGCGCCACCATGCCTTTATAGCCTTCCGGGCCCACCCAGCGCCGGTTCCACTCGTCGAGGCCGGAAATCGCCGCGCCGCGGGCGCGGTTGTCGCGATAGCTCTTGCCGAGCGCGACCTTCTCCAGCGTCCTTTCCGGGATGACTTTCTGCGGGTCGGCAAGATGCGCGTGATAATCGTTGCCGACCGGACAGACCGCCAGGCAGCGCGGACAATCGCCGAACGAGCCGACGACGCGCAACAGCCCCTGCCAGAAGCCGTAGACGTCGCGCGAGCGCGCCATGTCCCGCTTGTCGGCAAGCGGCACGGCAATGAAGCGCTCGAAGAACTGCAGGATGGTGGAGAAGCCGAACTCCTGCGCCTCGGTGGCGCAGGCCCGCTTGTCGATGCCGAAATGCAGGACCGCGTCGGCCGGACAGGCATGCAGACAGCGGCTGCACGATTCGCCGATGCAGACCTGCTCGGTGATCGGCTGGTCGGGCTGCAGTTCAAGCTCGGTCAGCACGCCGGTGAGATAGACGCGCGGCCCGTATTCCGGGGTCAGGATGTTGACTTCGAGGCCGAGCGTGCCGAGCCCGGCCTCGACGCCGAGATGCCGGGTCGACAGCCGGCCATAGCTCGCGCGCTTGTAGCTCCAGTCGGTCTCCTGCGCTGCGGTGACGAAGGCGGGATGGCCGGCTTCCTCCAGCTCTTCTGCCAGCCGGTACGCCACCTTGTCCATTTTCCGCAGCACCAGCATGTCGATGTATTGCACCGGCACGTTGTTCTTGCAGCGGAACGCGCCGGCCGGAATACGCTGCACCAGGACGATCACGCTCCGGCAGTACGGCGAAATGCGCTCGGGCGTTTGCGGCCAGCGCGGATCCGGCGGAAAGGCATTGAGCGTCGCGGCGCTGGCGATGCCGACCAGATCGGCGCCCAATTCTTTGGCGCGCCGCTTGACCTGCGCGGCGTTCAGCTCAGTCATGTGTTCAGCTCAGCCATGTGCCGCAGTCTGCGCCATCGTCTGCTGCGCCATCATCTGCGCTCATTGGCGCCGGACTCTAAGCGCAAAAATCGGTGCTTGTGAAGCCGATGTTTGCGCCTTGATATTCGCTTGCGGGACCCCACACTTCTCCGCAATCGATCGTTCCGGCAGGCCCAGCCTGCCAAGCGGGGCTGGCGCTGGGTATGACGGAAGCGATGCACGACACCAAGACTTTGATCGGCCGGCTGCCGAAATGCGAATTGCACATTCACATCGAAGGCAGCCTCGAACCGGAACTGATGCTGGCGCTGGCGCAACGCAACGGCATCCGCCTGCCCTATGCGTCGGTCGATGCCTTGCGCCAGGCCTACCGGTTCCGCAACCTGCAGGATTTTCTCGACATCTATTATCAAGGCATGTCGGTCTTGATCACCGAGCAGGATTTCTACGATCTCGCCTTCGCCTATCTGCGGCGCGCCCACGCCGACAACGTGCGGCACGTGGAGATGTTCTTCGACCCGCAAGGACACACGGCGCGCGGCGTCGCCTTCGCCACGGTGATCGGGGGACTGCATCGCGCCATGGTCGATGCCGAGCGCCTGCTCGGCGTCCGGGCGAGCCTGATCATGTGCTTTCTGCGCCATCTCGACGAAGCCGACGCCGAGAGGACGCTGGATAGCGCGCTCGCCTTCCGCGACAAGATCGTCGGCGTCGGCCTCGACTCGTCCGAAACCGGCCATCCGCCGAGCAAGTTCAAGCGCGTGTTCGGCCGCGCCCGCGACGCCGGCTTCTTTCTCTCCGCCCATGCCGGCGAGGAAGGACCGCCGCGCTATGTGTGGGAAGCGCTCGACGTGCTCGGCGTCGGCCGCATCGACCACGGCAACCGCTCGCTCGAGGATAAGGCTCTGGTCGGGCGGCTGGCGCGCGAACGCCTCGCGCTGACCGTCTGTCCGCTGTCCAATCTGCGCCTGCGCGTGGTCGACGATCTTCACCGCCATCCGCTGCGGCGGATGATGGACCGGGGCCTCGTGGTCACCGTCAATTCCGACGATCCGGCCTATTTCGGCGGCTACGTCAACGACAATTACCGGACGGTGTCGGACGCGCTGCAACTCACGCGCGACGAGATCGTCGCGATTGTCCGCAACGGCATTGCGGCTTCGCTCATGTCGGCAGCCGAAAAGCAAAAGATGCTCGCCGACGTCGATCGCGTGCTCGCCGGGTTGGCGTGACGGCCGGCGAAAATCGATCTACAGTTTTTGTCCGATTAGGCTGCGTCGCGTCAAACGTGCATCCGCGATGCTTGGTCGGCGAGTTCATCAACGAAAGCGAATAAAAGACCACCGCGCCATGCCGGTCACCCGCTCCGCGCCGAAGCCGCTCCAGGTCGCCGCCGCCGTGATCGGCAATGCGCTCGAATGGTACGATTTTATTGTCTTCGGTTTCCTGACGGTGATCATCTCGCGGCTGTTTTTCCCTGCCGAGAGCCAATATGCGTCCCTGTTGCTGACCACGGCCACCTTCGGCGTCGGTTTTTTCATGCGCCCGGTCGGCGGCATCCTCGTCGGCATTTATGCGGATCGTAGAGGCCGCAAGGCCGCGATGCTCTTGATCATCGCGCTGATGACGGCGGCGATCGCCATGATCGGCCTGGCCCCGACCTATGCGGCGGTCGGGGTCGCCGCGCCGTTGCTCATCGTGCTGGCGCGGCTGCTGCAGGGGTTCGCCACCGGCGGCGAGTTCGCCGCCGCGACCTCGTTCCTGATCGAAAGCGCTCCGGCCCATCGGCGCGGCTTTTACGGCTCGTGGCAGATGGTCGGCCAGGGTCTGGCCGTGCTGATCGGCGCGCTACTCGGCGCAGTGGTGACGCGAAGCCTGGCGCCGGCAGCGATCGACCTCTGGGGCTGGCGGGTGCCGTTTCTGGTCGGCCTGATCATCGGTCCGGTCGGACTTTTCATCCGCCGCCATCTCAAGGAGACCGAAGAATTTCTCGCCGCGCGCGAGGCGGCAGCAGCTGGGGCGGGCCTCGGCAAAACGCTTGCCTCTCATCTGCGGGAAGCGCTGGCCTCGGTCGGCGTCATCACTTCGGGCACAATCTCGTTCTACGTGATCCTGCTGTACATGCCGACTTTCGCGCGGACGCAGTTGCATCTGCCGCTGGACCAGGCGTTCATCGCCCAGTCGATCAGCATCGTCTGCATGATCGTGCTGATTCCGCTGTTCGGAGCGCTGTCGGACCGTATCGGCCGCAAGCCGATCATGATCGGTGCGCTCGCGCTCTATCTCGTGCTGGTCTACCCGCTGTTCAAATGGCTGCACGGCAATCCGTCGTTTACCGATCTGGTGATCGTGCAGATTGTGCTGTGCTGCCTGCTCGGCGCTTACTTCGGTCCGATCTCGACCTCGGTCGCCGAGCAGTTCGCCGCGCACGGCCGCTCGACCGGGCTGGGCATCGCCTACAATGTCGCCGTCATGATATTCGGCGGCTTCGCGCAGTTCCTGGTGACGTGGCTGATCCACGTCACCGGCTCGCCGATCGCGCCGTCGTTCTACGTCATGTTCGGCGCGGTGGTCGGCTTGGCGGCGGCGTTCTTCCTGGTCGAACCCGCTGCGGAGGCGAGCGCGTCGGCACTCAAGCCGACGGTCCCGCCTCGCACGAAGGTGGCCTGAAGCAAGCCCGATCCGCGCCGGAACCCGCCGCAGGTCAGGCGGACGTTGCTAATGGCCGTGGCTCGCCAGCAGCGCTTGGCACTTTGGCGACAATTGGCGCTTATGGCTCTGCAGGCACTGCACCCTGCGCCCTTGGCCGGGCGGGGTGTTGGCGCAGAACCGCTCCATGTCGCGGCCGCAGGCTTCACGCAACTGGTTCGACCCCTTCCCGGCCGAGCTGCGTTGTGGCGGATAAGATGCAGCAGGCGGCGGAGCCGCAGCCGGCGGCGGATATTCGCCGGCACGCGGGGGCGGAGGCGCGCCGGGCGGCGGCGGATATTCGGCGGCACCAGGCGGCGGCCCGGGCGGAGGTGGGTAAGCTGCCGGCGGCGGCGCGGCGGCTGGTTCCGGCGCGAAGGGATTGGACGCACACGACGAGACGACAATCGCGGTAAATCCGACAAATGCGCACGTGAGCAGCGTTGGCCACAATCTGTTCATTGAGAAACCCCCGTGAGGCAAAGTGCTACATCCAAACCGAGTCCTGTTAATACTTTGTCAACGCTAAAGGACTCGTGCACCAAGCCGCCCCCGGGAAGAAACCCTATAGCGGACTTGGGTCAAAACCGTGGCTGAACGGACCAGCAATAGCGGAATACCGACCAAAGCATGATCCGAAAAGTGGACGCCGATTTTCGGAAAAGATCATGCTTCACCAATAAGCTAGAGCGGCCCGCCGATTCGACGAAAAGTCATCTCGCTCTGGCTCGGGGAGCGCGCGTCAAGCCGGCTGGGTGGCCGGGCTTTCCTGCGGGGCCGATGACCGTTCGCGGACGATAAGGAGCTGGGCGGCAAGCCCGGCGGCAATCATTGCCGGCTCCTTGCCCTTTATCTCGGCAATACCGATCGGACAGACCAGGCGGTCGATTTGGCGGTCCAGAACGCCGATCTGCCGAGCCCAGCTTGCAAACCGCGCCCGTTTGGTCGCCGATCCGATCAGCCCGACGAACGCGAACGCCTCGTGCCGCAAGGCGCGCGCGGTAATGTCGAAGTCGAGCGGATGCGAGTGGGTCATCACGACGATCATGGCGTCGCTTGGGGCCTGGGCAAGCTCGACAGCGGCCGCGTCGGTGCAGACCGTCACGACGTTCTGCGGCACGTAGTGCGGAAACTGGTCGGGCCGGCTGTCGATCCAGCGCACGGCAAACGGCAGCGGCGCCAGCGCCAGCACCACGGCGCGGCCGACGTGACCGGCGCCGAACAGCAGCACCGGCGTGGTCGGGTCGCCGAATCTCTCATGAAACGAGGCGCCCTCCGGGCGGGCCTCCGTCGCGGCCGCGCCTCGGCTCTCGGCAGCTTGCGACAGCAGCCTCCTTACGATCCGGCCATCCGCGCCGGGTCGGCTGATCGTCTCGAATGCTCCGGCTTGCTCGGCTGCCTCCAAACGGCGCACCGCCGGCAGATCGTCGGGATCGAACGTTTCGGTGAGCGTCTTCACCATGCCGCCGCAACACTGGCCGAGATTCGGACCCAACGGCCAATCGCGAAATTGCGCCTGACGGCGCCCGCCTGCGAGCGCCGCCCGGGCCGCAGCAATCGCCTCGTATTCGAGGCGGCCGCCGCCGATCGTGCCGAAAAAGCCGCCGTCCGGCTGCAGCACGATACGCGCGCCAGTTTCGCGCGGCACCGAGCCGGCGGCCCCGATCACGCTGATCAGGCCGGCAGTTCCGTGCCGCTCGATCGTTTCCCGGATCCGGGCCCAGACTTTCGCCATTTGTTGCCCGCTTTAACGTGGCGGCGTCGCTCGGCGAGATATCAACGCGGCGCCAGCGCTGCCACTGCGTCGATCGGGCCGACCGCCCGCAGGATCGCCTCCGGGGTGGCCGGCGCGTCAAGCTCGACGGCCTTGCCCGGATTGAGCGAGTGTATCGCATCGGCAATGGCCGCGAACACCGAAATCGCCAGCATCAAGGGCGGCTCGCCCACCGCTTTGGAGCGGTAGATCGTGTCCTCGCGATTGCTGTTGTCGAAAAGGGCGACGCGGAAATCCACCGGCACGTCGCCGGCGACGGGGATCTTGTAGGTCGACGGCGCGTGGGTAAGCAGACGCCCCCGGTCGTCGTACACCAGTTCTTCCGTCGTCAGCCAGCCCATGCCCTGGACGAAGCCGCCTTCGATCTGGCCGATGTCGATGGCCGGATTGATCGACCGGCCGACGTCATGAAGGATATCGACGCGGCGCACGGTCATCTCGCCGGTGAGGATGTCGACGGCGACTTCGCTGCAGGCGGCGCCGTAGGCAAAGTAGAAGAACGGACGGCCTTTGCCCGTGTCGCGATCCCAGTGCAGCTTCGGCGTTTTGTAGAAACCGGCCGCCGACAAATGCACCCGCGCGCCGTACGCCTTCTTGGTCAGTTCGCCGAACGGCACGCTTTGGTTGCCGATGAACACCCGGTCGTCGCGGAACGAGATCAAATCCTCCGACACGTTCCATGCCTCGCTGGCGAAGCGGGTCAGCCGCGCCTTGATTTCGCGCGCCGCCCGCTGCACGGCCATGCCGTTGAGATCGGTCCCGGACGACGCCGCCGTCGCCGAGGTGTTCGGCACCTTGTCGGTCGAGGTCGCGGTGATGTGCACACGCTCGAGCCCGATGCCGAATTCTTCGGCGGCGACCTGCGCCACCTTCTGAAACAGGCCCTGGCCCATTTCGGTACCGCCGTGATTGAGGTGCACGGAGCCGTCCTGATAGACGTGGACCAAGGCGCCGGCCTGATTGAGGTGCGTGAGCGTGAACGAAATGCCGAATTTCACCGGCGTCAGCGCGATGCCGCGTTTTAGGATCGGCGAGCGCGCGTTGAACTCTCTGATCTCGTGGCGCCGCGCCCGGTAGCTCGACGATCGTTCGAGCTGCTCGATCAATCCGAGGCCGACCTCGTGATCGTCCACGGTTTGACCGTACGGCGTGACCTCGCGGCCGGCGGCATAGAAATTTCTCTTGCGCACGTCGAGCGGATCGAGGCCCAGTTTCCAGGCGACTGCGTCGATCACCCGTTCGATCGCCATCATGCCTTGCGGCCCGCCGAACCCGCGGAACGCGGTGTTCGATACTGTGTTGGTCTTCACCCGCCGCGTCGCGATCCGAAACTCGGGAAGGAAATAGGCATTGTCGGCATGAAACATCGCGCGGTCGACGACGCCGATGCTGACATCGGCAGAGCAACCGCAGCGGGCATCGAGATCCAAGTCGACGGCGAGGATGTGGCCGGTGGCATCGTAGCCCACCCGGTAGGCGACCGCGAAATCGTGGCGCTTGCCGGTCATTGCCATGTCGGCGTCGCGGTCGAGCCGCAGCTTGCACGGCCGGCCGGTGACGCGCGCCGCCAAGGCGGCGATCACCGCCCATTGCGTCGCCTGCGTTTCCTTGCCGCCGAAGCCGCCGCCCATCCGGCGCACGCGGCAGGTGACGAACGACTCCGGCAGCGCGAGCACCCGGGCGACGATGTGCTGCACTTCGCTTGGATGCTGGGTCGACGAATAGACCAGAACCGCCCCGTCCTCGCCGGGGATGGCGAGCGCGATCTGGCCCTCGAGATAAAAGTGTTCCTGGCCGCCGATGCGGATTTCTCCGGCGCCGCGCAGCGGCGAAGCGGCCAGCGCCTCGGCCACGTTGCCGCTGACGAAGGCGTAGTCGGGAAGCACGGTCTCGCCGGCGGCGCGGCCTTGCTCCACCGTGACGTTCGGCGTCTCGGCATCGATCTCGATCTTGGCGCGCAGCGCGGCGCGGCGCGCGGCATCGCGCGTCGTCGCCACCACCGCGAAGACCGGCTGGCTGTGGAACAGAACGTCGGTCTGGGCGAAGACCGGCTCGTCGGCATGGGCCGGGGAGATGTCGTTCTTGCCCGGAACATGCTCGGCGGTGACGACGGCGACGACGCCGGGAAAGCTTGCAACGGCGCCGAGATCGATCCGGCGGATGGTGCCCCGCGCTACGGGCGAGCCGCCGACGGCGACGTGCAAGGTTCCCACCGGCTCGGTGATATCGTCGATGTACTCGGCGGCCCCCTGCGCGTGCTTGACGCCGCTGTCGTGCGGCAACGCCTTGTAGACATGGCGCAGCGGCGCCTCGAGCACGGCGTCATTCGGCGGCATGGGCCAGGGTCCGGCGATCGGCAATACGGGTGACGCCGGGGCTCAAGCCGGCGATCTCGGCAAGCGCCTTGACGACGAGGTTGCCGGCGACCTGGCTGCGATAGGCGGCGCTGGCGCGCAAGTCGGTGAGCGGCGTGAAGTCGTTATCGACGCCGGCGGCGGCGAGCCGCCAGCCTTGCGCGTCGGCGAGCGGCAGGCCGCGCAGCTTATCCTCGACGGTGCGCGCCCGTTTGGGAACGCCCGCCATGCCGCCGAACGCGACCTTGGCTTCGCTGATGCGACCGCCGTAGACCTTGAGGCAAAACGCCGCCAGCACCGCGGAAATGTCTTCGTCGCAGCGCTTGGTGATCTTGTAGGCGCGGAAATGCGCGCCCGCCGGCAGCTTCGGCACGATGAGTCGGCGCACGAACTCGCCCGGCTGTCGATCCTGCTTGCCGTAATCGATGAAGAAATTCTCCAGCGGCATTCGGCGGATCGTGTCGCCGCGGCGCAATTCGATGCTGGCGCCGAGCACGATCAGCATCGGAGCAAGGTCGCCGATCGGCGAGCCGTTGGCGATGCTGCCGCCGACCGTGCCGCAGGCGCGGACCTGGATGGAGCCGAACCGCCGCACCACTTCGGCCATGTCGGCGTCGATCCCGCCCAGTACCGGCGCGGCGCGCGCCAGCGAAACGGTGGCGCCGAGCGCGTAAGCATCGGCGGATTCCGCGATGGCGGAAAGTTCGGCGATGCGGCCGAGGTGGATGATCTTGTCGATCGGAACAAGCTTCTTGGTGATCCACAACCCGACATCAGTGGCGCCGGCGATGATCGTTGCGTCGGGATGTTGGGCATAAAGCTCTGCCAACGATGACTCGCTGGCCGGCGCGGCAAAAAATGCCGCGGCGTCGCCGACGAACAGATCGGCCTTGTCGTCGAGCGCGCGCAGCTGGTGCAGCCGCGCTGCGGCGTTGCGGCTGAAGCGGTCGTCGGCGCCGTTGCAGACGTCGAGCGCGGCATCGACGATCGGCCGGTAGCCGGTGCACCGGCACAGGTTTCCGGCAAGCACGTCGTTGATCTTGTCCCGGCTGGTGCCGCCGTTGCACTCGTGATAGTGCGCGAACAGGCTCATGACTATGCCGGGCGTGCAGAAGCCGCACTGCGAGCCGTGCAGCCGCGCCATCGCTTCCTGGACCGGATGCAGCACGCCGTCATCGGCGAGATCTTCGACGGTGACGAGTTCCGCCCCGTCCAACTGCCCGAGCAGCGTGATGCAGGAATTGACCGGCTCGTAGACCAGCCGGCCCTCGCGTTCCCGCACCGCGACCACCGCGCAGGCGCCGCAATCGCCTTCGGCGCAGCCTTCTTTGGTGCCGATCGATCGCTCGTGCAGCCGCAGCCAGTCGAGCGCGGTCGTGCGCGGCGAAAACTCGTCGATGCGCACGGTGCGGCCGCCTCTGATAAAGTGCAGGGTCTTTCTGGTCATGCAGGCGGCGGACTCAAAACGCTGGGGCAGGCGCGGCGGCAAGTCCATTTGGGCATAACGATGCTGCTAACGCAAGTAATGTGCCAGCAACTCGGCAACGCCGTCGCGCTTGCCGCGGGCGGGCGATGTTAAGATTCGGCAATGCCAATTTCCGAGGACACGAGATGACCGTACCGCCGCTCGATCATGAGAGGCTTCTGCGCCGCAGTTTCGCGGTGGCGCGGCGTGCGCGAGGCCGCTGTCCCGTGCCGTTCAGACGGCCGGCTGCGGAAACGTGCTCGGTGGCGAAATCGGACCGGAATTGCCTGCAGCGACCGAAAGCGGTTTGCCGCCGTTGATCGAGCTCGCAGGGATCTGGCTCACCGGGATCGGGCTTGCCGCCGCCGGCTGTGCGCTCGGCACGGCTTGAGTGCTCGACTGCAATTCGATCTCCTTGTCGAGCCGCCGCGACAGACCCTCGAATTGAACGTTTTCGTCGACGGTCAGCGACTTGCTGAAAATCTCGCCGTCCACGACGGCGGCGCCCCTGAGCTTGACGTTATGCGAGCGGATGACGCCCTTGAAGGCGCCGTTGATGGCCACGTCATGGGCGGTGATGTTACCCTCGACGCGCGCCCCGTCGCCGACCGTGATCTGCAGGGCCTGGATATCGCCGATCACGCGTCCGAAGATTTCTGCAGCGCCATCGCAGACAATATTGCCAGTAATGAGCGTGCCCGGGCCGAAGGTCGAGACCATGTCGGGCGTGGCGGGTTTGGTCGGGGCCGCCGCAGTTCCGGAACCGGCATCGGTGGCTGCGCCGCCCTTGTCGCGCCCTTTCTGTTGGGAAAAATAGCTCACGAGCTTTTCCTTTCCTCAAGCGTGTTGACCAACCGCCGCTGTCACGCACGGTATGCCTAAACCGCCGCGCAGAAAAGACAAACCATCGGCGCGGCTGGGATCTTCCACACCGCGCGATTGTCGGTCGCCCAGCGCAACCACGTGCAGTTATTCGCGATTTTTGACAAGCTTACGACATTAACTAATTTCTTCAGTTCGGCTAGCACATCGTCTCGCGCTTCTATCAACTAGCCCGCAGAGGGTGAAAGGCGACCTATGAATGATGAGGCCGTAGCGGCAGCGGTTGAGCAGTTCATCAAGAAGATCAGTTTTACTGCGCAACGCGAGATCGAACGGGTGATTCGCGCAGCCATCGCCAATGGCAAACTGCGCGGCCACGAAACCCTGACGACCGCCGTGACGGTGACCAACGAAAAGCTCGGGCTGAACACGACGATCTACAACAAGATCGAGCTTTGACGGCGATTCGCGCCGCCGTTCGGGCAAGCCGGCGGCTCGTCAGCGCCGGGCGCGACGCGCCGCCATCGCCTGCTCGGCGGCTGTCACGCCCGTCTGCCACGCCCCGTGTACCGTCGAGAAGTCCCCGATCGAGCAGGCTTCGCCCGCGAAAAACAATCGGTCATCGACCGACTCGGCGAGCCGCTTGCGACAATCGGCCGATCCCGGCAGCGCAAACGAGTAGGCGCCGCGGGCAAACGGGTCGGCGCCCCAGCGATGGATACGGATCGGCTTGATGCGGCGGGCAAAGTCGCCGCCGAGCAAGCCGGTCAGTTCGGAAACCGCGAAGTGGAAGAAGGCGTCGTCGCCGCCGGCTTCGAGCTCCGCCGCCAGGGTGCCGCCGAAATAGGCCTCGATCAGCGGCCGGCCCAAGGGGCGCAAGTGATAAGCCCCGGTCGCGGCGCGATCGGTGCGACCGAACAGCCGCACATCGCGGTCGAATTCCGCGGCGTCTTCGAGCGCCATGAAGAGCTTGTCGTCGAGCCCGAGCGGCAGGCCCTGTGCGGCTTTGATCTTCTCCGGCAATGCCGGCGTGAATGCGATCCGTTCGGAAGCCAGGATCGAACTCGGGACAGCAATGACGGCCTGATCGGCCGAAAGCGTTCCTTGCGTGGTCTCGATCCGCAACCGTTTGCCGCGGTGGTCGATGCCGGTGACGCAGCAGTCGAGCGTCTGCGGCAGATCGGCGCCATAGGCAGCGATGACCGTACCGAGGCCTTCGATCGCCCGCCAGTTGACGCCGCTGTCCTGGTAGCGGTCGAAATCCTTGGCCGAGACCCGATCCCATTCGGCACCGCTGATGTAAGTGCTCAGCGCGTTGATCAGCCCGTTCCAGCGACAGCCGGGTTCAAGGGCGACAGCGGCGGACACATCGGTTTCCTGCTGGGCGATCTGCTCCAGCCGGGCAAAGAAGGCCGCCAGCGCGGTGAAAAACTCATCCTGTTCCGCACGCGGGAAGCCGATTTCGAGCGACGGCCGCATCCACGGCGGCGGCAACTTGTCGATCGTCCTGCCCTGCCCCTCGGCAATGTTTACCCACGGATTGCGGTCCGCCGAATGCAGCCAGCCGCAGCCGAGGTCGAGTGCAAAGCCCGACGCGTCCATGACGGTCCATGCCCGGCCGCCAAGGCGCGAACGCGCCTCGACCAAGAGGCAGTCGATCGAGGCGTCGTGCAAGCGGCGCGCGGCGGCGATCCCGGCCGCGCCGCCGCCGACGACCACGACTTCGACATCGGAATTCGGCACCGCGGACTAATAGCCGAAGACGCCGGCCGTTGTGAACCGCGGGCGTGACGGCGGCGCGACATCAGGACGGCTCGGCGCGTCTTATCAGCCGCAGCAGGCGCCCCCGCTCCTGCTCCTCGCGCACGACGCGGGCCCGCACATGCAGAAGGTCGCGCCGGGCGACCAGGCCCACCACCGTTCCGCGGGCACGGTCCAGCACCGGCACGCGTCCGACATCGGCCTTGACCATGCGATCGGCGAGACCGCCAACCAGATCGTCGGCATAGGCGCACAGGACATCATCTTTCGACGCAAGGTCGCGGACCATCGCGCCGTCGTCGAGATCCTCTCGCGTCCAACGCAGGATGTCGGCGCGCGAAATCATGCCGACAAGATGCCCAAGCTCGTCGACGACCGGATAGCTCTTGTGCCGGCGCGGACCTTCCGTGGTCATGAAGGCGATCGCCTCTTTGGCCGGCATCGCGGCGGCGAGCGCATCGACCGGGCTCGCCATGATGTCGCGGACGCGCGTCTGCAGAAACGGATCGATGGAATATTCGCGCCATATGTGGTGCCCACGCCGGGCGATGCGTTCGGTGAGGATGGAGCGCCGCATCGCCAGAACCGTCACCGCGAACGCCGCCACGGACGCGACCAGAAGCGGCAGCATGACGTGAAAGTCTCCGGTTATCTCGACCGCAAACAGCGTGCTGGCGAGCGGCACGCGCATCGTGCCCCCCAGGATGGCAGTCATGCCGAGGAGCGCCCAGAACCCGTCGCCCGCGAACGGCAGGTAATGTCCCTCGATCGCGCCGAGCGCGCCGCCCATGATCAGGAGCGGCGCCAGAACGCCGCCCGAGGTGCCGGACGAAAGCGCGACAATCCAGACGACTGCTTTCACCGCCAGCAGCGTCGCGGCCGCGTCGAGACCGAAGCCACCTTGCAGCAGGGCGCGAATGTCCGCGTAGCCGACTCCGAGCGCCGCGGGATCGAACAGGCCGCCGATTCCGACCACCAGCCCGCCAAGCGCCGGCCACCACATCCAGTGGATCGGCAACTTGCGGAACAAATCCTCGACGCCGTACAGGCACACGGTCAAGAGCGATGATTGCAGGCCGGCGACCACGCCGACCAGCACGTAGAACGCAAGGCTCCACCACGCCGCCGGGGGAACTTCGGAATACGGGAACAGCGGGCCGCTGCCGATCAGCCATGGCCGCCAAACCATGGCGACGACGACGGCCACCACCACCGGGATGAAGCTTCGCGGCTTCCATTCGAACAGCAGCAGTTCCACCGCCAGCAGAATTGCCGCGAGCGGCGTGCCGAACACCGATGTCATCCCCGCGGCGGCGCCGGCAACAAGCAACGCCTTCCGTTCGGCGGAGCTGAGATCGAACAATTGAGCGAACAACGAACCGAGCGCCGCCCCCGTCATGATGATCGGGCCTTCCGCGCCGAACGGCCCGCCGGTCCCGATCGCAATCGCCGACGACAGCGGTTTTAACACCGCCACTTTTGGCTCGATCCGGCTTTGGCCGATCAGAATGGCTTCGATCGCCTCGGGGATGCCGTGGCCGCGGATCTTCTCTGAACCGAAACGGCCGAGCAGCCCGACGATAATGCCGCCGGCAACCGGCACCGCAATCGTCCAGAGCGGAAGGTGCATACCGACGAAACTGACCGGATGGGACGAAAACCGCTGCAGGTAGGCAAGGTTGGTGAAGACGGCGATCAGCTTCAGCAAAACCCAGGCGGCGAGCGCGCCGGCGGTTCCTGCGACCGGCGCCATGGCCGCCAGCAGCAGTACCCGGGGATCGGCGGCGAAATCACGGAGTGAATCATCGGAATGGATCGTCCGCTTCGGATTGGCAGCCATGATAATGTTTCGGGAGTCATAATTTATCGGCAACGCGTCGGTGCGGCGCTGCTTTATATCGTACCACGATATAAATCAAGGAGTTGAACCATGGCCCGAAGGCGCGCCTCAGCGCCGCGCGAACTCGACGCCGGCGATTACCGGCTGTTGGCCGACTTTCGGCGGCTGCTGCGCCAGTTCCTGGCATTCAGCGAGCAGAGCGCGGCGAAAGCCGGCCTCGCGCCGCAGCAGCACCAGGCGCTGCTGGCGATCAAAGGCCACCGCGACGGCGCGCCGACGGTCGGCGATCTGGCCCGGCATCTGGTGATTCGCCACCACAGCGCCGTGGGTCTGGTCGATCGCCTCGTCCGCGCCGGCTATGTGGTCAGGCGCGGCGATCCGGCCGACAAGCGCCGCGTCACTCTGGTATTGACGAAGAAGGGCCAGGCGGTTCTGAAGCAGCTGACGGTCTGGCATCGCGCCGAACTGCGGCGTCTGGCGCCGCTGCTGAAGCCGCTTCTGGCCAGGCTGCAGGACTAGCTAGCGGAATTGCGCCGCAGCCGGCCGGGCCGGGCGGGGACGCCAAAGAGGCGGGCTATCCTGGCACCCGCTGCAGAAAATCGCCCAGGCGCGTGGGCTCGCGGCCGATGAGCCAGCGCAGCATGTTGGCGTTTCCAACAAAGCCGTGGGCGGCGTAGTAGCGGAACATGGCGGCAAGCGTGGCGCGCTCGTGCGCGCCGAGACCGGCGGCGCGGGCCCGCTCGTCCCACGCGGCGATGCTCTCGGCCTCGGCGCGCACGTCGCGCTTCAGCACTGCGGCGAAGGCGGCGGCGACTTCGCTCTGGCTCAGCGGCTCAGTGCCGGCGAGCTCGTAGGTCGCGCCGCCATGGCCGTCCTGGGTCAGCACGATCGCTGCGGCTTCGGCGACGTCGTCGAGGTCAACGAGGCTCAGGCGCGTCTCGACCGGATAGGGAACGCGAAACACGCCGTCGGCGGCGATGCCGCGCCAGGCGGCGAGGATGTTCTGCATGTACGCGGTCGGCTGCAGGATGGTGAGGTCAAAACCGCAAGCGAACAGCAGCTCCTCGACCCGCATCTTCTGCCAATGATGCGGCATGGCCTCGATCTGCGGATGCAGGACCGAGTGATAGACGAAGCGTTTGACGCCGCGCGCCCGCGCCGCATCGGCCACCGCGCGCGCATACGCCACTTCGTCGCGGCTGACATTCGGACAAATGTGATAGATCGCCTGCGCACCCTCGGCGGCGCGCATGAGCGCACCTCGATCCTCGAAACTGCCGACGCTCACTTCGGCGGCGCCCAGCGCGCTCAGCGCGGCCGCATGCTCGGCGCGGCGCACCAAGGCGCGGACCGGCGCGCCCCTGCCCGCCAGCGCCTTGACCACGGCCTTGCCGGTCTTGCCGGCGGCGCCGGTGACCAGGATCATCGCGCGGTGGCGGGCTTCGCCGTCAGCTCGAACAGCCGGCTCGGGCTCAGCGGAATTTCGTTAAGCTCGATGTTGTTGTGCAACAGCCCGAGCGCGTCCTCGATGGCTTGTGCGAACAAAGGTCCGACCGGAATGGCGCCGGCCTCGCCGGCGCCCTTGATGCCGAGCGGATTAAGCGGCGAGACCGTGACAGTGTGCGCAAGCTCCATGTGCGGCACTTCCAGCGCCGTCGGCAGCAGATAATCGGCGAGCGACGCGTTGAGCAATTGCCCGTCCTCGTCGAACACCAGCTGCTCGTAGAAGGCGTTGCCGATGCCCTGCGCGACGCCGCCGTGAATCTGGCCGGCGAGGATCAGCGGATTGATGACGGTGCCGCAATCGTGCACCACCACGTATTTGCGGACTTCAAGCGTGCAGGTCTGCGGGTCGACTTCGACGATCATGGCATGCACGCCGCTTGCGGTCGCGCCGCTCGGCGGGCCGAAATATTGGGTCGATTCCAGGCCCGGCTCGGTGCCGGGCTTGACAGCGCCGCGCATCGGATTGGCCTTCAGCGCCAGCGCCCCGAGCGCGACCGACTGGCCGGGGACCCCGACGACCGCGACTTTGCCGTCGGCGATTTCCAGGTCTTCCTCGGCGCATTCGAAATGCTCGGCGGCAAGCTTCAGTATCTTCTGCCGCACCACCTTGGCGGCCTCGTTGACGGCATTGCCGGCCACCACCGCGCCGCGGCTCGCGAAGGTGCCGGCGCCCCAATAGAACTGATCGGTGTCGCCGGTCACCACGTCGACGTCGCGCACATCGACGCCGAGCTGATCGGCGACGATCTGCGCGAATGCCGTGAAATGGCCCTGGCCTTGCGTGCCGATGCCGGTCGCCAGACTGACCTTGCCGTTGGCCTGCACCTGCACCTTGGCGCCTTCATAGGGACCGATGCCGGTGCCCTCGACGTAACAGGCGACGCCAATGCCGACGTTGCGGCCCTGGGCGCGCAGGCGCGGCTGCTCGTCGGCAAGGAAGCGGCGGTAGCCGATCATCTCCAGCGCCTTGTCGAGGATCGGCTGGTAATTGCCGCTGTCGTAGGACAGCGGCGCGAAGTCCTGATAGATGATCTCGTTGTTGTAAGGAAAAGCGTCGGGCGGAATCAGGTTGCGGCGGCGGATTTCCGCCCGGTCGATTTTCAGCTCATGGGCGGCAATGTCGAGGAGCCGCTCGATGACGAACACGCCGTGCTGGCGGCCGGCGCCGCGGTACGGCGTGACGATCGGCTTGTTGGTGAACACCGCGGTGAAGGTCGAGTCGTAATTGGCGATGGCGTAAGGGCCGAGCAGCGTGCACTGGCTGTTGATCGGCACCGTCAGCCCGTACGGATTGTAGGCGCCGGTGTCGTGGAGAAAGACGTCCTTGACCCCGAGGATGCGGCCGTCGGCGTCGACCGCGATCTCGGCATCGTGAGTCTGGCCGCGCTCATGCGTGGTGGCGAAGAAATGCTCGAGCCGGTCCTCGATCCACTTGACTGGCCGGTTGAGCTTCTTGGCCGCCCACGGGATCACCACCTCCTCGGGGTAGAACAGCATGATCTTCGGCCCGAAACCGCCGCCGACGAACGGCGCGATGACCCGCACCTGCCGCTCGCTCAGGCCGAGCATGGCGGCGATGCCGTTGCGGAAGAACACCGGCGCCTGGGTGGTGTCCCAGATGGTGAGCCGGTTGGCGCGGGCGTCCCAGTTGGCGACGACGCCGCGGGTCTCGATCGGCGACGAGCAGCCGTGATCGTAGCGGAAGCGGCGACCGACGACGCGGGCGGCGCGGGCGCGGGCGGCGGCGTAATTGCCGCGCCCCTGCCAGACGCGGGCGGCAACGTTGCCGCGCACGTCGTCGTGCACGCGGGCGGCGTCGTCCGCCGCCGCCCGTTCCAGATCGACGACCGCCGGCAGCGGGTCGAGATCGACGGCGATGTCGGCGAGCGCGTCCTCGGCGAGGTAGCGGCTGTGCGCCAGCACCACGGCCAGCGGTTCCCCGACATGCCGGACCTTGTCCCTGGCGAGCGGCACCTGGGTGCGCTGATTGAAGACGATGTCCTTGATCGGCGGCGGCGGAACCAAGAGCGGGCCGGGCGCCCAGTAACTGCCGAGATCCTCGGCGGTATAGACGGCTACCACCCCGTCGCGGGCGCGCGCCGCGGATACGTCGATCGAGCGGATGCGGGCATGCGCGACGCTGCTGCGCAGGAAGGCGGCGTACACCATTCCGGGCAGTTCGACGTCGTCGACAAACAGCGCCTGGCCGCTTAAGAGTCGCGCGTCCTCGTTGCGGGTGACCGGAGCGCCGAAGTTTCGCGTCGCCACGACGTTCACTTTCTCAGGCGCTCGGCGGCGAGTTGCACTGCCTCCACGATGTGCTGATAGCCGGTGCACCGGCACAGGTTGCCGGACAACGCTTCGCGGATTTGCGCCTCGTCCGGCGCCGGATTCTCCTCCAGAAACACCTTCATCGTCATCAGAATGCCGGGCGTGCAGTAGCCGCATTGCAGGCCGTGGCATTCGCGCATCGCCTGCTGCAACGGATGCAGACGCTCGTGGTCCGGCGCTAGGCCTTCAACGGTCATGATGTCGTGGCCGTCGGCCTGCGCGGCGAACATCAAACAGGAGCGCACCGCGGCACCGTCGAAGATGATGGTGCAGGCGCCGCAGACGCCGTGCTCGCAGCCGACATGGGTGCCGGCGAGCAAAAGATCGTGGCGGATGAAATCGCTGAGCAGCAGGCGGCCTTCGACCTGGCGGCGGTAGCTCGTGCCGTTCACCGTGACGCTGATGTCGTGGATGTCAGCGGTCACGGCGCGCCCGTTCGTTCGCCGCCGCCAGGGCGCGCCCGGTCAGGACGCCGGCGAGATGACGCTGAAATTCCTTGCTGGCGTGGATGCTGCCGCCCGGGTCGATCGCGCGCTGCACGAGATCGGCGGCTTCCTTGATGTCCGCCGCGCCTATGGCCCGGCCGACCAACGACTGGCTTGCTTCCGCCGCGAAGACCGGACCGTCGCCGGCATTGCACAGCGCGATCCGCGCGGCGGCGCAGCGCCCGCTCTCGTCGACCTGCAGCGTGCAGGCAACGCCGATCATGGCGAAGTCGCCGCGGCGGCGCGACACTTCCATGAAACAGCAGCCGGTGCGCTGCGGCACGGCCGGCAGTTCCACTTCCGTCAGCATTTCGTCGGCATGAAGCGCCGTCGTGAGCGCGCCGACAAAAAAATCCGCGGCGTCGATCCAGCGTTCGCCGCGCAAGGACTGCGCGCGCAATCTGCCGCCGAGCGCGACGACGATCGCCGGCATTTCCGAGGCCGGATCGGCGTGCGCCAGGTTGCCGCCGATGGTTCCGCGGTTGCGGATCTGCGGATGGGCGATGTGCGGCAACGCTTCAGCGATCAGCGGCAGGTGGCGGCCGACCTTCGGATCGCGTTCGAGCATGCGGTAACGGGTGAGCGCACCGATCGAGAGCAGCCGGCCGCCGTTGCGCAGCCCCGAGAGTTCGGCGAGAGGATTGATATCGATCAGCGCGGCCGGCTGAGTCAGCCGGAAATTCATCGTCGGAACAAGACTTTGACCGCCGGCGAGAAACCGCGCCTCGTCGCCCCATTCGGCCTTCAATCGCAGGGCCTGGTCGAGGCTTCGGGCGGCGATGTACCGGAAGGGCGCGGGCTTCATGTCGTGTGCAGGATAACAGAAAACGGAAGGATGGCGGCGGCCCGAAGTATGGAAAAGATTGCCGCGCCGAGTCAAAATCTTCTCCGGGGCCGGATCAAGTGCGGCAACGTCATTGCGAGCCAACGGGTCCGGCCCGAAGTGGCCGGCCCGATGACAGGCTCCGCGAAGCAATCCAGACCTGAGCGGCTGATTCTGGATTGCGTCGTCGCTTTCACTCCTCGCAATGACGGCGCGCTGACTACGAACGAGCAGACCCCGGATATCGCTTCGCTCATCCTTGCTCCGATCGCTGACCGGAGCCGCAGGGATGATGAGCCTGCGGCGCCGCTTCGCCGCAAGCGGTGCAGTTGCGGTCCGCCGGCCCGCGGCGCACACTTTCAAGTCCAAGAGCAAAACCCATCGGGAGGACCCTCATGTCGACTTATGTGCTGGTTCACGGCGCCTGGCATACCGGCAAGGAACTCGAGCCCACGGCGGCTCCGATCCGGGCGGTGGGCCATCAGGTTCACACGCCGACAATCGCCGGCAATCGGCCGGGCGATGCGAAGACGACCGGCTTGGACGAGGCGATCAAGTCGATCGTCGATTATCTCGCGGCCAACAGCCTGCGCGACGTCGTCCTCGTCGGCCACAGCTATGGCGGCATGGTGATTACCGGCGTCGCCGATCGCGCCGGCGACCGCATCCGCCGCCTAGTCTACTGGAACGCCTTCGTTCCCAACAACGGCGAATCGCTCAACGACATGGTGCCGCCGCCTTACGTCGCCCTGTTCGATCAGATCGCCGCGCAACGGGGCGACGGTTCGGTGGTGCTGCCGTTTCCGATCTGGCGCGAGGCCTTCATCAACGATGCCGATCTCGCCGCCGCGCAAAGGGCGTACGACGTGCTCAATCCGCATCCGCTGAAGACCTTCAGCGACAAGATATCGCTCAAGACCAATCCGGCCGACATGCAGATCGCCAAATCCTACATCAACTGCACCGAAGACACGTCGCTGCCGCATCACTATCCCTGGCATCCGCGCTTGTCGCAGAAGCTCGGGCTGTTCCGCCTGGTGCAGGTTCCCGGCAGTCACGAACTGTGCTTTTCCAATCCGAAGCTGTTGGCGGAGGCCATCATGAACGCCGGCCGCGACTGAGCGACCGGCTCGCACCGCCGCTGTCTCACGCCCGCTCGCGCTCGACTGCGGCCAGCACGTCCTCGCAGCGCATCGGTTCGAAGCCGGGATGGAATTTTTCCCGGCCGAGCCGATAGATCGCGCGGTTGTACGGCGCCGGCACGCCGTGTTCGGCGGCGAGATGCACGATGTAGCCGGTGATCGATTCAAGCTCGGTATCGTGCGCGCCACGCAGCGCCACGTCCTGGGTCATGCTCGACATCGCATAGCCGCGCAGCTTGCTTTTGAACACCGGCCGCAACAGCCAGCCCGGCAGCACCGCGGCCGCATGCAGGAAGGCAAACGACGGAATCCCGGCGATGCGGTACTCGCGATAGCCGGCGGCGCGAATGACGCGCACGCCCTCCCACAAGGTCTGCGACAGGAGCTGCTGATAGACGGCGAGGTTCGACAACGGCCGCCAGCCGCGCCCGACCAGCGCGTCGAGCGCGTTGCTGAGATTGATCACGATCTTGGCGTGCACCGCGTCCTGCAGGCGGTCGACGATTTCGGTCGGGCAGCCGCGCGCGAGGATCGATTGGACCAGCCGCAATTCGGCGGCGAGGCTGTTGTCCGGCGTGCCGATCAGGAGCGGTCCCTTGCGCTGATAGCCGATCACGCCCGGCGCGTCGCGCCGCGCGTTGTAGGCGACCACGCCGTAGATCACCTTGCTGAAGAACTTCGGCAGGATGCGCTGGTTGTCGATGCCATTGGCCATCGACACCACGATCGGCCGGTCGCCGAGCTCGTCCTTGACCATCTTCGCCACCGCCGCGAGGCTGTAATTCTTGACCGCAAGCACGACGATCTCGGGGTCGATCTCGCCGGGGCGATCGACAACGGCGAAGCGCACGGTCCGCCGCGTCCGCTCCGGCTCGGCGAACCGGTAGGCGGTGATGCCGTCGCGGCGCAGCGCGTTCTGGGTTTCGCCGTGCCCCATGATGAAGGTCGCCGGATAGCTCTCCGCCACCCAGGCCGCGACCGATGCGCCGATCGCGCCCGGGCCGATGAACAGGATTTTGGCGTCGCTCATCGGCAACCCATGCAAAATTTCCGGCTTCTCAGAAACAGAAATTTGATATCCCCTTATGCCCGGAAGTGTTCGGGAGGGCGGCATGACCAGGGATCTGGAAAAGACCTATGACGGCATCATCGTCGGCGCGGGGCAGCATGGCCTCGTCCTCGGCTGCTATCTCGCCAGGGCCGGCTTGAGCATTCTGCTGGTCGACCGCAGGCTCGATTATGGCGGCGGCCTGATGACCAAGGAAGCGACCGTCCCCGGCTTCTATCACAACCTGCACTCGATCAACCATTTCCACATCAGCGAGACGCCGTGGTTCAAGGATCTGGGCCTCGACGAGCGCGTCACCTACATCACGCCGCGCTACGAATTCGGCCAGGCGCACCGCGACGGCACCGCCTTGGTATTCGGCCGCGACCGCGACGAAACCATCGCCAACGTGGCACGCTTCTCGAAGAAGGACGCCGACACCTTTCGCGACTGGAATCGCCGCGCCGAAGAGATCACCGCGCGCATCCTGATCCCGGAACGTTACGCGGAGCCGCTGCCGCAGGCCGAGCGCGAGGCGCTCTTGGCCAAGACCGCGATCGGCCGCGACTTCCTCGCCGTCACCCGCCGGCAGCCACTCGACGTGGTGCAGGAGCTGTTCGAGAACGACCACGTCAAGCTTCTGTTTCTGTTCAAGGTGTCGCTGTTCGGCACCTGGCTCACCGACACGCTGTCGAAGACGAGCCCGATGGGCTCGGTGATCCGCGCCTTCGATCTGGACACCGGCTATCAGCTCTGCCAAGGCGGCTCGTTCAACCTGGCGCGCGGCTTGATGGAGACGTTCATCGTCGCGGGCGGCACGTTCCAGCCGCAGGTGGCGATCGACCGCATCGTCATCGAGGCCGGCCGCGCCCGCGGCATCGCGCTCGCCGACGGCCGCACGGTGCGAGCGCGGCAGTTCGTCGCCAGCACCGTCGACGTGCACCAGACCTTCGAGACCATGGTGGGGCGCGCGCAACTGCCCGCGGCGTTCGCCGCCAAGCTCGACCGCTTCCAGTACACCAACTGGACGCTGTTCGGCCTGCACCTTGCCCTGCACGAAGCGCCGCAATTCACCGCCGCCGCATTCGATCCGAACATCAACCGCACGCTGAAATGGAGCATCGGCGCCGAAACCATGGACGACCTCAATTCCGCGTTCGAGGACGTCAAGGCCAATCGGCCGCCGCGCCTCGTCCAGTTCGGCTCCGGCCCGCTGAGCGTGATCGATCCGACGCAAGCGCCGCCCGGCAAGCACACGACCTATTGCTGGCATGTGATGCCGTTCGCGCCAGACCTGAACGGCCAGGACTACGAGGAATTCAAGCGCGAGTTTGCCGAGAAGATCATCGCGACGTTCGCGCGCTATTGCCCAAACATGACCCGCCGCAACATCATCGGCCAATACGTCTACACCGCCAGGGAATACGCCGCCGAACTGATCAACATGCGCCGCGGCGACATTTTCATGGGCGCATTCAACGCCGAGCAGGTGATGTACAACCACTTCGGCTACCGCACGCCGATTCCGAACCTCTACATGGCGGGCTCCGCCGGCCATCCCGGCGGGGCCATATCGGGTGGCTCAGGCTACATCGCCGCCGGCATTATTGCCCGTGATCTCGGCGCCAAGCTGTGGTGGCGGCCGGCCGATGCCGGCGCGGCGCTCGCCGCGCTGTCCGAGGCGGCATGAAACAAAGGCCACACCGCGATCCGCCCTTGGAGCCACTGGAGTAACGGCGATCGACTTCGCCCTGTCCGAGCTGCAGCAGTCGGTGCGCGCCGCGATCGAGAAAATCTGCGCGCGCTTTGACGACGATTACTGGCTCCAACGCGACCGCGACGGCAAATTCCCCGACGACTTTCATCGGGCGCTCGCCGCCGACGGCTGGCTCGGCATCTGCATTCCGCAAGCCTATGGCGGTTCCGGTCTCGGCATCGGCGAAGCCGCGATCATGATGCAGACCATCGCCGCTTCCGGTGCCGGCTTTTCCGGCGCCTCCGCCGTGCACATGAACATTTTCGGCCTCAACCCGGTGGCCGTGTTCGGCACCGAAGCACAGAAACGCCGGATGCTGCCGCCGATCGCCGCCGGCGCCGAAAAAGCCTGCTTCGCCGTCACCGAGCCGAATGCCGGGCTGGAAACCGGCAAGCTTGCGACCCGCGCCGAACGCCGCGGCGACCGCTACGTGATCAACGGCGCCAAGATCTGGATCTCAACCGCGCAGGTGGCGGACAAGATGCTGATCCTCGTCCGTACCACGCCGGTCGAAAAGGTGCGCAAGCCGACCGAGGGCTTGAGCCTGTTCTACACGGCGCTCGACCGCCGCCATGTCGAGGTGCGCGCGATCGACAAAATGGGCCGCAAGGCGGTCGACTCCAACCAGGTGTTCATCGACGGATTGGAAGTGCCGCTCGACGACCGCATCGGCGACGAAGGCCGCGGCTTCGAATACATCCTGCACGGCATGAATCCGGAGCGCATCCTGATCGCCGCCGAGGCGATCGGGCTCGGCCGCGCCGCGCTCCACCGGGCCACGGCATACGCCAAGGAGCGCGTCGTGTTCGGCCGGCCGATCGGCCAGAACCAGGCCATCCAGCATCCGCTTGCGGAATGCTGGATCGAGCTGGAAGCCGCCGAACTCACGATGCTCAAGGCCGCCTGGCAATACGATCAGGGCATGTCGTGCGGGCCGGCCGCCAACGCCGCCAAATACCTTGCCGCCGAAGCCGGCTTCAAAGCCTGCCAGACCGCGATCATGACCCACGGCGGCTACGGCTACGCCAGGGAATATCACGTCGAGCGTTACCTGCGCGAAAGCATGATCCCGCGGATCGCGCCGGTGACGCCGCATCTCATTCTCTGCTTCATCGCCGAAAAGGTCTTGGGGCTGCCGAAGTCGTATTGATGTGCAGATCAGCGTGGTCGCGGCCGGCGATGCCGCGCCGGTTTCGGCCCGAAACGGCTGCCGACAAAGTCGGCGATCAGATCGGAGCGCGGAAGACGAAGAAGGCACCCGCGGCGATCAACGCAAAACCGACTACGTGGTTCCAGGTGATCGACTGGTGCAGATAGAGCGCCGAGAACACCGCAAAGACCGACAGCGTGATCACTTCCTGAATCGTTTTCAGTTGCGCCGCGCTGTAGACGTAGCTGCCGTAACGGTTGGCCGGGACCGCTAGACAATATTCGAACAACGCAAGGCCCCAGCTGATGAGGATGACTTGCCAGAGCGGCACCTCCCGGTAGCGCAGGTGCCAGTACCAGGCCGTCGTCATGAACGTGTTCGAGCCGATCAACAACACGATGGCGAGCACATAGGGCGAGATTGGCAGGAATGGCATTGACCATCCGTTTCGCATAAAGACGGTGGCGATCTATAACGCACGGCCGGCGCATTCGCCGCCCACTTGTCGGATCAGTCACAAGTCACGGTGGAAAACCGCCGCACCCCGGTCGCAATTTGCCGGTATTGGATGCGCCTTTAACGCAGCTCATTGCCTTGAAGCCAGCCCCGGAGATCATGCCATGCGCCACCCGCTCAACGCCGCGACCGTCGTTCTTGGCGCCGTCATGGCGCTGATGCTCGTGCCGGAGGCCGGCCGGGCGCAAAGCCAGCCGCAGGTGCCGATGCCGCCTGGCGGATTCAAGCCGCCGCCGGTGGCGCCGGTCAGGCCCTACAAGCCGATCGCGATCACGCCGCCGCCGGCGTTGGACGACCCGAGCTACGTCGCCTTCCGCAAGGAATTGGCCGGCATCGCCCAGCGCAAGGACCGCGCGGCGCTCGCCAACCTCGTGGTACCGCAGGGCTTCTTCTGGATGCAGGACAAGGACCACGCCGACAAGCGCAAGTCCGGCATCGACAATTTCGCCGCCGCCTTCAATCTCGACGCCAAGGACGGGGCCGGCTGGGGTGCGCTCGCGAACTACGCCGACGATCCCACGGCGGCGCCGTTGCCCGACCGCCAGGGCGTGTTCTGCGCGCCGGCGGACCCGCCGATCAATCCGAAGGCGTTTCAAGCGCTGGTCGGGGCGACCCATACCGAGCCGCCGGATTGGGGTTACCCGACCAGGGACGGACTGGAAGTGCGCGGCGCGGCAAAACCGAACGCGCCGGTCGTCGAAAAACTCGGTCTCACGCTGGTCCGGGTGTTGCCCGACAGCGCGCCGCCCCAGGATCCAAACCAGCCGGCGTTCCTGCACATCGCCACGCCCTCAGGCAAAACCGGGTTCGTTCCCATGGAGGCCATGTCCAGTCTCGGCGGCGACGCGCTCTGCTATTGGAAGAGCTCGAGCGGCTGGCGGATCATCGGCTTTTTCGGCGGCGCCAATCAGTAGTCCCGCCGGCCGCCTCGCGCGGTTGCGCCGTGTCGGCAGTGCCGGCGCGCCCGTATTGACGTAGGCCGGGCCCGCTCGACAATACCGGGATGGCGTTACTGCATTCAGTCAACAGCCTGGCGAAGGGCCGGCGCACGATGGCGTGCCTGAGCGCCGCCTTGCTGTACGCCCTCGCTTCGTCCGCTCCGGCGCAGCAGCGCCCCCTGGCGCTCGACGCTGCCGAGACGAATATGTTTCGGCCGACCATCGCGGATGTGCCGCCGGGCGTCGACCACGGCAATGGCAGCGACGATCTTCCGGAACAATTCCAGCGCCGCGCGGTGTTCTACCGCTCGCAGCATCCGGTCGGCACCATCATCATCGAGACCGCCGAGCGCCACCTTTATCTGATCGAAAGCGAGACGCGGGCGCTGCGCTACGGTATCGGCGTCGGCCGCGACGGCGTCGGCCTGGCCGGCCTGCTGCGCATCACCGGCAAGCTGCAATGGCCCGACTGGACGCCGCCGCCGGATCTGATCGGCCGCGAGCCCTATCTGCCCCGCTTCATGGCCGGCGGACCCGGCAATCCGCTGGGCGCCCGCGCCATGACACTCGGCAAGCCGACGTACCGCATCCACGGCACCAATGCGCCTGAAACCATCGGCTACTTCCTCGAACTGGGCTGCTTTCGCCTCGTCAACGAGGACGTCATCGACATCTACGATCGCGTTACGGTCGGCACCCGCGTCATCGTGCGGCAGAATTAGCAGGCATCGTCATCGAGACGCGAAGCGACAAGCGACCGGTCTGCGCTGCGACACCGTCGCGACACTCGAGTGCGATCGCTTCAGGTTGAATCGATCGCACTCTATAAGTTTTTGGTGGAGCATGATCTTTTCGGAAAACCGGTGTCCACTTTTCCGGATCAGGCTCTGGATCGCTTTGCTGCGCTTGCAGTGACGAGGTCTGGCCGAATGCCCTCAACACGTCACCGCCGCACCGCCATCCGCTCGACGGATTGCGCGGTCTGGCCGAACAGGATGGCGCGCTCCTCGGCGGTGCGGATGCCGCCCGGGTTCGGGTTGATCTCCTTCGCCTTGGCGTAGGCGCGCTTGACTGCGTCGCGCGCCGCGATCGCCTCGAGCCAGCGCTTCAGGTGCGGAAAGTCGGCGATGTTCTGGCCTTGGCGCTCCCACGGCACCACCCACGGATAGCTCGCCATGTCGGCGATCGAATACGCGCCGGCGAGGTAATCGCGGTCGGCCAGCCTTTTGTTCAAGACGCCATAGAGCCGGTTCACTTCGTTGCGGTAGCGGTCGATGGCGTAGGGAATCTTTTCCGGCGCGTAATGGCCGAAATGATTGTACTGGCCGGCCATGGGTCCCAAGCCGCCCATCTGCCAGAACAGCCATTGGATGGTCTCGGTCCGCGCCCGCAAGTCCTTGCCGATGAACTTGCCGGTCTTGTCGGCGAGATAGAGCAGGATCGCGCCGGACTCGAAGACCGAGATCGGCTGGCCGCCGCCCGCGGGGTCGTGATCGACGATGGCGGGAATTCGGTTGTTCGGCGCCACCGCCAGGAACTCCGCCTTGAACTGCTCGCCCTTGCCGATATTGACCGGAACGATCTTGTACGGCAGCCCGGCCTCCTCGAGAAAAATCGTCACCTTGTGGCCGTTCGGCGTCGTCCAATAGTGCACATCGATCATGACCAAGCTCCGTGCCGCTAGTGCTGCCGGCTGCAAGACCAAATCTAGCGCCGCCTAGCAAAAATTTAACCCCTCGCCGCGCATGTCAGTCATGTGACCAACTCCGCGATAGCCGCCGCCGCGCGCGCATGGACGCCGCCGGCAAGCGCCAACCTGCCGGCGGCGCTGGTCGTCCTCGTCCTGTTCGTTCTGGCCTGCGTCGGCAGCGCGTCGCGCCCGAACGTGACCAGCGGCTTCGACGAGCCGGCGCACGCGTCCTATGTGGCGTACATCCAGCATAGCGGCGATTATTGGCCGGCGCTCGAAAAAATGTCCCTCCTCGATCCGCGAACCTTTCAGTTCACTGGCGCGGCCAATTACCTCAATCATCCGCCGCTCTACTACGCGCTGCTCGCGGCGATCGGACCAAAGCTCGAGGGTCGGCCGCAGGCGTTGCGGACCTATCGGCTGATCGACGTCGCCCTGGTCGCACTCGGCGTGGCGGCGCTGCTCGCGCTCGGGCTCAAGGCGCAACTGCCGTGGCCCGAATTCTACGCCTACGCGATGCCGCTCGTCTGGATTCCTATTCTGGTGCAGCTTGCCGCTGCGGTGAGCAACGACGATCTCGCCTTTCTCGGCGGCGCGCTGGCGACGCTTGGCGTGTGGCAAATGGCGGCGACCGGGCGCGGCGTCTGGCTTGCTTGCGCGCTGGTCGGCACGGTGGCGGCGGCCTGGGCGAAGCTCACCGGATTGTTGCTGACGACGGTCATGGTCGGCGCGGCGCTCGCCTACCTGGCGCATCGCGGTCGCGTCGGTTGGATTTGGGCGCTCGCGGCCGTCGCCGCCTTCGCGCTCGCCGCGGCGCCGTACGTCGTCTACCTCTTGCAGTATGGCAGCCCGACGCCGGAGACGCCGGCCCAGCTGGCGCTGCTGCAGGACGGCGCCCGCGCCGCCGGCTGGAGCGCATTGCCGCGCAAATCCTTTCCGGTCTATCTCGCCTCGTTCGTCACCGCCTTCATCGCCGATTGGATGCCGACGCTCGGTACGCGCAGCCCTTTCAACTATGCGATGCTCGCTTTTCCGGTGGCGGCCTTGGCCTGCGCGTGCGGCGGCGCTGCGCTGTCGCTGCACCGGCTGTGGCGCGGCGGCGAAGCGCCGCGCGACGTCGTGGTGGTCGCCGGCGCCGTGGCGCTCGCGGCGACCTTCGCGATCCACATCAGCTACAGCTACGGCCGCCACCTGGCGACCGGCTGGATGCTCGATGCCTATCCGCGCTACTACCTGCCGCTCGCCGCGATCGTCCCGTTGGCGGGATTGTCGCTGGTCGCCGCCATCGACGCGCCGCGCTGGCGCGCCGCGGTGCTGGCGCTGCTCGCGTCCGGTCCGATTCTGCTCCGCATCTTCGGCGCGCCGTTCTCCTGACGGCCGCGAAGCGACCGGATTTCGCCCGCGATCCATCCGGGCTAGGCTGCGCGCGGGAGGCCATCATGATCACCGAAATCGCGCAGATCGACGTCAAGCCCGGCATGGAAGCCGAATTCGAGACCGCGGTGAAAAGCGCCGTGCCGGTTTTTCAGCGCGCCACCGGCTGCCGCGGCATGGACCTGCGGCGCTCGATCGAAAAACCGAGCCGCTATCGCCTGTTCGTGCAATGGGACACGGTCGAGAACCACACCGTCGATTTTCGCGGCTCACCGGACTTTCAGGAATGGCGCAAGCTCGTCGGCCATTGCTTCGCCTCGCCGCCCGAGGTCGAGCACGTGCAGCAGGTGCTACGGGGATTCTGAGCCTCTGAGTCGTCATTGCGAGAGGACCGAAGCATTCCGGAACAACGGACTTCGATCTGATCGCTTCGTCGCATCGCCCTCGCAATGGCGATAAGGCGGCACTTTCCCGGCTGCAGGACTCGGCCCATATTACGACCATGGCCGAAACTCCCGATCGCCCGCGTGCGCCGGCGTCGCGCCACCCGGCGCAACATTCGAAAAAAGATCCGGCCGGGCCGACCCGCGCCAAGGCGGCGCGGCCGGAGGTGCCGCCGCTCGATCCGGCGCTGGCCGATCTGCTCAATCCCGCCATCGGCCGCGGCCGCGCCGGTGTCGGCTCGCAGACCGGAATCGTAGCCGACAAAACAGCAGCCGGGTCTGGTCCGTCCCCCCTTGTCGGGGAGCGTGGGGAGGGGGGCGGCGCGACACAGCGCTCGGCGTCGACGCACTCCCTTCCGGCCGCCACCCCTATCCCCTCCCCGCAAGAGGGAGGGGAACAGCAAGCGGCGACAGCGCAGCAAGCAACCAGGCTGGCGCCGCCGCCGGACAATTCCTTCGACCGCCGCGCCGATTTCGCCGACGCGCACCGCGCCCGCGCCTCGGTGGCGCGCGGCTTCGGCGAGCCCCCACAGCAGGGCTATGTCGGCAAGATTCCCAGCAAGTTTCCCGTCGCCCCCGGCGAGCTCGATCCCGACCTCGCCCGCGCACTTGGCATCGACGAGCACGACGCCAATGCCGACGACGACCCGCGCAACGTGATCACGCCGGACATGGGCCCGGCCCATTTGCGGCTGCGGCGCTCGGGCCGCGGCGAGGTCGGCACCGTCGCCGGCCTCGCCAGTCAGCAATCGCTCGACAAGTTGCTGCGCGAAGGCCGGCCGGAATTTCACGGCCAATTGTGGACGCCGCACCGGCCGCCGCGGCCGGAGAAATCCGAAGGCGGGGTGCGCCTCGTCATCAAGTCCGAGCTGGCGCCGAAGGGCGATCAGCCGCAGGCCATCGCCGAACTGGTCGAAGGCGTCAGGCGCAACGACCGCACCCAGGTGCTGCTCGGCGTCACCGGCTCGGGCAAGACCTTCACCATGGCCAAGGTGATCGAGGCGACGCAGCGGCCGGCGCTCATCCTGGCGCCGAACAAGACGCTGGCGGCGCAGCTCTACGGCGAGTTCAAGTCGTTCTTTCCCGACAACGCGGTGGAATACTTCGTCTCGTATTACGACTACTACCAGCCGGAAGCCTACATTCCGCGCACCGACACCTATATCGAGAAGGATTCCTCGATCAACGAGCAGATCGACCGCATGCGCCACGCCGCGACGCGGGCGCTGCTCGAACGCGACGACGTGATCATCGTCGCCTCGGTGTCCTGCATCTACGGCATCGGCTCCGTCGAGACCTATTCCGCGATGACGTTCTCGATCAAGCGCGGCGAACGGCTCGACCAGCGGGCGCTGCTCGCCGATCTCGTAGCCTTGCAATACAAGCGCACCGCCGGCGATTTCTACCGCGGCTCGTTCCGGGTGCGCGGCGACGCGGTCGAGATTTTCCCGGCGCACTACGAGGATCGCGCCTGGCGGGTGTCGCTGTTCGGCGACGAGGTCGAGTCGATCCACGAATTCGACCCGCTCACCGGCGGCAAGACCGACGAGCTGGAATTCGTCAAAATCTACGCCAATTCGCACTACGTCACGCCGCGGCCGACGCTGCTGCAGGCGATCGCCGGCATCAAGATCGAGCTGAAGCAGCGGCTCGATCAGCTCAACGCCGCCGGCCGCCTCCTGGAAGCGCAACGGCTCGAACAGCGCACCCTCTACGACCTGGAAATGCTGGAAGCGACCGGCGCCTGCGCCGGCGTCGAGAACTATTCGCGCTATCTCACCGGGCGCAAGCCCGGCGAGCCGCCGCCGACCTTGTTCGAATACGTGCCGGACAATGCGCTGGTCTTCGTCGACGAGAGCCACGTCACCATCCCGCAGCTGGGCGGCATGTATCGCGGCGACTTCCGGCGCAAGGCCACGCTCGCCGAATACGGCTTCCGCCTGCCGTCGTGCATGGACAACCGGCCGCTGCGCTTCGAGGAATGGGACGCGATGCGGCCGCAGACGCTCGCCGTCTCGGCGACGCCGGGACCCTGGGAGCTGAACGAATCCGGCGGCGTGTTCACCGAGCAGGTGATCCGCCCGACCGGCCTGATCGATCCGCCGGTCGAGGTGCGGCCGGCGCGCACCCAGGTCGACGACCTGGTCGGCGAAGTGCGGCAGGTGGCGCAGCACGGCTATCGCGCGCTGGTCACGGTGCTGACCAAGCGCATGGCCGAGGATTTGACCGAGTACCTGCACGAGCAGGGCATCCGCGTGCGCTACATGCACTCCGACATCGACACCATCGAGCGCATCGAGATCATCCGCGACCTGCGGCTCGGCGCCTTCGACGCGCTGGTCGGCATCAATCTCCTGCGCGAGGGCCTCGACATTCCCGAATGCGCGCTGGTCGCCATTCTCGACGCCGACAAGGAAGGATTTCTGCGCAGCGAGACCAGCCTCATCCAGACCATCGGCCGCGCCGCGCGCAACATCGACGGCCGGGTGATCCTCTATGCCGACAGCGTCACCGGCTCGATGGAGCG
>Ga0335085_10002531_pt1 | contig 33821 bp, 18 predicted proteins | sample Lox_Sample_45_FD_206712 | JGI IMG/M metagenome (GOLD analysis project Ga0335085, IMG submission 206712) | Soil microbial communities from Loxahatchee National Wildlife Refuge, Florida, United States - Lox_Sample_4.5 | ecosystem: Environmental > Terrestrial > Soil > Wetlands | place: USA... | reverse complement strand
TGCTCGCGCCTCCGCTGGGAAGCACCGGGGGCTCGATCCACGGGGAAGAACTCGACGGCAAGGTCGAGTCCGAAGAATACCAAAAGAGCTGGGGAAAGTGGCTCGGCCGCGAATTCGAGTTCTATCGTACCTGCGCGCAGCTGGTCTCAGAGCTGGCGTGGCAGGAGGTCCTGGACATTTGCGGACCGGAGACGAACATCCTCGCCACGCTGACCGGCCAGGCTTACCAGCGATTCATGTCAGGGGAAATAGCGCCGCGCCTGAAGGCGGGGTCGCTGCAACTTGTCCGTATCGGCCATGAGACCACACGCCTAGCCACTTACAGTGATTTTGATCCGCTGGACATTCCGAATCCCGTTTTAAGTGTGCTGCACTACTTTGACGGGCGCCCCACCCTCGAAGTCGTCGAGGAAATTACTGCCAAGGAGGGTATCCGCTTAGAGACAGACTTGGTACGCAAACTGGCGGATTTCCGTATCCTCGTCCCACTGTCGAAGCCAAATGATGTATCGCGGAATTGACGCCTCAGGTCCACGGTACGCGTTTCGTCAGCGTTCCCGTAATCCTCTTATCCCTTGGTTGTAAACTTGTAAGGTTCGCCAGCCTTGTCAAATGACGGGACATTGCCAGGAATCGCGGAGTGGCTGGGCATTGACTTGCTGGTCACCGCCAAAGTTTGCATTTGGCACGGGGAAGCAGGCGTTCGCAGGCGTGCACCTGAACAAATCCAAATTCGTTGGTGGGGATTCCCTGTTACTCTGTGATGGGGTTGGTTGCGGGGGCTGGATTTGAACCAGCGACCTTTGGGTTACGAGGCCAATTCTGGCACGACTCCACAATGGGCTCCCTGGGATTTCCCCATCTAAATCATTGATTTTATATTCTGGCAAGAATCCCTGCCCTTGAGTTCGTGTCGTGCAATCGTGCCCTTTTGGAAACAATTCTGAGCACAGCTCCCGAGGGGCCTTTTGCCAATTCCTCCTACCCAATTCACCTCTTCGCGTGCCGCCCTTGCAGCCGATGATTTTCGCAATGCCCATTTACGGTCCCTTTCGACTTCCCTGAAGACTCCTCTCCCCCTGCGGGCGATACTTCCCTCCATCGGCCTGACCAAGCACCAGCTAAAGCAACTCGACTCAATCTGTCTTGTTCTCGAACAACGGGCGAACGGCCAACAGCAACTCGCGTTTAATGCCCGGCCCTTTGTTCTGTGCGGCCTGCCGCTGCGCCGCCCGCCTGCCAAACAGCTCGTACATCGCCGGCGCAACGGCAAGTTTTTTCTTCACATCGTCTCACATCCTGATTTCGGCTTGCCATACGGACAGGACCGGTTGATTCCGATTTGGATTGCCACGCTGGTAGTGCGCCAAAAGAGCAGCGTTGTGCGGTTCCGAGCAGCCGCAGAAATCCTCGAATTCTTCCACTTGTCGAAAGACGGCCGGCATTATCGGCGCATCGTCGAGGGTTTCCAGCGTGTTTTTGGCGCCACAATTTTCTTCGGAACGGAAGAGCAGACGGGCGCCAGCCAAATGATTGACTGCGCCCGTTTTCATTTTTTTGATTCCATGCACCTCTGGTTCTCCGGCGCCGGAGTTCAGAATCAACCAATGAACAAGGAGGAGAATGTCGTCACCCTCAGCAAACCCTTCTATGATGAAATTGACCAGCACCGAATCTCGGTCGAGCGCGAGGTTCTAGCCGCGCTCGCAAACGCGCCGGGGGTGCTGGACTTCAATGTTTGGCTTGTATGGAGGAGCTTCACCCTTCGCGGCCACATGGCAAGGATACCTCTCCTCGGCCCATCAGGACTCGCGGCGCAACTCGGCAACGCGCCCTACGCGGTGGAGCGGACATTCCGGCTTACTGTACGACGTTGGCTACGAACTGTCAGTGCGCTCTGGCCAGAATGTCCAGCCAATCTTTCTGGCGATGGGGGCTCACTCATTATTCGCACCTCCACGAGTTACGGGAACTGCCAAAGTTGCGGAGACGGAGTTTCCGCAGTAGGTAGGAAATTGTGTGATCAAAGGCGAGGTGAGTAATTCAGGGAGAACCTCGCGCAGCGGCAGGTGACGCAACGAGCTTATTCGGATTCCACCTGCTTTGACTAAGGATGCAATTGAATTTCTGCTCGCTTGGGGCCTACGGTTCCCTCGAGAACTTCGAGCGGTATGGGAAATCGCGACGGTCATGCTGATCGGTGGGGCAGCACTACCTGGGGAGCATGCTCGCGCTGCATCAGCGATCCGGACTCGAAATGCTCTGATGCCAAGGGGTAGTGGCCAGAGATTCGCGCGATCAGTGGTCGCATCTCCGCCGGCCCCCTGTTTGTTTCGTCTGTGACGAAATCGACGAGAATTTGTGTGCATGATGTGTGCTTGGTCGAGACCAGGTATGGGCTGTGTCTGCCATCTGTGTATAATGCTCCAGTCTGTGTGCACTTAACAGCGTGGGCAACAAAGGCGCGCCGCCGAGCCGATCAATGGCACTATCCGGACTGGCTCCCCAGCGGGAATCCCTAACGCTTGGGAGAACTGGCTGAGCAGCAACGACTTGCACTGAAAGAGACTGAGTTCGGTGAGGTGCGTTTGGGACCTAAGCTTGTTGCAGTCGCTTTACGAAGCGCCTAGCCGCGCTCGCGAAGCCACACGACGGTTCGGGCCAGCGAGGAACAGCGCCTTACACGTTGGCGCTGCCCCTTTTGCAGGTCAATCGGGGAATAACCAGACGATTTTTGCTCGCGAAAGCACTGTGAATCGGGTAGCGTCTTGTTAAACGCAGCGTCATAAGTAATTGCGCATTCTAAGAGTTTGTGGTTTCATGTGGGTATGAAACCACTTCAGATCGCCGATGCCGAGACTATGATTTTGGGACTGCAAGAGGAGATTCGCCGATCGGAAGAATTTCGATACGATTACCGGCTTCATGGGGTGCTGTTGGTGGCCCATGGGGCGACCTGCCCAGAAGTCAAAGGGCGCCTTGCTGTTCGGTGAGAACCTAGAGGACCTTTCCATTGAAGGTCGCGGCACCATCGACGGCCAGCAGAAGTATTATTGGGCGCCGGACACGATGGAGCGGGCCTTTAGCCACAAAATTCTGGTGGAGACCCTGGGCAAGTCGCCAATGCGCAGCTATCCGGTGGGCTTTCCCAAACAAGAGGGCTATCCGCATCTTCTGTGGCTGGGACGCTGCCAAAACGTGCGGATCACCGGATTGTCGTGGCTCCATTCCCCCAGTTGGTCGTTCGCGTTGTTTGCCTGCTCCCGCGTAATGATCGATAGCATCTACATTTACACCAGCCTGCAAGAAGCGGTTTGGGCGGACGGCATCGACATTGTCAGCAGCCACGATATCAGCATTTCCAAAAGCACCATGGAGACGGGCGACGACTGCATTGCCATCGTTTGCGGCATTCCGGACTGGGGCCCCGATTACCCCACCGAAAATATCACCATCACCAATTGCCGGTTTTCCTCCGCCTCCGCCGCCATCAAGTTCACTGAGGGCAACAGCCGCCTGGTCCAGCATGTCGTGATCAACAACTGCACCATCTACAACACCAATCGCGGCATCACGCTCCAGATTGCCACCGGCGGCACGGTTCGCGATGTGGTCATCTCGAACATCACCATGGATCTCCACCGCTTCGATTGGTTCTGGGCGGGAGACGGCAACGCCTTCAACTTTGAAATCCATCGGACCAGTGAATGGAATAAGGAGCCGCCCAAGCCCGGCGAACCGGGGCCGGGCTTGATCAAGGACGTCATTATTCGCGACGTTATCGCACACTGCCAGGGAACCTCCGCGATCGAGGGCCATCCGGAACGGTGGCTCGAGGGAATCACCTTCGCGGACATCAAATTCTTCATTTCCAGCGATCCCAAAGCGCCATACGATACGGCAACTTCCGCCATGATTTTCCGCCGGGCAAAGAATCTGAGGCTGCGGAATATCGAAGTGTATTGGGACAAGCCGACGCACGACAAATGGCAAAGCGCCCTGCTGGTGGAGGACGTCGACGGCCTCCAGCTTAACGGCTTCAGCGGGAAGGCGGCCTGGCCGGACCAGCATATTCCCGCCGTGCAATTCAACCGGGTGAAGAATGCCTACGTGAACAATTCCGTAGCGGCGGCAGGCACCGACGTTTTCCTGAAAATCGCGGGCGCCGATACCCAGGACATTCATCTGTTTGGTAATGATTTCCACCAGACCAGAGTTCCTTACCTGCTGGACCCTGAAGTGAAGCCGGAAAGCGTCACGGCCCTGGACAATTTCATGCCGGCAAAGTAGCACCGGCAATACGTAGGGTCACCCCTTTGCGCTAAAAAGGAGCCGCACCTTGAACCCTCGTGAGAAGAAAAAGGCCTTAACTCGCCGGAACTTTCTGAGCGGCCCTGTGGCTGCCTCGGTTGCCTCGATCGCCCTACCCCGAAACTTGCCAGGTTTCGCAGGGGAGAATTCAGGGCAAGGAACGTCCTCAGAATCGTCCGAAATTGCCTTTCGCTCCGCCAAACCCATCTGGCCGGAGGGGCGAGAAAAAGAGATGAATCTCTGGGTGGGCTTTCGCGCCGTTTTTGAAGCTCCGCCCGGCAAGCATGTCTATCTGCGCATGACGGGTTGCACGTTTTACCACGTCTATCTCAATGGGGAGTTCCACGGGTGGGGACCGGCGCGCGCCCCCTTTGGCTATGCCCGGGTTGATCTCTGGGATATCACCCCGCTGCTGGTGAAGGGCAGGAATTTCCTCTGCGTGGAAGTGGCGGGATACAACGTGAACAGCTTTTATGTGCTGAACCAACCCTCTTTTCTCCAGTCGGAAGTGACGACAGAATCAGAGGTGCTGGCTTCCACCGCCGGAGGCGGAACGCCCTTCGAGGCCAAGTTTCTTCCCCAGCACATTCAAAAAGTGCAGCGCTATACTTTTCAGCGCACCTTCTCTGAGGTATATCACCTGGAGCAGCAATCGAACGCGTGGCGCGAGCAAGCCGACGCTCCTTTTGAGCCGGTGAAGTGCGCAGTTTCTGCTCCGCGCAAATTGATTCCGCGGCGAGTTCCCTACCCCGCCTATGCCCAGCGCCAGCCGGAAATGATCGCCGCCGAAGGAGAGTTCAAGTGGGGCGCCACGGGGCCGAAGAGTCTGGCGGAAGACCGCTCCATTCCCGGGGCCGCCCGCATCGGGCCCCATTTGCTGGGTTACACCGAGGCCGAACTCACGGAGATTCCCTATCTTGAATTGCAGCATACGCAAACCACTCTCAACAATCGCGTCGATCGGCCCTATGTACCGGATCAGCCCATCCGCCTCAGCGCCGGCCAGTTCAAGACGCTCGATTTGGGCACGAATCTGCCCGGATTCTTCGGCGCGCAGGTGACGGTGCGCACGCCCACCAAGCTCTGCTTTACCTATGATGAGACTCTGGTGGATGGCGACGTGGACTTCAAGCGCCTCATGTGCATCAACGTTGTCGCTTACACGCTGGCCCCCGGCGAATACCACCTTGAGACCTTCGAACCTTATGGACTTCAGTTCCTCAAGCTCATGGTTCTCTCCGGGGAGTGCGAAGTCCACCACCTCTACCTGCGCGAGTACGCGGCGCCTGATGTCTGGAAGGCGGACTTTCACTGTAGCGATGCAAGGCTCAATGCGCTATTCGCGGCAGGACGGGAATGCTACCGGGCCAATGCCATCGATACCTTTCAGGATAACCCCACGCGCGAACGCGGCGGGTGGCTTTGCGATGCCTTGTTTACGGCGAGTGCGAGTCCCTACCTCAGCGGGCACACCAAGGTGGAAAAGAATCAGTTTGAAAATTATCTATTGCCCGATCATTTCGAGAATATGCCCGACGGGATGATGCCTCCGGTCTATCCCGCCGACCAGTATGACGGAATGTTCGTTACCCCGTGGCCCCTCTGGTTCGTCCTGCAACTAGAGCATTACCTGCAGCGCAGCGGAGATCAGGAGATGGTCGCGGGCCTGCGGCCCCGCGTGTTGAAATTGTTGGATTACTTCCGGCCCTTCCAAAATGCTGATGGGTTGCTTCAGGATTTGAAGGGCTGGGTTTTTGTCGAGTGGTCAAAATCCAATAATTATGTCCAGCCGTTGAACTACCCCATCAACATGGTCTATGCGGCGGCGCTCGCTGCCGCGGGGCGGCTTTATAATTTGCCGCAGTTTATCGAACAGGCAGAAGCGCTGCGCAAGGTCATCCGGCAGCAGTCGTACGATGGCCATTTCTTTGTCGATAATGCGGTGCGCCAGGACGGCAAGCTCGTGCCCAGCCACCATCGCACGGAAACGTGCCAGTACTACGCGTTCTATTTCGATATCGCTTCGCCGGAATCCTACCCCCAACTTTGGGAGACGCTTCTCACCCAGTTCGGTCCGCAGCGGAGAACTACCGGAGCGTATCCGGACATCCCTCCTTCAAACGCTTTCATGGGCAACGTGATGCGGCAGGACCTCCTCTCGCGCGCCGGTCTGACGGACCAATTGGTGCGCGAAGCCATTGCCAACCTGCTCTACATGGCGGATATCACCGGAACGATGTGGGAGAACTCCAGCAATGAAGCCAGCATGAACCATGCCTTTGAGGCGCGCATCGTGACGGCACTGTATCGGGATGTTCTCGGCCTCTATAAAGTGGATACGGTTGGCAAGAAAGTTCACTTGCGGTTTACGCCGTTGGCTCTTGATTGGTGCGAAGGACGCACCCCCACTCCCGACGGGTTAGTGTTCATGCGCTGGGTCAAGACCGACGACACCCTCACCTACCAGATCGATGTTCCGGCGGGATATAGCGTGCATGTGGAGATTCTGGGAAAAGTCCATGCTGTCCAGAGACACTTTCCCCATGGGAAAGTCAATTTTGGCGTCAAGGTTGAGGGGGGGTATCAATAATGAAGAGTGAACTTTCCCGGCGTAATTTCCTGCGCCTCTCGGCGGGCGCCAGCGCGCTAACGGGAAATGGCCTGAGCAATTTCGCCAGGACCGGAGCTGCTTCGCGGGCCCCCGTGCCCATGGACTCGAAAGAGCCCGACCGGCTGTTTTCCCCCGGCCTGCAAGGCTCGCAGTGGAATACCTTTACTGCCGCGGGCTACAGCACGCCCGTGTCGGGCATCTGTTATCGCACGCGGCCCGCCGGATACTTTGGGCTATACATCGATAAGCCGTTTCCCGTCTCCGGCATGCCGCTGGGCGGGATCGACACGGGAGCCTTGTATCTTGAGCCCTCGGGAACGTTTGGATACACGTCTATCTTCAATCACCTGACACCGGTGGGGGGACCCCTAAATACGACCTATCTGGGAATCTCGATCGGCGGCAAAGGATGGGTTTGCGGCACGGGCCAGACCAAAAATTACGCGGGCAATAACCGGCCTTCGCTTGGGATCAGCGTGTGCGGCTCGATGGAGGAAAGCGAGTATTGGGGCCACTATCCCATTGCCGACGTTGAGTATAAGTCGGGAGCACCGGTGCAGATCGGCGTGCGGAGCTGGTCACCGTTCATTCCCGGCGATTCGAAGGCGTCCAACACGCCGGGCGCGGTTTTTGAAGTGCATCTCCGCAACAAGGGAACAACCGGGCAGAAAGGGAGCCTGGCCTTCAGCTTTCCGGGGTTTGCCGACCACCACTGCCAGGACCACTCAATTGGCTGGCCCAATATGGCCGCGAAGCCTGTCATGCCTCCTCCCCAGGTCTCTCGCCGTTCCACGCCCCCAGGTCTTAAAGGGGTTTGGGTAGAGGAAAAGGCGTGGGGAATGAGTTACGTTATGGCAACGGCAGACGATGGCGACGTGCGCACCGGCGGCGCTCTTGGCGTCGATCCACAGAATTGGGAAAAGGCGGAGGAGAAATTGCCCCCGACCGGCGCAGTCGACGATGGCGGGTCCTCCATGACGGTCGACTTCAACGTGGGGCCGGGTGAAGACAAAGTGATTCGCCTCATCCTGGCATGGTACGCGCCGGAGTGGGAAGGCAATGGCAACCCGGGAACCGGCGGAGAACGAATCTGGACGTATGCTCCCGAGGGGATGGCGCTCTCCACCACGGGCAAGCGATTCACCCACATGTACGCCAAGCGTTTTGCCCATGCCGGAGAAGTGGCGAGCTTCCTGGCACGCAACCATCAGCAGCTGCTACAGCGAATTATCGCCTGGCAATCGGAAGTCTACGCGGACCCGACGCTGCCCGGATGGTTGGCAGATTCCCTCATCAACGCCCTCTACTACTTCGCCCCTTGCAGCATGTGGGCGCAAGCAAAGGATCCCATAGGAAGCTGGTGCAAGCCGGAAGACGGGCTCTTCGCTCTGGAAGAAGCCCCGCGCTGCTGCCCGCACATGAACACGCTCTCCAATGTGGGAATGGCGGGCCCGACCCTGTCATTTTTCTTCCCAGACCTGGCACTGTCCATGTTGCGCACCATTCGTGCCACCCAGCGGGAGAACGGCGATGTTGCCCAACTCCTGGGGCGCTGGGCCGATCCTGCGAATCCTATGTCGTACGATTATCAGGAGGTGGTTTCCGGCTTCTGTTACGTGGCCGCGGCATTCGTGCACTGGAAAATTACGGGCGACGAAGTTTTTATGAAGGAGTTCTACCCTTCGGTGAAGAAAGCTCTCCAATATTCCTTCACCCAGCGGCCGGACCTGGGCGCGTCGCAGATTATCGCCATGCCGCCACATCGCGAACATGCCTGGAATGATATCGAATGGTTTGAGGATCGTTCCATGTATGGCTACGTCACCCACCCGGGCGGACTGCGCATGGCCGGGGCCGAAATGCTGAAGGCGTGGGCCCAGGCTATGGGCGATGCGGAAGAGGTTACGTACCTGGATTCCCTGGTAGCCGCCGGCAAGGAAGCCATGCAGAAGTACTTGTGGAAAGACGATCATTATCTGATCTACAACGATACGATGACCGGCAAGACTCTGGATGCCATCTTTTCGCCCACGCTCAATGGCCAGTACTACGCGCATTACAACGGCGTGCCGACCGTCTTCCCCAAGGAAAACGTGGAGAAGGTCCTGGCTCTTCAGCGGGACAAGGTCTGTAAGATCAGCAAACTCGGAATGCCGCCGATTTACGCGAATCCCGACGGCACGATATGGAACAAGGATAAAACCGGCTACCTCACGGGAGCCTACCTCTATACTAACCACCAGGTGATCTGGAATGCCCTCACATTTATCTACGAAGGCCAAAAGGAATTCGGGCTCGAACTGCTGCGCATGAACCTCGAAATCAGCTACCTTGTGTGGGGTTATACGTGGGATGGCACCAACTGCTGTAGCGCCGGTGGAGACACCGGGGAGGTAAACTACGGCTGGGATTATTGGTTTAACTGGTCCATCTGGAACGCGCCGGCAGCGTTACTAAACAAGGACATCACGGCTTTGTCGCAGCCCGGCGGTCTGGTGCACAAAATCCTTGAAGCAGGAAAAGGTAGAGCGTCGGGTTAGGCCTCCCCGCCGCAAAGCAGGTGGCTTGATGAATACCCTAACATCAAAAGTGTTCACCCATTGGTTTGGCCGTTGCGGTGGAGGGGGCGCGTTGGTAATGGTTTCAAAAGAGTCACAGAGCGTGTCAGGGGCCTTTTATTTTGCCAACGGCATCTCTTCGGTTTTTTCCTCAGGGGTCTCGTCCGGAGTTCCGGACGCCAAAATTTCGGGTGGCCTACCGCGCTCCTCTTCATCCTTCTTCAACTTTTGAAATAATTCCAATTCGGCCTGTTGCTCTGAACTTCTTCCAAGTTTTCGATAGGCTTGGGCCAGGAGATAGTGCGCGGATGCTTCTGTCGGGGCCAGTTGAACGACCTTTTTGAGGTCGCTGATCGCCAACTCAGGCTTGTCGGTCTTAAGATACAGTTTGGCCAAATCGCGATAAGCCTGGCCCAAGTCCGGCTTTTGCTGAAGGGCCATTTGCAAGTATTCATGCGCCCGATCAAACTCTTGCCGATTCAGGTAAATGTTTCCCAACTTCCATGTGGCCAGGTAATTTTCCGGAGAAATCTTCAATTCTTGTTGAAATTCCACTTCGGCTTTGGCGAGGTCCCCCTCTTTCCAATAAGCGCTCCCCAGTGAATAGTGCACGCCGGGGCCGTTAGGTCCTTTGGCAACGGCCTCCTTATATTCGATAATGGCGTGGGGCATGTCGCGGCGGGCCTCGAAGGAAGCCCCCATCACCTGGTGAAAGCGGGCGGAGTCCGGATCGAGGGCGGCCATTTTTCTGTAGGCGTCCGTCATCAGCCTGGTATAGAGTCGCCCCAACTGGTATTGCACCTCGACATTGTCGGGAGCAAGTTCGGCGGCTTTCTGCAAGACTTGCGCTGCCTCCTCCCCTCGGCCCAATTCCATGTAGCCAACGCTCAAATTGAGGTAGGCGCGTGGCTCTTTGGGGTTCAGGGAGATAAACTTTTCCAATGGACCAAGGGATTTTTCATATTGATTTGTGCGCAGAAAGGCCATTCCGAGAAAGAGGTACGCTCCCAGGAGCTCGGGTTTCCGTTGTAGCGCTTGCTGAAACGCTTGAATGGCCGCGTCATTCTTCTTTTGAATGTAGTAGACGAGTCCAAGATTGTTATACACCTCCGCGACTTCCGGATGCAGCTTAAGAACCTGCCGGTACTCAGCGGCGGCCTTATCGTAATCTCCCGCTTTCTCGGCCTGCTGGGCAGCTTGAAAGTGCTGTTGGGCTTGAACCTCAGAGGGCTCTTGAGCTCCAAAGGGTACGGGAGCGAGACAGAGGACAAGGATGAGAAGAAGGAATTTTGCGTGCATTTTCAGTTTATTATCCACTGGAACCGGAATCGGGACAAGATGAAAAGGCATTGGGAAGTGGTGTTTGATGTCGTAGCGGCGAATTTACACCACAAGATGACGGCGTAAAGCCGCCTCTGCGTCAAACTGTACCGGTTCCAGGGACCGGTGGAACGCCACAAGAGACTTAGGGGCAACCCTCGCGGTTGCCTTAGGGCGGCCACGAGGGCCACCCCTGCGATGCTCATCCCCACCAAGCCTCACCGGGCATCAAATGCGCGCGGACGTAATCTTCATTCAGCTCCACGCCGAGACCCGGCTTGTCCAAAACCCGGTACTTTCCATCCCTGATCACTCCTCCCTCGTAAATGACAAATTTCTCCCAGTCTTCCGGAAGCACCCGGCCCGGGGAGAATTCCTGAGCGCGAAAATCCCGGATCGCCGCGGCGCAATGTGCAGATGCCACCGCGCCGACGGGAGTACAAGCGATGTGAGCGCAGACGGGAATCTCGAAAAGCTCCGCCAGGTCGGCAATTTTCTTCGATTCCAGTAGCCCGCCAGCCTTGGGGATGTCAATCTGCACCATATGGCAGCCCTGATTCAGAATGAAGGGCAGGAAGCCCCGGCGCAGGTAGAGGTTCTCTCCGGTTAGGATCGGCACGGGTGATTCCGCGGTCAGCTTGCTCCAGGACTCGGAATAAAACGGTGGCATGGGATCTTCTACCCACATCGGATTGATCGGCGCGACGGCCCGCGCCAGTTGCAGCGCGTCGATCCAATCGAACTCCCCATGGCAATGCACGGCGACGTCGATATCCTCCCCCACCGCCTCGCGCAATTGGCCAAAGCCCTTCCCCATCCTGGAGATGTCCTTGGGGGTGAGGTGACCGGTAACGGGATCGTGACCGGCTTCGCGATTTTGCGGGTCATACTTTCGGGGATAGATGTCCGCATCCGACTTGATGGCCGTGATGCCGGAAGGGTGGGTCTTGATCATGGAGGCAAACTCTCGGCAGGAGGCGGGGTCGAGCATATCCTTGGGCCCGGTCGTCCAGTAGGCCCGCACTCCGTCGCGATACTGGCCTCCCAGTAGTTTGCACACCGGAACGCCAAGAAGCTTTCCCACCAAGTCCCACAAAGCGATTTCCACGCCGCTGGCCGCTGTCACCGTTACTCCCGCCTGTGCACCTGCACCGCCGGTCATACGAAGCATTTTGCTAAAGAGTGGTTCGACATCGAGCGGATCCTGGCCCACCACGAGATCGCGCAGATAACCTAGGATTACATCCTTAACCCCATAACCCCAGTACGCTTCACCGATTCCGGTAATGCCACTGTCCGTCTCGATTCTTACAAAGGTCGTTTGCGTGTTTGCCTGGACGAACATGGCTTTCACGTCGGTAATCTTGACCTTCTTGCGCAGGGGCACAGCCATTGCCCGATAGCCGCAAAGGACCGCTGAGGCCGGAACCATCGTGGCCAACCCTTTCAGGAAATTTCTCCTCGCTGTTTGTCGCATTATCATTTCATCCGTGTTTATGACTAGGCTTGCAATTGCTCCGTTCAGGGCGCGGCGTTTCTTTTCAGCAATGCTGACCAACCTGGAGGCCCGATACCTAGCCGGTTGCTCTCAAGTCTGATTTCCCGAAGCCATTCAACGTCAAATAGGGGAAGGAAATCAAAACGCAGCTCTTCTTCGGTAACCCCCGATGGTGCCATCGCCTGCTCATCCCGACGAGCGGCCAGGAGAAGAAACCGGGTTCCGGCCCGCGAAAACCGCCGGATTGTCTCGAGGTAGGCCGGCAGGTTCTGATCCCTCACCACATGGTAACAACCCCGGTCATAGATAAAATCGAAGGGTTTCAAATGGGGCGGCGCAAGAACATCGGCCAGGATCCATCGTACGGATACGCTGGCTTGGCGCGCCTTCTGCTGGGCTTGGCTCAGCGCCGTGGGAGCAACGTCAAGGGCGGTGACGTCAAATCCCTTGCCGGCAAGATAGATGGCGTCCGTGCCCGAGCCGCAGCACAAGTCCACAACACGGCACGGGCCAACCTTACCTCCCACTACCACCTTCTGAAGTTCATCGGCCGGCCGCCCGATGTCCCAATATGCCGGGGCCTTGCCGCGATAATCAGCATCCCAAATTTCCAATAGACGATTTCCCTCAGGCCCGTGGGGTAGGATGCCCGAAGGGAGGGGGCGACTTCCCACCAAGGTTCTACCCTCGAAAGTGGTGATGGAAATCTCGCCTGCGCTTTCGGCGGGAGGCGGCAACGTCAGTCGAAAAATCCGATCTCCGGTCATAACGGTCAGTTTCCATTGATCCGGCACTGTGATCAATTGGGATCTAAATGAACTCCCTTGCGGAGTTCCCTCCCGTACATTCAAGATTTGCAGATATCGAGCACCAGGGGAAAGATTCTCTCTCGTTGTTTCCAGGAGATAGCTTTCTGTCTTTTGTCCTCCGCCGGTACGCTTGACCTGATAGGCCACTTTCTTGGGAAATAGTATTTCCGAAGAAATCTCACCTGCGGCCTCAGTAATTTGCGCCTCGCGGCCGGAGACCTGCGGCGCCGCTTGGGAAAAGAGGCGCCACTCTTTTGCCCTCGGGGATATTGGCGTCAGGACCTCGTCATCAACAACGAAAATCGAGGAGTTCAATATGATCAATCGGCGAACCAGGCGAGTAATCCTTTCGGCCGGCCCCCCATCTTGTATCTTGCCCTCTTGGAATTGCATCCCGGCCACAGCGTAAACAAATGACCGGTTCTCCTCAAATGCCATCATGTTGATCGCATCACCCGGCGCACCATTGAAGGCTGTTTTAACGACGCGGGCGTAAGAGTCAGGTACGCCCCCTGTTGAAGCAATGTACTCTGTGAGTTCGAAGATTTGGGCTGTGTGCAGACCGGGGCTTAAAGCATCTGCGGTGCCCGCCCTCTGGCCGAGCGCAGGCCAACCCCCCGGCACGAGGACGGTCACCATCAATGCGCCTGTCACCTGCCCTAGGAAGCGACAATAGGCAGTAGTTGAATTGTGTTTCAGCATTGATCGGTCCCCTTGAGTTGTCGAAAGCTGAAAGAAAGTGAGCTGCCAACCTGCTTTCACTCACCCCGGATGAACGGAAGGATAACACGCTTCGAAAACCCTGTGCAATTCGGCGGAGTGCGCGATACAGAAGTTGAAGGTGAAGATCTTTCTTGGCCTATCACGTGCGTCCTTGCGTAGCGATGCGTCAGGAGAGAAAGGTGATGGGGAGGGTACTCCCCGTCCGTAGGTTTCACCTCTGGCTATTGACATTCCTCCCCTTCGGGGAGGAAAAGAGTGTTGCGCCCAAGGTCGGCGATCAAGTACTCCGAAAGTTGAAGCGCCCTTGCGCGATCGGCGTCCCAACCACCTCAATTTGCTTTAGGTCGCGAGATCCCACGCCGAGTCCCTCCGCCAGGCGTAAGGTACTGTCGGAGGCCTCAAAGGGAGTGGTTCCGCGGTCCGCCCTGGGGTCAAACCCCATGAGCGCCATGCAGACCGCATCCGTATTGACGCAGTTGGTTCCCGCGATCAGTAATCCAGGTTTGACGGCCTTTACACCAGGACACCAGGGGCCCTCGCCGCAGTTTATCGTTTGCATGCCATCGACGATACAGAGATGCACCGGCCGGGCCGCCACCAAGTCCGCCACGACCCGAGGCACGCGGTACCCCGGATCTTTTGATCCCTGGGAGTCGAGCGGCGGAGGGGCGCTCTTCGAAGGCGGGCGATTTCCCGAATGGAATGGACCGCGACCGCCCACCGGGACGAGACCCGGCTCATCCTCAGGAGATCCGTCTCCATAAATAGTGCAGGGAGTCATGCCGAAGCAATTCTTCATGGACAGCGTAACGCCCGCGGTCATATGCTCCTTCAGTTTCGCCAGGGAGACGAAAACGTCGCAGTCTTCATAGGAATGGTTGAGGTCGTAACCCTTGTACATCAAGCCCCCACCCGGAACCATGAAGCGCGAATACTTCTTTCCAAATCCCAGATAGTTCGTATTCTCGAATTCCACTCGGGTCCCGGCGCTCATGAAGTCGCGCGGTTCCCAGCCGGCTTGGAGCATGAATTCTTCCAGCGGCTCCGCGGTCGACATAGGACTTTCCAGAAGCCGAATTCTATAGGCCCCCGCTCGGGCGAGCAAATGGACTGTAGCTCCGACGACATCCGGATGGACCCAATAGGTATCACCTTGAGTTAAATAGCCCAACCGGTCATAAGCCATGCCGGTGAGGTTGAGCTTTATGGCGACGGTTTTTCCCCGCACAATGTTTTGAACCCCCCCGAGCTGGTCGAACATAGTGGCCATGGTCGAAGCCACTCCGGGCCCGTACTCATGACACATCCCAACCGCCACGCGCCCTGCCGGAGCGGAGCGGGCCAGGAATGAAACAGGGCGAGCCAGCAACATGCCGGCCGATGCGCCCATCGCACTCAGGAACTTCCTGCGGGAACAAGCTGTTGCTCGCATAGGTTCTATGCCTCGATTTCCAATGCACAATTAACCGAGATTGTGGGCAGCCTGAAATCCGTCCCTGGAGTGGCGGGGACGCCCTTGATGGAAAGTGGATCCCCTGCTTCGGAGCTCCAGAAGCGGGCTGCGCGGGCTTGCGTATTGATCCAGACGGTGACGAACGTTGCCGGTTGCATGGAATAATTCAAAATCTGCACCAATCGCTTCTTGTGGACAGGGTCAACGCTGCAATGACAGTTCGTCGTCGCAGGATTATAAAGCCGCACGAGGTCATTCCGGCGACTCACCAGCAGATGGATGTCTGCCGCCACCTGGTAGGGGTCCTGAAATCCTTCTTCCGGCACAGCAATTTGCCCCTTCTCAAGATTATACATTTTGTAGGCGATTGAAGGGTGTCTTTTTGTCGCTTTCACTCCCGCGGGCCCCCAGTAGGTCGGGGCAATTAACAGTCCTCCTTGGCGGACAAAAGCGATCGACTTCGTCACCTGATCGGCGCTGGGCGCGTCCTTATCGAGCCAGAGAAGCGCCTGTAAACCGTTCACTGGCCCCGATAGCGCCTTCGACCTCTCAATGACCTGGAATTGAACATGGTGGCGGTTGAGAAGATTGAGCGTTTCCTGGCTTAGAAAGGCGTTGTTGCCAAAGAAATCAGAGACGACCGCCAGTATTCCCTGCGATTTGTACCTTTTCCATTTCCGATGATCCTCGAAGAATGCGAGCGTTTCGCTGGTCTTGCTCCACACTTCTCTGATCTTGGGGTCCCCTTTGAGAAGCGCGCTTCGAAATTTGTCGTCTAGGGAGATCATCCAGACGGTTCCGTACACTTCACTGTCAGCTACGGCCAAGGGATAATCCACCGGATAGGCAAGGCTGGATTGCTCCGGAGGGTCAAAGTCCAGCCAAGCGGTTTTTCCTGGAGCCAGCTCGGCCGACAACAGGGAAAACCAGGCGTTCGAGTTTACCCAGGGGACGCCGGTCGGGCCGGCGACGGCCGTATCTCCCTTCATGGAGTCGAGCCGCACACCCGGCCAATCGTTGTTCGATGCACTATAGATGGGAGTTAAGGAATCCGGCGCCAAATTGCCCCGTGGGGATTGCAGGATGGCAGGCAGCTCCAGGGATTGACGGGGGAGTCCGGCGAGCAGTACAGCGGAAATCCCCGCTGCGCGTGCGGAGGCCGCAGCCGCCGCAGCGCCCTCCTTTGTCGCCACCTTCCCCACGAAGCTGATTCCCATCCGTCGACCAGCATCGAGAAGAGGCTTCAAAGCTGTCTGTTGAGCTACATCCTCCGGCGCGCCCTCCGCCCAATCCACCACCAGGCAATTGATGGGCGTTCCCTTTAGCAAGTCCAAAGCGGCAGGCTGAGCCCAGGCGTCCAGCGTTTCCTTAAGTTCAGTCTCGGGGGATTTCGACTTGCTTCGCCGTGCCCATTCCAAGGGGCCACACGGCCACTTCATCGGCACCCATTGGGGATCCAAAGTCATACGTAATCGCTCCCGACGCGAGTGTCATACGTTAGAGATGTCGAACATGTAGCGCCAACCTTAGAGGCCAGCATTTGCTGACCTGCAGGTCAGCGCTACAATGCCGGCCCTGAATATTAAATGTGCTGCAATTGTGGCGCATTACACGCATGCGCAATTGTAGTAATAAACCCGATTGTCTATGGCCCCTTCTTCCGCCCGGCTACAAATAGTCTCGCTCATTTCTGCGACTTGGCACAAGTGTGTTGTCCCCTTTTAAAACGGTTTTGCCAAGGGTGGGGAGAACATGCTAATTTGAGCCATGGGCAAGAGCAAACCTTTCCAGCCTTCAATTCAACTTCGGTACGCTAGTTTCATTCTTCTGCTCCTTTCTTACTGGAGTTGGGCGTTTGCACAGGTTACACCCCAAAGCCTGGAGGATTACTTCCGCCAGGCTGCGGAAATGGAGAAGAAGGAGGATTTTGCCGGTGCGGAAAAGCTCTATCAGGAAGCCGCTCAGAGTTATCCCCACCAGCCGGAAGTCCTCAAGAGGCTGGGCATCATCTATCAGACCGAACTGAAATTCCAGGATTCAATCGACACCTTTCAACGGGTATTGCCAGGGGCGCCTCAGTACCCCGAGGTCAACTTCTATTTAGGGCTTTCCTACTTCGGCACTAATCGGTACGAACAAGCCATCGAGGCGTTCAACAAGGAACTGGAAGCCAATCCCAAGTATCGCCGAGCTCGTTACTTCTCAGCCCAAGCTTACCGATCTCTGAATCGTAATTCCGAAGCCTTGCAGCAATACGAAATCCTCCTCCGCCAAGATCCCCATGACAAGAAAGCCCTTTACCAATTAATTCGGTTTCTCAAATCCACAACCTTGCAGGCGATCGATCAATTGGCCGAACTGGATCAGAATTCAGAATATATCCTTGTTTTGAGAGCCGAAAGTCATACGGAAGAGGAAAAATACGCCGAAGCGATTGAAGAGTACAAGACCGTTCTGTCCAAAGACCCCAGTTTTCCTGGTATTCATTTCGCCCTGGGGGAACTGTACTACAATAAAGTGGACTACCAAAGCGCCGAGAGAGAACTTCGACTCGCCTTGAAGGAAGATCCCAACCATCCCAAGGCCAACTACTATCTGGCGGATATCCTGTTCAAGAGTGACCAGATAACGGAAGCCATCCCCCTGCTGGAGATTGTAGTACCCGCCGACCCAACCTTCATGAAGGGATATTATCTGCTGGGCAAGTGCTACGCGGCACAGGGAAAGCTCGGAGATGCCGTAAAGCTCCTGGAGAAAGCCGCCGAGTTGGAGCCCGACGACAAGAACGTCCATTACCAACTGGCGCAGATTTACACGAAGCTCAAGCAACCCGCCAAATCCCGGGAGCAAATGCAAATCTTCGAGAAGTTGTACGCGCAGGAAAGGGAGCAAAAAGCCAAGCGGTTAGAGCAGTTCCACAAACACATGGAGCGAACCCATAACTGACGATTGACGTTTGAGAACACAAGATCCATGACTTTACGATCCTTCGCCAATTTCCTGTGCTCGCGAAAAGGGGCTCTTCTGCCCCTGATCAGCCTGTTTTCGCTCCTGCTTGTCGCCTTAAGACCGGTGGGGGCCCGTCCCGCCCCACAGGCTGTGGACAGCTTGATTCTTCAAGCCGCCGAGGCGGCGAAAGCCAACGATTACGCCGGAGCTGAAAAGCTATACCGGCAGGCTCTAGTCAGCGCGCCCGATGACCCGGATATCCTTAAGGCCCTGGGCATCGTTGGTCAGGCGGAGGGCAAATACGATGAGTCCATTGAGACCTTTCAGAAAATCCTCAAACGGGCGCCGCTATACCCCGGGGTGAATTCCCTTTTGGGAATCTCGTACTATGCCCTGAAAAATTTCGATAAGACGATAGACGCCACGCGCAAGGAACTCACGGCTAATCCCAAAGACCCGCAGGCCCGGCGCTATCTTGCTCTCGCCCTCAGTGCTTCCGGCCGCCTCTTTGAAGCTATCCAGCAATTGGAAAGCCTGGTGGCCGACGATCCCCATGACCCGGCAGCCTTGTACCAACTGGTGGTGGATTACCGCGCTGCCACCCAGCAAGCTGGCCAACGGCTGGCGAAGTTGTTCCCCGCATCAGAATTTACTCATGCCCTGGACGCGGAGGTCTATGCGGATAATGGGCGTCTCGATGAGGCCATCTGGGAATTCCAGGAAGTCTCGCGCAAGAACCCCACTTTCCCGGGGATTCATTTCGCCCTGGGGCAAGTCTACTGGAGGAAGAAGGACAGTGAAAATGCTCTGGCGCAACTGAAATTGGCCTTGCAGGAAGACCCCAACCAGCCGCTGGCCCATTATTATCTGGCGGACATCCTTACGAATCAGAATGAATATCCGCAGGCCATACCGCATCTTCAGATGGCGATTTCAGGGTACCCTCAACTTACCCGAGCCTACTTCCTCCTGGGCAAATGTTACGTGGGGGTGGGGGATCTCCAGCATGCAGTGGGCGCTTTCAATCAAGCTGTCGACCAGGACCCCCAATACCTGGAGGCCCATTACCAGCTTCACGAGCTTTACGCCCGCCTCGGCGATAAGGAGAAGAGCCAGGCGCACTTGCAGATTTTCCAGGAGCTGACTCGAGAAGGACAAGAAAAGGATAAGCGACTGCTGGAGAACTCCCTCCAGAAACAATCGGAGGCGAAAGGCCACAACTGAACGTGCTTTTCAGTTACTTCGTCTCCGTGATTCGGATCGTCTGGTTTTCCTGAAGACCCGCCGTGACGACTTGCTTGCGCCCGCCGGGCCAGTCGACCTCGACTCTATCGATCTTTTTCGCGTCGCCCAAGCCAAAGTAAAGTGGCAGAGCGCTCTGCGAAAGATAGCCGGACTTGCCGTCGTTATATTGGGTGTAAGTTTGGCCGCCCGCGCGTACGCGCACGGTGGCGCCCAGCCCGCCGCGGTTTGAGGCCGTTCCGTTGAGCACGATCTTGAGCCAATAAATGGGCCTCCGTTGCGCAAGGTCGCTGATCAATACCTGCGGTTCAGTATTGAACTCATTCGTCACAATATCCAGGTCTCCGTCGTTATCGAGATCAAACATGGCGGAGGACCGGCTGGAGCGCGAGCTCATCACGCTAATCACGCCAGTCTGGCCCTGGCAGGGCTTTGTCCCCCGCCCGTCTCCGGAACAGTCCAGGTCAAACCACCGCGTGTGGGTTTGGCCGCCCCGGCGCGGCTCGATTCCGAGCAGGAACTCAGCGTCCAGAAACTTCTCCCCCCGGTTGTTCAAGAGCAGGGAGTTGATCCCGTAACGGTAAGGGAAACTCATCCCTGAGGTTATGAAGATGTCATCCCAGCCGTCAGCGTTGAGGTCGCCAACGCTCACGCCCCAGGGCCAGTAGTTCTCCAGATTGAGGCGCTCTGAGATTTCTTCGAATACCCCGTCGCCCAGATTGTGGTAGAAGGCATTGCCAAAGATGAAATCTTTGGTTCTTCCCCCCAGATTATCCTCCGAGGAAATATACTGAGGTGGGGTTTTGAGCTTTTCTTCGTCGGGTTCACGGTTTCCCATCATGTCGGAATGCATGTCCGTCAAAAACAAATCCATCCGCCCGTCGTTGTCGTAGTCGAAAAACTTGATTCCCATGGTGCCCCACGGAGTCTTGGGAAAGTACTGATCGGTTTTGTCCAGGAACTGCCTACCCCCTTCATTCTCGAAGTAATGACTGTGCCCCTGCATGTTCAGAATAAAAAGGTCGGGCCAACCGTCACCATTCAGGTCGGCAAAGCTCGCATCCCCGCTCCAACTCTGGGGATGCAAGCCTACTTCCGCGGTCACGTCTTGGAACCGGTTGTGGCCGAGGTTCTTGTATAGGACCGGGTATTCGGAGCGCTCAGGAAACAGATGGCCGAAAAACGCGTCCTCCAGCCCGACGTATGCGCCATCCGGCCATCGCTCGTCCGAGGTGTACTTGCCCACGTTGCACACCAGGAGATCGACCAGCCCATCATTGTTGTAGTCGAAGAATACCCCTCCGGAAGAGTGCGCCACCAAATCAACGCCGGCTTCCTTGCTGATGTCCTGGAAGTGCCCGTGCCCATCATTCTCGAACAGCACATTGCCGCCGCGGACGGTGGTAACAAAAAGATCCTGGTCGCCGTCATTGTCGATGTCGGCAAAAGAGCCGGTCACGCTGATCCGGCCAGGCAAACCGACTCCCGCCTCCCTTGTAAGGTTTCTGAACTTGCCGCCGCCCAGGTTTTTCCATAGCTCGTTGCCTCCGATCTGATTCATGAAGTAAATGTCATAGAGGCCGTCCCCGTCGACGTCAGCCACAGCGATGCCATTTCCGTGATCATAATGCACGGGCTTGTAGTGGTAGCCGGCGTCCTCTTCAATGTGTTGAACAAAAGTGATTCCACTCTCTTTGACCTTGTCGGCAAGATGGAACTGATAAAAGACTTTGAACTGGCCCGCCGTCTCCCGTTGGGCCTTTCTCCGCGCAGCAAGCGAATCCACACCGATGTCCGGATTGGGGAAGCGAACTTCCACTGGGGCCTTGGTTCCGGTGCGGCCAAGGGTGACGAGGGTGGCAACCAGCAAGCCCAGCGTAGGCAGCGCGACCAGAACCGGGCGCTTCCTGCATCCTGCCATGTTTGTGACTCCCCTGCCAAAAAGTATCCCCCGGCAACACTTACTCGTCAATGACCAATCACCCTGGCCGTCAGACAGAAGGCCCCGCGAAGAGCGAGCGAAGACCTTTCGCGCGGGTCTGAGCGGGCCGCTCGCCCACCGTTTGCGGGCGTCCTCATCTGCCCAGTGCGCCACCTGCGGTGTCCAGCAGAGAATAGGGGAGACAATCAGCCCCAAGCGAAAAAAAAGGATGAGGACGTCCGTCGTGAGCGTCCTCATCCTCTTTGTGGTTAAGGTTCGTTAGTAGGTGATCTTGATCCCAAACTGGACTTCCCGCGGGTAATTGCCCTGGCTCGAGAGGTGCCCGAAGCCTCCCACGCCCCAGTCGATGGCGTTGCCCTGGAGGACGGAATCGTACTGGTCTCCACCCTGATCAGGCCCCAGTACCACGCGGTTGAAGATATTCAGAAAATCGGCCCGGAATTGGATTCCCACCCTTTCGTTGATCTTCGTCTCCTTGAGGATGGTGATATCCTCGTTCAAATACCCGGGCAGGCGCACAGAACCGTCCGACCGGGAAGCGTTCCCAAGTGTTCCCCAAGCCGGGTCTGTCCAGGCATTAATGTTCAGCAAGGCGCCCGCCGCATTGGCTCCGTTGGGATCGAAGGTGCCATTCAGATAAGCGGCCGACCGCTTATTCACATCCGGTACCACGTTGGGGCGCATCAAGAACCCGTTCGGCCCAACGTAAGGAGAATACGGGTTGGACCCGGTGTAGATCATGTTGGGGCGCCCGCTTTGGTACTGCTGGATTCCCGCAATGCTCCAGCCGCCCAGGACCTTGCCCGCCGCACCATGAACATTGGCGAATTTCTTGCCAGGGCCAAAGGGCAGTTGGTACTCATAGGAGATCACCAAGTTGTTGGGGTAGTCGTTAATGCTCAGGGCCTTCTCTGCTTTGCTGTTGTAATAGTCTTGCGTGAACCCCGAGAACTCGTTAAAAACACTTTCCGCGTCGGTAAGTGTTTTCGACCAGGTATAGGACACCAGGAAAGTCAAGCCCTGGGAATACTGCTTCCGGGCGCTTACCTGGAGGGCGTTGTAGTCCGAAACTCCCACCCCTTCCATCATGTCCCGCATTTGGAAATTGGACTCTTGCGTGTATTGTGGGAATGGGCGCAGGGCCTGCCCCAAAGTGGCATTCCCCCCCATCAAGGTCTGGAAACCGTTGAAGGGAGAATGGAACCCAGTATTGGGGTCAATCGGCATGGCCTGGACTGCGGGAAGGCCTTGCACGGTGGGATCAGCGATGCTCTTAAACAGCGGGCTGCTGGATTGCGAAGCCCCGGCGAAGGTTGGGTTGAACAGATATGCGGTATTCAGCTCGTTTGTCGGCATGAGGCGGCTCACCAAGTGGCGGCCCCCCGTTCCGACGTAAGCAACATCCAGGAGAATCGTCCCCGGAATTTGCCGCTGGATACCGATGCTCCAATTCTGAATATCCGGCGGGCGTCCGTCCCCCGGGAAAATCGGATGGGGAGCGCCCGTAATGCCATAGTTTTGATTAATGAAGGGTGGAGCCGGGAACTTGGAAGCCGGCCAGCCGCCTGACAGCGTATAGGACGGCAGCAGTCCCGTAAACCCGGTACTGGTATCCTCGCCAAGGTCATTGGTGGAATTGAACCCCTGGAGGTAACAGCAACCGCGCGAAGAGCGCTCAGCGCCGCCCAGGGTATACAATATCCCGTAACCGGCACGCAGCACCGTCTTGTCGTTAATCGCATAGGCAAGCCCAATGCGGGGGCCAAAGCCCTTCGTAAAGGCACTCGCCCCGGAGCGGTGCGATGCCGTGGCAAATACCATGGCACCCTTAACGCCATAGGTCGTATTGGTTACTGTGGGGTCCATCCATGACATCTGGTTGTGCGCGGAAACTGTGGGGAGAAGCAGATCGTAGCGCAGACCGACATTGAGCGTCAGTTTGGGTGTGGCTTTGAAATCGTCTTGCACGTACCCTGCATACTGTCCCATTCTGTCCGCATTGACGGCGGCATAGACATCCGCCTCACCATAGCTCCCCAACCCTAAAAGGAAGCTGGCCGCACCCATGCCCGGACATGGACCACCGGGACTACAACCGTCGACATACCATGGCCCCGGCATCGACGTCAGCCCACCATTAAAAGACAGATAGCCGGACTGTCGGCCAAATCCTCCGTCGTTTTGTTGCATCTTGACGTATTCAATACCGGTTTTAACGGTGTGCTTTCCTCTGATCCACGTCAGGTTCTCGTCAAAGGTGAATACGTTGGAGGCATCATAGCCCTGTCCACCGTTTCCGTACGTGTTGCCTAACCCGCCGATATTCAAGCCTGGAAACACTGTCCCCGGACCCGTTTGCGGCACACCATTCCATCCCAGCGTCGCCGGCCATCCCGTGCCGGCGGAAGATATAGAACTGCTCGACCAACGGTTGAATCCCGCGGTGAAGTGGTTCAGCAGAGTCGGGCTGATGGTGTAGTCATAACTGAAGCGGGCAATGTCCTGTTGCGTGTAAGAGATGCCGCCATCGCCGATAGCGCCTGGCCAACGCCCACCCGTGGGGTTATAGTTCTTCGACCAGACGAATTCTCCACTGATCCGATTCTTTTCGTTGATGCTGTGGTCGATTTTGGTCCCCCACTGGTTCTGGTTCTGTAGCGAAAGGTAGGATGTGAGCCAATTCAAGGTATAGCCGAACTGTTGGCCGGGGAGGGTGGGATTGGGAAAATACGAGAAGATCTTCGAGGCCACCGGGTCGATGCGATTCGTCGGAATGATGTTGGCCTGGGAGGTTGCCTGGCCCGTCATGGGATTGAAACCGAAGCCGTCGCGAAGCAACCAGTTGGAAGTGCGTGGTGTGCCGTCCGGGTTAACGGTCGCCGTAATGAGTCCCGTGACGGGGTCCGCAGCACCGGGCGCTACGGAGCGCTGGGTGCCCGGATCGAAAAGCTCTCCGGCGTAGATGGGCCGGCTAAGGGGATCAACACAAGGCGTTACGGGACGACTGTCCGTTTGGCCCGCCGGCGGGGCCGACTGGCCGCTGCAATTCTGAAGGCCAACCTGGGAACCCAGAATGTTGCTCAAGTTTCCGCCTCTCATGGCCTGTGTGGGAAGCGTGTCAAGGCCATTACCCGGCTGCTTACGCAAGCGGAATCCCTGATACCAACCGAAGAAGAAAGTCTTGTCTTTGCCGTCGTACACGTGCGGAATTATCACCGGGCCGCCCACCGTGGCGCCAAATTCGTTCTGTTTGTTGGTGGATCGATTCGGAGAAAAGAAGTTCCGAGCATCCAGGCAGAAACTATTGGACCCCGCCGTGCAGTTGCGGACTAATTCATAGGCCGACCCGTGAAGTTGGTTGCTTCCCGACCGAAGCGTAAAGCTGGTCACTCCCTGGCCCGTTCGCCCATATTCAGCAGGAGGATTCAGCGTCATCACCTTGAATTCCCCTATCGCGTCTTGAGGGAACGGGATGTTGCGGAAATCCCCGGCCCATTCGGCAGGACTGCCAATGAGGGCTCCGTCAAGCTGGAACTCATTGCTGGCACTCTGGCTGCCATTCACCGTGGTATTCAGCATACGCGGTGAGCCGCTGTACGATACGCCCCTGCCCGTCACGCCTGGAGCCAGGATCATGAAGTACCCGGGGTTGCGCTGCTCTCCCGTGCCGACAATCGGCAATTCCAGAACGTCCCGGCTGCCTACTACTGTGCCGCGGTCGGAGGTATCACGTTGTACCTGGATGGCCGTGCCGGTGACGTTCACGGTTTGCGTGACCTCGCCTACCTGCATGTGAATGTCCAGGGAAACCGTCTGGCCGACTTGGACAACCAGATCGGATTCGATAAATCTCTTGAAACCGGTGTACTCGGCGACCACGTGATACGATCCCACTCGCAAGAGCGGTATCGTGTAGTTTCCGCTGGGACCGGATGCCGTTGAGGTGGCGACGCCGGTGGCGGAGTTGATGGCGCGCACCGACACGCCGGACATCACTGCTCCGGACTGATCAGTTATTTCTCCGGTGATCTTGCCACGGTCGCTCTGGGCCCATAGCGAACACACGACTGCAAACAGCGCTCCTGCTAATAGCACTTCAATACGGCGGGTCAAAGTGAGCATGACGCCCCCCATTTTCGTGTTCGAAGAACACGGATTTGCACCCGAAGGCTGTTAAATGTTTGTGTAAATTTCCCTGAAATACCGACTACCCAGATTCAATGTAACATGAACAGATTATGACGTCAAGACTTTTTTACCGTTATTTCTGCTTTTTGGTCTAATTGACGGAAATCGGGAGTATTGTCTTCCGGGAAAAGCTGACAAAAGGGATGAATCTGGCTAATTTCCGAACCATACGGTGGGAAATGGATACTAGCGGAAATGAGCGGTGGAGGGGCTATTGTCAGTCTCGCCGAATCAACTAATCGAACTACAATGTTGTAGTCCGAGTGACGGCGGCGGGATGGGTCCATATCTCGGGCTTGATCTCCATTCCCAAGCCCGGAAGTTCGGGCACACGAATTTTGCCGTTGCGGGGAACCAGAGGATTTTCCAGCATGGTGGGCCAGGTGGTTTCGTAGAAGACCTGGCAACTCTCCTGAATGGCAAGGTTGGTAAGGGCAGTGGAAAGATGGGTGGTGGCGTAAAAAAGCAATGGCCCACCCGCGGTGTGCGGCGCTACAGGCAATTGGAAAGCTTCCGCCAGGGTTGAAATCTTATTGGCCTCGCTGATCCCGCCACACCAAGTTACATCGAACATCACATACTTGGCGGCCCGCGTTTCCAGCATTTGCAGGAATTCCATGCGCCCCGCCATCCGTTCGCTGATGGTAAGGGGAACTGAGGTGGATTCAGCCAATTGCCGGTACTGAGTGAAATTGCCGGGAAGGAGCATGTCTTCAAGCCACATGGGCCGATAGGGCTCGAGGGCCTTGGCAATCCGAATCGCTGATGGCAGGTCCCAGCCTGCGTGAAATTCCATGAGGATCTCAATGTCATTTCCGAAGGTGTCGCGCAGCTTGCGCACGGGAACCAGTCCTTCATCAATGTCGGCCATGGTGACATATTCATGTTGGTTGCGTAATGCCGCTGCGTCAAAGGGCCAAATCTTTATGGCCTTGATGCCGTAGCGGTCGATCAACTCATGCATGATCTTTTCCGGCTCTTTATTAAAGTCGTAGCGATGGCCAAAACAGGTGTTGTACAAGCCAATCTCAGGATTGGACTTTCCCCCCAGCAGGCGGTAAACCGGGACGTTCAAGGATTTCCCCAGAATGTCCCACAAAGCTAGATCAATAGCGCTCAGCACCCGCATCTCTGTGCCGCCCGTTACCTGGAAATCGAAAGTGCGATAGAAATCCGCCCAGATGCGCTCGATGTCTCGCGGGTCCCGGCCCAGCAGCATGCCAGCGACGCTGGAATGCACCAGGCTGGCCTCCGCCTCGTTCCGCGGGTAAGTCTCGCCGATACCGACCAGGCCGATATTGGTGTGCACGCGCACCCAAACCCAATTGGGTTTCCAGGGTAAGTCAGAGCCCGGCCGGAAGTAGATGGTGTCAATCCCCGTAATTTTCATGGCTGGTGCGGTACTTGCCTGCGCATAGGCATGGGAGCCGACCTTCGCGAACGCAGGCGTAAGAAGGAATGGAAGAAAGGCCCTTCGTTTCATAAATTCTCCCCTTATGTTGAGAAAGGCGTTGACAGGTTTTCGCCCAGACATTATAAACGCACGGGGCTCGGCTTTGAGGCTCCCTCGCAACTTTCTGGGGGAATTCTTATTAATCCAAAATCACACAACGGCGTCCGCCCTCAGGCATATCGCGAAGGTCGAGCTTGCGCGATACACCAGATAGGATTTCCTTTCCCCATTGATGGTCCACGAGGCGCAGGGTGAAGGACCCTTGATTTGGGCGCCAGGTTCAGATCATGCGGGGCATGGATTGAGAAGAGCACACCTCAGGTAAAGGGGACCTATTGAGGATTGCAGAATATAGCAACAGGATCCGTAGCGCCGGCATCCTGCCGGCCTTCAGAAATGCCGCCGGGACGGCGGCGTTACGCAAGTAAGCTGTCACTATACTCTGTAATCCCCAGTATATGGAAGGTATGAATATGCGACAGCAAATTCTGGTGAAAGTAGCATTGGCGTGTCTCACTTTGCAGGTTTCGGTTTCCGCATCATTATTGTGGGGACAAGCAACCCGCGCGGTCTTTAATGTGAGGGATTACGGAGCCACAGGCAGGAAGGAGGACATCGCCACCCGAGCTATCCAGAAGGCCATCGACACCTGCGCAAAGTCCGGTGGGGGAGAAGTTTACCTGCCTGCTGGCGATTACACGTCGGGAACACTGCACTTTCGCAGCCATGTCAGACTGTACCTGGATGCGGGGGCCACGCTGTTCGGATCGAAGGCGGAATCCGATTTCACCACTGATGCGCTGCTGCTAGGGGAGGACCTCGAGAATATTTCCATCGAAGGCCGCGGCACCATCAACGGACAATCCGAATACGATTGGCGGATGAACGTCATCGATGACGGATACATCCGTGACAATCAGAAATCGGCAGAGACGGCGGGCGTCCCCCTGATGCGTTCCTTTCCCAAAGAATTAGATCACCGAAAGATCTACCCCCACATGATCAAGTTGGTGCGGTGCAAAGACATCCGCGTCGCGGGAATCTCCATCGTCAACTCGCCAAGCTGGACCTTCTACCCTTACGACTGCGACCGGCTGAGAATCGACGGCATTTATATCCACACGGACCAGAAATACGGGGTGTGGGCGGATGGGATCGACCCTGACGGTTGCCGCGATGTGGTTATCAGCAACAGCACCATTGAAACCGGCGACGATGCCATTGTGTTTTACTCCTCCAGGGCTTCAGGTGGCTCCCCCAAGGCATGCGAAAATATTACCGTTACCAATTGCCGCCTCTCCTCATCGTCCAGCGCGATCAAATTCTGCGACGGCAACGAGGTGGCGGTCCGCAATGTGACCATCGACAACTGCGTCATCACTCATTCCAATCGGGGCATCGCCTTCATGGTTTACGACGGCGGGGTGGTTGAAAACGTGGTGATCTCGAACATCGTGATCAACACTAACCGTTTCGACTGGTTCTGGTGGGGAAATGGCGACCCCATCTACTTCACCGTACAAAGGCGCAGCGAAAGCCTGGGCTTGCCGTTGAAGGCCGATGAGCCGCCCGCTGGTGTTATTCGGCACGTCATTCTGCGTAATATTATTGCGCACGGACAGGGCTCCTGCCTGATTCTGGGGCATCCGAATAGTTGGCTTGATGATGTGAGCCTGGAGAATATCAAGCTCTACCAGAATACCGATCCTACCGCGGCATACGACAGATCGGTTAACGCCATGTATTTCCACTACGCCAAGAACCTGAAAGTGAAAGATGTCCAAGTTCAATGGGAAAAGCCCGAATCGGCCAAATGGCAAAGTGCCATGTACTTCCAGGATATCAACGGACTGAGGCTGGAGGGGTTCTCGGGCGCGCCGGCCAAGCATGACTCCGATAATCCTGCGGTCGTTTTGGATCAGGTGGAAGGCGCCGCCATCGTTGACTCGACAACTCAGGCGGGAACAAAGGTTTTCCTCAGAGTTAAGGGCCCCAAGAGCGAGAACATATACCTGCATGGGAATGAATTACACATGGCTCACATCCCCTATCAAGTCGAAGAGGATGTCAGAGCCGGAGCGGTGAAGGAAACGGGCGATTATTAGTGCCATTCCAACTTTCATGAGGTTATTCATTGAATTTCTGCCTTGCTCCGTAGTTGTCCGGCAAAGGGCCCAAGCGAGTCATTCCCAAAAGGTCAGGACGGCATAACTTTTCCCCAGAGTAAGCACGGAGGCTCCTTACGGACTGTGCCGAACCGCGCGGCGCCTACATTCCATTAGCCAGTTCGTGGGCGCTCGCGAATTCGATATAGCCCCTGAATAAGGCGGCAGGCAATCGCCCGTAGCGCATCTATAACGGCAGGGATCGTCTCGCCCCGGTTTGCTTGGTATGTTCTCAGTGAATATAGGTCTTCTTCGACCCGACGCGGGGATCGGGCCTAAGCTCATCCCCTTCCACAGCCAAGTAGAAGGTGTTGACCGCAACCTTCGCGGTCCGATCGACGTGCCCATTCGGCCAGCGTATTTCCACCGCGTCCGCTAGCTTCAGATCGCTCATGCCAATGGGGACTCTGATATCGTTGCTGGACAAATAACTTTCGTTGCTTCTCACATCAAAAATGCGGCGCGCGCCGCCCGCCGTCACGGTGATCCGGGCTCCGATACCGCTGCGGTTGCTCTTTACACCTTCGGCCCTAATCATCAACCAGTTGTTCCGGTTGCCGCCATCGTTGCGCAACAATGTGGGAACCTCATTCTTATTAATGATCAGCACGTCGATGTCACCGTCATTGTCGATATCCCCAAACGCCACACCACGCCCGGAATGGCTGGGCAGTTTCCGAAGTCCGGCAGCCTCCGAGACATCCTCGAATCTCTTGCCTTGCAGATTGCGCAGCATGTAGTTTGGCTCGGCAAAGGGATTCTCGGGATGGGCCAATTCCACTTGTGGGTCCGTGTGGCCGAAAGTGACCCAGATGTCCAGCCATCCGTCGTTATCGAAATCGAACAAGCGCGTTCCCCAGCCACAGAATTCATAGCCAAGTTGGGCGATACCACGGGAAGCAGTGATATCCGCAAAGATATGCGAGCCCTGGTTCTCATAGAGATCGTTGCCCTGCTTGATCCAGTTGGCGATAAAGATGTCCATCAGGCCGTCGTTGTTGTAATCCCCGACCGTTACCCCCATCGTGCCATGAACATTACCAAACCCATCCAACGCCAACCCTGACTCGAAGCTCGCGTCGCGGAACGTGCCGTCACCATTGTTAACATAGAAGAAGCTGATACCGGAGTCGTTGACCTGGTAAATGTCTTGCAGTCCGTCGTTGTTGAAGTCGCCGAAGACGACCCCGAAACCCCTGCCCTGATCCTTATCCGCGCGGACCAAGCCCGCCGCCTTGGTCACGTCGGAGAAAGTGCCGTCACCGTTGTTGTGGTAAAGAATCCCCTGCTCGCCCGGATAGCTGTCGGGCGGGCAGGCGATGGGGACTTCTTGCAGCTTGCAGGATTTCGGATCACCAGGTTTGGGGGGAAGATTCTGCGGATCAACTCTGGCGAAATTTGCGACATAGAGGTCCAGCCGGCCATCGTTATCGTAGTCACCCCACGCTGCACCCATGCTCCATTTTGGGTAGGGCCAGTGCGGGCCATCAACGTGGGCGGCCGCCGCGACGTCGGTGAACGTTCCGCCACCATTGTTGCGATAAAGCTTGTTGGGGCCATAGCTGGTGAGATAGATGTCCGGAAAGCCGTCGTTATTATAGTCGCCAACCGCGCAGCCGCTGTGCCACCCGGAGTCACCTAGATGCGCCTGCGTTGTGACATCGGCAAAAGTGCCGTCGCCATTGTTCCGCAAGAGATAATCGTGAGGATGAAGGCCCGCCGCCTCCGACTTTCGCGACGTCCCGTTAACCAGGAAGATATCCTGAAATCCGTCGTTGTTGTAATCCAGGAAGCACGCACCCACACCGTTGACGTCCAAGAGATACTCGGTCGTTGAGTCCCCGTCGATGATCTTGAAATTGAGGCCAGCCTGTTGGGTGATGTCAGTGAATACGGGCAACGGGCCGCCGCCGTTACCCCGCTCCGCAGAATTCATGACGGTTCGAGCCACGATCGCAAGGATTAAGGAGGCCGCGAACAAGTACAAGCAACGAATCCAAAATGCCCTGGGGAATACACTCGCCATTTGCACCTATCGTAACAGTTTCCCCCAACCGGGGGAATTTGATTTCGTATCTTTGCCTCTCCGTCGACCAATTTGTCGACAGCGTTATGGCTTGTTTCAACACGACTTGCGTCGCCTTTTTCCGCGCGTCGTGAGGACGACCATATCTGAGAATGTGCCAAAAGTCGTCGCTTAGGGGCGCTCTGCGAAAAGACGCCGACGTGGTTCGAGACCATTCCTGTGCGCCGTTGTGTGGTTGCACACCTGCCGGTCCGACCGCGGCTGACGGGCGGTTCTCTCCGCCGCATCTCCGCGCCAAAAGGTAAGTTATTGAAGGAACGCGGGATGCCGAGATGCGAGGCCCATACCCAAAGCACCCTAGTTGCCAGCTATTTTTCACGGGGCGAGAATTGTGAGCACCGACAGGTCGATCCCGTAAATCACCGTTTGGCTTTGTGACTGGCCCGGCCCAAGTTTCCATTAAGTCCGGTGCGTTGAATAAGGCGGATAATATACGCATAATCTGCGTATATTAAGTCTTGCAGTGCGTAGAATATGTTCTATGATCTACGCATGAGGTGCGTAGAATGGCCCGTCATATCCACCAACTGCCGGAATGGCCGCATTTTCATTGGAATGAGCGAACTCTTAGTGCGCCGCTAGCCAACGTCCGGCACAAGCAGGGACGTCTGCTTGGACGCATGGAGGCGCTTGGCTTTTCCCTTCAGAAAGAGGCGGAACTTGAGACGCTGACTCTTGACGTTCTGAAGTCCAGTGAAATCGAAGGTGAAAAACTGAATGCCGTCCAGGTGCGGTCCTCGATCGCACGACGGCTGGGCATCGACATCGCCGGGGCGGTTCCGGCGGACCGTGATGTGGAAGGTGTCGTGGAGATGATGCTCGACGCCACGCAAAACTTTGCGAAGCCCCTCACAGAAGACCGTCTCTTCGGTTGGCATGCAGCGTTATTCCCGACCGACCGTAGCGGTGTGCGCAAGATTACGGTGGGCGCTTGGCGCAAGGATGCGGAAGGCCCAATGCAGGTGGTTTCCGGCCCGGTTGGCAAAGAGAAAGTTCACTATGAAGCCCCGGCCGCTGCTCTTCTCGACCGTGAAATATTCCGGTTCATCGGATGGGCAAATGAATCCGACAACACGGATATGGTTCTCCGATCCGCGCTCGCTCACTTGTGGTTTGTGACTATCCACCCCTTCGACGATGGCAACGGCCGCATCGCGCGAGCGATTGCCGACTGGGCTCTGGCGAAATCAGAAAACAGTGCACAGCGGTTTTACAGCATGTCGGCGCAAATTCGGCAGGAGAGGAACGCTTATTACGACATCCTTGAAAAGACAGAAAAAGGAACGCTCGACATTACGCCCTGGATGGAGTGGTTTTTGGGCTGCCTTGACCGCGCTTTTGACGGGACCGAAACGACCTTGGCCACCGTGCTCCGCAAGGCACGGTTCTGGGAGAGGCTTGCAGGCACGCCGATAAATGAGCGGCAACATCTGGTACTCAATAGAATGCTCGACGGTTTCGAGGGAAAGCTTACTTCCACCAAGTGGGCGAAGATCGGAAAGTGCTCGCATGACACCGCCCTCCGCGACATCCAATACATGATTGACAAGGACATTCTCGTCAAAGACGCCGGCGGCGGCAGGAGTACGAGTTATTCTCTGAAAAACAGATAATCCAGCTTGACCTTATGGTCCGCGTCGTCGCTTCGGATCCGACCTGATTTGAAGGATTGCGGGCGGCGAATGTTTCGTAGAGTTCTGCAATGCCCCGAGCGACGGTGGCTCCAATGAGTCACCGATCGTGAATCCCAGCCTCTCCAGTAATCCGCGGACTTCGCTCAAATGCTCATCGCGAATCAAGAACCATTCCGGTGGGATGTGCCCGACCAGGAATGGTCGGAAAGTTGCGCTCTGAAGGAGGGCCTCCTTGGCCTGTGGTTGCATAATGCGCAGCAACTGGACTTGGCCTAGCTTGACGTCCTGCCGGCTCGTCCAATTGCGGACGGCCACTTCCAGCAGGGACGGGACTCCCCCCTTCACATGGTCGCCGAGCCATCCCAGAATCTGCTCCGTCGTCATTCCACCCAGACGCGCCCGCCTGACGGACTGTTGCGTAATCTGCCAACCCGTTGCCGTGCAGTCCGCGATGCGAGCAAGACGCAATCGTGAAATGCTGTGGTCGCTGCTGGTCCTCATGCTGCCAAGTTCATCGGTGGTCCACGTTCGCTCCGGCTTATCCTCGTGGTCCAGGATCGTCCAGCCCGAAAACCCCAAGGCCACTATTTTGGCTGTCGTCGAAGGCAGCAGAAATACGTTGTTATTCAAGGCCCGGCCGCGAGTTTGGGAATCGAGCGGCCCCCAAGCCAAGATGACCTTCGTCCGCAGGATCAGAGACTCACGTCTGCCTGCCCAATCCGCCAGCATCCGCTCGACGTTTGCAGGTAGTTCGGTTTTCCCATGTTCAATCAAGAACGCGCGAACTTCATCGAGGGTCATGCCGAATTCCAGCGCCCGGTAGAGGGAATCGCGGCGGAGCTCGAAGGTTTGGACGGGACTGTCGGCCCGCGAGGCGCT
>Ga0335085_10002530_pt1 | contig 33823 bp, 36 predicted proteins | sample Lox_Sample_45_FD_206712 | JGI IMG/M metagenome (GOLD analysis project Ga0335085, IMG submission 206712) | Soil microbial communities from Loxahatchee National Wildlife Refuge, Florida, United States - Lox_Sample_4.5 | ecosystem: Environmental > Terrestrial > Soil > Wetlands | place: USA... | reverse complement strand
ATCCCCGACCATCCGATCAGCCGGATCCAACAGCTGTTGCCCTGGAACATCAACTCCCTTATCCCGGAAGTGTCCACTTAACCGATTCGTGGACACTTAAGCAAGACGGTTCACTTCGGACGCTTACACAGCAAGCCGATACGAGACAATCTCTGGCCTCCACGAGAGGTGTCTATGAATAGCAACAATAGGTTGCGTGCCTTTTGACGGCGCCTTGGTGGTGGGACAAGGCTTGCACGTCGCTCGAAAGTTCAGTCGTCTGCTTTCGCAGTTCTTGCAGTCCGCTCCGAACCTCCGAAGGACTGTCTTGGAGTCGTTCGAGTTCGATTGCCTGCCGCCATGAGTAAAGAATTACCAGCAGGAGGACCACAACTATGACGGCGAATGCAATCTTGACCCTTTTTTCTGCGAGTTGATCGGACCGCCGGTTCTTCTCTTGCCACGCCAGGAATCGTATTTCATGCTCTGACGCAGTCGGACTTTCTGACAATGACATGGTGAACTCCTGGACTAGGATTGCTGATTGAGGGCCATTGACTTGGGTCCCTTTTCGCGAATCACGCTTGTTCCGTGCTTGTTATCAATCGTAGGTCGGCAGTTCGTGAGCGGAAGTTGGCCCGTCGGGTCTTGCATCCTCGGCCTGCACTGATCGGCACCGGCCATGCGGCTAGATTTGATGCCGGCGATGATCTCTGGTTCCAGTCGAGACTTCGCCGTCTTGCTTAACAAACTTTGGGCGAGCTTCATTCACCTGCAGCGTCCGGTCATTTAGAAGTACACCGTTTACAGCAGAGATTGCAGCCTGCGCTTGTTCGGCACTGGCCATCTCGATGAAGGCAAACCCGCGAGGCTGGCCCGTATCACGATCGTTCACGATGGTCACACTCTTGACCGTGCCGTGGGCCTCGAAGAGAGCCCGCAATTGCCCTTCCGTCGCTTCAAGGGCAAGATTCCGAATGAAAATGTTTGCCATGGCTTGGATTTCCTCGACAGCTTGCGCAACGCCCAGCCGCGAAAACAAGAAGAAGCGAACCGCGCGGAGTTCGCTTCCTCAAGGTGCAGTCTTAGACCGAACGGACGTTTTCCGCCTGCCAGCCCTTGGGACCTTTGGTCACGTCGAATTGCACGGTCTGGCCCTCTTGCAAGCTTTTGAAACCACCCGCTTGGATGGCTGAGAAATGCACGAACACATCTTCGCCTGACTGACGGCTGATGAAACCGAAGCCCTTGGCATCGTTAAACCACTTCACTGTTCCTTGTTCCATGTTGAGACCTGTATTCCTTCAGTGTGTATTTACGCTGGATGAGTCGGAAGAAAATCTGTGCAGGTTACTGGCTGTTGAGGCGAGGACTGCTCACGACCGATTCGGTCTAACACACAGCGCGATGCTACGCTGATAGCCTTTCAATAGCAACACAATTGGCGCGGGCCTTCTAACTCGTTTGTTTGCACCGACCATTCTCGCAATTAGGTTTTTCGACGCGCACAGCGTAGTATGGAAGGAACGAGGCCGAAACTAGATGCAGCGAGATCGCAAAGAACCAATCCAGTGCACTATCGGCGAACTAGACCATGGCGATCCGCAAAGAATTCTCGATCTCATCGAACAGCTCGACCTTGACCTGATCGAAACTGAGAAAAACGCTTCTAAGTGCGAGTAGTTGTCGCCAAGCGTACACCCAACATTCTTAACCGCGAAGACACTCCACACCGGCGCCTTCGGATTGAGACGACACCCGAAAGGCGCGGAACTTTCTGATTACCAAAGAAGTTGATCCATGCATCTCCAGTTCCTTCTCGTGCAAGGAACTCGCACGCTCCTGCACGCAAGAGACGTAATACACGCTTTCCACCCTAGGAGCCCAACCATGTCCGGGATTAATGGCGATAAGGCGAGGTTCAACATAGCACGCAAGAGGAAGATACGCAGGCGGATCCGGCAGCAGGCGGTGCTTGGGCCGTCGCTCAAGTCAGCCGGTGCGGGACTTTCCGAGCCCAAGACTGGAACGAAGGGGAAGCAGGTATGACTACCCCATCGTTGCTGACCTTGCCCCTTTCCGCCCCGATCCCCAGTCCAATCAAGCGAAAGCGCGTGCTGCTGGTGGACGCATCTCCCGCGAAGCGAGAGCTGCGCTCCGAGGCTTTGCGCAAGTTGGGCATGGAAGTGGATTGCGCCTGCGATCTCGGCGAAGCCCGCTCCTGGTGGCGCGCTGATCTTTACTCTCTCGTGCTCATCAATCTGGAGAACGACCTGAGCCAGCGAGACGAGTTTTGTGCAGAAATTCGCGTCGCCACCCCGGCCCAGAAAGTCGCCTTCCTGGTTGGAAAACCTGGGTATCTGTCGGAATCACCGAATGCGGCGGATCCGCCGCAACCAGAATCCGATGACAGCATCAAGCTCAGAAGTGATACGCAAATCCCGGAGCAGATTGGCCCCTTCGGCAATCTCACTTTGCAGTGGGGAATCATGGAGGCTTCACGACGGATTTCCGCCGTGCGCTCAGTTTCGGCTGCCCGGTCAATGGCTATCCGCAACCGGCCTATGCCCCCACGCGATCTTGAAGCAAAGGCTTCCCGGCGCGACCCGCTCACGACCCTGCTTGCGGCCGAACTACGAAAAGAGGAACTGCTATGAAGAACCTTTATGTCGGTAATCTTCCCCACAGCACGACTGAGACTGAACTACGGACGCTATTTCAACCTCATGGTTATATAGAGCGGGTCAGTTTGGTGACCGATCGCGATACCGGCCGTTCAAGGGGGTTTGCCTTCGTCGAAATGGCCGATGCCGGAGAGGCGGACAAAGCGATCACGGCACTCAATGGCACAGAATTCGGCGGCCGTACTTTGACCATCAATGAGGCGAAACCCAAAGCGGAACAGCCCCGCGGTGGTAATGGTGAGCGACGCTTTGGTGGCGGTGGGGGCGGGCGTGACGATTATCGCGGCCATGCTCGAGGGCCGCGGGAGCCACGCTGGTAACTTCGGGCTTCACCGGTTTGCCCTGTTCGCCAGCGCGTCTTAGACAGACCTACAAGCCACAATCCAAAGGCCGCGGGATTCTGGATGCCGAGAGGACGATCTACCTTCACCAAACGCCAGAAGGAACAAGCGCGGCAGCAGAAACAGCGTGCCAAAGCAGAACGCAGAAGCCAGCGCAGACTGGAAGGGCCCGATGTGAGTCCGCAAGACGAGTTGCAGGAACTACGTGAACACGCCGAAGCTCAAGCGGCAATGTTCCGGGTCGGACCCGCCACGGCAGAAGCCGGCTCCAAAGGGTCGACCGAAAAGAATGAGATAGATCAATGATCGATATATCGACGGTAAATCAAGACGTTGAAAAGAGGAACATGACTGTTACCAAATTTCTAGTGAAAGTAAATCGAGCAACCACCCGGGTGCCTGCCTATGTGCTCAAAATGGGCGACGGTCCGATTCAAACTACTTCCAGCCGCAAGTCGGCCCTGCTCATGGGGAAATTCGCCGCAGAAGATGCGATTGAGAGCCTTAGAAAACGCGGTTCCGAACCGGAAATGCTACCGATCAGGGTTCCGGCTTAGAAATTCGTGGTCGAGATTAGATTCCATAGAAAAGCGAGCAACTATTGCCTATAAAAATAAAGCCGGTGTTGCAGACCTGGGGCCGGGCACTGACTGGCCGTATGCCTTCACTTTCTCTGGAAATAACGCGCGAGTGCCCGCTGCGCTGCCCGGGTTGCTATGCCTACGAAGACGGCCACTTGGGAACGACCAACCTGCGAAGCTTGTCAGATTTCAAAGGGGACGATCTTGTTGCGCGCGTGCTGGCAGTGGTGAAGCAGTACAAGCCTCTACATCTCTCGATTGTTGGCGGCGATCCCCTGGTGCGTTATCGCGAGCTGGACATTCTCCTGCCGCAATTAGTGAAACGAACTCACGTGCAGGTGGTGACCAGCGCCTTTCGCGCTATTCCAACGTCATGGGCCGGCCTTCCCAACCTGACGATCGTCGTCTCCATCGACGGTTTGCAGCCCGAACACGACGTGCGCCGGAAACCGGCCACTTATGATCGCATTCTCCGCCATATCGAAGGTCATCATGTGACCGTGCATTGCACGATCACCAGCGCCATGGTGAAACGCAGCGGGTATCTCCCGGAGTTCGTCGAGAGATGGGCTTCCAACCCCGCAGTCGCGAAAATCTGGATGAGCATCTTCACCCCGCAACGCGGCGCCGAGAATGTCGAATGCCTGACCTTGGCGGAACGAAGGAAGGTAGTAGAAACACTGCTGGAACTTCGCCAGTGTCAACCCAAGCTCGATATGCCGAACGGTATGATCCAGGAATTTCTGAGGCCACCGGCGTCTCCCGCGCAGTGTATTTTTGCCCGTACCACTCGCATCTTGTCGGCGGATCTTAAGACGCACGTTGCGCCCTGCCAGTTCGGCGGCGATCCAGATTGTTCACAATGCGGCTGCATTGCATCCATGGGATTGGCTGCCATCGGCCACCACAAGGTCGCTGGGTCCCTTACTGCTGGCGATATCTTCTGGGCATCCACGGCCTTGGGAGACTACATACAGCGAGGCCAAGCTGCGCTTCACAGCTTTCTGCTCCCTCTTGCACACCGCAAAAAACGCCGTTCTCATGGCGAGCAATCTCTAAGGATCATTCCTTCCTGAAGTCCATAGAGACGTCTCGAGGAATGTCGCGGTGACTAAGTATCGCGCCGTCAAGACTTAATGAGATCGTTGGCATTTTCTGCAATAGACTCCCGCCAGTCTTGTTGCTCCAGCCGCAGACTTGCTGGTGGAGAGAATCTGCCGGGCGGACTGCCGAGCATAGCCAGTTACACAAGACGTGTCAAATCGTGCATTGGTTGTGTCAAATCCCAGCTGGACTTCGGTGCCGGCGACGATGCGCCCATTTAGGATGGCATCGAGCGTTCGGCATAGAGACTGGTTCGGCATTCCTATTGGACCGCCCGATGTGCCAGAAGAAGGCCGGAACTCTCTCTTTCTTGCCTCGGATCGTCCAGCTTCCGGGCACGAGACGGACTAGTCTTAGGGTCTTGTCGTCTGCCGTCGTGTCTCACGTATGAGAATGTTCGACAATCCGTAAAGCACTCGGTCTACCAAGGAGAGACGACAATGGCACAAAGACATCAACGCGGCTGGTTAAAAAAGGAAAAACGCGCTCAAGGCGAAACCTGGGTATTGTTCTTCCGCACCACTCGAAAATCTGATGGCAGACGGGTGGAAAACAAAATGCCCGTAGGCTTGGTCCGGCTCCTTCCTGATGCAAGCAGTGCGTGGGCAGAGGTGGAACGACTCCATGTTCCTATCAACCGGGTAGATGTGCGACGCGGATTGACCTTTGGAAACTTGGCTCAGCACTACGCAGAACATGAGTTGGTTGAATGTTCCGAATCAATTCGCCCCAAAGCGTATACAACCATAAAAGGTTATGAGCGAGTTCTCCGGGTAGTGGGCTACTTAGCCCACTACCGTTCTCCGGAATCGCTTGCTCCCCCGATGGGGAAGGAGAATCGCACTTGGCATCGAACCATTGGAGGTGGAGCAGTGGCTTAGGTTCTTGAAAAAAGAAGGAGAGCTTGCTAATCCAACCCTCGATAAGACTCGTCGAGTCATGTCCTTGGTGTATAAGCATGGCCAACGATACGGCCTGATTCCGCGAAACCAGGAGTCGAATCCGATGCGCTTCGTCCGCTGCAAGACCACCAGCGGATACGAAGCGATGATTCTCACACCGCAACAGGCGTACGCAATTGTGTGTAACCTCCGAGAGCCGGAACGCACTCTGGCGATTCTTGCCGCCGGCACAGGACTCCGTATATCGGAATGCTTGGGCTTGCAATGGCAGGACGTCAATTTCACCGACGGAATGATCCACGTGCGTCGCACTTGGACCTGCGGCCAGGTAGGGTCGCCGAAGAGCACGGCTTCGAAGGGCCCCGTACCACTGCATCCTTTGCTGGCCGACTTCATGCTCCACTGGAAACAGAAGACGAAGTATTCCCTGGCCGATCACTGGGTGTTCCCCTCAACCCGCTTAGACGGCAAACAGCCCCGTGTCGCCAACATGCTCGTCGAAGATCATCTGAGACCGGCCGCCCTGAAGGCGGGCGTCCTTTCATCTCACCGGGATATTCGAGGACAACTCGTCGATGACGACCCGCGACGGTTCGGCTTTCATAATCTACGCCACAGCCTCGCATCTTTTCTCATCCGGATCAGAACCGATCCAAAGACTGTGCAAGCTCTGCTTCGGCATAGCGACGTCAAGCTGACGCTTCAGTTCTACACCCACGCAGTCAGCCGTGATCGCATGGTCGTGGCGGGGAAAATGCTGACTGCGATCCTTAGCCATGCGCCAGACAAGAACAGACTAGAGCGGACTGAGTAGCAATGCAGGTCAAGATAGGCCCTTCAAGGTCATAGAGATCTGTATCACTCTATTATGCGGATCTCTGGGTGCGGACCGACAGCGGACTGAGTCCATGATAGAGAATTCAACAAAGTCCTTTGGAATGATGGTGGCCAGGGACGGAGTTGAACCGCCGACGCCAGCCTTTTCAGGCCTCGTTTTTCAACAACTTAACTTTGCAGAGTGGCCCAGTTTTGTGACCATTCTGTGACCAGTGCCGATGTTCGCCTAAGCGTCGGCCAACACCCGCTAACCGAAAAACGGTGAATTAGTGTTTCGATGTTGAACGAAGAGCCTTGTGACTCCGGAACATGGGGATTTGCGCAGGCGCCGGTCACAGAAACTCCTTGTCTAGTCGTGGTGAGCGCGCAACGGCCAATTCACCAGCACCAATATGATAGATGGACCGCTGACGAGCCCTACTTCTGCCCTACAGGATATACAGCGCATCAGGTGTCTTCGCGCTGGCCTTCATGAGACGCAGCCTGTCATCTGTGACAGTGGACTGCCCCACCATCTCGCCCTCTAATAGCGAACAATCCCGCGCGGCCTCCGATGTTCCCGAGCGCTATTGAGTTTGTTCATCCGAGACCTCGATCGGCGCTGACATTTGGGGGGAACCAATGGCCGCAAATGATTTCATCCGACGCGAAGTACTGCCCATCCCTGACCGCAAGCCGATCAGCCTGACTACCTACGACGCGAAAGATCCAGAAACCAAGTTTCCTCCGATCACCGCGCTTCGTCCACCAGCCGGTGCGCCGAACATACTCCTGGTTCTGCTCGACGACGCGGGTTTTGGAGCATCGAGTGTATTCGGCGGACCGTGCCGCACCCCAACCGCCGAACGTCTGGCGGCAGATGGTCTGAGGTACAACCGTTTCCACACGACGGCGCTGTGTTCGCCGTCGCGCGCGGCGTTCCTCTCCGGGCGCAACCACCACGCGGTGGGAATGGGTGGAATCACGGAGATTGCTACGTCCGCTCCCGGATACAACTCGCTGCGTCCCAACACCTGCGCACCTTTGCCGGAGATCCTGAAGTTAAATGGCTACTCGACGGCGCAATTCGGCAAATGCCATGAAGTGCCGGTTTTCGAGACGACGCCGGTTGGCCCATATCACCACTGGCCAACAGGTTCCGGTTTTGAGCATTTCTTCGGGTTTATTGGCGGCGAGAACAATCAGTACTACCCGGCACTGTACGACGGGACAACGCCGATCGAACCGGACCGAACACCCGAACAGGGCTACCACCTGATGGAAGACCTGGCCGACAAGGCAATCGGTTGGGTTAGGCAACAAAAGTCGATTGCACCTGACAAACCATTCTTCATTTACTTCGCGCCTGGTGCAACTCATGCTCCACATCATGTCCCGCTGGAGTGGATCGCGAAGTACAAGGGCAAGTTCGACCAGGGCTGGGACAAGGTTCGCGAAGAGACTTTCGCGCGACAGAAGCAACTCGGCGTCATTCCCCCCGACTGCGAGTTAACCAATCGGCCCACAGAAATTCCGGCGTGGGATCAGACCGACGCCCGTCTTCGCCCAGTACTCGCGCGTCAGATGGAGATTTACGCAGCCTACCTGTCGTTTGCCGATCATCACATTGGCCGCGTCATCGACGCACTTAGCGACCTTGCGATCCTCGACGACACTCTCATCTACTACATCATCGGTGACAACGGCGCCTCGGCGGAAGGCACTTTAAACGGCACGTTGAACGAATTGGCAACCGGTGAGGCGCCCGATTTGATGACACCGGAGTACCTGATCCAGCATATCGACGACTTTGGAACAGAGCGAGCGTTCAACCACTACGCTGTCGGCTGGGCCCACGCGATGGACACGCCCTACCAATGGACCAAGCAGGTTGCGTCCCACTTCGGGGGAACGCGCAATGGCACGATTGTCCGCTGGCCTAAGGGAATTAAGGCAAAGGGAGAAATTCGCTCGCAATTCCACCACGTCATCGACGTAGCACCGACCATCCTGGAAGTTGCCGGCTTGCCAGCCCCAACCATGGTGAACGGAGTCCTGCAAGAGCCGATGCACGGAGTCAGTATGGCGTACTCATTCGACGACGCAAAAGCCGCGGAACGGCATGAGACGCAGTACTTCGAGATGGTTTGCAATCGCGGCATTTACCACAAGGGCTGGACCGCGGTTACGCGGCACGGGAATCTTCCCTGGGCGGTGACGGGTGCGCAGCCGCCCCTCAGCGAGGATGTCTGGGAGTTGTATGACACCACCAAGGACTGGTCGCAGGCGCACGACCTCGCCAAACAAATGCCTGAGAAGGTTGCCGGACTCAAGCAACTATTTGAATTTGAGGCGATGAAGTACAACGTCTTCCCACTCGACGATCGTAAAGCCGAGCGTGCGAATCCGGATCTCGCCGGTCGGCCGACCGTCGTGCACGGCAACACTCAGCTGCTATTCCCTGGCATGCGGCGGCTGTCCGAGAACGCAGTGATCAACACCAAGAACAAGTCGCACTCGGTCACTGCAGAACTCGAAATACCTCCTTCCGGCGCGAAAGGTGTGATTGTGGCCCAGGGCGGAAACATGGGTGGCTGGAGCCTCTACGTGCACGAAGGCAAGCTGAAGTACCACTACAACTTTCTGGGAATGCTGCGCTTCGATGTAACTGCTGCCTCGCCCCTACCCCCTGGTACGCATCAGGCGCGAATGGAATTTGCATACGACGGCGGCGGCATGGGCAAGGGCGCCGCGATTACGCTCTACATGGATGGCAAGGAGATCGGGAAAGGTAAAGTGGGACGCACCCACGCCCTATTCTTTTCCATGGACGAGACGATGGAAGTCGGCTGCGACGTCGGCGAACCCGTCTCGAAGGACTATGGCTCGCACGGCAACGATTTCAACGGGAAAATCCAGTGGGTGCAGATCGATATCGACGCCGCCGCAAAGGACGCGGACCACATGATCGGCGCGGAGGAGCGCTTCCAAATCGCGATGGCGCGGCAGTAAGGATCGTCAGCCATGGGCACAATTTCAGCTTTGGCTACCAAGTCGACATTCAGTACGGCGGAACTCACCGCACGCACCATCCATCGCCGCGCGGTCGAAGCTGTTATCTGGGGTATGCCCGTCGTGAACTTTGATCTCATGTATCAGGCAATGGTACGTGCCAACGGTTCCTCTAACCAGATCGTCTATTGGTCGCGCCTTCCGGACTGGAAAATCCAGACCTTGACCCCGAATCCCGATGCCATTTACTTCACTCCCTTTATCAACACGAAGAACGCCGGACCAATAGTGCTTGAGATTCCGCCCGTCGATGAGGGTTCGATCACCGGCACCGTCATGGATGTCTGGCAATGCGCACTGGAAGATGTCGGGCCTGCCGGCGTGGACAAAGGCCAGGGCGGCAAGTATGTGATTCTCCCCCCATGCTACAAAGACAAGCTTCCTGCGGGACATATTCCGTTGCAATCGGATTCGTACGGGGGCTACGCACTGCTGCGCTCGATTCCGAAGAGCGGCAGCAAGGCGGACATTGCGAAGGCGGTCATATACGGCAAGCGGATCAAACTGTATCCACTCGCACAATCGAACGAACCACTGGCGACGATCTTCGTCGACGTGGTCGATGCTGTGTATGACAGCACCATCACTTATGATCTGCGGTTTTTCGAATCGCTCAACCGCATCGTGCAGACCGAGCCGTGGCTGGAACGTGACAAGGCCATGATCGACCAGCTCAAGTCGATCGGTATCGAGAAGGGGAAATCCTTCACTCCCAATTCAAATACGCAAGCCGTGCTCAAAGACGCAGTTCGCGAAGCACATGCTTGGCTCGTGGCTCAATACGAGACGTCTTTTTCATCGCCCTACTACGAGGGTGGCCATTGGGTACGGCCCGGATCGCGCGAGTTGCTCGAAGGACAGGCGACGTTCTTCGCCAAGCCCGATGAATATCCCGTCGATATCCGCGGTGTCACCTTCTCGTATGCCTACTTCACGCCCAAGCATCTGGGCACGGGGTCGTCATACCTGATTACTATCGCAGACAAGAATGGACGGCTTCTCGATGGCGGCGCGAACTATCGTCTCGCAGTGCCGGGAAACGTACCCGTCACACAATTCTGGTCGGCGACCGTGTACGACCGTACCAGCCATGCGCCGATCCGAAATGCTCGATGGCCAAGCCGCTCGTCCCAGACGCCAGGACTGAAGAAGAACATGGACGCGTCGGTGGACGTTTACTTTGGCCCGAAGCCACCGGTCGGCCAAGAGTCTAACTGGGTTCCCACGAGCACGGATGGCGGGTTCGAGGTGCTGTTTCGTTTCTACGGCCCCGAGAGGCCGCTGTTCGACAAGACATGGCGATTGCCCGACATCGAAATGGTTTGAAAGGTGCGACCGTCAATCACCAAAGGAGTCCCTGCGATGTCGACAGTTCAGATTCAATTGCAAAAGATCGAGACGCGTATTGGCACGCTCGAGTTTACACACGACTTCGCTAACGGCTATCCGACCGACGCAACTGTCGAAAAGCTCTATGACGAGCGAGATTTCCAGCGCGCCTGCCAAGCCTATCTCTGGTCCCTTCCGGCGGTTGCATTCACGTCGTTTCAGCACGGACTCACGAAGGGGCTTGGCGCTAGGGACGGACAGATCGTCGCTCTTCTCTCTTACGAGGCAAAACGCAGCGTCTTGACTGCCAATGCCACGACGCCGTACTACCTCGGCTTCGCCGATCTCTCCTCGGGGCCGCTGGTATTGGAGATGCCGGAGCGGGGCGTTCAAGGCGCGATGAACGACTCCTGGCAGCACGCCATTCCGGGAACCGGAGCGCCCGGCAAGTATCTGGTTCTGGCGCCGGGGCAGAAGGTGCCAGACAATGTTGAGGGCTTCATCGTGCGTCAATCGCCGACCGTCAATATCTTCCTCGGCGTGCGACTGACTGATCCCGATCCGGGGACTGCGAAGGCGGCACTGGCGCAGTTGGGAATATATCCTTACGCGCAACGCGACAACCCCCCAAAGGTGGACGTCCTGGACGCGGGCACCAAACCATGGAGCGGCCTGCCGCCGCGCGGCATGGAATTTTGGGAGCGGCTCAACGACGTAATCCAAAGTGAGCCAATCGAGCCGCGCGACACCTTCTTCTACGCAATGCTGCGGCCGCTCGGCATGGAAAAGGGCAAACCCTTCAAGCCGGACGCGCGGCAGACCAGGATCCTGACCGACGCCGCGCTGGTCGGCGAGGCGATGGCAAAGGCCAACACAGCGGAGCGTCGCTTCGCCGGTGTGCAATACCGGCCCGATGATCACTGGGACTTCGCTTTACAGCTGGATGCCGACGATCCTGATGGTTTCTGGAATCTGCTCGACGAGCGCGCATCTTGGTTCTACGAGGCCATTGGCGCCGGGCCGGATATGGCGCCCAAACACCCTGGCCCTTCATCGGCATACCTCAGCGCGTACAAGGACAAGGCCGGCGAGTGGCTGGACGGCGGCACGTCATATCGACTGCGGGTACCGCCTAATCCACCTATCAAGCTGTTCTGGTCGGTCACCGTCTACGACGTTGACACACGCGCATTAATTCTGAACGATCAGAAAATTGCCGATCGCTCGTCACGCATGGACCTGCGCAAGAACGCGGACGACTCGGTGGACATCTATTGCGGGCCGAAGGCGCCGGCCGGTTTCGAGAAGAACTGGATCCCGACCGTCTCCGGCAAGAATTGGTTTGCATATTTCCGGTTCTACCAGCCGACCGAGGCCTACTTCGATCGGTCCTGGCCCTTGCCGGATTTCGAGCGAGTGTAGACCAACTCGAGGGAACCTTCGACTCAAGCAGCGCTACGTTATGGATCGGATTGCCAGATTCAAGATCGGTCGCCGAAGAGCCTTTCAATCTCGCCATGGCGCGGCAATAGGGAGAAGAAAGTGAATAACAATAAAGGCAAGAAAAACAGCACGAAGTCCGAGCAGCCCAAGAAGGCTGAGGAGTCGCGAGACACGACTCGGCTTTCAGATATCCTGCCACTTCCAGATCCTCGGTTTCACGGTCGCATTGGCAATACGTATGTCGACTCCGAGGCTGACATCATCTCAGTACCGACGGCGCCAGCTGGCGCACCAAATGTACTAGCGATCCTGTTGGATGACGTTGGCTTCGGCCAGACGAGCACATTTGGCGGTCCGGCCAACACTCCGACCCTTCAACGTTTGGCCGACGAAGGCCTCCGCTACAACCGCTTCCATACGACGGCACTCTGCTCGCCGTCACGCGCGGCCTTCCTGTCCGGGCGCAACCACCACTCGGTCCATACCGGCGTGATCACCGAGATGGCTACCGGCTTCCCTGGCTATGACGGCCAGTGGCCAAGGGAGGCAGCATGCATCGCAGAGAGTCTACTGGGCAACGGATACAGTACCGCCGCCTTTGGAAAATGGCATAACACTCCAGACTTTGAGCTCGGCGCCCACGGTCCCTTCGACCGCTGGCCCACGGGAAAAGGCTTTGGTTACTGGTACGGATTTCAGGGTGGAGAGTCAAGCCAATGGCACACACCCTTATTCGAGAACACTGCACCGATCGAGCCGCCGCATGATAACCCGAAGTGGCATTTCTCCGAAGCCATGGCCGATAAGGCAATCAGCTGGATCGGGCAGCAGAAGGCAGGCGCGCCGGAGAAGCCGTTCTTCATCTATTTCGCACCCGGCGCCTGTCATGGCCCACACCATGTGCACAAAGAGTGGGCTGACAAATACAAGGGCAAGTTCGACCATGGGTGGGACCGCCAACGCGAGATCACACTGGAGAAGCAGAAGAATCTCGGACTCGTCCCTAAGAATACGAAGCTGACACCGCGACCCGAGTCCATCCCATCCTGGGATTCTCGGTTGCCGGACGAGAAGCGGCTCTATGCACGGATGCAAGAGGTTTTCGCTGGCTATCTTGAGCATGTCGATGCGCAGATCGGGAGAGTCGTTGACGCCATCGAGCGAATGGGACTGCGCGATGACACGCTCATCATCTATATCGTTGGTGATAACGGCCCGAGCGGCGAAGGTTCTTTGACTGGAACGCTCAGCGCCATGAAGAGCCAGATTGGCCTGCTCGACGATGTGCCGACGATGCTAAAGCATATTGACGAGATCGGCGGTCCCCAACACGAGAATCATTACCCGGTGGGCTGGTGCTGGGCAGGCTCGTCACCCTTTCAGTGGATGAAGCAGGTCGCCTCGCACTTCGGCGGCACACGCAATGGTCTGGTCATCTCGTGGCCGAAGCACATCCTCGAGAAAGGGGGCATACGCTCCCAATTCCACCACATCATCGATCTTGCCCCGACGATTCTCGAAGCTGCAGGCATTCCTGAACCCCGCGAGGTGAATGGCGTGCCGCAAAAGCCGATCGAGGGCATCAGCATGGCTTACACCTTTGCTGACAAGGATGCCCCCAGCAGGCGGCAGACACAGTACTTCGAAATGTTGGGCAACCGCGCCCTCTACCACGATGGGTGGGTCGCCGGATGTTTGCACGGCAGGCTCCCGTGGGAAACAGCAGGAGGTGCCAGCTTCGACAACGATACTTGGGAGCTCTACAACATCGAGGAGGACTTTTCGCAAGCCCACGACTTGGCCGCCAAAGAGCCGAAGAAGCTGCGTGACTTACAGGATCGGTTCATGGCTGAGGCCGCGAAGTACAACGTTCTTCCGCTCGACGACCGTTTCGCCCAGCGTGCCGATCCGTCGTTGCACCCGAGCCATATCCGGGGCGTGACGCACTTCGTGTATCCGCCGGGTGTTATTCGCATCTGTGAGCGATCGTCGCCAAACACGAAGAACGTTCACCACACGATTGCCGCTGAGGTGGAGATGCCGGAAGGCGGCGCCGAGGGCGTGCTCGTTTGTTGTGGAGGACTTGGAGGAGGCTTCACGGTCTTTGTGAAGGACGGCAAGCTGCACTGGGAGCACAACTACTACAACGAGGTGCACTATCGGATCTCGTCGAGCGAAACAATTCCGGCGGGACGCCATGTGCTGTCTGCCGAGGTGAAAGTTGACAAGGAAGGCAAGTTCGGCACGGGCGGCATAGTCACCCTTCGTCTCGGGAAGAAGGAAATCGGGAGTGGCCGCTTTGAAAAACAAGTCGCTGGCTATTTCACCGCCAACGAGGGGTTCGACGTCGGCTGCGATACCTGCTCCCCAGTCTCGGACCTGTACGAATCGCCGTTCGCGTTCACCGGCGAGATTCTTAAAGTGATGGTCGATGTCAGCGAGGCTACATTCGAGAACCTCGCGGAGCAACACGAAATGCATGCGCGGTTCGCCATGGCGACACAGTGAGAAACATTCTCAATGGACGAAATATGCTGCACGTCGGCACGATCTTGGCTGCCTCCTCGCTCTGTGCCACGCTGATGCATGCGTCACAGACGCAGCAAGCACCGCCAGCGCAGTCGAGACCGAACATCGTATTTATTCTCGCCGACAACGTCGGCTATGGCGTGCTGTCTTCCTACAACGGCGGTATCCTCGACACGCCCACGACCCGTATTGACAAGCTCGCCGCCGAAGGCCTGCGACTGACGAACTTCAACGTCGAAAATCAGTGCACGCCCAGTCGTGCCGCGCTCATGACCGGGCGGTTGCCGATCCGCTCGGGCATCGGTAAGGCAATCGCCGCCGGCGCGCCCGGCGGACTGCACCCCTGGGAGATCACGATTGCGGAGATGCTGAGCGATGTCGGCTACCGCACCGCAATCTTTGGCAAATGGCACCTCGGCGCGGGACAGGGACGCCTGCCCACCGATCAAGGTTTCGATGAGTGGTTCGGCTTTGAGACCACCGACATCATCTACTGGACCGCAAACCCAGGCATGCCGCTTAAGGACGTGGACTACATCCGCGAAGCAAAGAAAGGCGAGAAGCCCAGAAACGTGCGCTTGTATGACGAAGACACTCGCAGACAGATCGACGGGATGCTCACCGATCACGCCGTGGAATACATCGCAAGGAATGGAAAGAGTGACCGGCCGTTTTTCCTCTACGTTCCGTTCGCCTTCGCACATCACCCGGTGCTCGCCCATCCCGACTTCAAAGGCAAGTCCCCCGCCGGTGAGTTTGGCGATAGCTTACTCGAGCATGACTATACCGTCGGTCGCATTCTCGACGCTCTTACGGCAGCCGGCATTGCTGATAACACCTTGGTCGTTTGGGCGAGCGACAATGGTCCATCGCCGCTTCCGACGGTCACGCCCTGGTGGACGATTGGCGATTCCGGTCCATGGCGTGGAGAGATCGGCACCGTATTAGAAGGAAACATCCGCACCTCCTGCATCATTCGCTGGCCGGGCAAGATTCCCGCTGGTCGAGTCAGCAACCAAATTGTTTCGATCGAAGACTTTTTCCCCACTATCGCCCGTATCGCCGGTGGCAAGGTTCCCACTGACCGTCCGATTGATGGCGTCGACCAACTCGACTTTTTTATGGGTCGCCAGGAGAAATCCAACCGCGAGTACGTGCTGCTTTTTCTCGGTCAGAAACTCATGGCCATCAAGTGGCGAAACTACAAGATTCAATTGGATGGCCTCGACCGTGTCGATGGAGTAATTGAGGACTGGTCCTTCCCTCGGGCTTTCAACCTCGCGTCCGACCCAAAGGAACGCTGGAACATCATCTGGCAGAACTCGTGGATTGGCGAAGAAATCGGACCTTTGGTCGCCGCCTACGCAGCCAGCGTGAAGAAGTATCCCAACCTTACTGCAGGTCAACCCAACGATCAGCCGCCACACTACGGCAAAGAGGACTCAGCCACCGAAACCGGTGTCGAAGGAGTGCAGCACAAACTGGAGTCGGTAAAACAGTAGTTGAAGAGTGATTGGCGCTTTTGGGTGTTCGCACGGGAAAATCGGTCAGATCGTCGATATGAATTCACCTGGTGTTCCACGAAGGCGACATGTCGTCACTGCTCATCGCCATTTGTTGTCTTGGTTGGTCTTAGCTACGGTGGCACTGGGTTTCGTTATTGTCGGACTGAAGGTTGAGAAGAGTTCACGCCACACTGAGGCCGGCACACTTGCCAGATTGAAGAGCGTGCCGTCGCATGCCATCTTTGCCCCGACTCTCGCCAACGTAACGTCCGCGCCCGAGAGTGCTCCGGAAGGCATGGTGTGGATTCCGGGAGGGGAGTTTTCCATGGGCGCTGCTGATCCGCCGGGAATGGATGATATCGGGATGAAGGCAACAGCTGATTCCCGACCAATCCATCGCGTCTATGTAGACGGTTTCTGGATGGACAAAACAGCCGTCACTAACAGCCAGTTCGCTGCCTTCGTGAAAGCGACGGGATATGTCACGGTGGCCGAGCGCCAGCCGCGGAGGGAAGACTTTCCCGACGCACCCGCCGAAAATCTCGTCTCCGGATCGGTGGTATTCTCCCCGCCCGATCATTCCGTGCAATTGAACGACTATTTCCAATGGTGGAAGTATGTCGCCGGGGCGAACTGGAAACATCCCGAGGGACCGAATAGCACCCTGGCCGGCAAGGGCCAGTTTCCGGTAGTGCAGATTGCTTACGAGGATGCGCAGGCTTATGCAAAGTGGGCGGACAAACGCTTACCCACTGAAGCGGAATGGGAATTCGCCGCCCGTGGCGGCCTTACCGGCGCTCCTTTCGTTTGGGGCAACGAGTTTCGACCGAATGGTAAGTGGATGGCGAATACCTACGAGGGACACTTTCCGAATCAAGATACGGGCGAGGATGGTTTCATTGGCATCTCTCCGGTTGCCAAGTATCCGCCCAATGGATACGGGCTGTACGACATGGCAGGAGATGTTTGGCAATGGACCAGCGACTGGTACCGGGCCGACTACTATGCGCAGCTTGCCCAGAGAGGAAGTATAGTCCGTAATCCCAAGGGTCCCGATTCCCCATACGATCCATCTCACTCCAATGAACTGGAGAAAGTTCATCGCGGAGGTTCATTTCTTTGCTCTGACCAGTACTGCTCGCGCTACATGGTCGGAACCCGGGGCAAGGGTGAAATCAACACCGCGACGAATCACCTTGGTTTCAGGTTGGTCAAAGACAGAAAGACGAAAGAGTAAGCACGAACACCGGAGCAAAGCCACTTCGATGGCTGTCGACGAAACAGAATCAGAGGACTTTTCCAATGCGACGCCTAGGCCAGATCTGCTGTTTTACAACTCTTCTCTTGGTTGCCGTGAGCTCTGAAGCACAATACAAAGGCGATCACATCCCTGGTTTCGTTGGTCTGGGGAACGGTTCCCAGGGACCACCCGGTTTGTATGTTGGAGATCTGGTGTATGTCTACCATACCGATACGATCAAGGATGACAACGGCAATGCCGTCAATCTGCCAGGCAGTTTGACTTCCACAGCAGACATAATCCTTGTCAATCTCGTGACGAACTACAAGCTGTTTGGAGGAAAGGTTGGCGCGAGTGTCGGGATTCCATTCATCAAGAACAGGATTCAGTTCAATTCGTTTGATGTGCAAACGGGTCTCGCCTATACGGACACGTTCGCTGGCGCAACCGTTGGTTGGGAGCTTAAGCGAGCGGACGTAACTGCAGGCTACAACCTCTATATGCCGACCGGGAGATTCACGCAGGGAGCAACCGACAACACCGGCCTGGGCATGTGGGCCAATGAATTCACGATCGGGAGCACCGTCTACTTGGATCAGAAGCGGACATGGAACGCCGCTGCGACTTTTGCGTTGGAATTTAACACCGACAAGAAAGGTACGAATATCCATGTCGGCGACTTGGGAACGATCGAAGGTGGTCTAGCCAGGACTTTTTACAAGAAAACGAGCGGCCCGATCCCGATCGTAATGAATCTGGGAGTTGCGGGATACGCGCAATTCAAAGTCACCGGCGACAGTGGTTCTGACATTCCTCTACCCTTGCAGGGACTCAAGGACCGGGTATTCGCCCTCGGTCCCGAGTTTAACGTGTTCCTCCCCGGGCCGCGGCTCTCGCTGCTGGCACGATATGAGCCGGAATTCGGGGCGCGCAATCGCACCCAAGGTCAGACGATTGTGTTCAGCATTGTGTGGGTCGCGAAATCGTTGGTCAAACATCAGCCGTAAACTGTGGTCCAAGTTTCAAGGAAAACCATGCGCATCGCGAAGACAAATCACATCGGCAGATTTCACTGCACGTTGCTCTGGGCGGTCCTGATTGCCTTTCTTGTGTCCGGGAGCACATATGCCAAGGCCGCTCCCAATCCCACTTCGAATAAGCCCAATATCGTATTCATCCTCGTTGACAACCTCGGATATGGAGAGTTGGGAGTGTACGGAGGCGGCATCCTTCGTGGCGCTCCGACACCGCGAATCGACCAACTTGCAAGTGAAGGCACGCGATTGCTCAACTTCAATGTCGAAGCGCAATGTACACCTTCCCGCTCCGCGCTCATGACAGGCCGCTTCTCCATTCGCTCCGGCACATACGCGGTGCCCATCGGCGGTGTCGCCGACGGTCTGACGCAATGGGAAATCACCATCGCCGAGTTGCTTTCCGCTCAGGGTTACGCCACCGGCATGTGGGGCAAGTGGCACCTTGGCAGCGCTGAGGACCGATTTCCCACGCATCAAGGATTCGACGAGTGGTACGGCATTCCGCGCACTTATGACGAAAGCATGTGGCCAGGACACAATGAAACTGGAGGAATGTGGCCCTCCGTGGGCAACAAGCAAGGCTGGAACGCGAGTATCGCACCCCTGGAAACAATCTATGAAGCTCGAAAGGGCGAAAAAGCGAGACCGATCGGAGAGTTGGATCTGAACGCCCGCCGAACCACGGAGGCAGAGATCACGAAACGCGCGGTGAATTTCATCAAGCGCAATGCAAGCGCAGGCAAGCCTTTCTACGCCTATGTTTCGTCATCGATGGTTCATATGCCGACCCTACCCAATCCCGAGTTCGCTGGAAAAACCGGCAACGGCGATTGGGCTGATTGCTTAGCTGAAATGGATTACCGTACTGGACAAATCCTGGATGCACTTAAGGATGCAGGTATCGAAGACAACACTCTCGTCATCTTCGCGAGTGACAATGGGCCAGAGGCAACCGATCCTTGGGAGGGCGACAGCGGTCCATGGCGCGGAACTTATTTCACTGCGATGGAGGCATCCCTGCGTGCGCCGTTCATCATCCGCTGGCCGGGGAAAGTGCCGGCCGGTCGCGTGAGTAACGAGATCGTCCACATCGTAGACATGTACCCGACACTGGCACGAGTCGGAGGAGCCGAAGTCCCGAAGGATCGGCCCATCGATGGTGTGGACCAACTAGATTTTTTTCTCGGCAAGCAGGAAAAGTCTAATCGGGAAGGATTTCCCGCCTACGTTGCTGACCGATTGTCTGCCGTGAAGTGGCGCAATTGGAAGATGCATCTGATTTGGCAGGTGAACATGTACGATCCGCCGGTGACACTCCCGCTGCCGAGAGTCATCAATCTTCTCACCGATCTCAAAGAGGAGCGCGATGCCGGCGGTGCGAACAGCTGGATCGCCATACCGATGACCAAAATTATTGTCGAACTGGAGCAAAGCCTGAAGAAATATCCGCCGATCAAGGCCGGTACACCCGACCCTTATGTTCCGCCGAAATAGACTTTCGGTCAGCGCATAGAAAAGTCCTTGCTTTCTTGCTGACCTCAGGACAGGGAACACAGAGTTGAACCTGAATCGTTTTCATTGCTTCGACGGACAGGGTCGAGTCCTGCATCTTGAAACTTAAAGACGAATCTGACCTCGTCAACGCTGTTTCACAGACAAACCTAAGCGCCGCTTCCTTTTGATCTATAGTCCAGGATTCTGGTCGTCCCTCTCGTGTATCGCGTTCAGAATGTCTGACAATCCGTACAGCAATTCGCTTTACCAAGGAGAGATGACAATGGTGCAGAGAAATCAACGCGGCTGGCTAAAAAAGGAAATGCGGGCTCAAGGCGAAACCTGGGTGTTGTTTTTCCGCATTACTCGAAAATCTGATGGCAAACGCGTGGAAAACAAGATCCCCATAGCCTTGGTCAAACACCTTCCTGACGAACGCAGCGCGTGGGCAGAGGTGGAACGACTCCATGTTCCTATCAACCGGGTAGATGTGCGACGCGGATTGACCTTTGGAGATTTGGCTCAGCATTATGCAGAACACGAATTGCTTGAATGCTTCGAATCAATCCGCCCCAAGGCCCACACAACCATTAAGGGCTACGAGAGAGTTCTCCGAAACCGCCTGCTCCCGCATTCGCAGGAGAACTCAGTACAGCGGACGTCGGCTTATCGACGCTGGTTAAATGTCTGGAGGCGGTACGAAAAATTCGTGAACACGGAATCTCAAAGGGGCCATGGGAACGGCGCGAGGAGTGGCTTAACCAGAAAATTGCCGAGACCTGGAAGGAGCGCGGTGCCTTTCCCGGAGTTGGGTCTGCGCTCGAGGCACTCGGCATGCGATTGGGCACGTCGCTTGTGCTGGAGCTTTTTAGTCGCGGAACTATCAAGCCGACGGATGATCCATGGCCTGTGCTTGACGGGCTATTGCGCGGTGGCACACCACCGCAGCGAGCCTACTCGGCCGATCTTAAGGCAGTTGCCCCACTCTGGGCTAGCATGCCCGCCGACCGACGCTCTCTCTTGAAGCTTCTCTCTCGATTCGATCTGAGCCCGGCCCAGGCTCAGCGTTGGTTCGACCCGGGCAAAAGAAAAAAAGCAACGCGCGCAACCGTCGACGATTCTGCGATCCTAAGAAATCCCTACCGAATTGTGGAGACCGATCTCGGTGACCCTGAAGACCATCCGGTGTCACTTGGGGTTGTAGACCGAGGCGTTATGCCGGACTCAACTGTGGCCGTCGCACACCCGGTTCCGGAACCCTCGGCTGTTGGTTCCGCACTCGATCCTCGTCGCGTGAGAGCCGCTTTTGTAGCGGTGCTGAGGCGCGCCTCGGAGAATGGGGATGCTCTGCTGTCTGAGTCGGAAGCGTGCACGTCATTATCAAAACTTGATTTGCCCCACCCATGCGTTGTTCCTGCAGATTAGCTGGCAGCTTCGGAGTCGTTCCTCGACGAGGAGATCAAACGTATCGACATTGTGAAGAACCCCGAAGAGGGATCGTCAATCGCGTGCCTGCAGCTATCGGATTTGCACCAGCGAGAGCAGAAGCTTACGAGCATATTGGGAAAGCGCTGTGCAACAACGCTACCGAGTCTCGGCGAGAAGTGGCGAGATCTTCTCGTGGAAGCCGTGAAGGACGGTGGCGGCCGGATCGACCCGGGAAATCTACGTCACGACGCAGCGCTTAAAGAGCAAGCCGAGGCGCTGGAGAAGATAACGACCCGCAGACTTGCGACACTCGTTGGCCGCGCGGGAACAGGTAAAACAACAGTGCTGGGCGCGTTGCTGAAATCGCGTCGGCTTCTGGAAGGCGGTGTCCTTTTTCTGGCGCCGACTGGAAAGGCCCGCGTCCGACTGTCGCAAAAGGCAAATGCAGAGGCTATGACGGTCGCACAGTTCCTATACAGTTTGGGCAGATATGACGGTTGGCGTCAACGACCGCTTTTCGTCGGAAAGGAACAATATCGAAAGGAGAAGACAGTCGTCATAGATGAGTGTTCGATGCTCACTTTGGATGATCTCTACGCCGTGTTAATGGCGCTGGATCTGGCACACGTCCAGCGGCTTATCCTCGTCGGTGATCCCAATCAGCTTCCGCCGATAGGCGTGGGCCGTCCATTTGCAGACTTGGTCGCGCACCTGGATACTTGCAAAACCGACGAGCCACGGCGCTCGCCCGGCTCACGGTTGAGTTGCGAACCCGCGCCGGATCTCCTTCGGACAGCCTAAAACTAGCATCCTGGTATACGCGAGAAGCGCAGCCAATCGATGCTGACCGAGTGCTCAGTGATCTAGACCTCGGACACGCCTTTAACGATCTCAGGATTCATTTCTGGGAAACTCCTGACGATCTGAGAACGGCGTTTGACGAGGAATTCGTGGCGAGATTCGGACTTAGGGACACCTCGGATGTCGTCGGGTTCAATCAAAAGGCCCTCGGCCTTACCCCGGAGGGTTGGGTACCCTTCGACGATCACGATGGCGCGGACAAGTTCCAAATCCTGTCGCCAGTGCGATTGCACTCATACGGAGTACACGATCTTAATCGCTGGATTCAACGGAAGTTCCGTGCGAAGCAACTCGAGTCAGCAAGGCAGCCATGGGGACTCAGCTTGGGGGACGAGGAAATCGTCTGGGGTGACAAAGTCATCCTTGTCCGAAACGGAAAGCGGAATGGTTGGAACGGCAAGGCAAAGCAGAGCGTGGAGGAATATCTGGCGAACGGTGAGATCGGCGTTGCAGCGCCTCCGCCGGCAAAAAAGCGATTCTTAAACGTTGCGTTTACAAAGCGGCCAGATGTTCGTTATGGCTTCTTCCCCAGCCAGTTTGGAGGCGATGGAGCACCGCTCGAACTGGCTTACGCGCTGACCGTGCACAAGGCGCAAGGCAGCGAGTTTGGCGTAGTTTTTGTCGTCTTGCCAAAGCGCACTCGCCTGCTAAGTAGAGAGCTCGTCTATACGGCGCTCACTCGAGCGCAGCAGCATTTGGTGATTTTGATAGAAGGGCATGAAACCTCAGGCCTATATGACCTTACCCGACCTGAGCGATCAGAAACAGCTCGACGCAACACCAATATGTTCGCGGCAGCGGTGCGTGAACAGGCGGACGACGTACCGTATGCCGACCACCTAATCCATCGGGCCCGAAACGGCGACATGGTCCGTAGCAAGTCCGAGCTTGTCATTGCCAATCACCTGTTTGACGTCGGGCTCCATTATTTCTATGAACGGCCACTGGAAGGGACAAAATCGCCGGGCCGATTGCGTCCGGACTTCTCCTTCGTCACTGACGCCGGGGACGTAATTATTTGGGAGCACCTCGGTATGCTGAACCGTGACGACTATCGACGCGGTTGGCAGTGGAAGAGAGCGTGGTACGACGACAACGGCTTTAAGCTTGGCAAGAACCTGTTCACCACGCAGGACGACGACCATGGTGGTCTAGACTCCGGTCCAATCGAGCAGACAGCCGAGTACATTCGCAAGCTACTTTGATCCTTTAATCGTCTGTTTTGGTTCAAAATCTATAGATTCCGGTACGGCATGCACCCAGCAGTTTGCGCCGAATTAAGTGGCGTGTTTTGAGTGCGGGCTGACAGTAACGCGGCCGAGGATTCTGGCACACCGTTGGAGCACGTTAGTTAGTTCGTCACTTGACGAAACCTTTGTCCCGCCAAACCTCGGTTTTTCAGGCAACTAGGGGAAGTAACGGGTTGAGCATGACGCCCGCGAGCGAAATCGAGGCATCGATGTAATGCTCGGCAATTTCCTCCGGTCAATTGCACTGCTCTGGCTCGAAAGAGAGGTACACTCCCCTCGCACACAGCCTGAGCCGCAAGGCAGGGATTCATCAGGGTATTGGAAGAAGGGCGGGTAATCGGGCCGTCAAACGTGCCGACTTATGCAGTTCTACGGTGCCCATGCGCTGGTTGTCTTCCGAACCTGACGCGCGCGCGCTCCACCAAGGTTGTTTTAAGAGAGTCGGGGTGTGCGATCGAACTACTGTCCTCTTTCGCCCGAGCTTGTCGCGAACCACTTATAACATTTCATAACCGCTGAAAAACCCGAGTAAAGCAGGGTCTGAACGGGGGATCCTGTTTTTTGTCAGGCCAAGTCGTTTCCCACAGGAGTCTCGGGGGACATCTCCCCGGCGGGATCTGATCCATAAAGTGATTCTTATCTATAGGTTATCTTGCTGGACCCCGAGGGTTTACGGTCCCTGTTCAGCCGTGACCAGGCAGGTTGAGTACCATGTTAGTGGTTCGGTGTCCGTGCTAGCACAGGTCTCTCTATTCGATTGAAAACACAAGACTACGCGAGTTCAACTAGAACCCACATATCTGCCGGGAAAGGACCCCGAGTGAAGATGGACGACCCATTGGAGTACATATCAGACGCCAATCGCTCCTAGCGCATCGTGGCACAGTGGCGCAACGCTCTGGCGTAAATTTTTCGACCGTCTGACGGTCGAGGAAAACGGGTGATCCGGGTGGCTGGGCCTTGGGATTCTGACTTTCACCGTCGATCGCGGGGTGCAGGTTGCGTTTAAGCTGACAGGGATGGCGGTTGTAGTATATGCATTTCCACACACCACACACACCGCACCCAGTGCGGGGTGGGTGATGTGTGTGGGATAATGTATGTAAATACATACATCCACACTAGACACTGTGAACTCCGTATCTGCAGATTCAATATGTTGCGTTTCTAATGTGGAAAGTCCACACAGTGATGTTGATTATCCACACTAGAGCTTTCAGTGCGCTGCTTTAGCCTTCGCTTTGAACTTGATTTCCAGAAACCCAGCGCTCTGCATCAGGAAACCTGCCTGGCGCTCCCGGCGCTTACCATCCTTGTCCGCAATGGCGAAGTAGGGAATCCAGAAACCCTTCAGGAACGTGTACCGCGGCTTCAGCACGTCATCGTATTTGACGCGATCGAGCGATCGGCACCGACCATGCGAGCTGACTTCGTAGGCCGGGTAATCCTTCAGGATGCGCCAGGCTTCGCGGGACCGCGACACGCGCCGGGCTTTTCTGAGATGACCGAGGTCACGTTTTTTCTTCTGCTTCTTGCCAGTGGGTTTCGGCACCGGTTCATCTTCCGTATCCGCGGCACTCTCAAGTTTGTCGCAGAACGCGATGAAGGTTTGCTCAAACTCAGGACTATCGACGTCTTTGATCTCGAACAGCTTGTCACCGAGCTCGCGCGGTACTTTTGCTTCGATTTCGCCGAGAGCCTTGTCACCCACTGGACCGGGATCATCGCGCATGGCGCGATAGAGTTCCTTGTAGTATTCGAACTGAGACGCTTTCATCGCGCACCGCCATTTCTCAGCGCGGTAAGAGGTGGCAAGGCTAAAAGTTGAACACCCACGGGCATGCTGTTCATGTCGGCACTCTATGACAGCATTTGCTGTCGCCGCATCCTGTCGTCGTGCCCTGTACCTTGGTCATCTGGCGTTGGCAGCCTTCCTGACCGTGCCTGAAACGCGACTTCGCCTGGGCAACGTGGGTGCGAATCGGTGCACCGTCACGCTGTGGCCTTACTGCTAGCCTTTCCACACAGCTTCGCCATTTCGTCAAATATCATCGTGGCTCGCGCCTGCAGAAAACTTTTGTAATCGCCAGCAACCATTTCGTCATAGGGAATCAGGTGGCTCCTGAGGCGTTCTGCCACATCTCTTTTTTCAATTCCTGTGCCTTCTAGACGCGCTGCCAGATACTTTTCTGGCTCCTTGTCCGAGATGTTTCGGTTGGTCTTCCATGTCACAAGGGCACAGTTCAGAGACAGGCTGTAATCCACCAAGGAGCGAGAGTTGGTAGACTTCTCGTAACGGTCTGAGAAGAAGGCTCGCCAGAGATACTCGCGCATCAAGAGCCGAGCCTTACCCTCTGCATCCAAGCCATCCGGAGCATCAGCCCACAATGCAACTAGGACCGGTACGACAACGTCAGTCGGGAGGCGCAACAAATCGAAGATGCGCTCCTCCTCCAAGAAAATTGTCTGCGGGACAAAAAATGAATTACAAAACCTCACCGAGTCTGAAAGCGACCGAACTGATGAAGCAGAAGACGCCAGATGGTTACGACTGGCGTTGGCGATACACATTCGTTACCGCCACACCGTGGCACTTATCCTCCGCCCGGAGAAAAACGGAGAAAGCGGCAATATCGGGAGCTTCTCAGCTTGACGCGAAAAGTAACAAATCAGGCGCAGAGAGTACTGGCCGAAGTGAAGCAGTCGCCGCGTCGTCGCACTGCAGTGGAAGGTCTGGCGCAAACGCTGGAGACCATGGTGGGAAGAGTTCGGCAAGTAGTGAAACAGACGCGGATGCGGATTTTCGCAGGCGACACGAAGGCGCCGGGAAAGATCGTGAGCGTGTTCGAACCGCACACGGAAATTATTGGCAAAGGGAAAGCGAGCAAGCCCAATGAGTTTGGCAAGCTGGTCAAGATCCAGGAAGCGGAAAACCAAATCGTAACTCACTTTGAGGTGTATGCCGAGCGGCCTGCAGATTCGACTCTGTTGTTGTCCTCGCTCCAGGCGACCAACAGCGATTAGGACGAATCCCGCGCATGGTGGCCGCCGATGCGGGATTTTGTTCGCGCGAGAACGAGAAAGCGGGGCAAGCGCTGGGCGTGCGGTGGATGTCGGTGCCCAACAAGAAAACCACCAGTAGCGAACGGAAACGTCTTCAGCACCAGCGTTGGTTTCGTAGAGGGCAAAAGGGAGGACCGGATCGGAGGGTCGAATCAGTGTGCTCAAACGGAGACACGGGTTACGTCGTTGCCTCTATCCCGGTCTGGACGGCATGCGACGATGGGTGGGGCTGGGCGTGATTGCGGACAATTTCATCCAGATGGGGTGCTATCTTGCGCGACAGAGCACCTAAGCCGGCGCAGTCCACTCGCCTCGAGCACGAGAATGGACATGCGCAAAATCACCACAGAAGACTATACCCGTTGCGTGTGATGTTACCCGGCCTATGTCAGAAAGCGCATTTTTACGACGGAAAGTAGCTAAACAACAGCTCTCTGGTAGAATTTCGGAGCGTCGGCGCTATTAAATCGTTTTCTTCGCATCCTTCCGCCCCAATCCGTAGAGCCTCACGGCGACGGTTCCTTGCGAGACCGACAACAGCCTGTTCAGCAACTTTCCTCGGAGACGGGGAGCTGAACTGCGAGGGGGCTGTCTTGGGAGGATCAATCACTCGGATTCTTGTAGTAGATGATTACGCGCCTTGGCGTCATTTCGTCTTAACGACGCTCCAGAAGCAACCGGAATTGCAGGTGATCGGCGAAGCAGTGGACGGATTGGAAGCGGTTCAGAAAGCCCAACAACTACAACCAGACCTAATCTTGCTGGACATCGGACTTCCCACGCTGGACGGAATCGAAGTCGCACGCCGAATCCGAGAAGTTTCCTCTAAATCCAAAATCCTTTTCGTAAGCGAAAATCGGTCTTGGGACATCGTAGAAGAAGCTTTGCGCACGGGCGCGGGGGGCTATGTCGTCAAGTCGGATGCCGTAGGTGAACTATTGCCTGCTGTAAACTCCGTCCTTGGGGGCAAGCGGTTTGTCAGTGCCAGCTTGTCTGCTAACGATCTCACCCACCCTAAGGATGAGGGCACTGCCGATTCCACTCGTGGGGTCGTCCTGCCGTTCCCACCACAGAACGTGCAGATGGCTGGCCGCCAGGAGGCGGGATTCTATTCTGATGATGCAGGTCTTTTGGAGGGCTTCAGTCGGTTCATCGGGGCTGCTCTCAGGGCTGGAAATGCCGTGATCGTCGTCGCGACCGAACCCCACAGAGACAGGCTTCTTCGGAGATTGCAGTCACATGGCTTGGATATTGCTGCGGCTATCGAGCAAGGAAGATACATCCCATTAGACGCCGCCGCCACCCTCTCGACATTCATGGTCGATGACCTGCCTGACCCGGCTCGATTCTTCGAAGCGGCTGCCCATCTCTTTGCGGCGGCGGTCAAAGCTGCCAAGGGAGAGCGCCCTCACCCTCGGGTCGCAGTGTGCGGAGAATGTGACCCTCCCCTATGGACACTAGGCAACGGGGAGGCGGCGATTCGATTGGAGAAACTTTGGAATGAGATCGCCAAGACCCACGACGTAGATATTCTTTGCGGGTATCCACTGAGCGATTTTCACAGTGCGCAGGGTAGCCAGATTTTCCAAAGAATCTGCGCACAACATTCAGCGGTTTATTCCCGGTGAACGGGGCGACCCGGAGCGACATTCCCCGTAGCACGAGTCTCTCACCCCGCCGCCCTGTCCGCCTCCTGCCCTGAAGCCAGCGGCACGCGAACGTGGATAGTGGTTCCACCATCGGCTTCGATTCAATGGAAATCGTTCCATGCACTAATCTGACTCGCTCCTGCATGCTTGTGAGACCGCCTCGTTTTTGCGCTATTTTTGAGCTACCCAGGCGCGGAATATGAGCTTTCTAGCGAAAGCAGCGATTGAGGCTGACGGTATTTTCTTTGTTATGAATACGGGCATTTTTCCGATTCTCGCGCACGCTTCCAAGATCAAGATTGAAGATAGCAGCAGCTCAACTCGCGTCCCGTGAGAGTGCGGCATAGTAAGGCAATGGGAGACGGCCAGAGGCAGGTCGGGGCCCTTTCACTTTTTGGATTTACGGGCGTGCGGCGGGTTCGCGTGGGTTCTGTGCCTGCCTGTTCTAGAAACTGTTCTAAGGAATCGCGGAAACTAAGATTTTGATCGGAAGGCGCGATTGATTCTAAAGGCTTTCCCTTTGTTATCAACACGGCCACACGTTCGACTCGCACACGCTTCCGCCAATCCGTGCTGTGGGTTGACGTGATTCTCCTCCGAGAAGAACGTCCACGGACCGGTTGTGGAAAGGCCCCAAATCAGGATGCGTCCCGCCGGATTCTGGACAGCTTGGGCTGGGATCTTGAGTGTACAAGCCCATTTCGACGGTCACTGCGCGTCTTCTTTCACAAGCGTACACTCCTGCCGCGATAATTGTGTGAAATGCGCTGTTCGACGTGGAGAAACAGATGGGCAAGGCTTTAGCTGGCGTTGTTGTCATAGCTGCTCTGTCATTTGGAGTTAGATCGCAGGAACAGAAGCGCGGCCCATCAACGGCAGATGAAAGGGCACGGGTTGTGCGAATTGCCCAGGCACTGGAAGTACGGCCCAGTGACGCATCGCTACACGATGACTATAAATGGCTATTGCATTGGTCCGCTGAGGAGCCAGATTTTGCTTTCTTGATTTGTCCTGCAAATATGCCATGGAACGACAAGTACGAACATCGCGGAGACCTTGTAGCTGTTGATGTCGCAGCAACCGTCGCCTTCGTCATTCAACATCCGGACGAAGGCAAAGATGCGGCGACGGCGGGCCTTGCCGCGATGGAATCAGTGCTCAGAGCGTATCAGAAGATCGTCGAGCAAGACCCGCAGGCCCATTCTAAAGAGATGGATGATGTGGCCGAGATTCAGAGACAAGGCAAACTGGAAGGATATGTTCGTAGCCGCTGGTCCGAGACTTGCAAGAACCTTGTGATTCCTCTCGCAGATTCTCTCGTATGTCACAATGACGGCAGTGATGAAGCGAGTTGCATCACCCCTCCACGGCAGATTCATTCGCCGAAACCCAAGTACCCGAAGACAGAACGGAAAGCCCGTCACGAAGGGACGGTTGCACTGATGCTGGTTGTGAGTACCGATGGCGCGCCACGGGATATCGCAATCTCACAACCGCTGACTCCCGATTTTGACCATGCAGCGATTGACGCTTTGAAACAGTGGAGATTCTCGCCCGCAATGAAGGACGGCAAGCCCGTCGCGGTTGCGATCGCCATAAAAATCGATTTCAAGCTGGAGCATTGACTTGACGGGCTAGTTGGCGATCAAATGCCGTAACTGTTGAAGAATCGCCATTTCACCGAGTTCGGAGGCTGGCGGAATTTCGTTCACCGCGCCCCTGGGGTTCTGAATGAAATCGCCTTCAACAACGTCGTGTTCTCGAATCCTTCATGAGGTTATTGAGCTGCTCTAAGTGTGCTCAAGGGGGTAATGGAGTGAACAGATCTTTGATTGCTATCGCGACTGCAATCCTCGTGTCCGCCTCAATCGGCCACTCCCAGACTAGGCAGAGAGAGTCTCTGCGAGGGCTCAACGGTGTGTACGTTTACGTTCAACCCGTCGCAAAAGAGGTCGAGGCCGGGGGCCTCTCCACAACTCAAATCCAAAATGCTGTCGAGAAGCAGTTGCATGGCGCTGGCATCTCCCTTCAAAGCGAACCGCAGGCAGCAAATGGCTCCGCGACGTTGGTAGTCGTTATAGGTATCGTCAAGCGTCCTGCCGAAGAAGCGTATCTGTTCGATGTGGAAGTGTCATTTTTGCAGGCCGTGCATCTTGCGCGGCGAAACGACCCCGATCCATTTCCAGCCCAAACATGGAGCCAAAAGGCGTTGGGGATAACAGGTCCGAAGCGGATGGATCTAATTCTTGAGCCGGTGAAGGCGAGGGTTGGCGATTTTGTTAATGACTATCTCAGTGTGAACGCTAAATCCCAACCTTGAACCGATGCAGTGCAGGGCACAGTTTTTCGACCTCAGACCTTCTCCATCTTCTGGTACACGACCATGTCATCCTGCCGGCGCAGGTCGGCGGGGTGGTACTCGGGAATGGGAAATTCCAGTTGTTTGAATTCGACGGGAGCGGTTTTCTTGTCCACGAGCCCGAGTGCGACGGCCACGCCGTAAATGATGGCTTCCGGACGCGGGGGACAACCCGGAATGTAGTAGCTCACGGGCACGACTCTTTCCACGGGGCCGAGCACGGAGTAGCTATCGAACCACATTCCGCCACCGCAGGCACAAGAGCCGATGGCAAAGACAAGTTTCGGAGCGGGCATCGCGTCATAGGCGCGCTTTAGAGCCTGGGCAGTAGAACGCATCGCCGGTCCCTGACAGAGCATGACATCGGCGTGGCGAGGGGAGCCGACCAGTTTGATGCCAAAGCGCTCGACGTCGTAGTAGGGAGTGAGAACGTTCAGCACTTCGATGTCGCAGCCATTGCAGCCGCCGCTATTCGCGTGATAGACCCACAATGACCGGCCGAACATCTTCTGGCAGAGATTCTTCAGCATAGCTAGTCCAGTTCGATCTGGATGTCGTCCACCACCCGCTCGCTCTCGAGATACGCGCGCGAACGGTAGATCCATCGCTCATTCTTGATATCGTCGGAGCGATAGCCCTTCATCTTCAGCTCTTCCAGCGCGGCCGCGCCTTTGAAGCAGCGTCCGCAGCGCTGGCAGGTACTCATGAAAAGTTCGAGTTTCTGTCCCAGATCGGCGATCTGGTTGGTGGCATTCTCGAACTCCAGGCTCATGGTGATTGCCTTCTCGGGACAAACGTCGGCGCAGCGACCACAATACGTGCAGCGCCGGCCGAGGTACTGGAGGATGCGAATTTCCTGGCAAGGGTCGTACACAAGAATTTCCCGCGCCGGACAATTGTTAGCGCAGCCAGCACAGCCAATGCACTTCATGGCATCGAAAATCGGCCCGCCGCGGAAGTCTTCGGGCAGAGGCTTCGCCTGAACCGGGTAAGGCAGAGTTACGCGTCCTGCCTTCAGGCAGATCAGTGTCTCTTCGAGTTTGCTCAGGAGCGACATGTTGCCTTCTCAATACCCATAGCTCGCCAACACTAGCGCAACCAACGCCACCGCGAACAATGCGGCAAAGAAGCGGATCGCCTGATCGATGCGGTAGCGCGCATGCGTCGCCGCAACCAGCGTCACCAGCAACACCAGCACGAACACTTTCCCCCAGAACAGCAGCCACCCCAACGGAAACAGCCACTGCGAACCCCAGGGAACGAACAGCGTTACGAACAGCGAGCTGTAGATGACCAGCTTCGCCATCTGTGCGTACTTGAATAAAGCCAGCTTGGGCCCGGAATATTCCATCAGCGGACCTTCCATCAGTTCGGTTTCCGCTTCCGCAATGTCAAACGGCACGCGCTGCACGAACGCCTGAAATGAAAGAAGGAGCACGCCCAGCATGATGATCCCTGACCACGCGAGGCCTTCGGTGCCGTATACGGAGCCATTCAGCACGCGATCAAGGCGAAACGATCCGCTGTGGACAGCGCCGACAATCAGCGCAATGGCAAACAAGGGTTCCAGAGCGATCATGCTCATCATTTCGCGGCTGATCCCGACCAGCGAATACGTCGAACCAGCAGCCAATCCAGCCAGCAGCGTGCAAACGCCGCACACGGTGAGCAAGTAGATAAGCAGGATCACGTCGCCGGCACGATTCATCGGCGCGGAGAACCCCATGGGCACAAGGCACGCCAGCGCAAGCACGCTGGCCAGCGAGAAATACGCGGCGAAGCGCTGCATGGAAGGTGATTGGCCGGATTCAATGTCTTCCTTGCCGAGCAGCTTGAGGAGATCGAAGTAGGGCTGCGGCAACGGCGGTCCCTGGCGAGACTGCACCCGCGCCGTGACCTTGCGCAGGACCCCCTGGCATAACGGAGCGACGAGCAGCACCAGGGCGACGTTCAGCGCTCCTCCGGCGATCATCCAAATCATGCTGCGGTCCATAGAACTCCGTCAGGTCTCTTTCGGCAGTGACAGCTTTCGTAACTCCTCGGGCGACCACACTCTGGTCTCGCCGGAGCGAAGGTCAATCGTCTCCAGCCGGTCGGTGCACGAAAAACACGGGTCGATGCTGCCCAGGGAAATGGTCATGTCGGCGATCTGCTGATCTTTGATCATCGCCGGCACGCCTTGAAGATTCTGATAAGTTGGGGCGCGCACTCGCCAGCGGCGCGGACGATTGTTCTCTCCGGTGATGACGAAATGATGGCTCTCGCCGCGCGGCGCTTCGACAGAAGACAATCCCATCCGTCCCACTGGTAATTCATCTTTGATTTCCAGTTGCAGTGGGCCGACTTCCATCTTGTCGAGGCATTGACGGATGATCCTGATGGACTCGAATACCTCTTTCATCCGCACGACAACGCGGCCCCATACGTCGGCGCTTTGCGCGGTGATGACGTCGAACTCCGCCCGCTCATAGGCGGCATAGGGATGATCGCGGCGGCAATCGATCTCCACTCCGGCCGCCCGCGCCACCGGGCCTACAAGACCAGCATTCTTGACGGCCAGCTTGTCGGCGACTCCGACGTCACGGGTGCGTTTCTGGATATTCCTGTCGTTGCTGACTGCGCCCACCACCGCACGCCATTCCGATTCGAGTTTGTCGAGCACGGAGCGTAGTTCTGCTTTCAGTTCGTCGGTGATATCGCGCCGGACGCCGCCGATCACGCAAATGGCATACGTCTTGCGGTTGCCACTGATCTTTTCCGCAATCCACATGATGGGCTCGCGGATGCGGAAACTCTGCATGAAGAGTGTGTCGAAGCCCACGATGTGGCAGGCGAGTCCAACCCACAGCAGATGACTATGCAGACGCTCGAGCTCGAGCATAATGGTGCGGATGTACTCGGCGCGGGGCGGCGCTTTCAGGGCGGCCGCCTCTTCCACCGCCTGCACATAGGCCACGCTGTGCACGCACCCGCAGATGCCGCAGATACGCTCGGCGAGGACCGGAATATCGTTGTAGCTCATCACCGACTCAGCCAGCTTCTCGATCCCGCGATGCACCATGAAGCCGCGATACTCGCAGCCACGCACCATCTCGCCTTCCACATAGAGACGAAAGTGGGCGGGCTCGTCGAGCGCGGGATGGAATGGGCCAAAGGG
>Ga0335085_10002529_pt1 | contig 33826 bp, 32 predicted proteins | sample Lox_Sample_45_FD_206712 | JGI IMG/M metagenome (GOLD analysis project Ga0335085, IMG submission 206712) | Soil microbial communities from Loxahatchee National Wildlife Refuge, Florida, United States - Lox_Sample_4.5 | ecosystem: Environmental > Terrestrial > Soil > Wetlands | place: USA... | reverse complement strand
CACCCGCCGTGGCGCCCATTGCCCGACGCGCACCGGAGGTGAAATGCGCGCTACGCGGATGTCGGGCTCGACGGAAAGTGGTTGCATCGCCAAAAACAAAAAACCCGGCCGTTGGCGCGGTCGGGCTGGCTGCAGACTCCCCGCGCTTTAGCCGTATTTGTTACGCGCCCGCAAGCTGCGATCAAATCGGCGCGATCAGCGGCAGATTAACGGGCCAGCCCGTCCCTGTCAATCAGGGTAGGCGAAGGACTGCAGGCCTGTGCGGTGCACGCCGCCTGTCACCGTTTCTCGCCTCGCCCTCAACTTAGGCTCACGCCGAGCATCTTTCCGATCGCGAACGTCAAAGCCCCCGCTCCACCGCCGATCAGCAGCATGCGCAAGCCTCCTCGCAGCGCCCCCCGGCCGGTGAACAGGCTCAGCATGGCGCCCACGCCGAACAGCGCAGCAGCCGTGAGAGCGATCGCGATCATCAGTGCGTGCGGGCTCCTGCCGAACACAAACGGCAGCAACGGAATCAATGCACCCGCGCCGAAGGAGAGGAACGAGAACGTGGCCGCGCCCCACGGCGAGCCCAGCCCGTCCGGGTTCAGCCCCAGCTCCTCGCGCGCCAGCGTGTCCAGTCCCCGTGCGGGGTCCGCGATCATCGAGTCGGCGAGCCGCGTAGCCTCCTCTCGCGGCAGACCGCGCGCCTCGTAGATCAATGCCAGCTCCCGCGCCTCCTCTTCCGGGTACTCGCTGAGCTCTTCACGTTCGAGGCCGATCTGATACTCGTACATTTCTCGCTGCGAGCGTACCGACATGTATTCGCCGGCGGCCATGGCGAACGCGCCCGCTAGCAGCCCGGCAACGCCGGACAGCAGGATCACGCCCGGCTCGGAGACCGCGCCGGCCACGCCCAGGATCAGGCTCGCATTGGACACCAGTCCGTCGTTGACGCCGAATACTGCGGCACGCAGGTTGCCGCCGCTCGCCAGCCCGCGATGACGTCGTTCCAGGCTACCCGATGCATCCGGCATCGGGTGTCCGGGCTCGGCGCGCGAGTACACCGACATCCCGCGGACCTTCATAGCGGCGAGCACCGAGCGCACGGCGCGGGGACCGTAGCGGCGCGTCATGCGGGTGACAAGCAGCGTTCGCAAGTCCGGCCGGTACTCGGAAGGTGCGGCTGCGCCGCGCTTGACCGCGGTTTGGACCCAGATCCTCGACTGGGTTTCGGCTTCGCGCGCCAGCTCGCTAAACAGACGCTCGCGAGGCGTGCCCTGCTCGAGCTGCGCGAGCACTCGGTAGAGGTAAGCGGAGCGTTGCTCTTCTTCCCAGTTTTTCAGTTCGTTCATTCAAACCAGACCTTGCACCGCCGAGATGCCTCGGCATCAAACCGAGCCGAAGCACGCTGCACGGCGATGCTCGAGCGCCGCGGTGATCCCGTGCTGTTGCCGGGCCGGCGTCTACGCGTGGAAGGATCCTACTCTGGTGCCATGGCTGTCCGGTCAGCTTCTGTCGCTGCGACGATACTGGATCGCCTCCGCCACGTGCGGCGCGAGCACCCGCCGCTCCCCCGAGAGATCCGCGATCGAGCGCGCTACTTTCAGGATGCGATGATACCCACGCGCGGACAGCGCGAGCCGGCTGATCGCCTGCTTGAGCAACTGCTCTCCTTGCTCATCGGGCATCGCGTGCTGATCGATCTCGCGCGTGGACAGTTGCGCGTTGGGCTTGCCCTGCCGTGCGAGCTGGCGTGCGCGCGCCTCGCTCACGCGCGAGCGGATCGCTTCGCTCGATTCACCTGACGAGCGCCCGGCCAGCTCCTCCGGCGGCACGGCCGGCACTTCGATATGAATGTCGATGCGGTCGAGCAGGGGACCGGAGATCTTGCGCCGATAGCGGGCCACCTGCTCCGGCGTGCAGTGGCATCTGCCGGAGTAGTGCCCCAGGTAGCCGCAAGGACAAGGGTTCATCGCGGCGACGAGCTGGAAGCGTGCCGGGAAGTCGGCCTGCCGCGCGGCCCGAGACACGGTGATGTGTCCGGACTCGAGCGGCTCGCGCAGCACCTCCAGCACGGCGCGCTCGAACTCGGGCAGCTCGTCGAGAAAGAGCACGCCATGCATCGCCATCGAGACCTCCCCGGGGCGCGGGACGCTTCCGCCACCGACCAGCGCCACCGCCGATGCAGTGTGGTGCGGGGCCCGAAACGGGCGCCGCCGCCAGGTTCGCACGTCGAACCCACCCGAACCCAGAGACTGGATCGCGGCCGACTCGAGCGCTTCCTCTTCGGTCATGGGCGGCAGGATCCCGGCCAGGCGCTCAGCAAGCATTGTCTTTCCCGTGCCGGGCGGGCCGGACATCAGCATGCTGTGCGCTCCGCATGCAGCCACCTCCAGCGCGCGCTTGGCCTGCGCTTGGCCCTTGATGTCGAGCATGCTCGGATACCCTGCGTCAGTCGCCTGCGCCGGTGTGGACCAGCGTGACAGCGCCTCTGTTCCCGAAAGGTGAGCGCAGACCTGAAGCAGCGTGCGCGCAGGGTACACTGTGGCGTCGCGGACCAGAGCAGCTTCTGCCGCGTTCGCTTCCGGGAGCACGAACCCGCGACCGGAGCGATGTGCGGAATACGTCATGGCGAGGGCGCCGCGGATCGGCCGTAGCTCTCCGGTCAACGCGAGCTCCCCGGCGAACTCGAGATCCGGCAGACGCTCGCCCGGCACCTGCCCGGATGCCACCAATATGCCGAGCGCGATCGGCAGGTCGAAGCGGCCGCTCTCCTTCGGCAGGTCGGCCGGCGCCAGGTTGATCGTGATGCGTCGGGCGGGAAACTCGAACCGGGCCGTTTGGAGCGCGGCGCGCACGCGGTCTTTTGCCTCCTTCACCTCGGCCTCCGGCAAGCCCACGATGGTGAAGCTCGGCAGCCCGTTGGCCAGATGCGCCTCCACGGTCACGGGCGGCGCGTCCATTCCGGAAATGGCACGGCTGTAAAGGACGGCGAGCGACATTGATACGCTGACTGGGGATTCGGGACTCGTAACCAACGAGGATGTTGCTGTGGAGCACAAACCGAACCATACCATCACCCGCAGGCCGCAGATGGTCTTCCTCCAGACCGCCAAACGAGAAAGGGGCGCTGCGAGCGCCCCTTTGTTGAAGCGGCTGGAGCAGCGTGTCAGTCCTTGAAGGCCTCCACGTTAATCAGCAGCTTCACATCGTCGCCCAGCCCGGGCAGGTAGGTCTTGATGCCGAACTCCGAGCGCTTGATGCTCGCGGTGGCATCCGCGCCACAGGCGTCCTTCTTGACGAAGGGATTAGGTGCACACTGGAACGCATTGACGGTGAGCGTGACGGGTCTCGTCACGCCTACGATCGTCAGCTCGCCGTCCACCGAGGCAGGCTTATCGCCGCTGAAGTGCACGCTCTTGGACTTGAACGAGATCGTGGGATACTTGGCGGCGTTGAAGAAGTCCTCACTCTTCAAGTGGTCGTCGAGCTTGGCGACACCCGTGCTGATCGAGGCGACCTCGATGAGCACGTCTACCGACCCCGTCTTCGCCGCACGGTCGAGCGCGATCTTCCCGCTGGCCTTGTCGAAGCGCCCGCGCTGGATAGACCAGCCGAAATGGCTGATCTCATAGCTCGGATGGGTGTGGTTCGGATCGATCGTGTAGGAATCCGCCGCCCAGCCCGGAAGCGATAGTAAGGCGCCGACCACTGCCGCGACGGCGACGCAAGATTTCCGCATGCAAAGTCTCCTCATGAGTTGAGTTGCTCCCTGCGGCGCACCGGCTCGGGCTACTGCTTCGGTGTGCCACCCACTCCCGTTACGTGGAATTTGATCTGGACCTCGTTGGCCACGGTGTCGGTGTCGGACCATACGCCCGAGCCAATCCCGTAATCGAGGCGCTTCAGCGTGAAACTGCCATCGAACACGCCGCCCTGAGCATCGGGCTTGAACGTGAGAGGTGCGGCCACATCGCGCGTGCGACCCTTGATCGTCAGCTTACCCGTGACCTCAAAACGTCCGCCGCCGAGGGCTTTCACGCCGGTCGAGACGAATTTCGCGCTCGGAAAGCTCTTCACGTCGAACCATGACCTGCCTTTGACCTCGGCGTTGGCCTCGTCGCTGCCGGTGTCGATGCTGTTGAGGTCGACTTCGATCGACACTTTGGCCTCGGAGGGCCTCCCGGCATCGAACGAGATCTCGGCGCTGAACCGGCCGAACTTGCCGTCGACGGGGACATTCATCTGCTTGGAGACGAAGGCAATTGCGCTGCGGTCCACGGCGACTGCTGTGATCCGCTGCGCGTGCGCAGGCAGCGCCGCGACGAGCAGTGCCGCACTGAGCGCGATCCGGGCGACAGCGCGGGTCACCGCTGCGCCTGGTCGCGAGGTTTGATCAACGGCAGCATCCGATGCAGGACGTCGTCCCGTTCCACGAAGTGGTGCTTTAGCGCGGCCGCGGCATGCAGCAGCACGACCACGGCAAGCGTACCGTTGAGCGACGCATGCACCTGTTTGAGCGCATCGCCCAACGCCTTGTTCTTGGCGAGGAGGTCCGGCAGTGGGACGACTCCGAGGTACACCGTCTTCACGCCCAGGGCCGAGCTCATTAGCCAGCCCGACACGGGGATAACCAGGACCAGCACATACAGCAGGATGTGACTCGCCATCGCCGCGATACGTTGCCATCGCAGCATCGCCGGCGGAAGCCGTGGCGCGGCACGCATGAGGCGCCACACCACGCGCGCGACTGCAAGCAGAAAGATCGTCACTCCGATCCACTTGTGCCACGAATACAACTTGAGCTTTTGTGGGCTGAAAGGTAGCCCGGTCATATACAGCCCCACCGAGGCGGCGGTGACGATCGCCAGCACGATAGTCCAGTGCAAGGTCACTGCCGTCTTGGTGTAGCGCATGCCATCCACTTGGCCGTTCGCGGTTACGCCCCCGCAACCGACCGCCTTTGGCGCTGTGGCAGAACGGCTCTTCCGGCCGCCGCCCGCTGACCGTGCGCTCGGGAAGCCGGCTCCCAACGCGGCGACATCCGGCACCGCTGGCCGAGTCTAGCAAACGCGGCGGCGCGCGAGAACGAAGCTTTTTGGCCGAAGCTGTCAATCGATTTGAACGTCTGCATTGGAGCCCGCCCCTCGACACGAACGGGAGACCGATTTCGGCGGCGCTCCGCGCCAAGAGTGGACGGCCGAAGGAGGGCAGTCACAAGGCGCAGATCCGCCCGAGCGTCCGATCTAGGCCGTTCGGTGCGACTGTGCGCGCTCGAGTTCGGCCACCTTCGCTTCGAGCTGTTCGAGCTTCTCACGCGTACGGTGCAACACGGCGCTCTGGATATCGAACTCCTCGCGCGTAACCAGATCTAGCCGGCCGAGAACCCCGCTCAACAGGCTGTGCAGGTTCTTTTGCACGTCCCCCGCCGGGGTGCTCGAGATGAGGGCGCTGACCCGGGAAGTGAGTTCGTCGATGAAGCTTGGGTTGAGCATGTTCAGCCGCCACGAGGTGAGGGATCCAATCGGAGTCTAACAAACCTGATGAGGCGTCTCGGAGCGCGCGGACGATCGCGCCTGCATTTCCCCTCAGGATGGCCGCACTCGATTGGTGCGGATACCGTTTGCAAGGCATCGTTTCGGTGCGGACGCGCCGCCGACGATCGCGAAAAAGAGAGGTATCCGATTGATCTATATGCATTAGTTTATTGGCATAGGAAATGCTGTTGCCCTACCGCGCTGCCGCGCCCCATTCTCAGATTGGAGAACAGGGAGGAGCCATGCTGATTCGGAGAACGATCGTCAACGTATACCGCGCCCACCATTCGGCGGCTGACGCCGTTTGGGCGCGGGATGTCGCACGTGGAGCGCTCGTCGCTGCACCGTCCAACGCCCTGAGTCCGGCCGAGGTCAAGCTTCGGGTTCCACCTAAGCTCTCGTGTCCTTCTCGGGTTGCCTCACCCCCGGTCCTTCGTGCAAGAGCCATGTTCCGCAGACCCAGATCCGTCTCGTTCCCCTGCGCGCGACTTCGTCGGACGGTTGCAGCCGGGCGGTTGCCCGCTGCTCGCCGAGAAACTGCGCCGTCGTTCCCCGAAAGTGCCGCGCAAGGCGGCAGCAGCTAACACCCGGCCTGCCGGGCTCGGTCAACTTCAATAAGGAGGCAATCTGATGAAACTCGTCACGGCCATCATCAAGCCATTCAAGCTGGATGAAGTCAGGGCGGCGCTCTCGGCGGTCGGAGTGCAGGGCATTACCGTCACCGAAGTCAAAGGGTTCGGGCGACAGAAGGGGCATACCGAGCTCTACCGCGGCGCCGAATATGTGGTCGATTTCCTTCCCAAGACCAAACTCGAGGTGGCGGTCCAGGACGAACTGCTCAACTCCGTGATCGAGGCAATCGAAAAGTCCGCCAATACAGGCAAGATCGGCGACGGGAAGATCTTTGTCTTCGATCTTTTGCAGGTAATTCGCATTCGCACCGGAGAGTCCGGCGCGGATGCCCTTTGACCGCTACGAGGGAGGAATCGATGAAAAAGCTTTTCGCATGGATCGCCATGTGCGTCCTAGTAGGGGTGTCCGGCTGGGGCTCGGCGGACGACAAGCCCGCCGCGGAGCCGGCGGCCGCCTCTGCCACCGCCGCGGCGCCTGCAGCAGCTCCAGCGCCCGCTGCCCCAGACAAGCCGTTCATGCTCGACGTCGCGAAGATCAACTCCGGCGACACGTCCTGGATGCTGGCGTCGACCGCGCTCGTGCTGCTCATGACGATACCGGGGTTGGCGCTGTTCTATGGCGGGATGGTCCGGAAGAAGAATGTGCTCGCCACTCTGATGCAGAGTTTCGCCATCACCTGTCTGGTGACGATTCTGTGGATGGTTGCGGGCTACAGCCTCGCGTTCATGCCGGGCAGCCCGTGGCTCGGCAGCCTCGACCGATTTCTGTTGCACGGGATGGACTATGTGACAGGAAAACAGGTTTCGGTCTCTCACATCGCGACCAATGTACCCGAGTCGGTGTACATGATGTTTCAGATGACCTTCGCGATCATCACGCCGGCGTTGATCTGCGGCGCGTTCGCGGACCGGATGAAGTTCTCCGCGATGCTCTGGTTCATGGGGATCTGGTCCATCGTCGTGTACTCGCCGATCGCGCATTGGGTGTGGGAACCGGGCGGGTGGCTGGCGCAGAAGGGCCAGCTCGACTTCGCGGGCGGTACGGTCGTCCATATCAATGCAGGGATCGCCGGTCTCGCGTCAGCGCTTGCACTCGGGAAGCGCGTGGGCTATGGGAAGGAGGCGATGCCGCCGCATAATCTGACTCTCACCTTGATCGGCGCATCGCTGCTGTGGGTCGGCTGGTTCGGGTTCAACGCCGGCTCCGCGGTCGCGGCCGACGGGCGCGCGGGAATGGCGATGACGGTGACGCAGGTCGCCACCGCCGCAGCGGCATTGGCGTGGATGGTCAGCGAGTGGATTGTCAAGGGCAAACCGAGCGTCCTGGGGATCGCTTCCGGCGCAGTTGCCGGGCTAGTGGCGATTACGCCGGCATCCGGTTTCGTCGCTCCGGTTCCCGCGATCGTCATCGGGATCGCGGCCGGCGTCGGTTGCTACTTCGCAGCAACCACGGTCAAGTCCATGCTCGGGTATGACGATTCGCTGGACTGCTTCGGCGTGCACTGTATCGGCGGGATCATCGGTGCACTGCTGACCGGAGTGTTCGTGTCCAAGGACATCAGCGGACAGGAGGGCAGCCTGCTCACTCAATGCTGGGGTGTGGGCGCCACGCTGATCTACGGATTCATCGTGAGTTACATCATCCTCAAGGTGGTCGACCTGACCATCGGCCTGCGCGTGACCGAGGAGCAGGAGCGCGAAGGTCTCGACCTTTCGTTGCACGGCGAACGCGTCGAGTAGCAACCTCCACGATCGCCAAGAAGGGCGGCGCGATGGCTCGGACTGCAGCACCCGCGTCCGGGCATCCGCCGCCCTCTCTCGCTTAGCGGGCGTTTCCTCAGCTGACGCGGCCCGGGAATTGTCAACTCTTGAGCCCCATGCGGCGCTGTATCCGCGGGCCGGAGAGCGGAGAAGGGCAGGGTGCCGGCTCTGCCGCGACCCGGCCTCCGGGCCCTCCCGTTATCTGATTAGTTAGATCTTTCAGCGGGATAACATGAGAACGCGGCGGGTGGGAACGGTTTCTGCTGCCCGTACTGGCGGGGGGCCGTGCAACTGGCGGCCTTTGTCAAAGGTCTTCTGAGCCGGGCAGAACATGAGTGCAGATATCGATATGAAGGCATGCACGATCCTGGAGCGCTTCGGGGCCGAGCTTCTCGACGCGCAAGTGGATTACCTGTGCACGCAAGATTTGCACGAGTTCCTTATCACCCGTGATGGCGTGACGCACGAAATTGGCTTCTCCGAGCGGGTACTGCAGTTGAGGGACATTCCCGATATCGAGGAAGTGGTCGCGCGGCTGGCGGAGCAGCTCAAGGCCAGCACGAAGGCGCGCAAGATCCGAGTGGGTAGCAAGCCCGCCGACGGGGATTCGGCGTAGCAGTCTCTAGCGTTCGCCATCCGGAGCCGGACCTGCCGGCTTCGCCTCGAACAGTTTCGCTGCCCTGCCCGGAACAGCCCGCCGGGCTATACGGGCACCATCTCCAAGATTCGCCGCCATCAACCCTGCGTCGTACCAAACCGGCGCGCATGGGGCCAACATTCCGTTAACGATACTGGACACGCCGTGCGCCTCGCGCTACAAAGCGCACAGGACACTACACGCAACGGCGCAGGGTCTGCGCCGATCGGGGCGCCAAAGGGGGATCAATCCGTGGGAAGCATGCATAGGCGGGGACGCGCCAACCGGGCGCGCCCCATCCTCTGGCGTCGTGACTACGAAGCCGCGCGGAAGCTCGTCAAGCAGACCGCGGTGAGCACGGATGATGACGAACGCTTCCTCGCGCTGCTGGAAGCCGTGTACGAGTACGAACGCAACCGCCCGAGCGTGGAGTTATTGCGCATCGTCGATTGGGCGGAGTGCGTATTCGTGCCCGCCATACCTGGGGACACCGAACGCGCTCGGCGCTGGTCCGATACCGGCGCCCTGCGCTGCTCCGTAGCGTCTTAGTCTGGCCAGCCGGGGCCATGGGCGCGTCGGCGGCGGCTCGGCCGCGGCCGGCTTGTAGGGCGTACTCCGACCGTTGCTCACAGCCCCAACGCGTTTTTCCGACCCCGCATTCGGATCGACGTCCAGCGGTAATCGACGGCTTCGCGAGTAGCACCACGGACCCGCCGATCGCTTCGAGACAAGGATTCGGTCGGCTCCGGCGGGGGCTGGCCAGACGGCAGGTGCTAGAATACGCGCCCTCAGCGGTCCAAGTGCAGCCCGTCGTTGCCCCTCCCTTCCCGACTCGTCATCGCCACACGCCAGAGCGCGCTCGCGCAATGGCAGGCATGCCACGTCCGCGACCAGCTGATCGCATCGAATCCGGGACTGCAGGTGGAGATCCTGGGCATCACCACCCGCGGCGACCGCGACCTTTCGAGCTCGCTGGCCAAGATCGGCGGCAAGGGGCTTTTCGTCAAGGAGCTGGAAACAGCGCTGCTGGACGGTCAAGCCGACATCGCGGTGCACTCGATGAAGGACATGCCGATGCTTCTCCCGCCGGGACTGACCATCGCCGCCATCACCGAGCGAGAGGACCCGCGGGATGCATTCGTATCCAGGCATCACGCACGCCTATCGGCCCTCCCGTGTGGCAGTTCTGTGGGAACGTCCAGTCTGCGCCGTGCGAGCCAGATCCGCGCGCACCATCCGCGGCTTTCGGTCGAGCCGTTGCGCGGCAACGTCGAGACCAGGTTGCGGCGGCTAGACGAGGGGCGCTATGCGGCCATCATCCTCGCGGCTGCGGGCCTCAAGCGGCTGGGTTTGGCTGCGCGCATCACGGCGCTTCTGGACCCGGAGGATAGCCTGCCAGCTGCCGGCCAGGGCGCGCTCGGGATCGAATGCCTCGAAGCCCGCGGCGATTTGATCGACCTGCTCGCGCCGCTGGCGCATGCCGACACCGGCTGGTGCGTGCGCGCGGAGAGAGCGGTCAGCCGGGCGCTGTCCGGCAGCTGCGTGGTTCCCATGGGCGTATATGCCGAGAGGCTGGACGGCGGAGCCCGGCTTCGCAGCTTCGTCGCCGATCCCGAGGGCAGCCGCTTCGTCACCGCGGACGTGCATACCGGCGACTGTGGCATCGAACCCGAGGAGCTTGGGGCGCGGGCGGCAGAACAACTGCTCGCGGGGGGCGCGGGCGCAATTCTGGCGGCGCTCACCAATGAGTGACGCAGCTGCAGTGCCGCCTCTCCAGGGGCGCGTCGTATTAGTCACCCGTCCGGCCCATCAGTCGGAGCGACAGGCCAGCCTGATCCGGGAGGCGGGCGGCGAACCCGTGCTCTTCCCCACCTTGAGTATCGAGCCGCTAGCCGGGAATACGGCCGCGTCGGCCGCCCTCGCCAGGCTGCCTGAGTGTCACTATGCGATCTTCATCAGCGCCAACGCCGTCAACCACGGCTTGGCCCTGCTCGCCTGCGCTTGGCCACCGCACGTGCGGGTCGTGGCAATCGGTGACGGCACCGCGGCAGCACTGCGCACTCATGGGCACTTGGAAGTGATCGTTCCAAGCGTTGCCGCAGACAGCGACGGCCTGCTGGCCTTGCCCGAGTTCGCTCGTCCCGACGGCAAGCGCATCTTGATCTTCCGAGGGCAGGGAGGCCGAGAGCTGCTGGCCGATACATTGCGGAAGCGCGGAGCCGAGGTCGCTTACGTGGAGTGTTATCGCCGCGTGCGGCCCGAGCAAGATCCCTCCGCGCTGCTGCAGCGCTGGGAACGCGGTGGCATTCAGGCAGTCACCGCGATGAGCGCTGAGGCCCTCGAGAATCTCTGGACCATGATCGCAGCGCGTGGCCAGCCTCTGCTCCTGACCACCCCGCTCTTTGTGCCGCACCCCGGCATCGCCGAGCGCGCCGGACGGCTGGGTCTCACGGAGGTCGCCGTCACGGCTCCCGGCGATGAGGGCATTGTCCGCGGCCTCAGTGCATGGTTTTCCTTGCATGTACGATAGCCGCTCATCGGGTGTGCGCCTAGGGTAAACTTTCAGGCGCCACCTGCTTCACCGCCGCCTCGCCTCCGAATGGACCACCAGCAGAGCCCAACCGTATCCCCCGAGGTGCCGGCCGCGGCGCCAGCCGGGTCCGATGCGCGCGGCAAGCGCGGGGTGCAATGGCGCGGCGGGCCTAACCTCCGCACGATCGGGGCGATCGTCGTCGTCGCGTTGATCGCGGCCGTGTGGGTGGATATGCGCAGCCAGATCCACGGCTTACAGCAGGAGATTATCCGCAAACTGGCTGAAGCCGACGGCTACAACAAGGAAACGCGCCAGCTCGCCAATCGCGCGGCGGATACCGTGCGCGACATGGAGTACCGGACCGGCGGCATCGAGAGCCGGCTGGCGGAGACGCAGAACCAGCGCTTGGCGTTGGAGTCCTTGTATCTCGAGCTCAACCGCAGCCGGGACGAGCGCGTGCTCGCCGAAGTCGAGCAGATTCTCATCATCGGCAGCCAGCAGCTGATGCTGGCCGGGAACGTCAAGGCCGCCCTGATCGCCCTGGAATCGGCCGAAAGTCGCCTGGAGCGCACCGATGGCGCACAATTCACAGCGCTGCGGCGGGCGATCCGGCGCGACATCGAGCGACTGAAGGCTACCCCTTATGTCGATGTCGTCGGCATGAGCCTGCGTCTGGATACCCTGGCGCACGATGTCGACAGGCTTCCGCTCGTCATGCAGGAGCGGGCTCAACAAGCGAAACCCGCGGCCGCCTCTTCCGAGAGCGGATGGTTCGGGCGTCTGACGAAGGAGGCGTGGCAGGAGGTCACGGCCTTGATCCGGATCCAGCGCATCGATAAGGAGGAGTTGCCGGTGATCTCGCCCTCGCAGACCTACTTCTTGCGTGAGAACCTGCGCATGCGCCTGATGAGCGCGCGCGTCGCGTTGCTTGCCCATGAGGAGGACAGCTTCAAGGCCGACACGCGCGAAGCTGCGGCTTGGCTGCAGCGCTACTTCGATGCAGGCGATGCCAAGGTCGCGCAGGGGTTGGCAACGCTCAAACAGCTGGCAGCTGCCGACGTGACAATCGAGGTGCCCGACATCTCCGGCAGCCTGGAGGCGGTCCGCAATGCCAAGTTGGTGCGGGAGCGGGGGTTGCGCTGATGCGCCACTTGGCCACCGGGGCTGTGTGAGGCCGTCGCCTGTCCAATGCGAATCCTCCTTTGGATCGTCGGCTTGTTCGCGCTGGTGGTCGGATTGACCGTCGCGGCGCGAGACAACCCCGGGTACGTGGTGATCATGCTGCCGGCGCATCGCGTGGAGCTGTCACTTAACTTCGCCGCCGTGCTGCTGCTGGTCGGTTTCGCAATCGGGTACGGACTGATCCGAGCGCTCACCATAACGCTGCGCATGCCGGCGCTGGCAGGGGAGTTTCGCCGCGAGCGCAGGCGCACGAAGGCCAGGCGGGCTTTCGAGGACGCGGTGAAGGCCTTCTTCGAAGGCCGCTTCGGTCGCGCCGAACGCGCTGCGAAGGAGGCTTTGGCACAGGACGAATCGCCGGCGCTGAGCCTGGCGGTGGCGGCGCGCGCGGCGCACGAGTTGCGATCCTATCCGCGCCGCGACGAGTACTTGCAGGAGATGGAGCGGCTGGCGCCGCAGGACAGCTATCTGCGCTTGATGACGCAGGCCGAGCTGCTGCTCGACGAACGCCGCTACTTCGACGCGTTGCAGGCCCTGTCCAAAGTCAAGGACAAGCATACGGCGGCGCTGCGGTTGGAGCTCAAGGCGCAGCAGCTCGCACGCAATTGGGACCAGGTGCTGCAGCTGCTGGCGCAGTTGGAAAGACGCGATGTGTTCGAGCCGGCTCTGCTGCAGCAGCTCAAGCGGTATGCACAGACCGAGAATCTCAAGCGCAAGGCGCTAGACGCGAGAACCCTGCGCAGCTACTGGGACAAGCTGCCACAGGAAGACCGCAGGGACAGCCGCATCGCTGCAGCGGCGGCGCAATGCTTCATTGCCTTGAACGATTGCGCGCAAGCGCACGCGATCATCGAGGAGAGCCTGGATTCCGGCTGGGACCCATCGCTGCTGCCGCTGTATATCCAATGCTTGCCGCGAGATGCGCGCCGGCATCTGGAACGCGCAGAATCCTGGCTGAAGCTGCATGCGGGGGATCCAGCGCTGCTGTTGGCGCTGGGCGAGCTCTGCATGCATCAGGAGCTGTGGGGCAAAGCGCGGAGCTACCTCGAGGCGAGCCTGGCGGTGGAGCCGAGCCACGCCGCCTACGTGCAGTTGGGACGCCTGCTCGAGCGGGTCGGCAAGGCCGAAGAAGCGAGCCGGGTGTTTCGTCAGGGGCTGGAGCTGAGCCTCGGTCAGACCACGAATACCAGCGGCGCTCGCAGTCGCGCCGCCTCATAAGCATATCGATCGAAACCGCCAAGGGAGGAAAGGAGGAAGCGTCAGCAGGATCTGGATCTTGCCACTATCGATCGAATCACCACAGAGAGGCCGAGATGACCCGCAGCGACCGCAGCTCCGTGAGCGCCGACAATGAGTCTACGTTGCGGGAACAGATCCGGCTGCTCGGCCGACTGCTCGGGGACACGCTGCGCGAGCAGCAGGGCGAGGAGACGTTCGATCTCATCGAGCGCATCCGTCAGACGGCGATCCGCTTTCGCCGCGACGGCGACACAACGGCTCGCGGCGAGTTGGAGTCGATCCTGAACCGGCTCAGCCACGCCGACACGGTCTCGGTCATCCGTGCGTTCACCTACTTTTCCCAGCTTTCCAATATCGCAGAGGATCTGCACCACAACCGCCGGTTCCGCGCGCATGAGATGCAGGGCGCACCACCGTTGCCGGGCAGGCTGACAGCGGCGCTGTCGCGGGTGGCTTCTGCCGGGGTGGGCATGGAGTCCGTGGCCGCCTTCTTCCGCTACGCGCTGATCTCGCCGGTGCTCACGGCACACCCCACGGAGGTCCAGCGCAAGAGTATTCTGGACCGACACCTCGAGGTGGCGCACCTGCTAAACCAGCGCGACCGACTGGAGCTCACACCGGAAGAGCAACGGGCCAACGAGGAACAGCTGCGGCGCGTCATCCTCACGCTGTGGCAGACGCGCATCCTGCGCGAGCTGCGCCTGACAGTCCGCGACGAGATCGAGAACGGGCTCGCCTACTACCGTTACACGTTCCTGCGCGAGGTGCCACGGCTGTACGGCGAGATCGAGAACGGGCTCAAGGCGCAGTGGCCCGATGCACAGATTCCAGTTGCACAGATACTGAGGCTGGGCGCTTGGATCGGCGGGGACCGCGACGGCAACCCCAACGTGACGCACGAGGTCACCCACTACGCCCTGGCACGTCAGTCGTCCACGGCGCTCGACTTCTACCTGAGCGAGGTGCACGAACTCGGCAGCGAGCTGTCGCAATCGCTGCGACGAGTGAGCGTCAGCGCGGAGCTGGAAGATCTGGCCGACCGGTCACCCGACGGGTCAGAGCATCGGCGTGACGAGCTGTATCGGCGGGCCCTCGTCTGCGTCTATGCCAGACTGGCGGCCAGTTCCCGCGCCTTGGACCAGCACGCGGCGGAGCGCAGGGAACTCGGCTCCGCCGAGCCTTACGCCGGCCCTGAGGAGTTTGTGCGCGACCTGAAGGTGATCCACGACTCGCTCGTGCACAATGGATCGGCGCGCATCGCGGCAGGCCGGCCGCGCGCGCTCATGCGCGCAGCGCAGGTGTTCGGCTTCCATCTCGCGCCGTTGGACGTACGACAGCACAGCAGCGTCCACGAACGCGTTGTCGCGGAACTGTTTCTGCTGGGGGCGCGCCGCGAGGGCTACGATCAACTCCCCGAGGAGCAGAGGCGGCGGTGGCTGCTCGAGGAGCTGTCGGTGCCTCGGCTGCTCCGCTCCCCGTTTTTGGCCTACACCGAAGACGCACAGAAGGAGCTGCGGATCCTGGACACGGTGGCCGATCTGCATCGGCGCTACGGTCCGCAGGCACTCCCCAACTACATCATCTCGAACGCCAACGCCGCCAGCGACGTGCTGGAGGTGGCATTGCTGCTCAAGGAGGCGGGGTTGCTGCGTCCGGGAGCCCCAGCGCGCCTGGCGATGAACATCATCCCGTTGTTCGAAACCATTCTCGACCTGCGCGGCTGCGGGGCGGTCATGGATGCCCTATTCAGCATCCCCGATTACCGGCGCATGTTGGAGAGCAGAGGCGGCGAGCAGGAAGTCATGCTCGGTTATTCGGACAGCAACAAGGACGGCGGCTACCTCACCTCCAATTGGGAGTTGTACAAGGCCGAGATTGCCTTGGTGAACGTGTTCGAGCGCCATGGCGTCAAGCTGCGCCTGTTCCATGGCCGGGGTGGTACCGTCGGGCGGGGCGGCGGACCGAGCTATCAAGCGATACTGGCCCAGCCACCAGGCAGCGTGCAGGGGCAAATTCGGATCACCGAGCAGGGCGAGGTCATCGCCAGCAAATACTCCGACCCGGACATCGGCCGGCGGAACCTGGAAACGCTGGTGGCGGCGACGCTGGATGCCACGCTGCTTACCCACCGCGAGCATACGGGCGACCACGCGCGGTACCACGAGGTGATGGATGAACTGTCCGAACGAGCGTTCAAGGCGTACCGCGATCTGATCTACGAAACGCCCGGGTTCGTCACCTTCTTCCGGACCGCCACACCGATCACGGAGATCTCCGAGTTGCATATCGGCAGCCGTCCCGCGTCGCGGCGCAAGACGGATCGCATCGAGGACCTGCGAGCGATCCCATGGGTGTTCAGCTGGTCGCTCGCGCGCATCATGCTGCCGGGTTGGTACGGCTTCGGCACAGCGGTCGAGCAGTTTGTGCGCAGCCACGGGGAGTCGGGGTTGGCGACGCTCAAGGAGATGCATCGCAGCTGGCCCTTTTTCCAGACGCTGCTGTCGAACATGGACATGGTGCTCGCCAAGGCGGACATCCACATCGCTTCGCGCTACGCCGCGCTTGTGGCCGACGCGGAATTGCGGGACAGGATCTTCGACCGCATCCAGGCAGAGATGCACCGCACGGTGAGCCATCTGCTCGGCATCACCGGACAGCGGGAGTTGCTGGACACCAATCCACAGCTCGCCCGCAGCATCAAAACTCGATCGCCATACATCGACCCGCTCAACCATCTGCAGGTCGAGTCCCTGCGGCGATTTCGCGCGGGCGCGGAGGACGAGAAAGTCAAACGCGCGATCCTGCTTACCATCAACGGCATCGCCGCGGGTCTGCGCAACAGCGGCTAAGGCTCGGCGCGCCTCCGACTCCCGCGACGCGGGTGCACAGGCGCAACATAGAAAAGCCGCAGGCGCATTCGAGCGGGCCTGGGCGGGGTCGCCATGCGATTAACCGAGCTTGGCACCGTCGGACGGGGTGAAGGCGTCCGAGTAGAACTCATCTTCCGGCAACCGGCATACCGACGTGAAGTCTTTGTGCGCGGCCTCGACCATCACCGGCGCGCCACACGCGTATACCTGGTACCCGGACATGTCGGGGAAGTCCTCCATCACGGCGTGATGAACAAAGCCTGTGCGCCCGCTCCAGGCGTCCTCCGGGGGCGACTCCGACAGGACAGGCACGAAGCTGAAGTTCCCATGCTCCTGCTGCCAACTCAACGGCAGGTCCAGCATGTAGATCTCGCTCCTCCTGCGCCCGCCCCAGTACAGCACCATCTGCCGCGTCACGCCGACGTGGAACGCGTGCTCGATGATGCTCTTGATCGGGGCGAATCCGGTACCGCTCGCCACGAAGATGATCGGCTTGAGACTGTCCTCGCGCAGGAAGAAAGTCCCCAGCGGCCCCTCGAACCGCAGGATATCGCGCTCCTTCATTCGTTCGAACACGTATTCGGTGAACGCTCCACCTGCCATGTTGCGCACGTGCAGCTCGATGTGCACGTCGTCATCGGGCGGGTTGGCCATCGAGTAAGCTCGGCGCTTGCCGTCGCGCATGATGATTTCGAGGTACTGCCCGGCCAGAAACTGCAGGCGTTCGTTTGCAGGAAGCGTCAGATATAGCACCGCGACGTCGCTGGACGGCCGCGCGACCCGTTGCACCCTGCACGGGAGCTTCTTGATCTGGAGCTCGCCCGCGGCGCCGATCTCGCGCGCCTCGATGGTGACATCGGTCATCGGCTTGGCCTGACAGAATAGCGCGAACCCGGACTTCTTCTCGAAGTCTGTCAGGATATGCGCCGCGTACTGGCCGTAGTCGACTGCGCCCTCGAGGATTCTCCCCTTGCAGGCCCCGCACGCCCCGTTGCGGCAGCCATACGGCAAGACGATCCCGTTGCGCATCGCCCCCTGGAGGACGGTTTCGCCCTCATCGAGGGTGAAGCTACGATTGCTCGGCTTGATGTTGACCCGTAGAGACATGCAAAACCCTTTGGCCGCAACGGGCGTTCGCACCGATGGCAGCCCGAGTTCCACTAGAATATCCGGGATGAGAAAACTCCGGATCGTCGAGTGCGAAAATGCCATGCTCAAGGCGGTGAGCTCGCCACAGGGCGCCCGCGCGTGGGCCCTGTGCCGCAATGCTACGACTACCGCCGGCATAGGCGTACCGTTCCGCTCCCGGCGGGGCCAGCCGACGCAGCGGTCGTCCTGCGCGGGGTCGGCCTTCCCCGCAGTGCTTTGCGCTAGACGGCGCGGCCCGAGGAGCGCGCCCGCTCCAGCACGGACCCCGGGTCGATCCGCGCACTCAAGGGAAGCGTACCACAGCGCATGGCCCATATCAGTCTTAGCGGATAGAGCGATGTGCCCAGACATTGCACCGTGGTTCGGCTACCGCCAGCGGCGCCTCGCCGAGATCAACCGATGGAACCGGTTTTGCTCGTAATCACGAATCTTCCGGACCGGGAATCGGCACGCAAGCTTGCGGAGGGCCTGGTCTCGGAGCGGCTCGCGGCGTGCGCAAACGTACTCGCCGAGTGCGCATCCGTGTACTGGTGGACCGGGGCAGTGGAGTCGGCCGTAGAAACGCCGGTACTGATCAAGACGCGCGCTGCTCTCTACGCAGAGGTGCAAGCCTACATCCTTTCGCATCATCCGTACGAGGTCCCCGAAGTGATCGCTGTTCCGGTGAGCGCAGGTCACCCCGCGTACCTAGAATGGGTGCTGCAAGAGACTAGGTCGGACGCGGCGCGCGCCGCACGTGGTCTATGCGACCCTGGTTGAAATTTGTCGGGCGTCTAGCCGGCACAGCCGTGCCGGCCTTGCTTCTCCTCGCGTGCGCGCACGCCGCGGACGACTTGCTGCCGCCAGAGCAGGCGTTCAAGTTCTCCGCGCGCATGGTAGATGCGAAGAATGTGGAAGTGCGCTACGAGGTCGCCGACGGTTACTATTTGTACCGCGACAAATTCCGGTTCTCCGCTCAGCCGAGCACCGTCACCTTGGGGTCGGCCGAATTCCCAGCCGGGCAAGTCAAGGAAGACGAATTCTTCGGCAAGGTTGAGACGTACCGGGGAGTGGTGGCGATCCGGGTCCCCGTGACCGCCGGCGAGGGTGAGAGGAATTTCACGCTCCGAGCCTTGTCGCAAGGATGCGCGGACGCGGGCGTGTGCTACACGCCGCTCAGACAGAGCGCGCAGCTTTCGCTGGCCGCGACCGAGGATGTGCCCGGTGCCTCGACGGTCGGTACTGGCGGGGTCATAGCGAAGCTACGGACGCTGGCCAATGCCGGTGGCGAGGAACCGTTCCTGCCCGTGGAGCAGGCGTTCACTGTCAGCATGCGGCCGCGGGATTCCCGCACGTTGCTTGCGGAGTTCGCGCCGGCCCAGAGTTACTACCTCTACCGCGACAAGATCACGTTCTCCGTGCCCGAGGATTCCGGCGTCAGGATCGCCGGTGTGACGTTGCCGGCGGGGGACAAGAAGTCGGATCCCAACCTCGGAGACACCGAGGTGTTCCATCGGCCATTCCAAGCGGTGGTCCACCTCGACCGGGGACGCGTGCGGGGCCAGAGCCTGCTATCGATCGAGGCCGGATACCAGGGCTGCAGCGAGAAGGGGTTGTGCTACCCCCCGGCGAAGAAGACCTTCGAGCTCACGTTGGCGGCGCTGTCCGCGCCGGTGCGCACTGGGCCGGCGCAGGCAGCGGCCCCTCCCGACTTGCCGGTCGCGCCCGCCTCCCCGTCGACGCGACCAGGGACGATTGCAGGGGACTCGGATGCCCGTGCGGCTCCTGTTCCCGCGTCGCCGCAGACCGAGAGCTCGAGGGTCGCTGCGATCTTCAAGACCGGGAACTTCGCGCTGATCGTTGCCAGTTTCTTCGGGTTCGGCGTGCTGCTGTCCTTCACCCCTTGCGTGCTGCCGATGGTCCCGATCCTATCGGGGATCATCGTGGGGCAGGGTCACAAGGTGACGCGCGCGCACGCCTTCTCGCTGTCCCTGTCCTATGTGTTCGGGATGGCCATTACTTACGCTCTCGCGGGCGTGGCCGCGGGCCTGTCCGGAACGCTCCTCTCCAACGCACTCCAGAACGCCTGGGTCCTGGGAGCCTTCGCCGTCGTGTTCGTGGCCCTGGCATTGTCCATGTTCGGGTTCTACGAACTGCAACTGCCGTCGTCGGTGCAGACCAAACTGTCGGAGACGAGCAACAGGATCAAGGGCGGCAGGTCCTGGGGAGTGTTCGTCATGGGAGTGCTGTCCGCGCTGATCGTGGGGCCGTGCGTCGCAGCTCCGTTGGCCGGTGCGCTGTTATATATCGGTAAGTCCCACAACGTGACTCTGGGCGGCTCGGCGCTGTTCGCGATGGCATTGGGAATGGGGGTGCCGCTGTTGGCCGTCGGGCTGTCGGCCGGCGCCCTGCTTCCACGAGCCGGGGCGTGGATGCAGACGGTCAAGAATTTGTTCGGCGTCGTGTTGCTGGGGTCGGCCATCTGGATCGTGTCGCCGGTCCTGCCAGCTGTCGCTCAGATGCTGCTCTGGGCAGGGCTTCTGATCATCTCCGCCATCTACCTGCACGCCATCGACCCGCTGCCGCACAACGCGTCGGGCTTTCGCAAGCTATGGAAGGGCGTGGGGGTGATTGCGCTGCTCGTGGGCGTGGCGTTGCTCGTGGGTGCTCTGTCGGGAGGGCGGGATCTGCTCCAACCTTTGGCCCGCTTCCGAGTCAGCGCTACCGAGATGGACTCGGGCGGGGGCATCCAGTTTGAGCGCGTTCGTTCGTTGACGGAACTGAACCAGCGAATTGCCCTGGCGGCCGGTCGCCCGGTGATGCTGGACTTCTATGCCGACTGGTGCGTGTCGTGCAAGGAGATGGAGCGCTTCACTTTCAGCGATCCTCAGGTCCGCCGGCGATTGGGTCGGATGGTGCTCCTCCAGGCGGACGTTACGGCAAGCTCGCCCGACGACGAGCGGCTTCTGAAGCGTTTCGGCCTGTTCGGTCCCCCCGGGATCCTGTTCTTCGGGTCTCATGGCCAGGAACTGGAGGGGCTGAGGGTCGTCGGCTTCCAGCCGGCAGAGAGCTTCGGAGCCGCGCTAGATGCCGCGCTGAGCGCGTCGTGACAAGGGTCCAGAAGGTTTCAGCGTACATCGTCGTCGCTGCGTTTGCGCTCGCCGCTGGTGTGATCTTTCAACTCGGGACCCGGCACCAGGCAGCCGACGAGTCCGCTCCCGCGATCTCCTCGGCGCAGCTGTCCTCCGTGAAGTTGCCCGATCTTGCGGGACGTGTTCAGGCGCTCGATCAATGGCGCGGCCGGGTGCTGGTGGTTAATTTCTGGGCGACTTGGTGCGCTCCCTGCCGCAAGGAAGTCCCCGAGCTGATTCAAGCGCAGTCCGAGTGGGGACAGCGAGGGCTGCAGATCGTGGGAATTGCCATCGACGAGGTGGAGAGCGTCAAGCCCTACGCGGCTGACATGGGAATCAACTATCCGGTGCTGATCGGCGGCCTGGACGGACTGGAGCTGGCCCGTGGCGCCGGCGATAGTCTAGGAGTGTTGCCCTTTACCGTCGTCGTCGACCGCAGCGGCAAGTCCATCAGCACTCACGTAGGTGGAGTCGATCGCAGGAAGCTCGCTGTGCTGATCGAGCCTCTGCTCTGAGGAGGCTCTGCGACCCCAGTCGCGTCGCCGCTCAGTGCGCTTTCATGCAAATCCCACGACGACCTTGGCTGTCTTCGCGTCTCGGCTGGTGTAGCATCCGGCGTCACTGAACCCCGGGCTATGGCGGCTGGGATCAGCCAGATGCGACACAGGCGGAGCGAATTTCCGCAATTTCCCGGTAAACTGGACAATCTGCCGCCAGCTGCGGCAAACTTGCGGCCATGACAGCTCAGCCGGGGCGACGACGGGGAGGCACGGGTCCGGTTCTGATGCGAGACGACCGTAACACTTCCGCTTCGTCGCCAGCACTGATCCGCGACGTTCCACCTTGCCGCAGATGCATCTCCGCGACCCGGCTCCTGGCGGAGCCAATGGCTGCGCGACTTGATCAGCCCCGGGGTCGCCGCTAGGAGCCGCTGCTCGAGCAAACGATGATGCGGCCGGTCTCACTCGTAGCAATGGCCTCCAAGCGCCGCACCGCGCCGCCTTCGGGCACGGACTCGCCAGCGGGCTACCAGCGGGTGCGGCACGATGGTTCGTGTTGGGGAGCGACCGGCGTCACCGGGCACTTCGCGGCCGCGAGCGTTGCTGCGTTGCACATGTCACAAATCGCTTCGTCCAATCCGTGCTGAACGCCAGTCCGAGACCTCGTTCATGGATCTCCGGAAACTCAAGAAGCTCATCGATCTGGTACAGGAATCTGGAATCGCTGAGCTCGAGATTACCGAGGGCGAAGAAAAGGTCCGCATCAGCCGCGTAGCGCAAGGGGCTCCTGCGGTGGCGAGTACGCCGGTTGCGCCTGTCGCGGCGATCCCAGTTGCAGCGGGCGCTGCGGCGACTACGGTCGCGCCTGAGGCTCCGGCCCCCCAGGAAGGCCATATCGTGAAGTCGCCCATGGTCGGAACTTTCTATCGGGCCGCATCCCCCGGTGCCAAGCCATTCGTGGAGACCGGCGACCACGTCAATGCCGGCGACACCCTCTGCATCATAGAGGCCATGAAACTGCTCAACGAGATCGAAGCGGACCAGGGTGGAGCCATCAAGGAGATCTACGTCGAGAATGGGCAGCCGGTCGAGTACGGGGAACCGCTTTTCCTCATCGCTTAGCGACCACGGCCGATTCGAACCCGATGCGGGCTGAATCACGGCCGACGCTAGGGTCCCTGGCCGATGACCGCAGGGCAGCCCCCGAGGGGGCGGTCGGTCCGTGGCGGGCTGGCCGGCGGTTTCAGTCCGCAAGCACGCAGGCTGCAAAGCGAGCGTGGCCCCGATCCGGCAGTGTCGAGACGATGGCTGATGGGGCGCGCGTGAGCACGCGCTGTAGGTTTTCAACTGCCGGTTAGGATTTTCGCGTGTTCGAGAAAATCCTCATTGCGAATCGCGGTGAGATTGCCCTGCGCATCCAGCGTGCCTGCCGTGAGCTCGGCGTCAAGACGGTCGCCGTTCACTCCGAAGCGGATGCCGATGCGAAATACGTGCGCTTGGCCGACGAGTCGGTGTGCATCGGCCCGCCGCCCTCGTCCCAGAGCTATCTGAACATCCCGGCCATTATCAGCGCGGCGGAGGTGACGGACGCGGAGGCGATCCATCCGGGCTACGGATTTCTATCGGAGAACGCCGACTTTGCCGAGCGCGTCGAGAAGAGCGGGTTCGTATTCGTCGGGCCGCGGCCGGAGACCGTGAAACTGATGGGGGACAAAGTCAGCGCCAAGCGTGCGATGGTCAAGGCCGGAGTGCCCGTGGTCCCCGGATCGGACGGCGCATTGCCGGAAGCCGCCGATGCAATCGTCAAGGTCGCCCGTGAAGTCGGCTATCCGGTGATCATCAAAGCCTCCGGGGGCGGCGGAGGACGGGGAATGCGCGTGGTGCACACCGAAGCCGCTCTTCTTAATGCGGTGAGCATGACGCGGTCCGAGGCGCAGAGCGCTTTCGGGAACCCCACAGTGTATCTGGAGAAGTTCCTGGAGCATCCGCGCCACATCGAGATCCAGGTGTTGGCGGACGAGCACAAGAATGCCGTCTACCTCGGGGATCGTGATTGTTCGATGCAGCGGCGTCACCAGAAGATCATCGAGGAGGCTCCCGCCCCGCTCATCAATCCGAGGCTCAAGGCACGCATCGGGGAGCGCTGCGCGGAGGCCTGCCGAAAGATCGGCTATCGCGGGGCCGGTACCTTCGAGTTTCTGTTCGAGAAGGACGAGTTCTACTTCATCGAGATGAATACTCGCGTGCAGGTGGAGCATCCGGTGACCGAGATGATCACCGGCATCGACATCGTGCAGGCCCAGATCCGCATCGCGGCCGGACAGAAGCTACCGTTCAAGCAACGCGATATCCAGTTCCGGGGGCACGCGATCGAGTGTCGCATCAACGCGGAGCACCCGTACAAGTTCACGCCTTCGCCCGGGCGCATCACGCAATTCCACGTGCCGGGAGGCCCTGGCATCCGCGTCGACTCCCACGTCTACTCCAACTACTTCGTCCCGCCGCATTATGATTCGCTCCTCGGCAAGGTCATCACGTCCGCCGACACGCGCGAGCAGGCGATCGCCAAGATGCGCATCGCCCTGTCGGAGATGATCGTGGAGGGGATCGAGACGAACCTGCCCCTGCACCAGGAGCTGATGCTCGATTCGGCTTTTCTCCGCGGCGGCACCAGCATCCACTACCTGGAAGAGAAGCTGTCGAAGCAAAGCCGTCCCGATTGATCTCGCATGAGCTGGGTGAGCGTCGCGGTCGAGCTGGCCCCGGCCCAGGCGGAGGCCCTAGCGGACGCTTTGGTCGACCTTGGCGCGGTGTCGGTCGACATCGCAGATGCCGATGCCGGGACGGGCCAGGAGATGCCGGTCTTCGATGAGCCGGGAGCGGCGAACGCTCTCGGGTGGGAGCGCTGCTGCGTGAACGTCCTATTCGAGCAGCAGGCAGACCATCGCCGCATGCTCCGCGCGGCATGCGACCGCGTCGGGATAGCTGTCCCGGTGAATGTGCAGACCCGCGTGGTCCCCGATCAGGACTGGGTCAGTGCCACCCGACGCCAGTTTGTCCCGATGCAGGTGTCGAAACGTCTCTGGGTCGTTCCCTCTTGGGCTGAGTCCCCGGACCCGGCAGCGATCAACCTCCGACTCGATCCAGGGCTCGCCTTCGGTACCGGCAGCCATGCGACGACGCGGCAATGCCTGCTCTGGCTGGACGATCACATGCGTCCGGACTGGTCGGTGCTCGATTATGGATGCGGGAGTGGGATCCTGGCGATCGCCGCCAAGAAGCTGGGCGCGGGGCGTGTGGTGGGCGTGGACATCGATCCCAACGCGATCAATGCGAGCGTGGGCAACGCGACCCGCAACGGCGTTGAGGTCGAGTTCGCGCTGCCCGATGGCGTGGGTGAGAGTGCCTTCGATGTAGTCGTGGCAAACCTACTGGCGAGGCCGCTGCGTGTGCTTGCCCCTCTGCTGACGGCACGCACGCGCGTTGGAGGATCGATCGTACTCGCCGGTATTCTCGCGGGGCAGGTTGCCGCCGTTCGCGACGCCTACGCCGACTCGGCGGAGCTTGCGGTTGTCTACCCAAGCGAGGGCTGGGTCTGTCTATCCGGCGCGCGAAAGCGGTAGGATTGCGACCTCCCTTGCCGCAACGGTCATAAGCATGTACACCCGCTGCCCGCACTGCGACACGTATTTCCGCGTCACCCGCGAGCAGCTCCAGATCTCAAGTGGCCAGGTCCGTTGCGGGCGGTGCGAGCGGGTGTTCGACGCTTTCGCGACGCTCAGCGCGCAGCTCCCAGCCCCTCCGCCTTCGTTGGAGGGTGTGGTTTCAGGCGATGCTCCCGGATCCGAATCCGCTCGCGCCAGCGAGGCCGGGCGCAGGACCGAACCACCTGACCTGGATGTGCACGGCGCGACGTTGGGACAGGGAGATCGTCCGGCGCCTAGCGCCTCCGACGCTCCAGGCGCAACTGAGCCGCAGGTCTTGACATTGCCGGATAACCTGTTCGGTCCCGCGGCTCAGCGCGCAAGCGCTGGTCGCCGCTGGCCCTGGGCCGTCGCTAGTATCGTCTTGGTGATGGGCCTGTTCGGCCAGGCGCTGTTCTTCCTTGGAACCGACCTCGCCGTATGGGTCCCGGAGCTGCGCCCGACGCTGATCGAAGCGTGCAGCTGGCTGGGCTGCGCTGTAGCGCTGCCACGGTTGCCGGATCAGCTGTACATCGAGGCCTCCGACCTTCAGGTGCTGAATGCGACGCGGCCCAACGAAGTACTGCTCACTGCGACGATCCGCAATCGCGCCGCGGTCGCGCAGGAGGTGCCGCTGATAGAGCTGACGCTGACTGACAAGCTCAATCAAGCAGCCGCTCGGAAGGTGTTCTATCCTTCCGAATATCTGGACAAGTCCCAGGATCCGGAGCAGGGCGTCGGGCCGAGCCAGGAGATCGCGGTCAAGTTGTACCTGGACACCGGCGACATCCGGCCTGCCGGCTATCGTTTGTATCTGTTCTTTGCCTGATGGCCACAGAGCTCAAGCGCACGCCGCTCAACACAGAACACCGACGGCTGGGCGCACGGCTGGTCGATTTCGGCGGCTGGGAGATGCCGCTGCACTATGGCTCGCAGATCGAGGAGCATCACCGCGTCCGCCGGGACGCGGGCATGTTCGACGTGTCCCACATGCTTGTCCTCGACGTCGTCGGCTGGGCGGCATTCGATCTCCTGCGCCATCTGCTCGCGAACGACGTGGCACGCCTCAAGCACCCGGGCAAAGCGTTGTACTCTTGTCTGCTCAACGACGATGCTGGCGTGCTGGACGATCTGGTCGTCTACTACCTCGGGCCGGAGCGTTACCGGCTCGTGGTGAACGCCGCTACCGCGGACAAGGACTTGAGCTGGATCCAGGCACAGCGTGACTGCTATGCACCGAGCGTCGGCGTGCAACCCCGCCGCGACCTCGCGATGATCGCCGTGCAGGGCCCGCGTGCGCGGACGCGGTTCTGGACCGCGCAGCCGGCCAGTAAGCAGGCGACGGAAGGTCTGGTTGCGTTCGAGGGTGCGGAGTTGCCCGCAGACGTGTTCGTGGCGCGTACCGGCTATACGGGCGAAGACGGGTTAGAGGTGATGCTGCCCGAGAATCGCGCGGTCGCCACGTGGCAAGCCCTGCTTGAGGCCAGTGTGGCGCCATGTGGTCTCGGCGCTCGCGACACACTTCGCCTGGAGGCGGGAATGAACCTCTATGGCAACGACATGGACGAGTCCGTCACGCCCATGGAGGCGGGGCTCGCGTGGACAGTAGACTTGAGCACCGAGCGCGACTTTGTCGGGCGCCGCGCACTCCTCACCCGCCAGCCGCGCGCCCGGCTCGTCGGGCTGGTGCTGAGCGAGAAAGGGGTGTTACGCAGTCATCTGCCGGTGCGCACCGCAGAAGGAGACGGTGAGACGACAAGCGGCAGCTTCGCGCCCACCCTGGGCTGTTCCATCGCCTTGGCGCGCGTTCCCCTTGGCGTATCGCCCTCGGACCCCGTAGAGGTCCGCATCCGCGACAAGTGGTTGCCGGCGCGGGTAGTAAAATATCCTTTTGTCCGCTGCGGCAAGAGCCTGCTGCAGCCGGTTGCTTCCTGAGCGGGGGATGCGAATGCACGTGCCGTCGGATTTGCGCTACACCGATACTCACGAATGGGTGCGCCTGGACAGCGACGGTACGGCCACGGTGGGAATCACTTGGCATGCGCAAGACCGCCTGGGTGACCTCGTCTACGTGGAGAACCCCAAGATCGGAGGCTCGTTCCAGAAGGGGCAAGAGTGCGGGGTGGTCGAGTCGGTGAAGGCAGCCTCCGACATCTTCGCTCCGCTCTCGGGCGAGGTCGTGGCGGTGAACGAGCAATTGTCGAAAAACCCGGAGATGATCAACCAGGACGCCTACGGCGCATGGATGTTCAAGCTCAAGGCCAAGGATCCCGCCGAGTGGCAAGCGCTCCTCGATTCAGCCGCGTACGAACGGCTGATCGCGGCGGAGGAACACTGACCGCACCAAGCGACAGAGCCGTCACCGGGGAGCGCGTGTGCCGCTGAGCGCAGCGCCTGGACGGGAACGCATCCGAATGCCGAACCCCATCTTCTGTTCGAGCTCTGGCCGCGAGGTGTCTCTGGGGAGAACGCCGCCCGTTTCCGCTCGTCCTGCGCCCCCCTGAGATGCCGTTCATCCCACATACCGAGGCCGAAGTCCAGGTCATGCTGGCCGCGATCGGCGCCTCGTCGATCGACGATCTGTTCGACGAAATCCCTCCGCAGCTCCGCGCGGCCCGCCTCGACGGCGTACCGCAAGGGGTCTCGGAAATGGAGATCATGCGGCTGATGCAGGAGCGGGCGGATGCCGATGGCCGCTATCTCAACTTCATCGGCGCGGGCGCCTACGAGCACCATATTCCCGCCGCCGTGTGGCAGCTCGCTACCCGCGGAGAGTTCTACTCCGCGTACACACCCTATCAGGCCGAAGCCAGTCAGGGCACGCTGCAGGTGCTGTACGAGTATCAAACCATGATGGCGTCGCTTACAGGGCTCGATGTCACCAATGGGAGTTTGTACGACGGCGCTTCGGCGCTGGCAGAAGCGGTCCTCATGGCCGTGCGCCTGCATCGGTCGTCGCGCCGCGTTCTGGTGCCCGCCACGCTTCACCCGTTTTATCGCGCAGTGGTGCGCACGATCGTATCGGAGCAACAAGTCGAGGTGCTGGAGCTGCCGTATTGCGCTGACCTGGGCCGTATCCTTCCGGAGTCCTTGCAGCGCTACGCTGGACAAGATCTTGCCGCGCTGGTGGTCCCGCAGCCAAACGTCTTCGGCGTGCTCGAGCATGTGCATCCACTCACCGACTGGGCCCACGCGCAGGGCGCACTGGTCATCGGTGTGGTGAATCCAATCGCACTCGCCTTGCTCGTTGCGCCTGGCAGCTGGGGCGCGACGGGAGCGGACATCGCCGTTGGAGAAGGGCAGCCGTTGGGGGTGCCATTGTCGGCCGGCGGCCCATACTTCGGATTCATGGCCTGCAAGCAACCCTATGTGCGCCAGATGCCCGGGCGCATCGTGGGCCGCACCGTGGACGTCGAAGGGAAGCCAGGGTTCACCCTGACGCTCCAGGCGCGCGAGCAGCACATTCGCCGTTCCAAGGCAACCTCGAACATCTGCACCAATCAAGGTCTGGCCGTGACGGCGGCGACGATCCACATGGCGATACTTGGCCCGGAGGGGCTTAGGAGAACGGCAGCGGCTTGTCACGCCAGTCTGGTCGCTCTGCTGGACAAGCTTGCCCGCGTCCCGGGCGTATCGCGCCGGTTCCGCTCTCCTGTATTCCATGAAGTCGTGCTTCACTTGCCGGCCGCGCCGGAAGTGGTCTTGCGCCAGCTGCGCGGCGAGGGGGTACTGGGCGGGCTCGATTTGGCGGGGTGGTATCCCGAGCTAGACAATGCGATCCTGGTCTGTGCAACCGAGACCAAGACCGAAGCGGACTTGGAACGCTACGCCACCAGCCTGGACTCGGCGCTGCGCGGCTCCACTGCTGTCGCGGAATGAATCCATCGGTTCCGATCACACTCGAAGCAAAGGAGAATCCCATGGCCACCGTCACGCTCAAAGGCAACCCAGTCACCGTCGGCGGAACGCTGCCGGGCCGCGGTCAGATCGCGCCCGACTTCGTGTTGACCAACAAGGATCTTAAGGACCTGACCCTTGCGGAGTTCGCCGGGAAGCGCAAGGTGCTGAATATCGTCCCCAGCTTGGATACTCCGACCTGCCAGAAATCCACGCGGGCGTTCAACGAAAAAGCGAGCGGCATGAACAACGCGGTGGTGCTGGTGATCTCGGCCGATCTGCCGTTCGCCATGTCGCGCTTTTGTGGGTCCGAGGGGTTGGATAACGTGACCACTCTGTCGACTTTCCGCAACCATGCGTTTCACGGCAGGTATGGAGTGGATATCGCCGACGGGCCGCTCATGGGATTGACGGCACGCGCAGTCGTAGTTCTCGACGAGAACAACCGGGTGTTGCACTCGGAGCTGGTTCCGGAGATCGCCAACGAGCCCAACTACGATGCCGCGCTCAGCGCGCTGAAGTAGGCGCGTATCGTAGATGCCGGTGAACCCTAGACGCCAGGCTCGCGCGCAGTTTCCGCATCGTCGGTTGGCTCGCATTGGCGCCGGCTGCGCAGATTCGCACCGGCGTCTTCCACCAACCTCGCGGGCGAGACTGGTCTGATTCGATGCTGATCTTCGAGCTGTCTGAGGCCGGTCGCGGCAACCGCGCACAGGCGCCCGTGCTTTCCGGAGCGGGGGATGAGATCCCGGAGGAATTGCGCCGACGCGACGTACCGATGTTGCCGGAGGTATCGGAGCTGGATGCAGTGCGTCATTACACCCGGCTGTCGCAGTTGAATTTCTCGATCGACACCCAGTTTTACCCGCTCGGCTCGTGCACCATGAAGTACAACCCCCGCGCGTGCAACGCGGCCGCTCTGCTATCGCAGTTTCTGGCCCGGCATCCACAGGCGCCCTCGGACACTGGGCAGGGTTATCTGTCGTGCCTGTTCGAGTTGCAGGAGATGCTCAAGGACCTGACCGGCATGCAAGCCGTCAGCCTTACGCCCATGGCAGGGGCCCAGGGTGAGTTTGCCGGCGTGGCGATGATTCGCGCGTACCATCGGTCCGTCGGTGATGTCGCCCGCAAAGAGATCATCGTTCCGGATGCGGCGCATGGAACTAACCCCGCCACCGCGACCATGTGCGGTTTTGTCGTTCGCGAGATCGCCACCGGGCCGGACGGCAACGTTGACCTGGAAGCGCTGCGAGCGGCCGTCGGCCCGGAAACGGCCGGCCTCATGCTTACGAACCCATCTACGCTCGGCGTCTTCGAGGAAAAGATCCTCGAGATCCGCGACGTGGTCCACGCCGCCGGAGGCCTCCTCTACTACGACGGGGCGAATCTCAACGCGATCCTGGGCAAGGTCAAGCCGGGCGCGATGGGGTTTGACGTGGTCCATTTGAACCTGCACAAGACATTTTCGACCCCGCATGGGGGCGGCGGCCCAGGTTCCGGCCCAGTGGGTGTCGCGCCGCGCCTCGAGCCTTTCCTGCCCGTTCCGATGGTCGCCTTCGAGCAGGGGCGCTACCGCTGGCTCACCGAGCAGGACCGCCCCTCAACCATTGGGCGGCTGTCGGCGCACATGGGGAATGCAGGCGTGCTGCTGCGGGCCTTCGTCTACGCCCGCCTGCTCGGTCGAGAAGGCATGCGACGGGTGGCCGAGTTTTCCACGTTGAACGCCAACTATCTCATGGCACAGCTGCGGCGCGCGGGCTTCGAGGCCGCCTTCCCTCGGCGCCGCGCGAGCCACGAGTTCATCATCACACTGAAGGCGCTGAAAGAAAAAACCGGGGTCACCGCGATGGATGTGGCCAAGCGGTTGCTAGATAAGGGCTTTCACGCTCCGACGACCTACTTTCCGCTCCTCGTTCCCGAATGCCTCCTCATCGAGCCGACGGAAACCGAGTCGAAGCAGACGCTGGATGCGTTTGTCGTCGCCATGAGCGAAATCATGAAAGAGGCACACAGCGACCCGGCGCTCGTCAAACGCGCGCCCCACACAACGCCGGTGCACAGGCTCGACGACGTGAAAGCCGCTCGCGAGCTCGATTTGACATGGAAAAAGTGAGCGATAACCCGCACGAGCGCCCCGACAAAGGCAAAACAGGTCTGCGGCGGATCTGGAACGCGCTGCTCTACTCACTCGACGGCTTTCGGGCTGCTTACCGGCACGAAGACGCCTTCCGGCAAGAATGCCTACTGGCGGCCGTGCTGGTCCCGGTCGCGCTGCTCCTGCCGGTCAGCGGGACAGACAAGGCGTTGATGGTGGCTTCGGTCCTGTTGGTTCTCATCGTGGAGTTGCTCAACTCTGCAGTGGAGGCCACCGTGGACCGTATCTCGCTCGAGAATCATCAGCTCGCCAAGCGCGCGAAGGACATCGGTAGCGCGGCCGTATTCATGAGCTTGACGAACGTCGTGCTGGTCTGGGGGCTAGTCTTGATCGGCTGACCGGGCCATGGCGAAGAGCGGACTTCTGTGTCCCCGGAGTGCTGATGCGCCTGCGCTACTCCGCCAAGCATGCCGGGCGCCTCACGCCCCAGGGCGAAAATGGCCAAATGATCGGCTCTGTAATCCGCCGCAACCACCGAGGAGAATCCAGCATGCCGGCGTATCTAATCTCCACGATCGAGGTCACTGACCCGGTAGCCTACGAGGAGTACAAGAAGCGGGTGACCGCGCCGCTTGCCGCGCACGGCGGAAAGTTCATCGTGCGCGGCGGGGCCATCGAGCACAAGGAAGGCGATTGGCGGCCCAAGCGGGTTGTCGTGGTCGAATTCGAAAGCATGGCCAAGGCGCAGGCCTTCTATGAGTCCGCCGACTACGCGCCGGCCAGGGACATCCGCCAGCGCAGTTCCGTGAGCAGCGTTTTGCTGGTCGAAGGAGTGTGATGATCACCGGTTGGGCCGACGATAAGTTCTTGGCATAGGGTTTGCATCGGGCCTGGACCGCTGAAGGCCCGAGCGCCTGTAGACGTGGATACGTGAGCGAGGCCAGGTGTCATCAGGGAGGATCGGCGTCTACCGCAGCCCAACCGCATCCCGAGCTGCCGAACGACATTCCTCCGCCGGCTGAGGAGCTCGGCGGCAGCCCTTGCTCAGCTCTTACCATACGTCATCTGGCCAGGCCGTTGCGGCGTCCAGGCTGCCCACCGGCCCGCCTCCGGTTTCGGCGTTTTGGCAAGCAAATCATGGCTCTCAGAAGTGAATGTGATAGAGATCGCGACCGATGTCGAGTAACCCACTGCGAACCAACAGGATCCATCGTTGTGCGCCGCCAGCTAAAATGCCTTGGGTGCCGACGGCGCCGCCGCAAAAGTCCCGGATCATGGCCTTTTTCGTGCCCGACCGAGTTCGCCATCAGGGACTCGCGCTCGGTCGGATCCCGACCGTAGCCCGGGACGCGGTGCACAGCGGCAAGCCGAGGCGACATGTTCTGGGCGGGCCGGTATTGCACTGCACAATCCCGAGGCGCCTCGGGGTCCCTGTTGACGGGAGCGGGATCGATGACGCCGCGCACCCAGCTGTAGGGCGCCAGGACCGGAGCCTCGTGACCGGATGGGCGATGGCGAACCGGCCCAGGGCGGGATTTCGGAGGTTGAAGGGCCTCGTTGATACCGGTACAGATCCCGTCCAACGGATTGAAACCTCTAAGTGCCTCAACCATCCCCGGATCGTGACGATCTTGAATCCCGTGAAGAAGGTGAGCTCGCCTGCATCCCCATGGAACTCCTGAAAGGAAGGGTTCCGACGGCGACGATCAAACCTGGTAAGCGGGTGGTGCCGCCAGGGCTTGGACGCGCGGAACAGCTTACTGCCGCCCTCGACAATGGCGCCAGACTCCTCGAACCCCGGGCCGCGTGGGTGAGCGCGTTGGGCAAGACCGATGCGGGAGTTCTGGAACCTGACTGGGGGGCACCTGCAGGACGATCCGACAAAGCTGCGTGGAAGCCCATCGCGAATCCGGTGAGCGAATGTACCGCTACAGCCCGACGTTCGAGTGCCCACAGCGCCAACGCCCTACCCGAGTGCAGCGCGGCCGAAGGCTGTTCTGGTGGCGGGACCGGGCAGACAGTTTGCGAGGGCACCACCTCGACGAGTGGCAGGGACATCAACGCCTAGCCGGGCGAACCGGGATGGACCTGTCCAAGTACATCGAAATGGCCTCCGCAACGCATACCGGAATGGTTCGCGCGCACAACGAGGACAGCATCGGCACGGATCCCACAATCGGATTGGCTGTTTTAGCCGATGGCATGGGGGGCTACAACGCGGGCGAGGTCGCAAGCGGAATCGCGGTCGCACTGATCACTAAGGAAACCCGCGATGCGGTCTTGCGCTTCTCCCCTTCCGAGTCGGACCCCGAGTCGGGTGAGCGGATGGCCGAGAAGCTGTTGCGCACGGTGACCGCCGACGCCAACACATCGATCTATCAGGCGGCGAATAGCCAGCCCCAGTACGCGGGAATGGGCACGACCCTGGTCGTTGCCCTGCTGTGCGACAACCAGGTGACCGTGGCGCATATCGGTGATTCGCGGATGTACCGCCTGCGAGACGGCGCGCTCGAGCAGCTCACACGCGATCACTCGCTGCTTCAGGAGCAGATCGACAGCGGGATGATTTCCAAGGAGATGGCGCGACGGTCTCAGAACAAGAACCTGGTCACGCGCGCGGTCGGCATCGAGCCCGACGTGGAGGCCGACATCAACACATTCGAGGTCAACGAAGGCGACCTGTTCTTGCTGTGCTCCGACGGATTGAATGACATGGTCGATGACGACGAGATCCACCAGACGCTCTCATCGCTCTCGGCCAACCTTTCGTTCGCCGCGAGCCAACTGGTACAGATGGCGAACGACAACGGCGGCCGCGACAACATATCGGTGATTCTCATCCGTGTGCGGAAGTTGTTCCCGGCCGAGCGCGGCTGGCTGGGGCGGGTGAAGGCGTGGTTTAGATGAGAAACGGGGATTGATTTTATGGCGAAGCTGATCCTGAGCCTAGACGGCATGGTGATCCGGGAGTACCCGCTCACCAAGGAACGCACCACCATCGGCCGCAAGCCGCACAACGACA
>Ga0335085_10002528_pt1 | contig 33827 bp, 25 predicted proteins | sample Lox_Sample_45_FD_206712 | JGI IMG/M metagenome (GOLD analysis project Ga0335085, IMG submission 206712) | Soil microbial communities from Loxahatchee National Wildlife Refuge, Florida, United States - Lox_Sample_4.5 | ecosystem: Environmental > Terrestrial > Soil > Wetlands | place: USA... | reverse complement strand
ACAACCCCCCGCCCCGCAAGTATCGTATGGATGCGGCTCGCCGTACCCCTGCAACCAAGGCGGCATATGCTCAGAATCACCCTTGAGAAAAACTCGCAATCAACCACCCTCCGATTGGAAGGCAGACTCACCGGCCCGTGGGTGGACGAACTGGAACGGGCATGGCGCGCTGTCACCGCCGATCCCACAGATGGCCGCGTGTCGGTGGACCTCACGGACGTCACGTTCGTGGGCGAAGATGGAAAGAAGCTTCTGGAAGCGATGTATAGAGAAGGGGCCAAGCTGAGAGCTTCCGGCTGCGCTACCCGGAGGTTGGTTGAAGAGATTGGCCGCCCCTTCAACCGAACCCATGCTTCTCCTAAATCCTGAATCCTCCTTCCCAAATCCTGCTAAAATGACCCGCCGACGGGCTGACGTAAGCCACAAATGAATCCGCAGAAGGATTACGCGGGAGGAGCGGGACACTATGCAACGACGAACATTCTTTGCCTCGACGGCGGCAGCGGGCGCAAGCTTGGCGGCTAATTCCCTGGGAATCGCGAAGGATTGGAGTCTTCCCAAAATCGTCAAATACCCCGATCCGGCGGTTGAAGTCCTCCATCCGAGTTTCGCCAAGTACCGGCAGAACAACGCTGCCATCGAGCGGCTTTACACCGGCGCGCGCTGGGCGGAAGGCCCGGTGTGGTTTGGCGATGGGCGTTACCTGCTGTTCAGCGACATCCCCAACAACCGCATGCTGCGTTGGCTGGAGGAAACTGGGGAAGTGAGCGTTTTCCGTTCTCCCTCCAACTACGCGAACGGAAACACGCGCGACAAGCAAGGCCGTTTAATTACCTGCGAGCACGACTCACGCCGTGTGACCCGCACCGAACTCGATGGCACCATTACGGTACTCATGGATCACTACCAGGGCAAACCGCTCAACGCACCCAACGATGTAGTGGTGCATTCGAACGGCAGCATATGGTTTACCGACCCGGGCTACGGCATCTTGAGCAATTACGAAGGCCACAAGGACACGTTCGAGCTTCCGCGCAATGTCTATCGGCTCGATCCCAAAACTGGCGCGGTCACGGTGGTGGTGGGTGACATGCGCCGGCCCAATGGTGTGTGCTTTTCTCCTGACGAGAAATTGCTCTACATCTGTGACACCAGCGGGTCCGAAAGCCCCGAGTATTCGCATGACATCCGGGTTTACGATGTGGTGGGCGGCGAGCGCCTGGCCAATGGCCGGACTTTTGTGGATATGGGTGCAGGCCTTGCGGACGGCATTCGGTGCGACGTGGATGGCAACATCTGGGCAGGGGCAGGCTGGGGAGGCGAGGATTACAACGGTGTTCACGTTATTTCGCCCGCCGGCCAACTGATCGGCAAGATACATTTGCCGGAAATCTGCGCCAACATTTGCTTTGGCGGCGCGAAGCGCGACCGCCTGTTTATGGCCGCGAGTACGTCCCTATATTCACTCTACGTCGGAATCACCGGCGCCCTGAAACCATAGTTATCAGTCATCAGTTTTCAGTCATCAGTAAAACCGCCGCACGGATTGGTTTTTACTGGAAACTGACAACTGATGACTGACAACTTTCCCGCTAGAACGTATACCCAATCCCTGTGGAGAAGGTGATGTTGTTGTTCTTATTTCCCGCCGGGGGGTTGCTCAGGTAGAGGTCGATGACGCCGGTGTTGAGAGAGAGCCGGTTGTAGATCCGGAGGGAGAATACAGTGGCGGTGTCAAAGCGGTACTCTCCACTCTGGGAAAAGTTGGGATAGAAATTGAAACTGTTATCCAGGCGCACGCGCTTGGTGAATTGCACGCCGAGCTTTTCGCCGACCAGTCCGTTCGCGCTCGTGTCCGATTGACCGTCAATGAATTTCTCGTGCTGATAGGTTAGACCGCCAATTACGCTGAAGGTTGTTCGTGACCCCTTCACGACGTCTTTACCCATGCCTGCGCCATAGGTCTGTCGCAAATACAGGCCTTGGGTTGAGACATGATCGAGCTGGGCCAGGCCAAATACAAAGGCGCTCGGGGTGAAGAGGAAGTCTTGCCGCAGGTTGGTGCTGAGGGTGCGGGAGGTGACGCTGTTATCCATTTCACTTGCGTGCGAAAGGAGCGTCATGAAGCCGAAGTTGGTGCGGGCATGAGATTGAAAGATGGGCGCGGCCGGCCGCTCCCGCACGGCATCGAGGGTGGTCGTAAAAGTGTTGGTGGACTGATTGCCGTGCTGAATGCTTTCCCCAAGGCTGGCATTGCCTTTCCAGGCTTGCCAGAGTTTGGGCCTTGCCACCACGAGACTCTGATATGTGTCCGCCGGCATGATGGTGTCCACTTTTGCCGCGGCGAGTGTCTGTGCGTGACCGTTCGCCTTGACCTGCCAGTCGCCGGAGGGGGTGAGTTCCAGCAAGCCTTCCACCGGCTCCTGCCCTTTGATGATTAACGCCACAGGCTTGGCGACCGAATAGGTTGCCACCTGGGCCATGGGGATCGACAAATCCCCGAGTATATCGGCCTTCAGTTGCAGGGTTCCGCCCTTGATCGTGAGGAGAGTACCCGATACCCGATCTCCGTTCTTTAGGGTCACAACGTCAGCACGCCCACTGCCGGCAAAGCAAACGAGCGCCAAAAGGCTCGTCAAAGTCAGTTTCATCTTCCACCTCCATAAGCGAGAGGATTTTGCCCCTTTCTTCCAGCGTAACACGTGGCAAGAATCCTGGCCACATTTGGATGCAGTAGGTAGTTACTCACCTTGCTTCAAGCGGGCCGGGATTTTCTTCCCCTTCCCCCAGCGCCAACACTAAGGATTTTTCCTCAACCTGTCCTCCACGGGAGATAATCGCAGTACCTTTAGTCTGGGCCTGGTCACCATGCTCACAAAGTTCTTGAGTTGGCAGACCTCTTTCAACGATTATTACATTACCAACCCGCCCCCGGGGAAGAAGTCGAATGACCTGCTGTTCTCCATGGGCCTGCGGCTGACATTCGGCAACGCTAACGCTGCGAGATGATTTCAGGTGGGAGACCCGCAAGGGCGGTCAAACAATCTTGAGCCATAACCACAAGGAGGGAACATGCTTAAGGATTTCAAAGAGTTCGCGATGCGCGGCAACGTGCTCGATATGGCTGTTGGCATCATCATCGGCGCAGCCTTCGGGAGGATCGTCAGCTCCGTTGTCAACGACATCATCATGCCGCCAATCGGGCTGATCCTAGGGCACGTGGACTTCTCCAACCTTTTCATTAACTTGTCGGGAACCCATTACGACTCGCTGGCGGATGCTAAAAAAGCCGGAGCTGTTGTAATCAGTTACGGCGCCTTCCTCAACACGGTCATCGATTTTGTGATCGTGGCCTTCGTGGTCTTTCTGTTGGTAAAGCAGGTGAACCGGATGATGAAACCGCAGCCGGCTCCCCCCGCGCCGCCCACCAAGGAATGTCCTTATTGCGTTTCCGGAGGCATCGCGCTTAAGGCCACCCGGTGTCCTCATTGCACGGCGGAGCTTCAAGCTGCGTAAGCGGGGAGGAACCTCCTTCAGTGTTTTGAGTGGCATCGACGCTGATTAAATGGGAGGGGCAAGGCCGCTCTTTCCGAAAGATGAATCTCCCAAGTGGAGAAACTCAAAGAAAGGCAGGGCATGGACATGGTCCGACACACTTGCGTCTTGCTTTCGATCATTCTAGTCTTTCTGGCGCTAACGTCATGTACAAACAAAACTGCGGTGGAGCCCACGGAAAAGCGGCACGCCACCGTTGTGCTGCAGAACGGCAAGAAGGTGAAAGGTACCGTCGAGGCGAGTTCGCCTTCGGAAATCACTCTTCTCGGCGACGACAACATCACCCAAACCATACCGATGGACCAGGTGAAGTCGATCGCCTACAGCCACGAAGCAGGGGGACAGGCGAAAGCATCGGCCAAACCCGGATCGGAAGGCGCCCCGACGCCGGAGGGTGCTGCGGCCGGCGGCCAACCCAACCAGGCCCCGCCTCCGCCCAAGACCTACGATCTTCCCGCTGGAACGGTGATCACCGTTCGGAGTGATGAAACCATCGATTCCGCCAAGGCGGCCGAGGGGCAGAGCTTTTCCGGCGAGGTCGCCAAGGATGTGCTTGACAGCTCGGGCGACGTGGTGATCCCGCACGGATCGACCGCGCAGTTGGTCATCCTGTCCGCATCGAAAGGCGGTCATATCCGGGGTGCCTCTGATCTTAGCCTGACTCTGCGGTCGGTGACCGTGGGAGAGCAGCGCTACGAAGTGGACGCGGGCAACCTGCGGCAGACCGGTAAGTCAGGCATGGGCGCGAACAAGCGGACGGCAGAGTTCACCGGCGGAGGCGCCGGGCTCGGGGCGATTATCGGAGCCATTGCCGGAGGTGGAAAGGGCGCGGCCATCGGGGCAGGGGCTGGAGCAGGAGCGGGGGCTCTGACGCAGATCCTCACCAAGGGCAAAGCAATCCAGGTACCGGCCGAGAGCGTTCTGACCTTCAAGCTCGATAAACTGTTGCAAATTGTGGCAGTGGATTAACAGCCGTTTCCAATGCTCACTTGGACGCCTGACGGACCTATGAAGCGGATTTTGAATGCTCCGCAAAACAGTTGTAGTCTGCGGCTTTCGGTAGTAAAAGTAGCATCGCATGCCCCCCAGATTACGGTGGGAACACGGGTGCCCGCTGCATTGGAGTGAGCTCTACCGCGAAGCGGAGCTTTACAAGGCGGCGGTGCGTGTTTATATTAAGCCGCTGTTCCAGTGGCGAAAGGCGCTCTCTGTCTCCACGGACGGCCGCACGCTCTACGACCTTGCCGGGCACGGATTGCGCAGCTTGGACGCCATCCACCGTGCGCTGGTCCATGAAAATTTCGACTTTCGTCCCTCCGTGGCCTTGAAGTACAACTTTAATGGTAAGCGCCGCACCCTCTACATTTCGCCCTGGGAGGAGCGCATCGTCGATTTGCTCCTGTACCGCTTGCTGACCCGCAAACTGCACACGTGGTTTTCTCCGAATTCCTACGCCTATCGTGACCGTACTTTTGGCCTTGACCGCTGCCAGACGGGCATTGCCTGCATTCTGCGCTCGCAGCAAGAACCCCTATACCTGGTCAAGCGCGACATCACGGATTACTTTGGCTCCATCGATCACGAAATCCTGCTTGCACAGCTCGGGCGATTGGTGGAAGTCGATGATTATCTTTTCCGGCTTTTGCAGCAGCGCGTTCGCTTCCTTTTCCAGGACGAAAGTGGCGCGCACGAATCGCAGGTTGGTATTCCCTTTGGCGCGGCGATCGCCTGCCTTTTCGCCAACATTTACTTGACCGGTCTTGATCGCGAAATTGAACGCATAGGCGATGTCTACTACTTTCGCTACGCAGATGACATTCTGGTTCTGTCGCCGGTGCGCGAAGCCGCCCTAACAGCGCAGGAGCGCCTGGACCGGGGCATGGAGGAACTGCGCTTGCGATTCAAGAGCAGCCTCCGGACAGACTTGCTGCTACACACCGCCACGGCGACGGATGCGGTTTTTACCGGAGCGCGGGAGTTCCGGCATCTGGGCTTGCTCTTCCGGGCAGGCGGAGGCGTGGGCCTCTCGCGCGACAAGTGCCGTAAGATTCAGAATCTGTTTCGCTTTGCATTTCGGCGGGCGCGCCGCCGATGGAAGAAGCTTGCGGACCCTCAGGCGAAGGCCCAGGCGCTGGTGGACGTCGCGCTGGAAAGCATTCAACAGGGTGTGCGCAACGTGGCGATCCTCGACTATTACTTGAAGCACGTGGACGATGAAGCGCAGTTGCGCCGATTGGACCGCTGGCTGGCCGAGGAGGTTTTGAGCCGCGTATTCGGGGGGCATCGAAAGGGGTATTTCCGTCGTATTGGTTTCGACCGGCTGCGCGCCATGGGATTGCCTTCGCTGGTTCACCGGCGGCGGCTGATTCGCCGTGGACGAATCGAGAGTCCATTCTTTATTTGGCAGAGGCAGAAAATCACTCGAGCCTTCCGGGGGACGGTTGCCAGGCTGCATCGCGCCGCAAGCGCCGATGGGGTCTTCTCTCCGCTCCCAGAAGCAGCAGCCAGCAACGGCCCGTGAGAGAGGGCGGCTGCCTGTAGACGGGCGTTATGGAAGAACCGGCCGCTAAAGCGGCGGTTCGTTTTCTCCAACCGTCCCCCGGAAGGCCCGGGCGTGGGTCAATTGGTTGTAGCGGCGGTCTCCGACCGTCGCCGTCGAGTTTCTACATTTTTCCGATGAGGCAGAGGGCACAGGCAGGAGTGCCTGTGCCACCTGTGGCACAGCCACTCTTGGCTGTGTTCCAAAGGCAATTGGTGCCTGCCCGGCAAAAATGTAGAAACTCCAGAAGCTGCGGTCTCCGACCGCCGCTGAACCACATTAAGGCGAGCGCCGCTCGCCCCTACAAACGCGGCAGAACACGCCATGGCGTGTCCCTACAAACGCGATAGGAGAACAACGATGGCATTCCTGGATTTCTTAACCGGCAAGATTGAGTGCCCGCGCTGCGGAACCCGAGGCGCCAAGGAGATCAGCGGCCGGATCCACTGCCCGAATCCGACCTGCGCGTACTTCAGCAAGACGATGGGGAAGGGCGATGCAGCCCCGGCGCCGGGCTCAATTACCATCAGTCAGCCGAGCGCCGTTTCTGCCGGTTCCTCGATTGGCCAGCCGGCAAATGTGACGGTCGGCTCCTTTGCCATCCACTATCGGGACTTTCGCGGGCAGGAGAGAACCTTCGTGGCCCAAGCGGCATCGGCGCAGCGCCACAAGAATCATATCAAGGTGAAGGTGGCGCCTAAGGGTGGGCAAATTGTCCTCTCGCGCGACCGTATCCTGAACCTGAGTGAGGTTGAGGCGGCGTTCTCCCAGCGCGTCGCCCCAGGGCAGGATTGGCCTACTCCGCGGGAGCGTCAGGTCATGACCTACCACAAGAAACGCGGCAGCACTTCCCCGCTCCACCAGAGCATCCGGGCAAAATACCATGATTGGTAGGGCAGCAGATCGGGCTCAAAAGAATTATCTTGATTCCCGATTTACCCACGGCTGGCGCCGACACGATGACGCCCGCTGCGCGGGCTTTCGGGCACTTTGGCATGGCCATACCGTAATTTTTCCGAGCAAGGATTCTTGAATGTATGGCCTTTCACTTCTGCCCTTTGCCTTTCGATTTTCTTTTGCGGCTCAGTCGCGATACGTCATAAGATTCCCCATCGACCTGCTAGCCTGTTGCCGACCGCCTCTTCAGGTAAGCCTTCCACGGTTCCCAATAATACGAGGGCCACCCTTGGGTGACGCCTTTGTGGTCATGCTGCGGAACCCCTACGTGGACCAAGTCAATTCTACCGCCGCCCGGCGCCTCGGAGAAGTTCATTACAAGGATTGAGTCAAGGTCGGAATCCTTCCAGTGGGAGGCGCGCCAGGCTTGCACGATCATATGGCCGGGAACCACCATGAGGTTCCTCCCTAAAATCATTCCGTCGAAGGCCCTCCACTTGGCCCCTGGCTTGGCGCTGACCGATGCCTTGGCCCCCGTGGCGGCGGAATGCTTCTTCGAGTCGGTAAACATTTCAAAAAGTTCCTGGGGGGAAGCCTTGAACGTGACCGATTGCACGATGGGTTTGGTCATCTTGTTCCTCCGGTTGCTTGCGGTGCCCTGAGGGTCGTAATTCTATCAGGTCAGACTTTCGTGTGCACGGGTCTTGCGGAGGAGGGGGAAGCGACAGGGAAGCGGAGGGGGGAAAGTCTTCTTGATCTATCACGTCCGTTACTGTGTAGGGGCGCGCTACGCCCAGTGTCCTGAGTCAAAAGTTCGTTAATGAAATCAGCCCGCAAAGCGGGCGACATATTGTAGCCCACGGCGCAAGCCGTGGGTCAGATCGCCCACCCTTACCCCCTCCCCCCTCTCCCGCCCAGGCGGGAGAGGGGGGACGAAGGGGGGGAGAGGGCCCGATCCCCATCGCTTACGCCATGGGCTTACATTACATCGCCCCTGACAGGGCTTCGGAAATTCCGCTTCCACCATAGCGATTTTTGCAAGGGACTTTTGACTCAGGACACTAACGGGACTTTGCCCCAGCCCGAAAACATGTTCAAGAGCGTTTTCACGATGCAAAAACTTGGCTCATTTACACCAGATTTTCGACTTCAAGATTTCTAGTGCTTAGTTGCAGAAGTTAGCGATTTCATATGTTGGAGGAAGGGAGTGCGGGGCTTTAGCCCCGCCCTCTTTTCATGCGCGCAACTTTGCAGGACGCAGCAGAATTGCCTGTTGACCCGCTGCCTTAGAAGTGTTAATCAAGACGGCCACGGATTTACGCGGATCGATACGGATTGAAAACCCTATAGGTATCTCTGTTGACCCGCGAAATCTGTAGCTGCTAAAACCTGCGATCTCAGGAGCACTATCCATGCGTTCTCGTACGGTTCGTTGGCTGGTTCTTGCGGGTTTGGTTTGCACTCTTTCGCTGGTCTCCAGGAAGACGGTGGGGCAGTCTTCAACTCCCTGGCCGCCCGATGCTTCCCAACACACATTGTATATGGTCGGAAATGCGCATATTGACATTCCCTGGCTTTGGCCTTGGCCGGAAGCGATGGCGATCGGGCTCAGCACGTTTCGTGCGGCGCTTGATCGCATGAATGAGTTTCCGGAATTCAAATTCACGGCCAGCTCCGCGATACTGTACGAATGGGCTGCGGCAGCCGATCCCGGCATGATGGCGGAGATTCGCAAACGCGCGGCGGAGGGCCGGTGGGACATCGTCGGCGGATGGATGGTTGAACCCGACGTCAACATCCCCAACGGCGAGTCGCTGATTCGCCAGGGGCTTTATGGCGAACGGATTTTTCAGCAATTACTGGGACGCACGACGCATGTGGGTTACAACCCTGACTCATTTGGCCATCCCGGCACGCTGCCGCAGATTCTGAAACTCCAGGGGATGCATGGATACGTCTTTATGCGCCCGGGCGCCCATGAGAAAGATTTGCCCGCCGATGTGTTCTGGTGGCAGGGCGCGGACGGGACCCGCATTCTGACCTATCGAATTCCTTCCAGCTATGGAATAACCCGTGAAGTCCAGGACCACATGCGCGACTTCGTTACCAAGCTCCAGGAACCTACCAAAGACATGATGATTTTCTACGGTGCGGGGGATCACGGCGGGGGACCCGCCAGAGACACCATCGATTCTATACTGGATGCCCAGAAGCAGGCCGGGGCACCCAAGATTCTGTTCAGCACTCCGGACCAGTATTTCGACGATGTAGCGCCGGGCTTCAGCCCGGACCATGCCGGCCTTAAGGCCGGCGCTAGAACGGCTGATTTTCCCGTGGTGGACGATGACTTGCAACATCACTCGGTGGGCTGCTACACCGCGGTATCAGAAATCAAAAAGGATAATCGCACGGCGGAAGCGGCCTTGGAGACGGCCGAGAAGATGGCCGCGCTGGCGAACGTTCTGGTGGGTTTTCCTTACCCCAAGAGCGATTTCACCGCTTCCTGGAAGAAAGTACTCTTGATGCAGTTCCATGACAGCATGGCCGGCACGGCGCTTCCCCAACACTATGTCGTATCACACGATGCTTTCGGATTCGCCAAGGAAGTGGCTGACCAGGCCATCTACCGCGCAGCAGCGAAAATTGGCTGGCAGATTCCCACCACGGACCCTGATTCGGAGTACCTGGTGGTTTTCAATCCTCACGCCTGGGCGGCAAAGTTGAACGTTCAATACGATTTGAGTTGGGGACGAGACAACCCCGAAGGCCCGCAGAGGACCTCGCGCCTGGAAGATGAGCATGGCAACGCCATTCCCCACCAGTGGGTCGCTGGCCAGACGGTGGCGGGCAACCGGAAAGGCCTGGTTTTTCAAGCAGCCGTGCCGGCTTTCGGCTACCGTCAATTCCGTGTGCGCAAGCTCGAACCTTTCGCTGCGCCTGAATCCGCTGTGCACGCCACCGAAAAGCGCTTGGAGAATGAACACCTCCGCGTGACCTTTGCGGACGACGGGACGATCTCCCTATATGACAAAGACGCCGGCGCAGAAGTCTTTCACGGAGGCGCTGGCGGGTCGCGCGCCGTGGTCATTGACGATCCTAGCGATACGTGGAGCCACGATATTCGCTCCTACACAAAGGAAATCAGTGCGTTCGGGAGCGCAAGTTTTACCGTCCTTGAGAACGGCCCCGTGCGGGCAACAGTGCGCGTGCGGACAGGCTATGGCGCGTCCCTCATGCGTACGGATTGGATGCTTTACACCGGCGCACGCACGCTGGAAGCGAATGTGTCCCTGGATTGGCACGAGCGCCAGAAAATCCTGAAGTTCTCCTTCCCGGTGGACGTGGAGAACCCCGTGCCCACGTACGAAATTGCTTATGGCTTCAAAGTGCGCAAGCCTGATGGCAACGAGGACCCGGGGCAGAGGTGGATTGACCTTTCCGGTGATCGGAACGGAAAAACCTATGGCCTCACGGTTCTGAATGACGCCAAGTATGGCTACAGCGTGCAGGATAACGACCTGCGGGTTTCCATCGTCCGAGGCGCCGCCTATGCGCAGCACCAACCCCGCACGATTGACCCGACCGGCGATTATATTTGGCAAGACCAGGGCATCCAGACATTCCGCGTGGTGCTGGCCCCCCATTCGGGCACCTGGCAGGACGCCGGCGTCGTTCGCTTGGCGGAAGAATTGACCGCGCCCGTGCCGGTTCTCTACCAGGGGATCCACAAGGGAACACGTGCACAGGCAGCTTCCTTCCTCTCCGTCGATGTGCCGGACGTTGTCGTGTCAGACGTCAAGCAGGCTGAGGATGGAAATGACCTCATCATCCGGTGCTATGAAACAGCGGGGCGAGCCACCAAGGCGGCGCTGGATTTGGGGTTGGTGCACCGGCACTGGACCGGCGAGTTCCACCCGTTGGAGATCAAGACATTACGCGTGCCACTGACGGCAGCAGGAAAAATCCGGGAAGTGAATGCGCTGGAACAGTGATCGGGGGGAGGGGCTTCCCAGGCTGCGGGCAAACTCCCTAATACTGTCATCCTGAGCCCGCATTTTGGGCGGAGGTAGTCTACAGGTCCCCAGAACTCTAGAGACTAAAGAAAGCGGATGGCGGCGCTGTGCTAGAATTATCCGTTGGCTTGATGTTTCGGTAGGGCGAAGGGTAATCACCCCTCGGGTTCAGGACTGAAGGGCGTTGACAATTCATTTTCCATCCCGCCGGTGCGCCGTCATGTGTCTCGCGTTGACGGCCTGTATGCTCGAACTGGTTCTCCAACCTGCCGTGGCTTCTTCCGTCAAGCTTCCTTACACCGATATCCACCAAGTGAAACTCGATAACGGCCTCCGCGCGTTGATTGTGGAGAATCACGACGCGCCGGTGATCGACGTACAAGTCTGGTATCACGTCGGGTCGAAGAATGAAGTTGCCGGCAAGACGGGTTTCGCTCACCTCTTCGAGCACCTCATGTTTGACGGGACAAAGAACCTTGGCTCCAACGAATTCTCCGACTTCATCATTCGATCCGGCGGGACGGACAATGCTTACACCACCGAGGACGCTACGGTTTTCTGGGAGACCGTTCCCAGCAATATGCTGCCGGTGGTGCTATGGCTGGAAGCGGACCGCATGCGTAATCTGGCGATCAACGAAAAAGTGTTCAACAACGAACGGCAGGTGGTGGAGGAGGAGCGCCGCTTGCGCTTTGACAATCCTCCTTACGGCACCGTGGTGGAAACGCTTTACGATCACGCCTACACGGTTCATCCTTACCGACACATGACCATTGGCAGCATGCAGGACCTGAACCGCGCCAGCGTCGAGGACATTCAGAACTTCTATGACACATATTACGTTCCCAGCAATGCCACGCTGGTGATCGTGGGCGACGTGGACTGGCGCCAAGCAGCCGTGGATGTGCAAAAGTATTTAGGGGAAGTGAAGGCAGGGAATGCACAGAGCCCGAATGCCATCCCTCAGGAACCTGCGCAAGAGGCGGAGCGCGTGGTGAAGATGAATTTGGAAGTGGCGCTACCGGCATTTGTGGAAGGTTACCACATGCCCGCCGACGGCACTCCTGACGCCTACCCGCTGCGCCTCGCTTCCAAAATTCTATCGGACGGCGAAAGCTCGAGGATTTATACGCGCTTGATTTATGACAAGCAGATCGCCGTGCAAGCCCAGAGCAGCGGGAACTTTACGGAAGACCCGAATTTATTCTTCGTGTTCGCGGTCATGAACGGCGGGCATTCTCCCGCCGAAGGCGAGAAGCAGGTGGAAGCCGAACTCTCGCGGCTCAAGACCGACCTCGTTTCCGACGCCGATCTGGAGAAGGCCAAGAATCAAATCCTGCGCGATTTCATCCTCAGCCGGCAAACCGCGCAGACCCGCGCGGAGGAGTTGGGATACGCGGCCGTGGTTTTGAAGGATCCGGAACTGGTCAACACGGAACTGCAACGCTTCCTGAACGTCACCCAGCCGGATATCCAACGCGTGGCCAGAAAGTACTTTGTGCCCGAGAACAAAACGTTGGTCGAGGTCTATAGCAAGAAAGATTCGGGATTGAAGGCGGCTGTTGAAACTCAGTAGGCAGTAAGCAGTCCCGCCACCGGCGGCGGCCGGATTGAATAGCCTGTGACTAGCGTCCTGAGTCAAAGGTTCGTTAATGAAATCAGCCCGCAAAGCGGGCGACATATTGTAGCCCACGGCGCAAGCCGTGGGGCAGATCGCCCACCCTTACCCCCTCCCCCCTCTCCCGCCGAGGCGGGAGAGGGGGGGCGAAGGGGAGGAGAGGGCCCGATCCCCATGGCTTACGCTACGGGACATTACATCGCCCCTGATAGGGCTTCGAAAATTCCGCTTCCACCATAGCGATTTTTGCAAGGGACTTTTGACTCAGGACAGGGGTTAGGATAGGCGCCGATGATTTCACAGTGTGGAGACGGGAAGGGAATTGGCGGGTCTCGAAAATGCGGGCCTGCGGAGCTTTGGAGTGCGGCAGCTTGCTGCCGCTTTCTTCCCCGTGCGCTTGCTCGCGGGGTTTTCGACCGGGTGGACAATTCCCAGCCGGCAAGCTGGCGGGTGAAAAAGCGGCAGCAAACTGCCACACTCCAAAGCTTCGCATCCACAACGAGCGGGGGCACGCCTTGCCCCCGACACCTCGCGGGCCGAAGGCTGCTCAGCTGCGTGGCGATGCTGCTCATCTTGCTGGCCACGCCGACGTTAGCGCGAGATTACCCACCGAGTGTGCCGCCTCCCAAGCCCATTGTCATTCCGAATCCGGCCATCCAGACGCTCCCGAATGGGCTACAAGTGGTGATAGTAGAGCGTCACACCCTGCCACTCATCACCCTGCGGCTGGTGGTGAAGTCGGGCGCTGAATGCGATCCTCCCAATCTCCCGGGCACTGCGGCCCTGGTGAATGCCTTGCTGGCGGAAGGCACGGCGCGTCGAACCTCGCGTGAGATTGCCGAGGCCATAGATTCGGTGGGGGGAGTTGCTGACAACGATGTTGAGTGGGATAGCTCCTACTTCAGCCTTAGCGTTTTGACCGACCGCACCGATCTGGCCTTCGATCTGGTCAGCGATTTAATTGCGAACCCCGCTTTCCAGGCGGCGGAAATCGAGCGGCAGCGAAAGCAAACTCTCTCGGGCCTGCAAGTTGCCCAAGATGACCCGGCGTACGTGGCGGACACAGCCATGCAGGAGCTGATCTTTTCCGGTACCGCCTACGGTCATCCCGAGGACGGTACGCTTGAGTCCGTCGCGCGCATGACCGCCGAGGATTTGCGGAGTTTCCACCGGCGTTACTACCAGCCAGCCAATTGCATCCTGGCGGTGGTGGGAGACATTACCGGGAAGGAAGCTACGGCGCTGGCGGTCAGGTATTTCTCCGGGTGGAAGAATGGCAGTGAACCTGCCAAGGCGCCATCCGGTGCGCCTGCCCCGTTCGGCGAACGCCGGGTGGTTGCGATCGACAAAAGCGACGCCGTCCAGACGGAGATTCGTATCGGTACCCTGGGTGTGCCGCGCGAAAGTCCCGACTACATGGCTCTTAGCGTGGCGAACGAGATCCTCGGGGGGCCTTCGGAGAACCGTTTGTTCAAAGCGCTTCGGACCCGCCAGGGATTGACTTACGGAGCATCCAGTGACCTTGTTTGTCGTCGCCATCTGGGCGCCTGGGTGGCCAAGACCTTTACCCGCACGCCGGAAACTCTGAAGAGCGCGCACATCGCTTTGGAACAGATGCAAACGCTCCACGATCACGGTATCAATCGCCAGGAATTGGAAACGGCGCAGAGCTACCTGGTGGGACACCTCGCCCTGGAATTTGAAACCTCGGAGGACCTCGCAAGCAAGGTCCTGGATTTGATGCAGGATGGCTTACCGCTTGACTATTGGAATCATTATCCGGAGAAGATCCAATCTTTGACCACGGACGCGGTCGACGCCGCCGCCAAGATCTATTTGGGCTCTGATCACGATGTGATAGTTCTCGTGGGGAACATTTCAGACTTCAAGAAAGACTTGAAGAAACTCGGTCATTTCCGTGTTATCCCCTTGAATGAAATAGACTTCGGAGCGCCGGATTTGGTGCGGGCGGCGGCTAAATAAATTGGACCCCCAACGAGGAACAATATCAATAGCCGAAGACGAAATCTACGGAAGGGAAGATTTTGATTTGTGAAAAGAGGCCTGCAAGCTATTCTCGGATTGACCCTGCTTGCCGCCTTGGCTGAAGGCCTCATTCTGATTCGCATTCGAATTGATCCGTGGCGGACGGCCGCTCTGTTGGAAAGCGTGGCGCTGCTGGTGGGCGGGTTTGTGGGGCTGACGCAGACCGCGTTCATTAAGCAACTCCGCCACTGGGCGTTGACTTCATGGGCCCCGGCCGGGGGGCTTCCTTTCCTGCTCCTGGTCCCTTACCTGATCTTTGGGCTGGGGACGCGCACGTTTTCGCTCGTGGCGCTCGGGAAGCTCATCGCCTACATTTTGGTGCCGACCGCCTTGCTGCTGCCGGACCGGCTGCAACACTGCGAAAGCTTGACCTGGCGCGATGCGGTGGCCATGGTGGCGCTGGCGGTTCCGGTGTCGGCGGGCTGGTTGCAGGGAATTTGGACCTGGCCGCAGGATATTTACGTTTTCCGCCCCATTTTTTGCGTTCTGGTGGGGGGCTACGCCTTCATGGTCCTGCGCAATCTGGAAGGCGTGGGGTTTAGCCTGGTATGGAGGAAAAATGACGTTTGGGATGCCTTGCTGAACCTGCTGGCCTATGCCCTGATGGCGATCCCGATTGGCATCGCTTTGGACTTTATTCATCCCCATTCCACCGCGCCTCTTCGGCACGTTCAAGGTCTGGGCCCGGTCATGAACTTCTTTTTCCTGTTCATCGGAATTTACCTCACCGTAGCAATCCCGGAGGAGATGCTCTTCCGGGGAATCCTCCAGAACCTCCTGGTACGCACCATCCGCAAGGGCCCCCGGGGCCTCTATGGCCTATTGATTGCCTCAGTTGTGTTCGGCGCCGCGCACCTGCACCACGCGCCGTTCCCTAACTGGCGATATGCCATTCTGGCCACATTGGCGGGAATCTTTTACGGGAATGTCTACCGCACTCGTCAGCGCCTTTGCGCCTCTGCTCTCACGCACGCGCTGGTGGATACCATCTGGCACTTTTGGTTCTAGAGGGCCTTGCAGCATTGAGCTTTCGCCTTGCTCAGGGCAGGCTCCACGGGTTGGGGCTGCAGGCTCCGGTAAACCTTGTTGTGGACGCCCAGAACAGGGCGCTGTAGAATGCCCGCAATCGTCGCCGTCGTAAGCGCGGTCGCAGGTATACGAGGTCGACGGTTAAAGCCAGACAAGGAGCACCTCTATGAAGCGGAATAAAATCTATATCGGTATCTGTCTTGCAACATTATTTGCGGCTAGCTTGGCGCTCGCGAAAGGCGGGAAAAACCCCATGACCGGAACTTGGGATTGCCAGGCACACGGCGGTTCGCAGGGGGACATGGCCTTCACCCTCTTCTTGCAACAGAATAAAGAGACCGTGGACGGAAGCATCTCTTCACCCATCGGCGGTACGCAAATCAGTTCCGGCACCTTCAAGAAAAACATGCTGGAAATCCACCTCGACACTCCCCAGGGCAACTACACGCTCATGGCCAAGTTTGAAAAGGGCAAACTCTCCGGAAACTGGACGAGCGATAATGACAAAGGCGTTTGGGACGGTAAGAAACAAGTCACGGCCCCAACCAAGTAGGCGGCCGCCGATGGCTTTTCTAGCAGCTTCCTACGAGCTATTCAAGTTCAGAAAGGAGTAGGCATGAGGCAAAATCTTATCTTGATCTTCACCTTCACCTGTATGGCGTGGCTATTCGCCTTAAACATCGCTGCTGCCAGCGACAAGGCAGGTCCCATCACCGGCACTTGGAATTGCCAATCCAAAGGCGGCCCGGAGGGTGATATGGCCTTCACCCTCTACTTGAAACAAACCGGGGAGGATGTCGAAGGAAGCGTTTCTTCGTCGCTTGGCGACGCTCCCATCACCTCGGGGACCTTCAAGGGAGACACTCTGGAATTGCATATTGACACTGAGGAAGGCAACTATCTTCTCAAAGCCAAGCTGGACAAAGACACGCTCTCCGGAACCTGGTCACATGAGGAGAAAAACGGGACGTGGGAAGGAAAACTGGCAGACTCCAAGTAGTCCGCCCCTTGTACTGACCGAGACCCTCGACACATAATGATCCGGCAGGCCAACCCGCTCGTTCATTTGCAAAAAATGGCCGAGGAACTGGATCAGCACCCAAGGGAAGGATATTTTAAAGTTAACATAACATACCTTATCAGACGTTGTAAATAGACTTGGCCCTCCTGTCGAGAGTCCTGGGTTTCATAATTTTCGCCCCTTCCCCGAAAGCCCTGGGGCGGATGCCTTAATCGAAATTTGGTCGTGGGTCTGCTCGATATTCTGTAATCTGTAGCGGCGGTCTCTGCCCGCCGGCGCCGGCTTGTGATTCAGTAGATTCTGGCTTCGGCATCCCGGTCACCGTTGATTTCGCGGCCCAGTCTGCCTGAAGGTATTTTCGAAGGAATAGGTGCGGGAGGATACGTTTCCTCCTCACAATTCAGCGCTCCCTGGCGCAGCCAGTACCGCTGAGGCTCACTGACTGCTGGTTGCCCGCGGCATTATCTGCAAAGGAGAGACTGGCGCTCCGTGTCCCACTAGCCGCCGGTGCAAAGGTCACGCTCACTGAGCAGGTGCCACCCAATATGACGGTCGCACCCGAGCAGGTGTCTGTGCTTATCGCAAAGTCGCTGGCGTTTGCACCGCCAATCGTTGCCTTGGCGATAGTCAGGTTCGCCGTCCCACTGTTGGTGACGGTCACACTCTGTGCCCCGGTTGCTGTTCCCACCACCTGGTTCCCGAAGCTCAGACTCGGGCCTGAAAGTGTGGCCGCTGGCAGATCCTGAAATACCCCGAAAGGTGAGAATGAGGTTACCGCGGCCGTGATCGCACCTGCCGCAGTATTTACGGAGACCGTGCGGTCAACCCATGCCCCGTTCTCCATGTGGAAAATTCTCAGCGCGCCCAAGGTTGGCAAAGTTCCCAGGATTGAAACCCACCGTGACTTGCACGGGACCGGTGAAGGCGGCGGTCGTACTCACGTCAACACAATCCGCCACAGTCCCGGTGGAGTAATTGGGCGGCGACGCGGAGCAGGCAGCGCTGGCCGCCTCGCTGGAATCCCCCGCTGCCATTACAGATGGAAACGTCAGAGAGACATAGGGTAAGCCGAGACCGGAGTTCAGAGTCGTCGTGACACTTGTCCCCATGGGTGTATTGACGCCTGTTCCCGTCACATTGACGCTGGCAATATTCAAAGTCCCGTTGCCGCTGTTGGTCAAGGTGACGCTCTGAGGCGCGCTGGTCGTGCCTACGACCTGGCTATTGAATGTAACGCTTGCCCCACTGATCGTAACACCTGCCATTGAGACGGAAGCGGGTGTAACCGGGCCTCCCCCTCCTCCACAGGAAGTGAACATTAGGGCCAAGGCAATCCCGACACCCACAAAAATCGCCTTGTCCCGCCGGTGTCGTTGATGCAGCATCGATTCCAGCCGAGGACGGCCCTTTGACTTAGCGCGAATGGGCAATCGGATTATTCTGTGCAACCACGAGCCCTAACCAACCTTCAGGCCAGAGATTTAGGTGCGGTTGAAGCCGCCGCGCTCGCGTGGTCACTTCCAAACCGAAGTGCGCGGGGCGAACCCCCCACCAACCATATTTCATGGTCGGAATTTGACACCACCATGCTGGCGCATTTTAGCCTGCTCAAAAAGGATGACCGCGAGACCGATTAAGCTTTGGGGCAACCATCATGTGCATTATCGGCAAGCTAATCAGACACTTGATAGGGTAGTCCGTTTCTCAAGACCCAATGATCTTCGGTGGCCAGCGACTTCTTCAAAAACCAACAAAACTTCCTCCCCGCTTCTTCGTCCAAATAAGGATAGAATTGCCCCGAGAAGGTGACACTTATGCGCGTTATGGTTGGAGATATCCGGTATGCGGCGCGCGTGCTGGTGAAGAATCCCGTGTTTACCGCCGTCGCGGTGCTGACCCTGGCGCTCGGTATCGGCGCCAATACCGCGATTTTTACCTTGCTCGATCAGGTTCTGGTGCGCCTGCTGCCGGTGAAGGAGCCGCAACAACTGGTTCTGCTCACCATGCGCGGGCGCCACTACGGCAACAACTGGGGCGGCAACGCGATCTCGTATCCGATGTACCGGGACTTCCAAAACCACAACGAGGTCTTCTCAGGCATGTTCTGTCGTTTCCCGACGCGGGTGAGTCTCGCGTTCGGGGAAAGGGCGGAGCGCGTCGAAGCCGAACTTGTCTCGGGAACTTACTTCAGCGTCCTGGGAGTGGCCATGGCCTTAGGCCGCCCATTCACCGCGGACGAGGATCGCGTGGCGAACGGAGCTCCGCTGGTGATTCTGAATTACAACTACTGGAAGCAGCGTTTCGGCGGCGATCCCGCCATCCTGGGAAAGACGCTGACCGTGAACAAGCACGACATGACCGTCATCGGCGTGGCGCAGGCGGGTTTTGACGGCGTGGAACTGGGATACTCGCCCAAGCTGTTTATTCCCGTCATGATGCAAGAACAGGTCGTGGTCGTGCCGACGAGCATGCTCACCGACCGCCGCACGCGATGGGTGAACGTGTTCGGGCGGCTGAAGCCAGGTGTGACAGCGCTTCGAGCGAAGGCCTCGCTGCAACCCTTCACGCACTCGATGCTGGAAAATGAGGTTCGCGAAGCCGCCTTCGCCCACGCCTCGACCTACGATCGGGAGCAATTCCTGAAGTGCACCATCGACGTGTTGCCCGGGTCGCAGGGCAAGGCATATTTCCGCCGCGAGCTTTCCACACCGCTGTGGGTGCTAATGGCGATCACCGGCGTGGTGCTGCTGATCGCGTGCGCCAACCTTGCCAATCTCTTGCTGGCGCGGGCGACCGGCCGGCAAAAGGAGATCGCTGTCCGGTTGGCGGTCGGCGCCAGCCGAGGACGAATCGTCAGGCAGTTTCTAGTGGAAACCCTCTGTCTATCCGCGCTGGGAGGGCTTGCAGGCCTAGCCTTCGCGTACTGGGCGGTCAAGGCGTTGATGGCGATCTATCTGCCGCCCGATTCGGCAGACTTGAGTATTTCCGCCGCGCCGGATCTTCGCATTCTCCTCTTCACCCTGGCGGTGACAGTTGTGACGGGACTCTTCTTTGGCCTGACGCCGGCACTGAAGACCACCCAACCGGATATCAGCCGGACGCTGAAGGACCAAGCAGGTGCGGTGCTGGGCGGCGGTCACGGCGGGCTGCGCAAGACGCTGGTGGTGGCGCAAGTATCGCTCTCGCTGGTGCTCCTGGTCGGCGCCGGGCTCTTTCTGCGCACCTTGAATAATCTGAGCAGCCTGGGCCCGGGCTTCCGGGCGGAGCGGTTGGTGGGGTTTAACCTCGACCCCACCCTCAATGGCTACACCCCCCAACGCGCGATACTTTTCTTTCAGCAGTTGGCAGATAGCCTCCACTCTCTTCCGGGCGTCCAATCCGTGGGCCTGGCGTCAGTGCGCATTCTCGAGGGCAACGAATGGGACAGCAGCATGACCGTGGAGGGATACAATCCCGCCAACCCTGAAGATAGTGCCGAGCCCTACATGAATGAGATTAGCCCCAACTACTTCGCCACCCTGGGCGTGCCCATCGTCTTGGGCCGCGACTTTACGGTCAACGACAACCGCGAGGTCAAGAACGGCCCCCGGCCCGATGATTGGACACCGACGACGGTGATGATCAACGAAAAGTTCGCCAAACGCTATTTCCCGGGGCAGAATCCCATCGGCCGCCATCTCGGTTTCGGGATCGATCCCGGAACCCACCTCGATATGGAGATCATCGCCGTGGTGAAGGACATCAAGTACACCAACCTGCGCGACGAAATCCCGGCGCAGGCCTACGTGCCCTACCTCGGGAGCCATTTCATCGGTAGCATGACGGTGTACTTGCGAACCAGTCAGGAACCCAATCAGTTGATGCCTGCCGTGCGAGCAAAAGTCCGGGAGATGGATTCCAACCTGCCCATTTACGATATGCGGACGACGGAAGTGCAGATCAGCAACTCGCTATCCACCGAACGCATGATCGCCAGCCTGTCCTCGGTCTTCGGCTTCCTGGCGACCTTGCTGGCGGCCATCGGGCTCTACGGGGTCATGGCGCACTCGGTAGCCCAGCGAAAACGCGAGATCGGCATCCGCATGGCGCTGGGGGCGGAACCGGCAACCGTGATCTGGATGGTGATGCGCGACGTGCTGGTGGTAGTGGCCATGGGCATTGCCGTAGGCGTACCCGCGGCGTTGGTGCTGATGCGGATGGTGGCAACCCAACTTTACGGCCTGTCGGCGCATGACCCCTCTACGCTGGCGATGGCAACGATGGCACTCGCGCTGGCTGCATGCGTGGCGGGGTACCTGCCGGCCCTGCGCGCCAGCCACCTGGATCCCATGGTCGCCTTGCGGTACGAATAGTGAAAAACGCGGTCGGCCTCTACAACGGCCGGGCGGCCGAGCCACCCGAATTCCTTGCACAGGGTGAAGGCGAAGGTGAGCGCCAGCACGAACGACACACCGACCAGCAGCCAGACACCGAGCGGATGAGACTTGACGTGTCCAGCAAAGTACTCCCTTCCCCCAGCGCTTGAGGCAAGACCGCTCGCTGCAAAAAGGAGCACAATCTTCAAGCATTTTCGCGGGTTGTGCTTCCGGACGAACTCACTGCTATTGATGCGGCACCTCCGGGCCGGAGGCGCCATTAGAACTATCTCCAGGCGCGTGCGGAATCGTCATGATCCCCTCCGCGATCCTGCCAAGTGCGTAATGGAAAAACACCGGGCCGAATCTCTCCGTGCCCTCTGTGCCAGGTGTAAGCAACGTCTCCCGCAGCGAGGGAAGAAGAATTCTCCGCTGCCGGGCTGGTATCTAGCGCTGCTGCCAATCATCGCTCTAGTGAGCCACGCTACACTCGCCTTGCCGGCAATAACGCCGCGCTGCAATCCACCGGTAGCCTTGTCGCAACACCGGCATTCCGAACGGGACCTTGCCGATAATGACCAGCAACCATGCCCACCACGGACGGCGGCTAGCGCTTAACTCGGCCGCCAGGTAGACAAGGGCGTCCGCACCGCCCAGGAGGCGGCCCTTTCGGGTCAGGACGCGCATCTCCTCGAGCAATTGATCCTCGGGCAGATTCAGATGCTCACGTACCCAGGTGGATTGCAGCGGCTCAGGCTGGAAGCCGCCTGCCTCGAGGGTTTCTTGGGCTCGCGCCAGCAGATTGAGGCAAAATGGGCACGTAGCGTCGTAGAGCACCCAGCCGTGCACCCGCTTTCTATCTACATTATCAGACAGTTCTGTAAACACTGAAAACTCCAGACAAAAAAATTCAACCCCCCCCAGCCGGATCGGGACGACCAAGGGTGAAAAGGTTCCGCACCTTACCCTGGGCTGACAGTAATCCTCGTATGACGCCCGTGGGCAGCGCTGACATTTGCGAATATAGAGAGGTCAGCATCTCGACGAACCCCAGCATCGCCTCCAGGCGCGCGCGCATTTCGGTATCGGAAGGCCCCTTCCCGTCCAGGTCCCGCAGGCATTCGCGCAAGAGATTCACCGTCGGATCAATCTCGCGGCGCTTGCGCTCGTCCAGAATGACCCGCGCCATTTCCCATACGTCCTTTGTGGCTTGGTAATGCTCGCGGCGGTCACCGAGGAGGTGAATCGCCCTGACGATTCCCCAGCTCTCGAGTTCGCGAAGGCTGGTGCTGACGTTCGAGCGCGCGATCGAAAGTGTTTTGGCAATCTCCTCCGCATTCAGCGGCTGCGGCGACAGATAGAGCAGAGCGTGGATCTGCGCCACCGTGCGGTTCACACCCCAGCGCGTTCCCATTTCCCCCCAGTGAAGGACGAATTTCTCGGTGACTGGATCGAGAGTTGGCATAAAGAACCTCACTAAATTCTGACAATACAGAAACTACTGTAAATTAAGTCTAATGTCAAGCGCTATTTTGCCCCCGATAGCAGGTATTTGCCCTTTGTCCACAATTGATTCTAGGCTTGGCGTTCGTCCTTAGGTCGAAAGACTTGCGTCAGAATTACCCCGATGGACACCAGGACAATTCCCGCGAGCATCAACCCATTGAGGAATTCGTGGAGGAAGAAGTGCGCAAACAAGGTCGCCACCAAGGGGGTCAGAGAGGAAAATGCATACACACGCGCTACTGCCATCAGGCGCAGGGCGGTAAACATGCAATAGATGGCGAGGACGCCGGAAAGTACTCCACTGGCGAGAAAAGCCCCCACGCCGCGCCACGTTGCCCCGTGCAGAGTGGGAATCCGCCCGGCGACAATCAAACCAGCGAAGGCGACAGCCACGCTGGTGACAAACTGAAGGAATATTGCCACCGATTGGTGGGCGCCACGCAGTTGCCCATCGCGCCACAAAACGCCGGAGATTCCATAGGTCAACGCCGTTGTGAGCGCCAGCGGAATGGCCCAAAACCAATGCGGTGAAATCGGCTGGCCGCGCAACTGGCCCGCCGAAAGTCCCACTAAGCCTACAAAGATCAGCACCACCCCACCGAGAGCGAAACGGTGAAGCCGCTCTTGGAGAAAAATCCAGGCGATCAACGTGCCCCAAATTACATAAGTCTCCTGCACAGGTACAGTAATGGTCACGCCCCCGAGGCTCAACGCAAGGTAGTACAAGCAGAGCCCAAAGGTCGAAATTACGCCGGCTACAACGAAAGCGAGGATTGTGCGCAAGCCGATGTAGTGTGGCGAACCAGGGCGCAACTGGTTGAACGTGCGGTGCTTCCACAATAAAATAATGCCCATCGCCAGACTGGGCAGTCCGCGCAAAGCCGTCCCCATCAAAGCTCCACTCAGTGCAGTAGTCAGGACAACAGGAAGAGGTTGGGTGGGGGCAAGTTCAAGGGCCTTTGCGCGATTAGCTTGCTTGACGCCGAGGTCATCGAATGTGTTAGCCGAAGCGTAGCCCAGCACGGTGCCAAGCGCCCATGGCTCACCGCGACGGCGGCGATTGTTGGAGGATTTAGTTTCCATGCACCCACATGTCGAGGACGATGTAATCGAATGATAGCCGATGATTATATCTGTTGGTTGATGAGTTTGGGCAAGCTTAATCGCAAATTGATCCCCAGGCCCCCTTGGGCGATGACGTAATACGACACTGGCTCCTTGAAGAATCCACCGCGAAATGCTAAATTCAACATGGAAGCAAAACCTTCGGGGCAGGGTGAGGATTTGCGGAATGACTTAATCTCCGCACCTCCAATTCCCGATCGGCGGTAAAGCCCGCGAGGGGGATGAGAGCAGTGACAAGTGAAGAGTGAAAAGTGACGAGCAAGAGCCCTCTTGACGGAGGCGATATTGCTGGTCACTCGTCACTGCTTTTATCCCCCAGGATCCGGTGAAACTCCGGGGCCGACGGTAAAGTCCGGATGAAAGAAGGTTAGGGCCGGTCTACGTGTGCCGGACAACGTTGCCCTCGCGACGGGCGGGGGCGGGTGTCCGTAGGTGCATCTCCTCATCCCGGTCTCTCCTTTTCCCCCTGCCCCGCCGTGAGGCAATAACTTTGGATGCCAGTAGTGAACGACATCCTTTTGTGTCTGCGATCTTCGAGTTCGCCGCCCTTTTAGTTTTCCTTGCTATCTTGCTGTCTCCGCACGCACTCCGGGCGCAAAGTTGGAATAGCCACCTGGAGGGGTTCATTGCGGACCCAAGTGGCGCGGTGATACCGCAGGCGCAGGTTGTGCTGAAGAACAGCGCCTCGGGTCAAACCCGGCACACACAGACCAATCAACAAGGTTTTTATACTTTCCCTCTCCTGGCTGTGGGCGCATACGATTTGACCGCGGAGGCCCCCGGCTTTGCCCCCCGCTTCCTGCGGGGCCTAACGTTACAAGTTGGGCAGATGTCACGGTTAGACCTCACACTGCAACTCGCGCGCGGGCAGGCCGTGCTGCAAGTTGACGCACGGCCACCACTGGTGGAGGCGGCATCCCCTGCTATCGGTGACGAGATCTCAAACCAACGCGTCAATTCCCTGCCCTTGAATGGCCGGCAATTTTCACAGCTTGCACTGCTTGCGGCCGGTGCCGTCCCGCCCTACCCCAATGGTTCGAGCCAACAGTTCAACACCGCCGCGTTAGGGCTGGGCTTTTCTGTGAACGGCCAGCGCTCCGAGCGCAACAACTTCTCGCTCGACGGCGTTACTCTGATGGAACCCTTCGCTTACAGCCTGACCGTGAATCCTTCCATTGATGCCATCCGCGAGTTTCGCGTGGTGGAGGATTCCTATTCTGCAGAACAAGGTGTGACGTCCGGCGCGCAGGTCAACATTGCTTCGCGCTCAGGGGCTAACCGATTTTCTGGTACCGCTTACGAGTTCTTGCGCAACAGCGCGCTCGACGCCAAAAACTTCTTCGATGCGCCAGACCAGAAAATTCCCCCCTACCGCCAGAATCAATTTGGCGCGAGCCTCGGAGGGCCGGTGCGGCGCAACCGCACCTTCTTCTTCACCAATTACGAAGGTTTGCGTATTCATCAGAGCCTTACCAATACAACGCTCTTGCCCACGGCCGCATTGCGGCAGGGTGACTTCAGCGGTATCAATCCCCTTACCGGCCAACCGTTCCCAGCCATCCTCAATCCGGCCACGGGAAAACAGTTCTCCGGGAATCAGATTCCGGAATCCGCCTTCGATACGTTGTCTCTCGCGGTCTTAGCGCGCGAACCGCTGCCCAATCAGCCCAATACTCCAGTGGGTGAAAACAATACCCTCAATGTTGGGCTACGCCATGTAAATATGGACCAGTTCCTGGTGCGCCTTGACCATCAGGTGAGCCCTCGCCATCAGGTTTTTGGCCGGTTCCTGCTGTTCAATGGCGCGCAACTCTTTCCTTTCGTGCCCAACAGCTTCGCGCAAAATCCTTCCGCGCCACCGGGGTTTGGCACTAACAAGAACGATACTGGGAGGAACTTTGCACTCGGGTTAACTTCAGTTTTTCGTCCCACTCTGGTCAACGACTTCCGCTTCGGGTATGCGTATTACTTTGGCACCAAAGAGGCGCAGAATATTAACAGTGGCTTTCTCGATTCCCTAGGCATCACCCGTGCTCCCGGCACGACCAACCAGGGAATTCCCGCCATCAACGTTCCGGGCTACGCCGACCTCGGCGACAGTGACATCTTCCAGCCGCAGATTCGCAAGGACCACACATTCCAATTTACCGACAACCTGGTTTGGGCGAGGGGACGGCACACCTGGAAGTTCGGCGCAGACGCGCGCCGCTACCGCCTGTTCTATCTTGTGGAGGATTTTGGTCAGGGACTGTTTTCGTTTAGCGATGGCTTGGGGTCGGTCTCGGGCACTTCATTTTCCGACTTTCTGCTCGGACGGCCCTTCCTTTCCTTTGCGCAGGCGGGCAATTCCGGGGGCAACGATCGTCTTGACTATTTCGGAGTATACTTCGCCGATGAGTTCCACGCCACCCGCCGGCTGACGCTCAGTTACGGCCTGCGTGAGGAGTTCTACTCTCCGCCGGTTAACGCCGATGGGCGAGCCTCGATTCTCGACCCTGCGAATGCCTTGCGCTTCATCATCCGCAACGACCGCGGCCAGGCGCAGGGGCTCCTTGCCGATCCACTTATCGCGAGTATGCAGCAGCAATATGGGCTGCAGTTTGAGACCTCGCAACAGACCGGATTGCCGCCTTCCTTGATTCGGCCGGATTGGTCAGGTTGGGCGCCGCGCCTGGGCTTTGCCTATGATCTTTCAGGATCGAGCAAGCGAGCGCTGCGCGGCGGCGTGGGAGTGTTCAATTCCCTTGGTGAGCTCGATTATGCTGCCGAAACTCGATTGAGCGCTCCCCTTACAGAATTCCTCTTCGGACTTGATCTGTGCCGATTCTACGGGCCCGGCGCCTGCGGGCAGGCGTATGCTCCGTCCATTCTGACTTACGACCTTGCCTATCAGCTTGGCAACTCCTCGCCCGTGGCGATTTCTTCTCCTCCCAATATCCGTAACGGTTATGTCTACGAGTGGAGTCTTTCCTTCGAACAGGAGTTGACGCCCAACACTGTCCTTTCCCTGAGTTACGCGGGCGCCGACGGCCACAAATTGCCACGGCGGAGCCTCCAGAATCAAGGTCTCCCCAATCTGCCCGGAGGACGGCGCGGGTATCACCCACAACCTGGCTCCAATCAGTTTGTGCGCGCCACCGACGTCAACACCAACTACAACGCCCTGGTCGCGCGCCTGGAGCGGCGCCTTTCGGGCGGGCTCTCCTTCGCGGCGGGCTACACCTACGGTAAGTCCCTCGACACCGCGTCAGGCCTCAACGGGACGAACCAGGCGCAGGATAACTACAATCTGCAAGCGGAGTATGGCCTTTCGGATTTCGACATGCGGCAGCGCTTCACTTTTTCGAGCCTGTGGCAATTGCCTTTTGGCGGAGGAGCGCGCTGGGCAAAACAGGGTGTGGTGAGCCATATCCTGGGTCAGTGGCAATTCGGCAGCATTCTTGCGCTCCAGACCGGCCAACCTCTTTCCGCTGTCCTGTCCACTGCACTGAGCGGGACACAGTCAAACGGAACCGATCGCCCGGACCTGATTGCCAACCCCAACCTCAACGCAACGCAGCGCAACCCCAACAACTGGTTTAACACGAGCGCGTTCGTTACTCCTCCGGTGTTCTACGATGCGCAGGGCGCTTACAGCATCCCCGGTAATGAAGGCCGCAACGTCATCACAGGTCCGGGCCTGGCCAGTTGGGACACAAGCCTTGAGCGCCACTTCCGCCTATGCGAGCGCTTAAGCACGGTCTTCCGCGCGGATTTCTTCAATCTCACCAATCACGCGAATTTCGACAGGCCGGGATTGATCTTCGCTACCTCGAACTTCGGAAGGATCAGCTCCGCGGAAAATTCGCGACAAATACAATTCTCGGTACGCTTAAATTGGTAGGGATTCCGCCCGACAGCGCGTTTGGGCAACCGCCGCCCATCTTCCCACGTAAGAATTAGTGCAGGACTTTAGAGACACACCCTACACTGCTTCGAACAGGTCAATTGGGCAGAGGTTACGAGCGAGCAGGCCTTCACATCAACCACCCGCAGGGAACCGAATTCCGCTTCACGCTGATCCGCAACCACCGTTGCTCGCAACCGCTTCTCCGGGCACCGCACGTATCGTTTCCGGAGGCCCGGTCCCCATTTCCAGATGGCGTAAGTGGTGCCAGCCCAACACACGAACACGCCAATCACTGCTGCGCCGATGATAGTCGTCATGACAATCCCTCCTGTGCGCGAGGAGGCGGGCACGTAGCCCGCGGCTGGGTCCTGCTTAAGCTTGAATGTACGCGCTTAAATTGGGAAAAGCAAACGGGGAACTTCCCTTGCCATAGAAGGGAATGCAAAGGGGAATGCGCTTGCCTGCGACGCGTACCTGGCGCGTGCTCAAGCGCCTGCGGTCGCCTATGTAACCCTGCCGGCCCGGGAATGGGACTCTCCGGTGGGCGCAACGTGGACCACGCCTGGGGCAGGCGCACGGCGGACGCCTCCCACCCACGGAAGATCAAGCCCGCGCACCTGGCTGTGGTGCGGATTTATCAAAACCGGCAATGGCTTCCGCTTCCGAGCCGTAAATCTCAAAAGCCTGCAATAGACGGTGGGTGTTCAGGATGTTATGTATAAGACGCGGAACCATGTAAAGGTTCAGCCGCGCACCCTGCTTGACGGTGTAAATAACTGCTTCTACGAGCATCCCGATGCCCGTGCTATCGATGCGTGTCACCCGATCGAGGTTTAGAGAAATCCTCTTGTGATTCTGGTCGACCAGATCGTGGACCCTTCGTCGAACACTGTCTACTTCTTCTCCCGCCACAACTCTTCCACTCAACTCCAATATTACGACGTCCTGGATCTCCCGAGCATTGATATCGAGTTGCATGGGTGAATCTCCTTCCTTTGCGCGCATCTTAAGGCCCGTAGCGTGCGAAGTCAACGCGCAAAAGTCCGCCACCCATCGTTGGGGGGAGGGAGCGCTATCCGTATTATTTGAGGTTTAACGCGAAAAATTCGCTGGCAACGACCACAATCGTAACGCGCGAAAAGCGAGCATATGGAAGCTACTTGCCGAACGCGGGCAGGGAGTTTCCCCGCCCCCCGGGGACCAATAAGCCTAGTCTTCCAACGTGGAAAGGTCGCCTGTCGGCAAGCCGAGTTCCCAGGCCTTCAGGACGCGGCGCATGATCTTTCCACTGCGTGTTTTGGGAAGCTTCTCGCGGAATTCAATCTCACGCGGCGCCGCGTGCGCAGCCAGTTTTTGCCGCACGAACTTTTGGATTTCGTCCTTCAGTTCGTCGCTGGGCACATGGCCTTCGCGCAGTGAAATGAAAGCCTTGATGATGTGTCCCCGCATGGCATCGGGTTTTCCAATGACTCCTGCCTCCGCCACGGCCGGATGTTCCACCAGGCAACTTTCAACCTCGAAGGGTCCTACGTTCTCTCCTGCCGTGATGATCAAGTCGTCGACACGCCCCTGGAACCAGTAGTAGCCATCCGGATCTTTGTAGGCGCTATCCCCGGTAACGTACCAACCCGGAATGCGGAAATAGGTCTCATAGCGTTCCGGTTGTTTCCAGATCGTCTTCATCATGCCGGGCCAACCCGGCTTTACCACCAGGTTGCCGAGAGTATTAGGCGGCAACTCCTTTCCCTCGTCATCGACGATGGCGACATTCGCTCCGGGGATGGGTCGTCCCATCGAACCGGGACGGATGGTCATGGCGGGATAATTCGATACCAGGATATGACCCGTCTCGGTCATCCACCAGTTGTCATGGATCCGTCTTCCGTAGGTCTTCCATCCCCACCACACCACCTCAGGATTCAGCGGTTCACCCACGCTCAGCACGTGCCGCAAGCTGGAAAGGTCAAATCTCTGCGCGACCTCCTCCCCCGCTGCCATCAACATGCGAAACGCCGTGGGAGCGCTATACCAGATGTTGACCCGAAAGCGCTGGATGGTTTCGTACCAATCGGCGGCATTGAATCTGCCGCCCCGGATCAGGTTGGTCATGCCATTGAGCCAGGGTGAAAATATACCGTACGACGTTCCCGTTACCCAACCGGGGTCGGCGGTACACCAATAGACATCGTCTTCGCGCATATCGAGCACCCAGCGGCCGGTCATCAGATGCCCCAGCATCGCCTTTTGCACGTGCAGCACTCCCTTGGGCTTTCCCGTCGAACCCGAGGTGTAGTGCATGATGAGCGGATCATCAAGCGTCAACCACTCTATTTCCGCCTTTTCCTCAGCCTTTTCCATCAGGGCTTCGTAACTCTTCTGCCCCTCCGCCAACTCGCTGGGAAAGGCGCCTATCAGGATGATGTGCTTGAGGGCAGGCAGTTCGTATTGAGGTACGCGTTCCACGAGCGCCGGCGATGTCACGAGGGCCACAGCTTCCGCGTTGGCCATGCGGTCACGCACGGCATCTTCCATGAAAGCTTCAAAAAGCGGACTGGGGATCGCTCCGATCTTCAGGATGCCAAGGATCGCAATGTAAAGCTCGGGGCGCCGCCCGAGGAACACGAATACTCGGTCACCCTTCCCCACTCCCAGTTTACGCAGGACGTTGGCAAAGCGGTTCGACAAGAGCGACATATCCTCGAAAGTAAATCGTTCCGTGTGTTCTTTGTCGGTGTAGATCAGTGCCAATTTGTTGCGACGCCCACGCGTCAGGTGGCGGTCGATGGCCTCGTGCGCCATGTTCACTTTGCCTGTCTTTGACCAATCAAACTCCTCGTATACATCTTCCCAGCGGAAGGACGAATAGCGCGCCTCATAGTCCGCCAGATGATGTGCTTGGGGATCGTTCAACGGTCTCAAAACATTATTCGAGTCCGCAGGCGCTTTCGTGGACATAAAAGGGACCTCATTAGTGGGAATTTGCCTTGCTGTAGGATTCGTCGAGCAATTCTATTACGTGCATCACCCGCCGTTGGTTGCCCTGGCGCTTCACCCCGGCGCGAAGCTGCAACAGGCATCCGGGATTGGCGGTCAGGACCACCTCTGCCCGGGTCTCACCGATGCGGTGCATTTTATTGTCGAGCAACCGATCCGACATCTCGTTGTGAATGACGTTGTAAACCCCCGCGCTGCCGCAACAGATATCCGCTTCCTTCAGTTCGATCAGTTCCAGGCCCGGGATGGCAGTCAGCAATTTGCGCGGCGCTGCCCGGATGCGCTGCGCATGCCCCAAATGGCAAGGATCCTGATAAGTTGCCCGCACCTTCATTATTCCCAGTTCCCGGTTCAAGTCAATCCCCGCGAGGAATTCCGTGACGTCGCGCAACTTGGCCACAAAAGCTTTGGCCGGTTCGTGGAATTCCTTATCCTCCTCCTCAAAGAGGAGCGGATATTCTTTGAGAACTGAACCGCAGCCAGCAGCGTTGGAAATAACGGCGTCATATCCCCCCGCCAAGAAGGCCTGGATATTGCGCTTGGCCAAATCCCGCGCGATGCCGCGAATACCCGCATGCACGTGCAACGCGCCGCAGCAACCCTGGTCACCGGGAATTACCACTTCACATCCGTTCTTCGTCAGCACTCGTACTGTAGCGTCATTCAGCCGGGCAAAGGAGAGGTTGGCAATGCACCCGGCAAACAACGCCACCCGGTAACGCCGCTTCCCTTCCGCGGGGACCGTCGTACCCAGGCGTTCGTAGAAAAATGGCTTCTCCATGCGTGGGGTGAGTTGCGCCACTTGATCGAGACGGCCTGGAAGCAGCTTCAGCACCCGAGAAGCGAGTATAAGCTTCTCCAGACCCGAGCGCTGATACAGGCGCAGAAGCTTTCCGACAAACTGGAGTCGCCCTGGGTACGGCAGGATTTCGTAGTAGAAGAGCTTGCGTAGCAGAGTTGTGAGCGGGGGGCGGTGATAGTACTTTTCAATCTGCCCGCGCGCGGCTTCTACCAGCTTTCCGTACTCGACGCCCGAGGGGCACGCCGTTTCACAAGCGCGACAATCAAGGCAAAGGTCAATGTGACGAACGAAACTCTCGCCCAACGGCAGCCGCCCATTTTCAACCTGGATCATCTGGTAGATGCGGCCGCGCGGCGAGTCCGTTTCCAATCCCAGTTCGCGGTACGTGGGGCAGGCGTTCAGGCACAGACCACAGTGCACGCAGCGGGAATAATCCACCCAGCGCGGCGCCTCGCCTGCACCATAGCCCGAACACTTCTTCGTTGTTGCTCCCGCGGTTGTGGGGTTCTGGTTTTTCAAAAGTTCAGCCACTCGGTTACCCAACCTCTAAATGCCGCCTAAAAACCGCCCCGGCGACAGAACCCCTCCCGGGTCCCAGGCAGATTTCATTTTGCGCATGGCGTCAAGATCGTCGCCGCCTCCTCCCCAAACGTCCACCTGTCTCTTGAGGGCCACCGGGCAATGTTCAACAATCAGCGTACCCCCGAGGTCTGTCGCGACTTGGCGAAGGCGGACGATTAAGCCTGCAAGGCTGGGGCTTAGCGTCTCCTGCAAGGCACACAGGTGGACAATACCCACGCCCACCTGGGCGAAACTCGCGAGCGCGATCCGCTCAGCCTCCGCTTCCTGATGTGCGCGGCTCAGAAATTCCTCGCTTGCTACCATGGGCAGCGCGGCCTTCAGCACGGTGACGTCCTGGTATTTCTGCTGAAGCCAAAGGGTGAGGTTGGAAACGCGCTCCCACACCTCCTCCGCTCCTTCCCGGCGTGCCAGCGGCGCCCCCACGGCAGAGGCGAGTTGCCTGAGTTCATGCATGCAACGCGCAATAACCCGATGCGACCCCCCCAATTCGACCCACAATTCCGCCTCCGGCCGTTCATGGGCCTGGGCCGAATCACTTAGCAGCGACATCGCCCCGGAATCGAGCAGCACGAGCCGAAGCGTATTGAGGGGCGAGCGCAGAATGCCCCGGCGCAAGTCCCTCGCCGTGCCCAGTGTGCCGGCTGGCATCGTGAAGGTGGCGCGCTCCGGTGGTTTGGGAAAGAGCTTCAAGCTGGCTTCAACCATCACACCCAGCGTCCCGAATGAGCCGGTCAGCAGTTTCCCAAGATCGTAACCCGCGACGTTTTTCACCACTCGTCCGCCGGTCTTGGCAATTTTTCCGTCGGTGGTGGCAATTTTCAATCCCAGAACCATGTCGCGCGGGCCGCCGAAACCCTGGCGCAAGGGCCCCGCCGCATTCGCCGCGATAATTCCACCGATACTCGCCCCGGCCCCTCCGCGCGGGTCGAGAGGCAACCACAAACCGCTTCGCCCAACAAGGTCCTGAAACTCTCCGAACGTCATTCCGGGCTCGACGCTAATCGTCAGGTCCGCAGGCTCATAATGGATGACGCGTTTCAATTCGCGAAGAGAAAGAGCAATGTCATATTGCCGCGGTGGGTTCCCTGTCGAAAGTTTGGTGCCATTGCCGCGGGGAATCAGCGCCAGACGATGCTCGCCGGCGTACCGCAGGACCGCAGCCACCTGTTCCGCCGTGGCCGGCACGACTGCGCACTCCGGGACCTTACCATCCACCACCAGAGGTGCGCAGGCAGCGGGATCGGTGAGCACGTGGGACGGGCCCACAATCGCCGCCAATTCCGAATCTACCGCCAGGGTCACACCGGGCCTCCCCCTGCCAATCCGCCGCGCAGTTCCCCGCACATTTTCCCCGTGGGAAGAACCTTGCCTGGGTTCAACCGTCCTAGAGGATTGAACAGGTTTTTGATTCTGCCCATTAATTCCAGATCCACCTCGGAAAAAATGAGCGGCATCAGATCACTCTTCTCCGAGCCCACACCGTGCTCGCCGGTTATCGACCCACCCATTTCCACGCACCGCAAAATAATTTCTTTAGCCGCCTTGATCACACACGCAGTCTGCTCCCGGTTGCGCTCGTCATACATGATGAGAGGATGTAAGTTTCCATCACCCGCATGAAAGATGTTGCCAATGTGCAGGTCATACTTCTTTTCGATGCTGCCAATGAAGTCCAGCATTTCCGGCAAGCGCGTGCGCGGAATCACGCCGTCTTGGACATAGTAATTGGGGCTGATGCGCCCCAGCGCGCCGAAAGCAGTCTTTCTTCCCTTCCACAACAGGTCGCGTTCCTCGGCCGATTTCGCGCGTCGAACTTCGCGCGCTTGATTCTCCCGGCAAACGGCCTCGATTTCATC
>Ga0335085_10002527_pt1 | contig 33834 bp, 20 predicted proteins | sample Lox_Sample_45_FD_206712 | JGI IMG/M metagenome (GOLD analysis project Ga0335085, IMG submission 206712) | Soil microbial communities from Loxahatchee National Wildlife Refuge, Florida, United States - Lox_Sample_4.5 | ecosystem: Environmental > Terrestrial > Soil > Wetlands | place: USA... | reverse complement strand
GGACGTGCAGGTTTCGCCGTAGAACCTGCAAGTGGTGCCGGTCGACACCTGAGGATACTTCGTGCTGGTGGTCGCGACGCCCTGGTTCAACGCGTAGGCCTGCATATAGGACTCGTCGCGCACCTGGGCGAAGTCGGCATACACCGCGTCGAGCGTGAACAGCGTGCCGTCGTCCGGCTGCCATTGCACCGAGCCGGTGAGACCCAGGCGCTTGTCCTTCACCGTAATCAAGTCGTAACGCGCGGCACGGGGACGGAACAGAAGATTGGCCGCTGTGAAATCGGTGCCCGAGGTCAACCCGTTGACGGCCTTGAAGTTGAGGCCGCTGGTATAGACGTTGTTGCTCGTTCTGATGTCGCTGGCGCCTTCTTCCAGCGTGTTGGCGGTGGTGTAAGCGGCGGATGCCAATACGCCCAGCCGGCCGCCCATGAACGTGTCGGAGACCAGCGCGGAAACGCGCGGCGTGACGCTGGCCGCCAGCTGCTGATATTCGCCCTGGGCCGCGGCGGTGAACAAGAATCCGGAATGGTCGAACGGATGCGCCGTGTGCATGTCGACGGTCGCGCCGAGCGAGCCTTCCTCGACGTCGGCCGAGTTCGACTTGTGGACCGTCAACTGGCTGAACAGCTCCGAGGCGAAGACATTGAAGTCGAAACCGCGGCCGCGGTTGACGCCGCTGTTGCCGGTCGACGTGTTGACGTCCTCGCCGCCACCGGTCGCCAGCGCTTCCATGCCGTTGATGCGGACGCGCGTGAAGGTCGGGCCGAGGCCGCGCACCGTGATCTCGCGGCCTTCGCCGGCCTCGCGCGAAATCACCACCCCGGGAATGCGTTGCAGCGATTCCGTGACGTTCAGGTCCGGAAACTTGGCGATGTCTTCGGCCAGGATCGAATCCGACGCGTCGAGCGCCGTGCGCTTCAATTCCATGGCCTTTTCCAGGCTCTCGCGGAAGCCGGTGACGACCACCGTTTCGGTGACGCCCGCTTCCTGCGCCATCGCAACCCCGGCGCTGAGCAACGCAAACGCCGACGCACCAAGCGTGAGCCCTGAGGCTCGACACAGATTCGATTTCATCGCTGTTCCCCCTCGCCGCTGCCGCGCAGTGACTCGATGACACTTCCGACAGCGCACAATTGCCGTTGACGTCATCTGTAAGTGACACCGGTATCAAACTCCGATGACACCGGTGGCAACGAAACCCTACACCTATTGCGGGAGCTGTCACTACACGAAAGCGGGAGCAAAGTGACGATGCGTCAGCAGACGATGCATTGCGGTCACGCCCTGCAGCGGCAATTTGATAACGCTATCCGTCGTTCAAATCTCTGCGCACGTTTGTCATTTCCCGGTCCCATCGATTCGGCCGATCCGGCATTGGCGGCGCCAACGCCGCGACCGGCGCGCGAAGCCGCGAGGACGATTGCCGGGAGAAGCGCGCCGGGGAGACGATCCCCGGCGCCAGTCGGAGACGTTGGGAAGAATCAGTACGTGTACTTAACACCCAGGAAATAGACGCTCCCGGTCTTGTGATACTGGTAGGAACGCTGCGCGTACTGGTCGAGATAGATGTTGCTCGCCTGGTTGGTCAGGTTGAGCGCATCAAAGGTGAAGACGAGATTCTCGCCCCATTTGTACGACGCGGAGGCATCCAGATTGAACGTGCCTTTCACGAAGATGCCGAAGTTCTGGTAGTTGGTGATGATGTTCGGATCGAGCAGGTAGTGGCTGCGCAGCGAGCCGGTCACGCGCGCCTGCAAGGTGCCGTCGTCGTAATAGACCGTCCCGTTCACGCTGGTGCGCGACATGTTGTTGAGGTCGGCCTTCATCAGGAAGATGCTGTTGTTCACGCCGGTGTAGTAGTTCTGCTGGGCCTGGACATAGGTGAAGTTGCCCAGCACGCCGAAGCTGTCGAAGGGCTGCGGCAGGAAGTAGAGCTGCTGCTGCCAGTTGATTTCCGTTCCGTAGAGCGGCGCGCCCTTGACGCTGACCGGCCGCGAGAACGTCCAGGTCTGGCTGGCCTTGAGGTTGTAGCAGTTGCTGCTGGTCGGGATGGTGTTCCAGTCCGTGCCGCTGCCACCGCAGGCCGAGACGAACGGCGCCGCGTCGAAGCCGAACGGATTGTCGCTCCAGATGCCGCTGGTCTGCTGCACCTGGATGAAGTTGTCGAGGTGCTTCCAGAAGCCCGCAACCGAGATCATCGATCCCTTGCCGTAGTACCACTCGAACGACAGGTCGAGGTTCTTGGCGCGCGTCGGCGGCAGCGTGGGGTTGCCCACGGTCGCCGTGAAGCTGGAGCCCGAAACCGACGGCGCCCCGCTGGGCAAAAGCTGCGCCTGGGTCGGCCGCGACATGGCATAGCTGGCGCCGAAGCGGATCAGGAAATCGTCGGTCGGCTCGAGCACGGCATTCAGTGCCGGCAGCCAGTCGTGGTAGACGAGATGGCGGTCGATCGGGCTGACGCCCGAGCTGTTGAAGGTGTAGCCGACCGATTGCGACTGCGTCAGCACATAGCGCACGCCGACGTCGCCGCGGAACCCCATGCCCAGTGCCGTGGTGTCCCAGGCCGCTTGCAGCCAGCCGCCAAGGTCGTTCTCGCGCACCGTGCCGGAATTGGACACGCCCGGCGCCGTGTTCATCGGGAACACCGCGGGATCCCAGACGCTGATCGCCGTCTTGGCCTTGTTGAAGTCGGTCGTGAACCAGGTCGTGTTCGAGCCTTTCGGCGCAGCGATCCCCTTCAGCCCGATGGTCGTGATGTAGCTCGACAGCGGCACCGAGCGGATGGCGTCGGGAATCGTGGAATCCTCGCCCGACTTGCCGGACGAGCGGCGCAACTCGAGCGTTCCGAAGCCGTAGTTGCGGAAATCGAAGCCGCCCGAGATCGTGAATTCAGGGGCCGCCTTGTACTCGAAGTCGAGCGCGGCCGAGCGGAACGAGTTGTACGCATATTCCTGGCGCTCGCGGACGTTGGAGAGGAACCAGCCGACGGGCGACGTCGGGTCGATGTTGCCGGTCGAAAGCAGGGGAATGTCGCCTTGCGAATAATCGTACACGTAGGGGTCGTCGGCCGTGCCGGCGCCGCACTTGTAGACGCCCGCGCCGGACTTGGGCGCCGTTCCGGTTCCGGTGCAGCCGAGGTCGGCGGCGAGCGTGGTCTGGATCGGGTTGCGATGATGGGATTCCGACCAGCCCAGCAGCACGTGACCCTTGAGGGCATCGGTGAAGCTGCGCGTGCCGTCGAGAGTCGCCTGCATGAAGCGCGTGTCGAGATGGTCGATGCGGTGCTCGTTGCGCAGGCCGACGTTGGCGGCAGTCGCCTTCACCATCGTCTGGGTGGCGGTCTTGTTGATGTCGAGGCCGGTCGGTCCGCCCAGCGTGTAGCTCAACAGGCTGATGCTCTGGATGCCTTGCGAGACAACGTAGCTGTTGACGCCGTTGTTCAGATACTGCGTCGCCGAGCCGTATCCCGACGTGCTGAACGAATTGGCCTCGAGCTGGTATTCGTTGCGGACCTGCGCGAAGTCGGCATACATCCCGTCGGCGGTGAACAAGGTGGCCTCGTCGGGCTGCCACTGCAGCGAACCGGTCATCCCAAGCCGCTTGGAATGCACGGTCACGACGTCATAGCGCGGAAAGCGCGGATGGAAGACCACGTTGGCTTCCGCCGTCGTGTTGCTGGTGACGCCGCCGGGCAGCGAGCCAAACACATAGCTGGACGACCGCGCCGAGCTGTTGTTGTAGTCGGACTGCCAGCGCACCGAGCTGGTGCCTTCTTCCAGCGTGTTGGTGCCCTGATAGGCGATCGAGACCAGCGCCCCGAAATGCCCGCCCCCGAAGGTGTCGGACACCAGCGCGGCCGCGCGCGGCGTCACGCTGCCCGACAGCGACTGGTATTGCGCCTGGGCCGAGCCGGTGAGCACGAAGCCCTGATGGTCGAACGGACGGGCGGTGTGCAGATCGACGGTGGCGCCCAGCGAGCCTTCTTCCACCGAGGCGGAGTTGGTCTTGTGGACGGTCAACTGGCTGAACAGCTCGGAGGCGAAGACGTTGAAGTCGAACCCGCGGCCGCGGTTGGTGCCGCCGGCGGCGCCGCCCGCGCTGAGGCCCGGGTTGGAGGTCGAAACGTCCTGCGAGCCGACGGTGGCCACCGCCTCGATGCCGTTGACGCGCACGCGCGTGAACTGGGCGCTGAGGCCGCGCACGGTGATTTCGCGCCCTTCTCCCGATTCACGGTTGATCGCCACGCCCGGAATGCGCTGCAGCGCCTCCGACACGTTCATGTCGGGGAATTTGCCGATGTCCTCGGCGAGAATCGAATCCGAGGAGTCGACGGCCGTGCGCTTCAGATCCATCGCCTTCTGCAGGCTGGCGCGGTAACCGGTAACAACGACGGTCTCGGTCGGTTCGGTTTCCTGCGCGATCGCCCCGGCGAGCGTCAGCAACCCCATCGCGGAGGCTCCGAGCATGAGCCGCGAAGCCCTATTTACATTCGCTATTGACACTGTTTCCCTCCCTCGCTGCTGTCTCGATCGACAGCCTGAACCAGTGCTCGCTTCGATGGAGAACCGCTGCGATTCCCCTTTTGACACCGGTAGCAAACGAGAGGTACGCCTGATGCCGAACGGCGCACAACACAACAGAACGTGATGAGCGTGCAGTCGCGCAAACGCATGGCGGTGATCGAACGGCGCAAGCGCGCTCGTGCTGCTAGCGCTATCGCCGATCAAAACGCTGCGTGCCCTCGCAGATTTTTTGCTCACGAAAATGCGAGCGCAAGAAGCGACGCGGCGCACATTGCGACGTTCACGATTGCGCGAGCGCGCTCGGGCAAATCGCCGACGCGCGCCGATCTTCCGGCACGCGCGATCATGCGCCGGCGAATTCGAAGGAGAGATTGACGATGCAAACCGCAACCAGACGATCCGTGCTGATGGCCTCGCTCGCAGCCGTGCCGACCGGCATTGCGCTGGCCAAGCCCGCGCCCCGCATCGCGCGGACGACGGCGGGGCAGGTGCGCGGCACGAGGCAGAACGGCATCGACGTCTTCAAGGGAATCCGCTACGGCCAGGCCGGCCGCTTCCAGCCGCCGCTCAAGCCCAAGCCGTGGCGCGGGGTGCGCAACGCCCTCGAGTTCGGTCCTTCGTGCCCGCAACCGTACCCCGACGGGCCGCGCGCCAGCGAAGACTGCCTGTTTCTGAACGTGTGGACGCCGGGCCTGCGCGACGGGGGCAAGCGCCCGGTGATGGTCTATATCCACGGCGGGGCGTATTCGACGGGCTCGGGCTCGGCGCCGATCTACGACGGCGTCAACCTGTCAAGGCGCGGCAACGTGGTGGTGGTGACGCTGAACCACCGGCTCAACGCCTTCGGCTACCTCTATCTCGGCATGATCGACGAGCGCTTCGCCGATTCCGGCAACGCGGGGCAGCTCGACCTTGTCCTGGCGCTCGAATGGGTGCGCGACAACATCGCCGAATTCGGCGGCGATCCGGCCTGCGTCATGGTGTTCGGCCAGTCGGGCGGCGGCGCCAAGATCGCCACCCTGATGGCGATGCCTTCGGCCAAAGGCCTGTTCCACCGCGCCGCCACCATGAGCGGCCAGCAGCTCACGGCCTCAGGCCCGCTGCATGCCAATGAGCGCACGCAGAGCTTGCTCGCCGCGCTCGGCATCTCGAAAGGCGATCTCGGCGAGCTTCGGACCCTGCCGGCGGAGAAGATCGTGGCCGCACTCGCCACCACCGACCCCGTCATCGGGACCGGCGGGATGTATTTCGGCCCCGTGCTCGATTTCCGCTCGCTGCCGCGCCATCCGTTCTATCCCGACGCGCCGGGCCAATCGGCGGCGATCCCGATGATGATCGGCAACACCCATGACGAGACGCGCGCCTTCATCACCGACGCGGGCGTCTACATGCTTTCGTGGGACGAGCTGGGGGCCCGGCTCGCCGCCAACATGCGCGTCGACATCGATCCCAAGGTGGTGATCGCGAAGTACAAGGACTGGTTCCCCGGCATCAATCCGACCGATCTGTTCTTCCTGGCGACCACGGCCTCGCGCTCGTGGCGGGCGGCGATCGTGGAGGACGAACTGCGCGCGGCGGCGGGAACGCCCGCCTTTGCCTACCAGCTCGACTGGCCGTGCCCGGACGACAAACGCCGTGCCCAGCACATGACCGACATCCCGCTGGCCTTCGACAACACCGACAAGCCGGGCGCCATCACCGGCAACGGCGAGGGCGCGCGCAAGATGGCCGCGATCATGAGCGAGACGTTCGTGGCTTTCGCCCGGACGGGCGATCCCAACAACGCGGTGATTCCGGCCTGGACGCCCTACTCCTTGGCAAAGCGGCAAACCATGGTGTTCGACCTGCCGCCGCATCTGGAGAACGATCCGCGCGGGCGCGAGCGCAAGCTGTTCGAACAGGTCCCGTTCATCCAGCAAGGGACGTGATCGTCGAGACTCTGCTCGCAACGAGATGACGTCCAGAGACGGTGCGGCGCCCGCCGGAACCCAATCCAGCGGACCGGCCCCGCGTCTCGCAGACGCGAGCGGAACCCGCTCGCCGCGATGGAACTGGCGCGAGGAAGTGCGGCGCGATGGGGGCCGACAAACCTGCATTGACGAGTAGATCATTGAAATGACTCGACTCCTCGCTGCCGCGGTGCGCCTGATGCCCGCACGCGGGGCTACGGCAGGAGGATGTTCATGTCCAATCCCAAATCTGCGCAGCCAGCAAACCGCGACAAAACCGGCCTTCGTCCATTCCGCATGGAGGCGTCGGATGCCGAGCTTGACGAGATGTTCCGGCGCATAAGCATGACAAGGTGGCCCGAACGCGAGACGGTTTCCGATCAATCGCAAGGCGTTCAGCTGGCGACCATCCGAAATCTCGCCCGCTATTGGGCGACGGAATACGACTGGCGCAAATGCGAGGCGAAGCTGAACGCCCTGCCGCAATTCATCACCGAGATCGACGGGCTCGACATCCATTTCATCCATGTCCGCTCGAAACATGACAACGCGCTGCCGCTCGTCGTCACGCACGGATGGCCGGGTTCAATCGTCGAACAACTGAAGATCGTGGGCCCGCTGACCGACCCCACGGCGCATGGCGCGAGCGCGTCGGACGCTTTCGACCTGGTGATACCGTCGTTGCCGGGCTACGGATACTCGGGCAAACCGGCCGCCACCGGCTGGGACGTCGCCCACATCGCGCGCGCCTGGACCGCGCTGATGAAACGTCTCGGGTACGCGAAATTCGTGGCGCAAGGCGGCGATTGGGGCGCGCTCGTCACCGAACAAATGGGCGTGCAGGCGCCTCCGGAACTGCTCGGCATTCACACCAACATGCCGGGCATCTTTCCCGACGACATCGACAAGGCGGCCTTTTCCGGGGCGCCGGTGCCGGCCGGTCTCTCCGCCGACGAGAAGCTCGCCTACGAGCGACTTCGCTTCGTGTACCAAAAGGGAATCGCATACGGCTTCCAGATGGGGCTGCGGCCGCAGACGCTGTATGGAATCGCGGATTCCCCGGTCGGACTGGCGGCTTATTTCCTGGATCATGACGCGCGAAGCTACGAACTCATCGCGCGCGTGTTTGCGGGCGAATCCGAAGGCCTGACGCGCGACGACATCCTGGACAACATCACGATTACCTGGCTGACCAACACGGCGCTTTCCGGTGCGCGCCTTTATTGGGAGAACTGGGGCAAGCTCGGCTATTTCAACGCCAAGGGCGTCTCGATCCCCGCCGCCGTCAGCGTGTTCCGGGACGAACTCTACCCGGCTCCGCGCAGTTGGGCCGAGCGCGCCTTCCCCAAACTCATCCACTTCAACAAGGTCAGCAAGGGCGGGCACTTCGCGGCCTGGGAACAGCCAAAGCTCTTTGCCGACGAAGTCCGCGCCGGCTTCCGGTCGCTTCGCGGTTGAGCGGCGATGTGTGCGGGACCGCTGCGGCCCCCGGCCTGAACGCAAACTGATCGGCCGATCGACGTGGGAGATGCGTCATGCCGGACCGTTCCACAATGCCAGACCTTTCGCAGTTCAACATCGACCGCACGCATCCGGGACGGTGGACGATCAGCTTCAGCAACCCGCCGATCAACATGTTCGTTCCCGCAACGATTGTCGAATTGGGAGCGCTGATGAACGATCTCGAGGCGGATGCGTCGGTGAAGGTCGTCGTGTTCCAGTCGGGGAATCCCGATTTTTTCACCGCCCATCTCGACGTATCCAAAGCAGCCGAACGGCCAGAGGTGCTGGAGCTTTGGCGCGATTTCGTGTTGCGGCTGTCGTCGGCGCCAGTGGTGAGCATCGCCAAGATACGCGGCCGCACCCGCGGCATCGGCAACGAGTTCGTGCTGGCCTGCGACATGCGCTTCGCCAGCCGGCAAAGCGCCGTTTTCGCCAACCCCGAGATCGGCGTCGGACTGGTTCCGGGCGGCGGCGCGCTGGAGTGGCTTCCGCGCCTGGTCGGGCGCTCGCGTGCCCTTGAGATCGTCCTCAGCGGCGACGATTACGATGCCGACATCGCCGAGCGCTACGGCTGGGTGAACCGCACCCTGGACGATGACGATCTCGACGCGTTCGTCGATGCGCTCGTGCGGCGTCTGGTCTCGTTCGACCGTGAAGCGCTGGCCGCGGCGAAGACCCAGATCAACCGGTTCGGCAGGCCGACCGCCGGCGAGCTTCAGTCGAGCAACGACAACTTCTTCCCGTTGCTGGCCTCGCCCGGTGCGCAGGCGCGCCGGGCCAAGATCCGCAGTATCGGTTACGGTGTCGCGAGCGACTTCGAATTGAACTTCGGCCGCTACCTGCCTGCGCTCGGGCGGGCGGACGGCGATGAGGCAGATTGCGGCCAGAGCGCAGGCCCGGAGCCTTGAATCCCTAGATCACCGCGCCAGCCAGCCGCCGTCGACCGGGATGATGGCGCCGTTCAGGTAATCGGCCGCGGCAGAAGCCAGGAACACGGCCGTGCCGCCAACATCGGCGGGCGTGCCCCAGCGCCCCGCCGGGATGCGGTCGAGGATCGCCTTGGAGCGTTCGGGATCGTCTCTGAGCTGCTGGGTGTTGTCGGTCGCCATGTAGCCGGGCGCGATCGCGTTGATGTTGATGTTCTTCGAGGCCCATTCGTTGGCCAAGAGCCGCGTGATGCCGGCGATGGCGCTCTTCGACGCGGTGTAGCTGGGCACGCGGATGCCGCCCTGGAACGACAGCATCGAGGCGATGTTGATGATCTTGCCGCCGGTGCCTTGGCTGACGAACTGGCGTCCCGCCGCCTGGCACAGGAAGAACGCCGCCTTGATGTTGACGTTCATCACGTCGTCCCAGTCCTTCTCGCTGAACTGAAGCGCGTCGGCGCGGCGGATCATGCCGGCGTTGTTGACCAGGATGTCGAGCTTGCCGAGCCCGGCCACCGCTTCGGCGACGATCCGCGCGATCGGCTCGATGCTCATGAGATTGGCGTCGATGCTGACGAACTTGCGGCCGATCTTCTTGATGATGGCCTCGGTCTCGGTGGGCGGCACGAAGCCCGCCACGGCGATGTCGGCGCCGGCTTCGGCCAGCGCCACCGCGATGCCCTGCCCCAGGCCCGTGTTCGCGCCGGTGACGAGAGCGGCCTTGCCTTCGAGGCTGAACGGATTCTTCATTTCTGCTCCTATTTCAGCTGGCAGATATCGAGCACGTTCATGTCGGTGTAGTCGAGGTTCTCGCCGCCCATCGCCCAGATGAAGGTGTAGGCGCTGGTGCCCGCGCCCATGTGGATCGACCATGGCGGCGAAACCACCGCCTCTTCGTTGTTGACCACGATGTGGCGCATGTCGGCGGGCTGGCCCATGAAGTGGAAAACGCGGTCGTCCTTCTTGAGATCGAAGTAGAAGTATGCCTCGGCGCGGCGGTCGTGCAGATGCGGCGGCATGGTGTTCCAGACGCTGCCTTCCTTGAGCGTGGTGACGCCCAACAGAAGCTGGCACGACTTGCAGGTGGTGGGCACGATGTACTGGCGGATGGTGCGCTCATTCGACTGGGCGAGACTGCCGCGCTCCAGCGGCACCGACTTTTCGACCGAGATCTTGACCGTTTCGAAACGGGCGTGCGCCGGGGTCGAGGCCAGATAGAACTTCGCGGGCTTGTCCACGCCGTTCGATGCCAAGGTCACCTCGCCGGTACCCATCGGAACATAAAGACCGTCTTTTGGAATCATGTCGAATTTCTTGCCGTCGACGGTGACCACGCCCGCGCCTTCGCCGACATTGACGATGCCGAGCTCGCGCCGCTCCAGAAACGACTTGCCCCTGGCCGATTCGGGCTCGGTCTGCGCCGGCAGCTTCACGGCCTTTCGGACCGGCGCCGCGCCCCCGATCACCAACCTTTCGGTGTGGGTGTAGGTGAGGCTCACCTCGTCGGCGACGAAGATGCCGTCGATCAGATAGCGGTCGCGCAACGTCTGGTTGTTGACGCCCCCCATGCTGGCGGGATCGGTCGCGTAAAGCGTCTTCTTGAACATCTCAAACTCACTTCCTTTGGGCCTGGTAACCGGTGTCATACGCCTGCACCGGGCATCGACGCAACTGATTTACGCCGGAGGCGCCGTCGATTCGCGGATGACGAGGTTGGGGAACACCTCGGTCAGCTCGGCTTCGCCCCCTTTTTTCTTCTCGGGAAGGTTGAACAGCTTGTCCGCGGCAAGCCGCCCCATCTCGCGCACCGGCAGGCGCACGCTCGTCAGCAGCGGCCACAGCCGGAGCGCGGTGGCGCTGTCGTCATAGCCGATCACAGACAGTTCGCTGGGGATGTGGATTCCCAGTTCATGCGCCACCTTGAATACGCCCGCCGCCATCTCGTCATTGCCGGCAAAGATCGCGGTCGGCTGCGATTTCGAGGCCAACAGCTCGCGGGCCGCCGCAATGCCGCTGTCGAAGGTGTAGGCCCCTTCGCGGTCGAAGCTGGGGCGCAGCTTCAAACCCCGTTCGGCCAGCGCCTCGCGGAAGCCGCGCCGCCGTTCGTGCGCCGAGCGGAAGGTGGGCGGCCCGGAGATGTGGGCAATGCGTTCGTGACCCATCTCTGCCAGGTGGTGGGCGGCCTCCGCCGCGCCCAGGCTGTCGTGCGTGACCACCATGGTGCCGGGTCTGTCCAGCGTGACCGAAGCGACGCGAACATAGGGGCAATCGAATTCCTGAAGCAACTTGACCAGCCGGTCGTCCTCGGAAATCGAGGGCGTGAGTATGACGCCGAACAGCTTCTGCCGCTCGATGAAGCTGCGCATGTCCGACAGATAGCTCGGGCTGCCGCGCTCGCACGGATGCACAAGCAGGCCGTAGCTCGTGTTGCGCATGGCATCAAGGATGCCCTGCTGCATGTTCACGACGTACTGCGGCGTGGGGTTGTCGTAGATCATGCCGATCAGGAACGAGCGGCGGAACGCCAGCCCCCGCGCCTGCGGATCGGGCTCGAAGCCGACCTCGCGGATGATCGCGTTGACCTTGAGGCGCGTTTCCTCCTTCACGAAGGGGGAATCGTTGATGACGCGCGACACCGTCTTCTTCGACACGTTGGCCAAACGCGCGATGTCGTTGATGGTGGACCGTTTGCGGCCGCGGTCTGAGGAAGCGTTCGGCGTGGGATTGCTCCCGGAATCGGGTGTCTTGGTTGGCGAGTTCACGACCTATCCGGTGGGAAATTCTACAAGGCGATTTGTCTCGCCCGGCCAGCATACAGAGATTTTCGGCCGCTTTAAGCCTGTTGCGGCCGACCGGCCCGGCCGTCCACACCCGCGTAATCGGCTGGCCCGGCAAGGGGATTTCCGTTCCCGCGGGAATATCCGCACCGCCGCCCGCGTCAGGCAGATGGAGGAGCGCACCATCCGGCCCGGGCATCCTTGCCCGGCGTCAACAGGATCGACCCATGCCGCGAGTCATCACCACCCCGATCATCGCCGATTTCCGCAAGCGGCTCACCGAGGCCGCCGCCGAACTGCTCGCCGAACGCGGGGATTTCAACATGCGCGAGCTGGCCAAGCGCCTCCAGGTGAGCCCGATGACGGCATACCGCTACTTCAAGGACAAACGGGAAATCCTAGGCGCGCTGCGCGCCCGCGGCTTTGCCCGCCTCGCCGACGCGCTTGAACAGGCAAGAGCCGGCGCGGATTGGCCAATCGCAACGCTGCAGGCCTATGTCCGATTCGCGCTGGAGGACCCGACCACCTACCGGCTGATGTTCGATCTGTTCCAGCCCGAAGGCGCCGGGCCGCCGGACCTGGCGGCGCATCAGCATCGCGTGCGCGAGATCATGAACGGGCTTGCCGGCGCCGGACCGAGCGGGCCGGCGGCGCAGCCGAGTCCGGGCGGCGACATGCCGTGGTCGGCGCTGCACGGCGCGGTGGCGCTGTACCTTGCCGCCAAGCTGGACCGGCCCGGCCTCGACGGCGCGCTGGGCGCGATCGCCGCCCTTGTCGGCAGCCGCGACGGCGGACCGTGGCGCGCGCGCGAACCCTTTACCCTGCAGTTTCCCGCCGCACTTACCGCCGCGGAGTAAGCAGGCCGCACCCGCCACCGCGCGAAATGTGCTAATCGATCGGGGTTGCCCGCAGCGGCCTCAGGCGTTGAAGAACCTCCGCATCGACCCCTTCATCGTGGCGCTGCTGGCCACCGTGGCGCTGGCGAGCCTGCTGCCCTGCGCGGGCGCGTTCGCGCGCGTGATGAGCGTGGTGACGGACGCAGGCATCGCGCTTCTGTTCTTCCTGCACGGGGCGCGGCTTTCGCGCGAGGCGATTGTCGCGGGCATCGGCGCCTGGCGCATCCACGCGCTGGCGCTGGGCGCGACCTTCGTGATGTTCCCGGCGATGGGCCTTGCGCTGCGCGCCGCCGGCCACGGCTGGCTCAACCCCGCCATTGCCGACGGCATCCTGTTCCTGTGCCTCTTGCCTTCCACGGTGCAGTCGTCGATCGCGTTCACCTCCATCGCCCATGGCAACGTTCCCGCCGCGGTGTGCAGCGCTTCGGCCTCGAACGTGCTGGGCATCTTCGTCACGCCGGTGCTGGCGGGACTGCTGCTGATGGGCGGGCCGCAGGGCGGATTCTCGCTTGCCGCGCTTCAGGCGATCGTGCTGCAGCTCTTGCTTCCGTTCGTGGCGGGCCACCTGTCGCGGCGGTGGACCACGGCGTTTCTCGCCCGCCACAAATCCATCATCGGCAAGGTGGACCGCGGCGCCATCCTGCTGGTGGTCTATACCGCCTTCAGCGCGGCGGTGATCGAAGGGCTGTGGCGGCGCTATTCGTGGGGCGACCTCGCCCTCACCTTCGTCCTCAACGGCGCGCTTCTGGCGCTGGCGCTGGTCATCACCACCTTCGCGGCGCGGCGCGCGGGCCTTTCCACCGCGGACGAGACCGTGGTGGTGTTCTGCGGCTCGAAGAAGAGCCTGGCCTCGGGCGTTCCGATGGCGGGCGTGCTGTTCCCCCCGGGCCTGCTCGGCCCCATGATTCTGCCCTTGATGCTGTACCACCAGATGCAGCTCATGGCCTGCGCGGTCTTGGCCCAGAGCTATGCGGCGCGATCGCGGCAGCGCGGCGTGGCCACCGCAAGGTCGCAGGCGACCTAACCCATCACCACTTTGACCTCGTTGATGCTGCCGGCGGGCTGGACCGGCACTTCGCCTTCGATTCTGCGGCCGTTGAACGTGACGGACTTGACGCCCTTCATCACGTGACCGGGATTGCGCACGTCGATGCGATAAGCGGCGCCGCGCCAGCGGCGCGTGACCGTGAAGCCCGGCCAGTCGGCCGGGATGCAGGGATCGATGGCGAGCCCGGCAAACCCCGGACGGACGCCGAGAATCCACTTGGTCATGGCGGTGTAATTCCAGCCCGCGCTGCCGGTGAGCCAGGGATGGCGGGCGCGGCCGTGGGCCTTGTGCTCGGCGCCGTAGACGAACTGGCAATAGCTGTAGGGCTCGGCCTGCCGCGTCTCGATTTTGTCGTTCTGATTGTAAGGCAACAGGCTGTCGAGGAACCGCATGGCGCGGTCGCCCTGGCCCAGCCTGGCTGCCGCGATCACCGCCCAGGGATTGGGATGGCTGAAGATGGCACCGTTCTCCTTGATGCCTTTGTAGACGCGGCCCATGAAGCCGACCTCGTCGTCGGGCTTGGAGAAGCTGGGCTGCAAGAGATGCAGGCCCCAGGGCGTGTAGAGGTGCTCGTCCATCGCGGCGAGCGCACTTTCGGCGCGATCGCGCCGCGCCGCACCCGAAACCACCGCCCAAGCGTTGCTCTCGATGAAGATCTTGGCTTCCGCGTTGGCGCGGGTGCCGATCTTGAGGCCCGACCTGGTGGTGCCGCGCGCGTACCAGGCCCCGTCCCACAGCTCGCGCTCGCAGGCGTCGCGCACGTCTTCGGCCATCGCGAGGTATTTGTCGGCGTCGCGCTCGCGGCCGAGAAACGTCGCGGCTTCCACGAAATTCGTCAGCGCCCAGAAGTGCAGGAAGCTGACCATGGCGCTTTCGCCGCCGCCGAGATTGAGGCAGTCGTTCCAGTCGGCGCGCAGGCCCAGGCAGATGCCGGAGCGGCCGACCTGGCGGGCGGAAAAGTCGAGCGCCGCCTTCATGTGCTGCCATACCGTGCCGGTGCCGCGGTCGCAGAACGGCACCAGTTCGTCGAACAGCGCAGTGTCGCCGGTTTCCTTGGCGTATTCGCAGATCGACGGGATCAGCCATAAATGATCGTCGGAGCAGGCGTGCTCGAGGCCGTGGACGTAGCTTTCTTTGGCCGGCGCATGCGCGATGGTGGGGCTCTTGAATTCGGGCGCCTTGTGCGGCTGGAACCAGTCGGGATCGAACAGGTGCAGGCCGTAGCCTTCGCTGACCTGGCCGTTGAGCAGTTCCCTGATGCGCTGCTTCACCTTGGCGGGACTGGTGTGGGGCACCGCCATGATGTCCTGGCCGGTGTCGCGATAGCCCAGCCCGTTGCGCCCGCCCACTTCGATGAAGCTGGCAAAGCGGCTCCAATGCACGCAGGTTTCCGCCTGATACAGCGTCCAGATGTTCGCCATGGTGTCGAGGCCGGGATGCGGCGTGGCGGCCTGGAAGCCGGCGCACTTGTCGTCCCAATGGCGCTTCAGGTCCGCGAAGGCGGCATCGACGGCCGTCAGGTTGCCGTATTTGTCCTTCATCTCGCGGCCGAGGGCGCGGTTGCCGTGGCCGGTGAGGAACGCAAGGCGCCTGGTTTCGCCCGGCTTCAGCGTGATCTTCTTCATCAGGCTGGCGCAGTGATTGCCCGCCAGCTCCACGCTGTTCGTGCAGCGGCCCCGCTCGACCGCGAGCGGATTGCGCTCGGTGCGATAATCGCCCACCCAGGCTTCACGCACGCTGTCGAAGCCGTCGGGCTCGAAGCTCGCGGTGTGATAGTGGAACGTCCACGGCTCGTAGTGGAAATCGTATTCGATCACGCCGTCGGCATAGCTGGAGCCGCTGGCGTAGAGCGACATCTGCAGGTTCTGGTTGTCGATCTCGATGTGGTGGAAGCTCCATTCGAGATAACTGAACACCGAAAGCGTGCGCGGCTTGTCCGAGGTGTTGGCGAGCCTGACGTCCCAGATTTCGACATCGTCCGCGCGGGTGATGAAAACGAGCTGTTCGGCGGCGATGCCTTTGTACTCGGCGCGGTAGCGCGAATAGGACAGCCCGTGCCGGCACTCGTAGCGAGCCTGGTCCAGCGGCTTTCCGACCGGCTGCCAGGAGATCGACCAGAAGTCCCCGTCCTCATCATCGCGCAGGTAGACCCAGTGGCCCGGCCAGTCCATCGGCACGCCATTGGGGCGGAATTTGGTGATGCGGCCATGCTCGGCGCTTTTGTAGAAGCTGTAGCCGCCCGCCGTGTGGCTCAGGACGGCGCACATCTCGTTCACGCCGATGTAGTTGGTCCAGGAGACCGGAACATCCACCCGGTCGACGACGTATTCGCGATTGTCGTTGTCGAAATGGCCGTAGCGCATGGGTCAGTTTGCCGAAACGAATTGCTTGAGCCAGCCGATCAGTGCTTGCGCCTTTTGCGGCGTGTCGGCTTCGGCGGCCAGCCGCAGCACGGGCTCGGTGCCCGAGAAGCGAAGCTGCGCCCAGTTGTCGTTGTCGAGATAGAGCTTGGTGCCGTCGACGTGGCTGACGCGGCGCACCGCAAAGCCCGCGACGTCGCCCAGAGGCTGCTGCTTCAGGCGTCTGGGAATGGCGATCTTCATCTCGGGCGTGGCGGGGAAGTTCTCCTCGGCGCCGTAGAGCCGCCCGGTGATCGCCCAGACCTTCTGCTGCAGCTCGCCGATCTTGAGCCCCGTACGCGCCACCATCTCCACGACGATGGCCGAGGCGAAGATGCCGTCCTTGCCCAGGATGTGGCCGCGGATGGTGAGCCCGCCCGAGGATTCGCCGCCCAGAAGCGCGTTCTCGGCCACCATTGCCGCGGCGATGTGCTTGAAGCCGACAGGGGTCTCGGTGCAGCTCTCGCCGAGCGCGCGCGCCAGGCGGTCGAGGATATGGGTGGTGGAGAGGTTGCGCACCACGCCGCCCCTGGAGCCGCGCACCTCATGCAGGTACCAGTAGAGCAACACCAGCACGTCGTTGAACGAGATGTAGCGCCCGGCTTCGTCGAGCAGCGCGATGCGGTCGGCATCGCCGTCCATGGCGAGCCCGAGGTCGTAGCGCGACTGCTGCATCACGTTGATGAGGTCGCGCATGGCGTCGAGATCGGGGGCCGGGCTGCGGCCGCCGAACAGCGGATTGTGCCGGTTGTGGATGAAGTGCACGCGGCAGCGCGCCTCCATCAGCACGGTCTCCAGCGTGAGCTGACCCACGCCGTACATGGGATCGACGATCAGCTTGAGCCCCGCCTTGCGGATGGCATCCATGTCGACCAGGGCTTCCACCGCGTCGACGTATTCGTTGGTGAAATCCCTGACCTTGACGATGCCCGCTTCGATGGCAAGGTCGAGCTCCAGCTTGATCACGTCGGCGGTGGAAAGCGCGTTGGTTTCGGCGGCGATGGCCTTGGTCTCGTTGTCCTGCAGCAGCGAGCCGTCGCCGTGGAACACCTTGAGCCCGTTCCACTCCGGCGGATTGTGGCTGGCGGTGAACGCGAGCCCGAAGGCCGAGCCCAGCATCGCGGTGGCATAATTGATGAGCGGGGTGGGCGCATCCTCGGCGCACAGGATGGTGGGCACGTCGTTGCCGGCGAACACCTCGCAGGCGGCCTCCGCCGCCTGCCGCGACAGGAAACGGCGGTCGTAGCCCACGACGACGCCCTTGCGCTCCATCTCCGCCCGCGTGATCTCGTTGGCCAGCGCCTGGCACAGCCGGCGCACGTTGTGCAGCGTGAAGCCCTCGCCGATGATGGCGCGCCAGCCGCCGGTGCCGAACGAGACCTCGTTCTCCTCTTCGTTGCGGCGCGGCCGGAACAGCCGCTTCTGCAGGATGAACGCCGCCTGTTCCAAGTCGGCGGCGTCGTTGATGCCGCGCACCTCGTCGGGATCGAACAGCTTGTAGCTGTCGACCTTGAGGCCCGAATGGAGAAGCTGCTTGACGCTGCCGGTGAGCTTGAGCTCTCCGTTTTCGGGATGCAGCCGCTTGAGGGCGTCGACGATCGTGGAGGCGCGCACGACATAGGCGCCGATGTTGAGCTCGCGGATGGCCCTGATCTCGCTCGAGGCCTGCGCCTGCTCCACGATGTCGAGGATCTTGCCGGTGCCGTCGCGCAGCACGCGGCCATAGGGCAGATCCTCGGCGACGTCCGCCGTCAGCAGCGTCAGGTTGGCGCCCTTGAGGCGATGGCGGTTCAGCAGACCCCTGAGCGAAGCCGGCCTGAGCAGCGGCGTGTCGCCGTAGAGAATGAGAAGATCGCCTTCGTAGCCGGACAGCGCCTCGCCCGCCTGCAAAACGGCGTGACCGGTGCCGAGCGGCCGGTCCTGGATGACGTAGGTGGGTTCCCAGCCGATCGCGCGCTGGATCGCCTTCAGCGTGCCGGGCGCGGACACCACCACAATGTCGCGGAGCTTCGCCAGGCCGCGCAGGTTGCGCACGACATGGCCGATCACCGTGGTGTCGCCCAACGGCTGCAGCTCGAGCGGGCCGATGCCGGACGGCAGCATCCTGGCGCCCGCGGCCAGGATCAGGACTTTCAGGGGGGATCGAATCATCATCATGCTCCCGCCGGTTCTTTCGAGGTGTCGCGGAACGGCACGAGCCAGGCGACGAGGAAGGACGGAATCGTGGCGGCCATAACCCAGATGAAGAAATCGCGGTAACCGAGGCGGTCGCTGACATAGCCGCTCAGCGCCGACGGAATGAGGAATCCGAGGTTCATCAGCGAGGTCGCGAACGCGTAATGCGCCGTGCGGTAGGGGCCGGGCGCGATCTGCTGCATCATGAAAAGCTGCAAGCCGACGAAGCCGAAGCCGTAACCCAGGTACTCCAGGCTGACCAAAACCGTGATCTCCGAAAGGTCGGTCGGCTGCAGCAGCGCCAGCGCGAGGTAGACGACGAACGGGATGTTGAAGCCGGCACACAGGATCACGAGCGACCTGCGCAAGCCCCGCCCCGCCGTGAAATAGCCCGCGACGATCGAGCCCAGGATGAAGGCGATGGGCGGGAACACGCCGTAGAGCAGGCCGATGTCCTGCGTCGCCAGCCCCAGCCCGCCATGATCGCGCGCGGCGCGCATGAACAGCGGCACGATCTTGATCGCCTGGCCCTCGGCGAAACGGTAGAGCACCAGGAAGACGATGCCCCACAGGATGTACTTCTTCCTGAAGAAGCTGACGAGGACGTCGAAGAAGGTGCGCAGCCCGCTCTTGCCGTCGTTCGTCTTCCGGCGCGCCCCCTTGGGCAGGAAGGCCGCGTGCCACAGGCACAGCACCGCCATCAGGAGCGCGAAGCCGCCCATCGCCATGGTCCAGGCGAGCACGGGGCCGTAGCGCTTCTCCAGATAGCCCGCGACCCAGACGAAGCCGCCCTGGGAGAGGATCTTGCCGATGTTGTAGAAGGCGCCCTGCCAGCCGACATATTGGGCCTGCTGCTTCGGCGCCAGCACGGTGACGTAGATGCCGTCCGCGGCGGTGTCGTGCACGGCGGAGTTGATCGCGATCAGGCCGAAGAAAACAAGCGTCCAGGCGAAAAAATCGGGCAGGTGAAGGCTGAGCGCCAGGAGGCCGAAGCACAGGCCGCCGCCCAGCTCGGTGGCGAGCACAAAGGCCTTCTTGGTACGGAACATCTCGATCAGCGGTCCCCAGATCGGCTTCATCGCCCAGGGAACGGTGACCAGGCTGGTGAAGAAGGCGATCTTGGCGTCGGCGAGCCCCAGGCTCTTGTACATCAGCACCGAGACGACGTTGACCATCACGAAGGGCAGGCCTTCGGCGGTGTAGAGCGTCGGCACCCACAGCACGGGATGGAAGATGCGCTTGGCAGCAAGCTCGATCGTCGCCGCTGGGGCGGGCGTTTCAACGCTCATGAGGGGCCTCGTACGCAGGACCGCTCGTGGCTTGCCGCCCATCCAGCAGGGCACGTGCCTTGACCTCGAATTGGTGCGGAGAAATCGCGCTTGCGCCGCCGCAGCGCGGCAGGTCCCGGTCCTTCAGGATGTGCCACAGCATGGCGCCGTCGCCGGCGTTGGCGTTGCGCCGGTGCGCCAGCGGCCCGCCCCTGATTCCGCGATCGACGGAATACGGCAGATCGACCGGCATGCCGAACTGGTTGGCGCGCGTCAGCGAACCGGGACAGATCGCGTGCGCCTCGTCCGCCACCAGCTCGCCGTCGCCCCAGCCTTCCGGCGAAGTTTCGAAGCCGATGTTCACGGTCACATGCGACGGCACCAGCTCGCGGTAAAGCGCGTAGGACGTGACGGGGTCGAAATTCTCCGTGCCCGCGTCGTAAGCCATGATGCTGATCATCGACAGCCGGTCGAACAGCGCACGGTCGCGGAACACGAGCCGTTCGCGCCCGGCGCGCCCGGGCCACCGCGACGGCTTGCCGGCGCAGGCCCGAAGACCGGTCTCGGCCGTGCAGTCGGCGCCGGTCGACCACGCCGCGAGCGTCAGCAACTTGCCGGGGCCCGCCAGCCTCACCGCGCGATGCATGGCGCGGATCGCGCCGGCGTATTCCGCGATCTCACGCGGGCCGGCGCCATCGGTTTCGTAATCGACGTCGAGCCCGTCCAGCCCGAGCGCGGCGACGATGCCGGCCAGCGCCGCGGTGACGGGGCCGGCTCGATCGGCTTCCGCCGCCAGCGGCGCCCAGTCCAGATACTTCGCCCCGCCCACCGCCAGAAGCACGCGCACGCCGCGATTCTCAAGCGCCGCAACGGCAGGCTTGATCGCGGCCGGGCTGGCGCGGAACTGGATGCCGGTGTCGGCCCAGTCTTCGCCGTTCCAGGCGAAATCAGGCCGAGCGAACGCCAGCATGACGTGCGTGTAGGCCGGTGAGACTTGTTCCAGGCTCGCCGCCGGATCGCAGTCCGGCATGAGGGGCGAGGCGCACAGCCAACTCGGATAATAGCCGACCAGGGCCCTTTGCGCGGCTGGCGCAGGCGAAGCGGCCCAAAATGCCGCTGCCAGAAGGGCGCCGCCGAAGGCGCCGGATTTCACATCGAACGCCGGGCGCCGGACTCTCACGGCACAAGCGGCGTGCCGCCGATCCATGTTTGACGCACGACGAAATCGTCGTCGACAGCCACGAAGTCGGCCGCCGCGCCGGGGGCGATGACGGCCGGCGCGAGCCCGAGGAACTCCGCCGCGTTGGCGCTGGCAAGCCGCGACAGGGTCGCCAGGTCGAGGCCGAAGAACCGGCGCGCGTTGCGCACAACGTCGGACATTCCGACATCGGTGCCGGCGAGCGTGCGGTCGGGACCGTAGCAGACACCGGCTTCGGCGACGATGATCTTGCCCTGCATCGCAAACGTCTTGCGCGGGGAACCGAGCGGCGGCATGGCATCGGTCACCAGCATCAGCCGGCCGGCACCCTTGCAGCGCAAGGCGACGCGCGCGAGCGCGGGATGAACGTGATGGCCGTCGGCGATCAGCCCGCACCAGGCGTCGCTGTCGAGCGCGGCGCCGACGACGCCCGGCTGGCGCGTGGCGAGCGGCGACATGGCGTTGAACAGATGCGTGAAGCCGCGCGCGCCGTGCGCCAGCGCCGCCCTGGCTTCGTCGTAGGTCGCGTCGCTGTGGCCGATCGAGACGATGACGCCGGCCTTGACCAGCGCATCGATGAAATCGGTTCCGCACACCTCCGGCGCCAGCGTCACCAGCGTCTTGCCGCGCTTGAGCGAGGAAAGCAGATCCACCGCCTGCGCATCGGGCTTGAGGAAGTTGCCCGCGTCGTGGATGCCGTGCTTCTTGGGACTGATGAAGGGCCCTTCGATGTGGATGCCGATGACGCCCGACGCGCCCGCGGCGATCGCACAATCGACCGCGGCGACGGCCTTTGCGATGGTGGCGAGGTCCATGCTGACCAGCGTCGGAAGAAAGCCCGTGGTGCCGAATCGCGCATGAGCCTCGCCGATCGTTCTAAGGCCGTCGAGGTCGGGCGCGTCGTTGAACAGAACGCCGCCGCCGCCGTTCACCTGCACGTCGATGAACCCGGGCAGCAGCAGGCCGCCTTCAAGGTCGAAAATCGCGGCGCCCTTGGGCGCGGTCGCGACGATTTCGCCAACGCGCCCGTTTTCGACCAGCACGGCGTTACCGGAAACAACGCCCCGCTCAGTCAGAATCCTGCCGTTCACAAATGCGGTGAGCATCAAAGGGTCTCGGTGATCTTGTTCAGATGAGGCGGAGAATCGGGGTTCATGCCGCGGGCGCGCGACAGCGCCTCGGCCAATCGGTAGAAGCTTTGCAGGAACAGGATCGGCTGCAGCGCCGGGTGCGTTTCCACCGCCGGCAGGTTGAGGACCTGCGCTTCCTCGAACCCGGTCAGCATCACGCTGGCGCGGTTGTCGACCAGCGTCTTGACCAGCTCGCGGATGCCGGGTCTGGTTTCGTCGTTCTGGCTCATCACGAAAACCGGAAAGCCGTTCTGCGCCAGCGCCATCGGGCCGTGCTGCACCTCGGCCGCGCTGAACGCCTCGGCATGCAGGCCGCAGGTCTCCTTGAATTTCAGCGCCGCCTCCTGCGCCCCGCCGAAGCCGATGCCGCGGCCGACGACATAGAGATCACGCGCGGATTTCAGCGTCTCGACGGCCGCCGTCCAGTCGAGCGCCCAGGCATCCTCGAGCAGGGCGGGAAACCGCGCCAGCGCGTCGATGATCGCGGCGTCCTCGCTCCAGGCGGCGATGAGCTGCACAATGGCCGCCGTGGTGGCGATGTAGGACTTGGTGGCGGCGACGCTGCGCTCGGGGCCGGCATTGAGCGGGATGCACACGTCGACCCGCTCGGCGAGCGGGGAATCGGTGACGTTGACGAGCCCAATGGTGAAAGCGCCCGCGCGCTTGGCCGATTCGACCGCGGCCAAGATGTCGGGGCTTTTGCCCGACTGCGACATCGCGATGTAGAGCGTATCGCGCAGGTGCGCCGGGGCGCTGTAGACCGAACTGACCGACGGCGCCGCCGACGAGGTCAGGATGCCGAGCTTGGTCTCGATCAGGTACTTGGCGTAGGTCGCCGCATTGTCGGAGCTGCCGCGCGCCGCGGTGACGACCGCCCGCGGCGAAAGCGCCCGCAGCCGCCCGGCCAGCGAGGCCATCAGGTTGATGTTGGCCTTGAACTGGCGCTCGACGACGTCGGGACCCTGTTGGGCCTCGCTGAACATCGCAGTCGGCTGATCAAAATCGCCCACGCTTCACTCCGACGCGTTCAGCTCGGCGACGAAGTCGTAGGTGTCGCCGCAGTAGTAGGATTGCGAGAATTCGATGATGCGCCCGTCGAGCATGAAGCCGCGCCGCTCCACCAGCAGGCCGGCATCGCCTTCCTTGCCGTGCAGCATCTCGGTCTGCTGCGCGGTGAGCAGCACGGCGCGCAAGCGCTGCAGCGCGCGCTGCGGGCGGTAGCCGGATTTCTCCAGCGCCTGATACAGAGAAGTCTGCACCGCGTCGATCGACGGCAGGCAGAAGCTTGGTATGGTGCAGTATTCGAGCGACATCGGCACGTCGTCGGCGAAGCGCAGACGGTTGAAGCGGTAGACCGGCGTGCCCGGGCTGAAGCCGGTCATCATCGCCTCTTCCGGCGTCACCGTGCCTTGCGTCTTCTTCAGCCACACCGAGCGCGGCGTGCGTCCGCGCGTGGTCATGTCTTCGGTGAAGCTCGACAGTTTCGAAAAGCTCTTCTCGACGCGGCTCGCGACATAGGTGCCGGAGCCCTGGCGCCGCGTCAGCAGGCCCTCGCTGACCAGGCCGTCGAGCGCCTTGCGCACCGTGATGCGCGAAACGCGGAACTCCTCGGCCAGATCACGTTCGGGCGGCAGCGCATCCTCCGGCGCCAGCAGCTTGAGCTCGATCGCTTTCCTGAGGCCGCGCTGGAGCTGCTGGTACAACGGCAGGCTGTGTTCCTCGTTCAGTCCTCCGATGATGGCGGAAAGAGAAGCCAAGTCCGTCGTCTCCTTCAGGTGGTCCTATGCACTGGCCAGTTGGACCCATTATCTAATACCAATCCAATACCACGAGCACGGGGTAGGCAGTCAATCGAAAAATGGCGCGAATAATAGTCAGAATGGCGCAGGAGGGGTGCGGAAACTTGGCTCTTGACAGGGCGGCCCAATTCGGAAATGGTATTGTATTGGGCTTTAATTGGCGATCCCCGAGAGCGGGATCGAGAGGGGTCCAGAGGGGGCAGCTGGGGCAGTTCGGCGGCCTATCGTCAAACGAAAAGAGGGTGAAGCCATGAAGTTGAGGAGAATTCTGGAAGGTTCGGCAAGCGCGCTCGTCCTTCTGGCGGTGACAGCGCCGGCGATGGCGCAGGACGCGCAGGAAGTCGTCGTGGTCACGGGCATCCGCGGGTCCTTGCAGCGCGCAATGGACATCAAGCGGGAAGCTGTGAACATCGTCGATGCAGTGTCGGCGGAAGACATCGGCAAATTCCCCGACAAGAACGTCGCCGACGCGTTGCAGCGCGTTCCGGGCGTCAACACGGTGTCGGCGGCCGGCGGCGAAGGCGGGTTCGACGAGAACGACCGTGTTTCGATCCGCGGCACCAACTCGAGCCTGACCGACGTTCAGGTCGACGGCCACAGGATCTCGACCGGCGACTGGTTCATTCTCGACCAGTTCGGCGAAGTCGGCCGAAGCGTCAGCTTCACGCTGTTGCCGTCTGAAATCGTCAGCAGCGTCGCGACCTACAAGAGCGAAGAGGCCGACTTCGTCGAGGGCGGCGTCGCCGGCACGGTCAACCTGGTCACGCGCAAGCCGCTCGACCTGAAGGACCCGCTGACGCTCGAAGCCAGCGCCCAAGCCGTCTATACGACCCTGCGCGGCAAGACCACGCCAGACTTCAACGCCTTGCTCGGCTGGAAGGACGACAACAACCGCTTCGGCGTCATCGTTCAGGCATTCTACGAGGCCCGCGACATCCGCCGCGACGGCCAGGAATTCCTCGGCTATTCGCCGGTATCGGCGACCAGCCCGTTCGGAACAGCGCATCACGACGCGGTCGGCGCGTTCTTCCCGAACCTGATCGGCTCGGCCTATTTCCTGCAGCAGCGCGTGCGCGAAGGCGGCGACATCTCCGTTCAGGCCCAGGTCACCGATTCCTTCGAAATCGATGTCCAGGGCTTCTATTCCAAGCTGAAGGCCTCGAACATCAACAACAACTTCATGTTCTGGGGCACCAACGAGTTCGGCAACAACGTGCCCACCGCCTACACGATCAAGAACAACGCGATCGTTTCGGCGACCTTCCCGTCGGCCGGCGGCACGCCGATCGTGGCCGACTCGATCATGCGTCCGGGCTCGGGCTCCGACAGCTATTATCTCAATGCGCACAGCAACTGGGACGCCACCCAGAACCTGAACATCAGCGTTCAGGGCGGCATCACGCGCGGCGTCGGCACCACCGATCCGCAGGTGGCCTGGGAAGGCGAGGTGCAGGGTGCGACCGGCGGCACGGCCGGCTACACCATCACGTCGGCGGGCGTCGCCACGGTCGGCGTTTCCGGCGTCGATCTCTCCAACGCCCACAACCTGGTCAACGACTGGGCCTGGACGGTGGTGAACACGGCGGTCGACCGCGAGTATTACGGCCAGATCGACGTCACCTATCAGACCAAGCTCGGCCCGATCGACTCGATCAAGGCCGGCTACCGCTATGCCGACCACCAGCACACCAGCACGGTGTGGGACGGCGGCGTGTCCTATGGCAACTCGTACGGCAGCGACATCTCGACGAGCAACTACCCGTCCGACTTTGCCAGTTCGTTCAAGGTTCCCGGGATGCTCACCAACGTGCCGGTGGGCAACACCGCTCTGATCGAGAAGCTGCTGTTCAACAACAACAGCTGGCGTCCGTATCCGCAATCGCCGGCAGCCATTTCGAACCCGAAGAACGGCCGCTTCGACTGGCCGGACAGCATGAACGTGAAGGAGTTCGACACCGCCTTCTATGCGATGGCAACGATGGGCGGCGAAGGCTGGAAGGGCAATTTCGGCGTGCGCGTGGTCGACACCAGGGAAGACATCGACCAGTTCGTCAACAAGACCGGCGGCACCTACAGCGACTTTGGCCCATATGGCATTGCCAACGTCACGCACAGCTATTGGGACATCCTGCCCAGCATCAACGTCAGCGTGAATCTGACGGAAGACCAGTACCTGCGCTTCGCGGCCGCGGAAACCATGGCGCGTCCCGACTACAACGCCCTGGGCGGCGCGGTCTCGCTACAAGACCTGATCCTGACCGGCTCGGGCGGCAACCCGAACCTGAAGCCAATCAAGTCGGCGAACTACAACCTCAGTTACGAGTATTACTATGGGCCGCAGGCGTTGTTCGCAGTCAGCCTGTTCTACATGGACCTGTCGTCCTATGTGGGCTTCGGCACGCATTCGGCCGTCTACCTGAACCAGTTCCTGACTGGCCAGGGCTCGCCGGTGTACTCGACCTACAGCATCACCTCGCCGATCAACACGAGCGGGCATGACGAAGGCGTCGAAGTGCAGTGGGAGCAGCCGATCTATGGCGGATTCGGCGTCCAGACGAACTTCACCTATGCCGACGGCGTCGACAACAGCGGCGGCCCGCTGATGGGCGACTCCAAGGTGGTGGCCAACCTGACCGGCTATTACGAAAACGAGTGGCTCTCCGCGCGCCTGACCTACATGTATCGTTCGCAGATGCTGGTCGGTCTGGACCGCAGCGCGGCGGAATACCAGAGCCCGAACGGCACGCTGAACGGTTCGGTGCAGTTCACCATCAACGACAACCTGCAGCTCACGTTCGACGCCTTGAACATCACGAACCGACTGCTGCGCTACACGCAGGGCGAAGGCATGCCCCGCGCCATCTACGACAACGGCCGCCAGCTCTATGCCGGCCTGCGTCTGAAGTACTGATGCAGAGTGGGCCCGGGGCGCACCTCTCCGCCCCGGGTCTGCAAGCGAAGAGTTCTCCTAAGCTGGCGCGGAGTGACCAACATCGCTCCGCGCCTTTTTCTTGCTCAGCGAAGGGCCTCGAACAGCGGTGACAGCCATGGTTCGTATGCGCGCCAGCGGCCGATCGAACTCGAGAACACCGGCCGGCGCACCTGGAACTCGCTCAGGGTGCGCACCGCACGCCTGGTTTCGTAGAACCGCAGGCAGCGCTCGTCCCAATGAAGGCCGCAGAATTCGACGATCCGCCGCGCGCCGGACTCGAAATCCGCAACCAGCGCTTCGTATTGAACCTCCAGGATCGCGGCTTCGGGCAGCACGCCGCGCCAGTGCGCCATCAAGCTCGCGTAGGCCTTGTAGTAGTGGCCCAACTCGGAAAGATCGTAGGTGTAGTTCAGGCCGCTCCGGAACAGCTTGGTGTAGCAGGAAAAGCAAGTGTCCAGAGGGTCGCGGCGAACATGGATGATGCGCGCCTTCGGCAGCGCCAGGCGGATCAGTCCCAGGTGGCGGAAATTGGCGGGCAGCTTGTCCGTGATCCGCTTCGCCTGCGGCGCCAGCGCGGAAAGCCGCACCGCGTAATAGCCGCCGAATTTCGCAAAAGTGTCCTTCGCGACGGACGCAAGGTCGGCGGGATAGTCCGGCCCGGCATAACCGCCCAGGATCAGATCCTGCATGAACAGAAGCTCCCCGCCGCCGAACACGTCCGGGTGGCTGGCCAGCACCTGCTCGACCAGCGTCGTGCCGGAGCGCGGCATGCCGACGATGAAGACCGGCACGTCGCTGCCGTGCCCCGTGCCGGCAAAGGACCCGATCGCGGCAGAGGTGAACGCAGCCATGATTTTCCGGAAGAACGCGAGCAGTTGCGCCTCGTCATACGGCACCAGCCCGCGATAGAGCCTGTTGGCGGCCTGCAGGTGCTCGAAGGCCGCATGATGGCGCTTGAGGTCGTCATAGGCCTTGAACAGGGCGAAATGCAGCTCGGCCTGTTGCGCCGGCGCCAGCGTTGCCGCTTTCGTCCGGAGCCGTTCGAGCGCGGCGAGCCGGCTGTCGTTTTCCGTGAACGGAGCGGTTTCGGCCAGCGCCAGGTGACAGGCCGGCGTATTCGGCGCCAAGGCTACCGCCCGCTCGAAAGCCTCGCGCGCCTCGGCGAAGCGGCCGAGCTGCTTCATGAGGCTGCCGAGACCGAAATGCGCCCCCGCGCTGTTGCGCTCCACGCCCAGCGCGCGGCGGAAGGCCCGCTCCGCCTCGCCATAATGGCCGCCCGCCGCCATGGCGTCCCCCAGGCCCACCAGCGCCGCGACGTGATCGGGCTCGGCGCTCAAGAGCGACTGGTAAAGGTAGACGGCTTCCTCGCTGCGCCCGGCGTGCAGGCACAGCCCGGCCAGCCCGATGACGGCATCGCGATGGCGCGGGAGCGCGGCCAGGACGGCCCGATAATGGCGTTCGGCCTCGACCGGCCGGCCCTGCTGCAACGCCCGTCTGGCGGCTTCGCAATAATTGAGGGCAGAAGGCTCGTCCATCGCTGTCGCCGTTCGGGCCACCGCGGGCGGCCGATCGCCTACTATAGGGATATTCGGGCCCGGCGCATCGCGCCGGCGCATCGCCTTTTTGTCTTTCCTGTGGCCGGGGCGGCCATTACAGTCCGGGCCGGTTTTTCGCGCTCATCCCGCATGCCGCACGGTTCGCGCCTTTCGGCCGTTGCCATCGTCATCGCGCCGCTTCTTTCCGGCTGCCAGGCAGGCACTGCTCAGCGCCCGCCCGAACCCGCGCCGGTGGTGGCGCCGCAAGCGCTGTCGCTGATCCCCGAGCCGGCCAAACTCGAACGTCGCGAGGGCCGCTTCACCCTGACGCACGCCACGGTGCTCGTCTGCCCGCCCGCCGACGCCGGCTGCGGATGGGTTGCCGACTATTTCGCGCGAGTCTTGTCGCGCACACGGGGGCTTGCGCTCGACCGGGCGGCGAGCGAGCCCGTGCGCGGCGCCATCGTGTTCCGGCGCACTGCCGGACCCGCCGATTCCGAGAGCTACACGCTCGACGTCGCACCGGAGCGCATCGTGATTGCCGCCTCGAGCGACGCCGGCCTGTTCTACGGCGTCGTGACGCTGTGGCAGCTCGCCACCCAGAGCCAGGGGCCGGCCCCGCAGATCGACATCCCGGCGCTGGCGATCGCCGATTCCCCTCGCTTTGCCTGGCGCGGCGTGCTGCTCGATTCGGCCCGGCATTTCCAGTCGCCCGCCTTCGTCGAGGCGTTGATCGACGCGATGGCGCTGCACAAGCTCAACGTGCTGCAATGGCACCTGACCGACGACCAGGGCTGGCGGCTTCAGATCAAGAAGTATCCGCTGCTCACCCAAATCGGCGCCTGGCGGCCCGACGGCAAAGGCGGGCGATACGGCGGCTTCTACACCCAGCAACAGGTTCGCGACATCGTCGCCTTCGCCCGGCAGCGCAACGTGACCATCGTGCCCGAGATCGAAATGCCGGGGCACGCGCTGGCGGCGATCGTGGCCTATCCGCGCCTCGGATCGGTGCGCCATCCGCCCAAGAACGTGTCGAGCGACTGGGGCGTGTTCCCGTATCTGTTCAACGTCGACCGCTCGACCTTCGCCTTCCTGGACAACGTGCTCAAGGAAACCATGGCGCTGTTCCCCAGCCGCACGATCCACATCGGCGGCGACGAGGCGGTGAAGGATGAGTGGAACGCCTCGCCCCGGATCAGGCGCCAGATGCACCGCCTGCACCTGAAGGACGCCAACGCCCTGCAGGCCTGGTTCACCGCCCGCATCGGAGGTTTCCTCGCCGCGCACCACCGGCGCCTGATCGGCTGGGACGAGATCCTGAACAGCAAGCTTGCGCCCGACGCGGCGGTGACCTCGTGGCGCACGATCGAAAGCGCCGGCACGGCGGCAAGCCAGGACCACGACGTCGTACTGTCGCCCTCGCCGACGCTGTATTTCGACTATTGCCAAGTGCTTGGCGAGGGCGAGCCGCCCTGCCGCGGCATCGAGGTTTCGCTGAGACAGGTCTACGACTTCGATCCGGCGAACGCCCCGCACCTGATCGGAGTGCAGGGCAGTCTGTGGACCGAACGCCTCGACACCGACGAGCGCGTCGCCTATGCCGCGTTTCCGCGCGCCGCCGCCTTGGCCGAACTGGGCTGGACACCGCGCGCCGGGCGCAGCTGGGACTCGTTCGTGGCCCGGATGCCGGCGATGCTGAGCCGCTATCGCGCGCTCAAGTTGGCGCACTCGGAAAGCGCCTTTGCGGTCGCGGCCAACGCAGAACCGTCGGTCGACGGCGCGAGGCTGCGACTTTCGACCCAGGCCGGGCTGGGCGCGATCCACTTCACCCTCGACGGAAGCGCGCCGGGCGAAGGCTCGCCCGCCTATGACGGACCCTTCGAAGCGGCGCTGCCCGTCAAGCTTGCCGCCCAGGCGTTCGAACAAGGCGAGGCGTTGGCCAAGCCGTTGTCGATCAGTTTCGACGCCCGTTCAGTTCTGCGCCGCAGCAGCTACGACATGGCGCAATGCACCAACGATCTGCCGCTGGCGCTCGAAGCCGGTGACGCCACCGTCATGGTCAACGTGATGAACCCGTGCTGGATCTACAAAGGTCTGGACCTCACCGGCATTGGTGCCATCGAGTTCGGCATCGTCCGGTTTCCGTTCAACTATCAGATCGGCGCCGACATCAAGAAAATTCCACTCACTCCCGATGCCGCTCCCCAGGGGCAGCTCGAAATCCGTCTGGACGGCTGCCAAGGCGAACGGCTGGCCGTTCTGCCGCTGTCGAGCACGGTGCTGCGCGCAGCGCTGCCGCCTCGCCAGGGCGTGCACGACCTTTGCCTCGTGTTCGCGCGGCGCAGCGCCGATCCTGTGTGGGCGATCGACTGGGCGCAGCCCATCAAGGAGTAGGTCATGGCGAATCTCGTGCTCCTGGCGCCGATGGACGGCTGGTCGGCACCGCTCTCCGAAGTGCCGGACCCGGTTTTTGCCGGCCGCATGCTGGGCGACGGCCTCGCCATCGACCCGACGGGATCGACCGTCTGCGCGCCCTGCGACGGCACCGTGGCGGCACTGGCCAAGCACGCCGTGACGCTGCGCGCGGAAAACGGCGCGGAAATCCTCATCCATATCGGGCTCGAAACCGTGGCGCTGGCGGGGCGCGGATTCACGCCGCGCGCAGCACAGGGCCAAAAGGTCAAAGCGGGCGATCCGCTGATCGATTTCGATCTCGAGGCGCTGGCGCCGCTGGTCAAGAGCCTGATTTCTCCGATCGTCGTCACCAACGGCGAGGCCTTCCCAATCGCCAAGCGCAACGACAACCGCGCGGTCAAGCGCGGCGACGTGCTGATGGAGCTTGGGAGCGTCGCCTTTGCCGCCTCCGCTCCGGCGGCCGCGGGCCAGACCGTCGCGCGCGAGGTCGTGGTCAAGGCGGTCCACGGCATCCACGCGCGCCCGGCCGCGCTGGTGGCGAACGCCGCCAAGCGCTTCGCCGCCGAGGTGAACGTGTCGCTGAAGGGACGCAAGGCGAGCGCCAAGAGCGCCGTCGCCCTGATGGCCTTGGGCGTCCACCGCGGCGACCGCGTGACGCTGGGCGCCACCGGGGAGGATGCGCGCCAGGCGGTGGAAGCCGTCGCGCCTCTTCTGGAAGCGGCCGACGACGAGGCCAAAGTGATCGCGGCCTCGCCGGCTGCAAAAGCGTCCGCCCACGACGGCAACGTCGTGCGCGGCATCGGCGCGGCGCCGGGAAAGGCGTTCGGGCGCGTGGTGCATCTCAAGGTGACGGACGCGGCCGTGACCGAACAAGGCGTCGGCATCGCCCACGAGACAAGCGCACTCGATGCCGCCATCGCCGCGGTGAAAGCCAGGCTCGCGGAGGCCGCAACCTCGGGCGATCGCGCGCGCCGCACCATTCTGGCGGCCCACATCGCCCTCGTCGAGGACGAAGACCTGCACCACGCCGCAACCGCGCTGATCGCCCAGGCCAAGAGCGCCGCCTTCGCCTGGCGCAGCGCGGTGCGCGGCTATGTCGAGGCGTTGAAGAAAAGCGACGACGAGCGCATGCGCGAGCGCGCCGGCGATCTCATCGACCTGGAGCGCCAAGTGATCGCGGAACTGACGGCTGAAGCGGCCAAGCCCGCCCTGGCTCTGCCGCCGTCGGCCATCCTAGTGGCCGAGGAGATCCTGCCTTCCGACCTTGTCGGGCTCGACGCCACAAGGCTGGCCGGGCTGGCCACGGCGCACGGCGGCCCGACTTCGCACGTGGCGATCCTGGCCGCGGGCATGAACCTGCCGGCGCTGGTCGGCGCGGGCCCGGCGATCCTCGACCTGCAGGAAGGCGCGCAAGTGCTGCTCGACGCGGACGAAGGCATGCTGCATCTGAAGCCCGACGCGGCGCTCATCGATGCCGCCAAGGCCGCCGCCGCCACAGCAGCGCGGCGCAAGCGCGAGGCGATGACTCTGGCAGCGCTCGAATGCCGCACGGCCGACGGTACGCGCGTGGAGGTGTTCGCCAATCTGGGCAAGGGCGCGGAAGAAGCGGCGGAAGCGGTGCGACTGGGCGCCGAAGGCTGCGGCGTGCTGCGCACCGAGTTCCTGTTCATGGACCGGCCCGCGCCACCCGACGGCGACGAGCAATACGCCGCCTATCGCGCCATCGCCGAAGCCTTGGGCGGGCGCCCATTCGTGCTGCGCACCTATGATTTCGGCGGCGACAAGCCGGCGCCCTATCTCGCGTTCCCGTCCGAGGAAAACCCGGCGCTGGGTATCCGCGGGATTCGCGGCGGCTTCATCTGGCCCGACCTGATGCGCACGCAGCTCAAGGCGGCGGTGCGCACCGGCTGCAGCATCATGCTGCCGATGATCACCGCGCGCGGGGAAATCGCGGCGGTGCGCAAGATCGTGCGGGAGCTGTGCGCCGAACTCGGCCGCCCCGAGCCGCTTGTGGGCGCCATGATCGAGACGCCGTCGGCCGCCATGCTGGCCGACCAGCTGGTGCAGGAAGCCGACTTCCTTTCCGTCGGCACCAACGACCTGACGCAATACACGCTCGCGATCGACCGCGGCCACCGCCAGCTGGCGCCGCAGCTCGATGCGCTTCATCCCGCGGTGCTGCGCCTCATCGCGCGCACGGCCGAGGCCGCCAACACGGCCGGCAAACCGGTGGCGGTGTGCGGCGGCATCGCCGCCGATCCGCTCGCCACACCCATCCTGATCGGGCTGGGCATCGGCGAGCTGTCGGTGCCGCCGCCAACGATCCCCAATTTGAAGGCCGCCGTCCACGCCCTTCACATCGGCGAATGCCGGGCGGCCGCCCGCAACGCGCTTTCGCTCGATTGCCCCGCCGCCGTCCGCGACATGCTGCGCGCCCGCTTCAAGGAGACCGCGTCATGAAATCCGCCGTCGAGATCCTTCAGCCGCTCGGCCGCGCCCTGATGCTGCCGATCGCGGTGCTGCCCGCGGCCGGCATCCTGCTTCGCCTGGGCCAGCCCGATCTGCTCAATATCGCGTTCATTGCCGCCGCTGGAAATGCGATCTTCGCCAATCTCGGCCTGTTGTTCGCGGCGGGCGTCGCGGTGGGACTGGCCAAGGAGAACCACGGCGCGGCGGGACTTGCGGGCGTGGTTTGCTTCGTCGTCGCCACCGAAGGCGCCAAGGCGCTGATGAGCGTGCCGCCGGAATCCCTTTCCGCCTACGGCCCGAATGCGCAGCAGATCGCGGCGGATTCGCTGAAGGCCGTGGCGCTCGCCAAGCTGGGCGTGCCCACCGGCATCGTTTCGGGCCTGATCGCGGGATGGCTCTACAACCGCTTCCACGACATCAAGCTGCCCGACTATCTCGCCTTCTTCGGCGGCCGCCGCTTCGTTCCCATCATGTCGGGATTCGCGGCGCTGGCGCTGGCGGCGGTGATCGGCCTGTCGTGGGCGGCGATCTCGCAAGGCATGGACACGGCCAGCCACGCCGTTCTCAAGCTGGGCGCTTTCGGCCTGTTCATGTACGGCGCGCTGAACCGGTTCTTGATCGTCACCGGCCTGCACCACATCCTGAACAACATCGCCTGGTTCATCCTGGGCGACTATCACGGCGTCACGGGCGACCTGAAGCGCTTCTTCGCGGGCGATCCCACGGCCGGGGCGTTCATGTCGGGGTTCTTCCCCGTGATGATGTTCGGCCTGCCGGCGGCGTGCCTGGCGATGTACCACGCGGCCGCGCCCGGCCGGCGGCGCCGGGTGGCCGGGCTCCTGGGCTCGATCGCCCTGACCTCGCTCCTGACCGGCGTCACCGAGCCGATCGA
>Ga0335085_10002526_pt1 | contig 33838 bp, 24 predicted proteins | sample Lox_Sample_45_FD_206712 | JGI IMG/M metagenome (GOLD analysis project Ga0335085, IMG submission 206712) | Soil microbial communities from Loxahatchee National Wildlife Refuge, Florida, United States - Lox_Sample_4.5 | ecosystem: Environmental > Terrestrial > Soil > Wetlands | place: USA... | reverse complement strand
GGCACCTCGATGTCGGCTCATCACATCCTGGGGCTGTAGCCGGTCCCAAGGGTATGGCTGTTCGCCATTTAAAGTGGTACGTGAGCTGGGTTTAAAACGTCGTGAGACAGTTTGGTCCCTATCTGCCTTGGGCGCTGGAAATTTGAGGGGACCTGCTCCTAGTACGAGAGGACCGGAGTGGACCGATCTCTGGTGTACCGGTTATGACGCCAGTCGTATTGCCGGGTAGCTAAATCGGGAAGAGATAACCGCTGAAAGCATCTAAGCGGGAAACTCGCCTCAAGATAAGATTTCCCTGAGGGTTTAACCCTCCTGTAGGGTCGTTCGAGACCAGGACGTTGATAGGCTGGGTGTGGAAGCGCAGCGATGCGTTGAGCTAACCAGTACTAATTGCCCGTGAGGCTTGACCCTATAACATTAAGAAAGCAGCAAGGTGCAAGGTAAAAGGTGCAAGGGTAAAACCTGAACCCTAACCTGATCGCATTGCAGTCAAACCCCATAAAAACTTACTTCTTCCAGACAGGGCAGGCGACGAATCATTGTCGCATGCCGAACGGTTTGTCTGACGACCATAGCGAGTTGGTCCCACTCCTTCCCATCCCGAACAGGACAGTGAAACGACTCCGCGCCGATGATAGTGTGGATTACCCATGCGAAAGTAGGTCATCGTCAGACTCCTTACAAACAACAGACCCGGCCTCGTGCCGGGTTTGTTGTTTGCGGGGTTTGAAAATGGACCTGCTTGCGTTCACGACAACACGCTGCGCAGCAGCTTGTTGCGGCGTACACCAACTTGCTTGCAAGTTATGGGGTAGCCAAACTTGGATATTGGATTTACTTATAGTCGCGCAACTCCGGGGGAGTGTCATCGTGGTCGCCATGCGGCTGGTGCTCATAGGCCTGGACGAACACTTCGCGCTCGCTCATTTTTGTCGGATGAACGGGGATGTCCAGATTGTGGCAGGCGGTATCTTCACAGTAGTAGATCACCTTGCGTCCGATACTGTGCAGCGGACTGTGGTCGAGGTGAAATCCTTCTTCGGTCAGGCCCTCTTCCAAGCCATTGAGTGTGTAATGGCGCAAATTGTACGAGACATGCAGAGTATTCGGGGAATCGCCATATTCAACCTTGCAATGCGGCAGTCCGGACAATAGTTGATACGCGCGATCCAACTGTCCCGCCGGCTCTGCGCTGAAAACGATTTCGCGCTGTCTATTCAGATCATCAGGGTCAGGCACGTTGAACCCACGATAGTAATATTATTTGCCCTGCAATATTTGAATCCCTTTTAGAAGATTCAAAGCCTGGTTCAGTTGGTAGTCGTCCTTGGAGCCAAATTCCGCAGGTTTCAAATCACCCGTATCTTCCTTGGTATCGGGAGGAGGAATAGTATTCTTGCCAGCGGTGCCTGGTTTATCGTCCGACGGTTTGTCATTGAGCAAGTGCTTGTCCAGATCTGCTTCACGCAAACGGAATAAGCCGTTGTCGCGCCCAGCCGAAGCAGGGTCTTCCACCACGATATCCGGCGCGATGCCTTTGGCTTGTATGGAGCGGCCTCCCGGAGTGTAATATCGCGCCGTGGTGAGTTTGATGCCGGTGCCATTCCCCAATGGCAGGACAGTTTGCACCGAGCCCTTGCCAAAAGTCTGCACGCCCATGATGACCGCGCGCTTGTGGTCCTGCAGCGCGCCGGCAACGATTTCGGAGGCCGATGCCGAGCCGGCATTCACCAGCACGACCATAGGGATGGTCTTGAAGGAATCAGGCAAGGCTTTCAGGTAATCTTTATCGCCATTGCTGCGCAGATAATTTTCCGGATTGGCCGTCAAGCGCATTTTGGCGTCTTCGGTGCGTCCTTCGGTGTAAACCACCAAAGCGTCCTTGGGCAGGAAGGCGGAAGAAACCGCGACCGCTCCGGTCAACAGGCCTCCCGGATCGTTGCGCAAGTCCAGCACTAATCCTTTAAGTGGCCCCTTGTTTTGCTTGACGAGGCTTTCCAGCGCGGTGGCGAGATTTTCACCGGTCATTTCCTGGAATTGGGTGATGCGGACAAAACCGTAACCAGACTCCAGCAGTTTGGACTTCACGCTCTGAACCTTGATGACGGCGCGGACCAGGGTGATTTCAAGAGGCTTGGGTTCGTCCTTGCGGATGATGGTCAAAACGATCTTGCTGCCGGGTTTGCCGCGCATACGCTTGACCGCTTCATTCAAAGACATCCCCTTGATCAGCGTATCATCCAGTTTGATGATGAAATCGCCGCTCTTGATCCCGGCCTGAAAGGCAGGGGTGTCTTCGATCGGCGATATCACCTTCACAACGCCATCCTCCATGCCGACCTCGATTCCGAGTCCGCCAAATTCGCCGTGAGTACCGACTTGAAGGTCCTTGAACGCGTCGGCATCCAGATATGCTGAATGCGGATCCAGGCCGTTCAGCATGCCGGCGATAGCGTCTGTGATCAGTTTTTTGTCCGTGACCGGCTCGACATAGTCGCTCTTGATGCGGCCAAATACCTCGGTAAATGCGCGCAATTCCTCTACAGGCAGCGGCGTGGCAATCGTTTCCTTATCGGCCAGCGCAGAGAAATGCAGGCTGACAGATATGCCCGCGACCAAACCCAGACCGATCAGACCAGCTTTTTCCAGAAGACGCATAATTTCCTCAAAGTTATTTTCTAGCCATCCATTTCATCGGATCGAGCGGTTTGCTCTCATAGCGCAGTTCAAAGTATAAACCGAATTCCTCGTTGCCGCCGGTATTGCCGACTGTCGCAATGGTGTCGCCGCCGCGCAGCACATCTCCCACCTGTTTATAGAGCGTTTCATTGTTGCCGTACAGACTCATGTAGCCCTTGCCGTGATCGATAATGAGCAGGTTGCCGAATCCCCGCAGCCAGTCGGCAAATACCACCCGACCGGCGGCTATTGCTTTGACAGCTTGCCCGCTTGAAGTTCTGAGAAACAGCCCCTTCCATTGCACCATGCTATCGGGTCGCGGTGTGCCGAAGCGATTGGTGATCACTCCTTTGACCGGCAGGGTCAGCTTGCCCTTGAGTTGATCGAAAGGGCTGCCATCAAAACGATTGTCAGGGAGCTTTTCGTTGCGGAACAGGGTTTGTGATTCGGGTTCGGCGAGCATCTTGGTCAGTTTGTCGACCAATTGTGAAAGTCGACTCTCGTCTCGTTGCAGTCGGTTAATCTCGCGGCGTTGCTGGCGTAATTGCCGCGAGATTTTGGTCAGCATGCGTTGCCGTGCGTGCTGCTCATTCACCAATGTATTTTTTTGTGCGGTTTGTTCCTCGCGCAACGATGCCAGCTCGGCGCGCTGATCGCGGGTGGACACGCTGATTGCATCGAGTTTGGCGAGACTTTCGCGCAGGCTGGCCAGCCAGCTGGCGCGGCCGCGTGCGATATATTGGTAATATCTGAGATCGCGGGCAACCTGGTTGGGATCCCGATTGCTCAAAAACAGTTTGAGATATTCATGCCTTCCGCCCAGGTATTGCTGGTACAGCAATTTTCCCAGCAAATCCTGTTGTCCTGCCATGTCGGCATGAAGCTGTTCCTGCTGGCTTTGCAATTTGCTGAGTTTTTTATCTGCGGCGCGCTGTTGCGCAGCGAGTTCGGCAAGTTTGCGATTGCTGTTGCTGATGGCACGTTCCGATTCGCGCAAGGCGTCTGCGGCCTCGCTTTTCGACTCGCTGGTTTTATCCATTTCGCTCTGCACGGTCGCAATGCGCTTGCGCAGATTTTCCAGTTCTTCCTGTTGGTCGGCACGCGCCATATTGATTAGGGCCAAACAACATAATGCCAGCGCAAGCAAACTCCTGAAGCTTGTAATACGAGCCAGCGTTTTGTTGCGCTCGGGATTGCGCTGTGCGCCTTGGATGGCACAGGCGAACTCGGGGCGAACGGTACTCTGGTCTGGGATTTGCAGTTCCGGGGTCGATGGGGGAGTCACTGTATCTGAATCAAACTCTGTCCAGTCATTTCCGGAGGTTGCGGCAGGCCCATGATGCTCAAAAGGCTGGGTGCAAGATCGCGCAGGGCACCGTTATCGCGCAACTTGGCCTTGCGTCCGATATATAGAAAAGGCACCAGGTTCAAGGTGTGCGCAGTATGTGCCTGGTTCGTGCCGCGATCGAGCATTTGTTCGGCATTGCCGTGATCCGCGGTGATGAGGATTTCTCCACCGATAGACAGCATTGCCTTGACCACGCGCCCGATGCAAATATCCAGCGCCTCGATGGCTTTGGTAGCCGCTTCCATATTGCCGGTGTGTCCCACCATGTCGCCATTGGCGTAATTGCAGATGATTGCCTGATACTGCCGGCTCAAGATTGCAGCCTCGAGTTTATCCGTTACTTCGAATGCACTCATTTCGGGTTTCAGGTCATAGGTTGCGACCTTGGGAGACGGGACCAGAATCCGGTCTTCTCCGGGGTAGGGTTGCTCCCTTCCGCCATTGAAGAAGTAGGTGACGTGGGCATACTTTTCCGTTTCGGCAATACGCAATTGTTTCAACCCCAGGTTGGAAATATATTCGCCAAAGCCATTGTGTATCGGTTCCTGGGTATAGGCGCAGGGCAGGTTGAAATCATCACCATAGCGGCTCAATGTGACAAAGCTTGCAAGCCTGGGTAGGTAGGCGCGGGGGAACCTGTTGAATGATGCATCCGTCAGTGCGCGGGTGATTTCGCGGGCGCGGTCGGCACGGAAGTTCATAAATACCACCACATCGCCATCTTGCATGGAAACGGGTTTCGAACCTTCAGGAACTATGGCCGTAGCTTTGACGAATTCGTCCGTCTCGCCGCGAGAGTAGGCCAGCTCCAGTCCGCTTAACGCGTCTGCGGCTACGAATTCTGCGCGGCCCTGGGTGATCAATTCATAGGCGGGTTGCACCCGCTCCCAGCGATTGTCCCTGTCCATTGCGTAATAACGTCCGATGATGCCGACGATCCGGCCGACGCCTAGTGCCGCGCATTTTTCCTGCAGCAATTGCAATGATTGGGCGGCACTTTTGGGAGGCGTGTCGCGCCCATCCAGGAATGCGTGCAAATAAACCTTCTTCAGGCCGTTGCGCGCTGCCATTTCCAGCATGGCAAGAATGTGATTCTCGTGGCTGTGCACTCCGCCCGGCGAAAGCAGCCCCATGATGTGCAGGACGCTGCCATTTTGCTTGGTCAACGCAACCGCCTCGCTCAACGCGGGATTGGTGTAGAAACGGCCATCCTCGATATCCACATCGACGCGGCTCAAATCCTGGTAAACCACACGGCCGGCACCGATATTCAGGTGACCCACTTCAGAATTGCCCATTTGAAGGGATGGCAGCCCGACAAATTTTTCGGAGGCATTAAGCAGGGTATGCGGATATTCCCGCCAAAGCCGATCCCAGTTGGGCTTGCGGGCGGCCAGAATTGCGTTGTGGTCGGCATCTTCACGGTAGCCAAAACCGTCCAGAATAATCAGTAAAACAGGGGTGACGTCCATTGATGTAGAATATTAGCGGATGGTGATTTTTTAACGTAGTGCATTTTAGACGAATTTATCGGGCTTCGTGCGTGCCTGATAAGGCAATGTAAGGTTTGACGGAACAAACATGGCTATCAAATTAATTGACAAAGATGAAGACATTCGACAGGCAGCGCATGCTGTGAAGGCTATCGCGCATCCTTTGCGCCTGAAAATCTTGTGCGTACTTGGCGACCAGGAAGTCAGTGTGCAGGATATTGTGGAACAGGTCGGTACGTCACAAAGCAATATTTCGCAGCACTTGTCGATCCTGCGCGACAAGGGAGTGTTGACGACTCGCAAGGACGCAAACCGGGTTTACTATCGCATCGGTGATTTGCGAACCTTGAAGCTGGTTGGAATGATGCGGGATGTCTTCTGCAGCACTTGAAATACGGTTAAAAATCCCCCCACAGCGTTTGTAGCGCGGCAAGTCCGGCGACGGCAGCGGTTTCGGTACGCATCACCCGCGCACCCATCCGGACCGGGATAAATCCGCACTGCAATGCGGCAGTGGTTTCCGCTTGAGTAAATCCCCCCTCCGCACCGACCAGCAACACGACTTCGTCCTTGGGTTTGGCTTGAGCGTGCAGAGAGGTCTCACCGTCCGGCAGCAAAATATATTTCGCTGCCGGCGCCAATTTGGTTTGTTGCAACCATTCCATGATGTCCATCGGCGCGTGCAAGCCGGGAAGCATGCTGCGTCCGCATTGTTCACAGGCAGAGATGGCGATTTGTCGCCAATGCTCAAGACGCCTGTGAATCCGCTCCGCGGGGAGTCTTGCTACACTGCGTTCGGTGGCAACAGGCTGGATTTCCTTGACGCCCAATTCTGTGGCTTTCTGGATTACCCAATCCATTTTTTCGCTTCCTGAAAACGCCTGAGCCAGCACCATATGCAATGGCGATTCGCGATTATTGCCGCTTGGCGAAATTTCAGTGACGGTCACGCGTTTGCCGCTGAGCTCCGCGATCAATCCATGGCATACATTTCCGACGCCATCGAAGATTTCCACTTCATCACCCACCCGCAAGCGCAGAACACGCAATGCATGGTGTGCCGCATCCTGCGGTAGTTCGAAAGGTCCGCTGACCGGCAAAGGGGGGGGGGAATAGAAACGCGGCATGGTCGGGGCGCAAATATAATAAGTGTGTCATCGTGATAATATAACGGCTCCGAAGATATTGTCAGGAATACGAAATGGTCAGTTTGCAACCCCCTTTATGCGATTTCGGATGGAAAGCCCGCGATTTCGATCTGCTCGGCGTTGACGGCAAGCGCTATAACCTCTCCAGTGCGCGCGGCAAGAACGGTTTGCTGGTGATGTTCATCTGCAATCATTGTCCCTACGTGAAGTCCATTCGCAAGCGCATCATCCGTGACGTTAAAGAATTACAACTGCTAGGCATCAACAGCATTGCGATCATGTCCAACGATCCCGCCGACTATGCGGAGGATTCTTTCGACAACATGAAAGCGGTTGCCCGGCAATATGACTACCCGTTTCCTTATGTGTGGGACGAGACCCAACAGGTTGCGCGGGATTATGGCGCGGTGTGCACGCCTGACTTCTTCGGCTTCAACGCCAACCTCGAACTGCAATATCGCGGAAGGCTGGATGCCTCGCGCAAGGAGCCAGCGGCCGACGCGCCGCGAGACCTTTTCAATGCGATGTCGCAAGTGGCGCAGACCGGCCAAGGTCCTCGCGAGCAGATCGCGAGCATGGGGTGTTCCATCAAATGGCGCGACGAGGCACAGGGCGGCAAACAGCAAACGGCATGAATCATCCAACCCAAACCGGCACGAATGTCCAGGCAACCAATACCATGGGCGCGCTGCTCAAGGCGGCAGTTGCGGCAGTCAAACTGGTGACCGCTGAAGAGATCATGCCGCGTTATCTCAAAGTGGCGCATCATCACAAGAACGATGGCAGTCTGTGTACCGAAGCGGATATTGCCACGCAAAACGCATTGACCAAGAAAATGCAGGCGATCCTCAACGTACCGGTGCTGGGCGAAGAGATGGCGCCCGCCCAGCAGCGCGTGCTATGGGAAACTGGTCGGGATGGAATCTGGTGCATCGACCCAATCGATGGCACTTCCAATTTCGTGCATGGCCTGCCCTATTTTGCAGTGTCAGTCGCGCTTATCCGGGAAGGCAGGAGCGTGCTCGGTGTGATTTACGATCCAGTCGCCAACGAGATGTTCGCCGCAGAACACAGCAAGGGTGCTTTCCTGAATGGTGAAAAACTGGTTGGCCGCGAATCGCAGGGTTCGTTGAAAAAGGCCCTGGCTTGTGTCGACCTAAAGCGCCTCAAGAAGAAATTGGTCACTCAGCTGGCCGCTAATCCGCCCTACGCCTCGCAGCGAAACTTTGGCGCGAGCGCGCTGGACTGGTGTTACACCGCGGCGGGCCGCTATGATGTGTATCTGCATGGCGGGCAAAAACTCTGGGATTATGCCGCCGGACAGTTGATTTTGCAGGAGTCGGGCGGGCATGTTTGCGGCATCGAGAACGACAATTTTGAACAAGGAGACATCTGGCAGCGTTCAGTGATTGCCACGAGAAACGAAAAACTGTTCGAAGAATGGAAAGGCTGGATACGGGCGCAGCAGTAATTGATAAGGGGACCTGGTGAAGATATTGATTCTTGGCGCAGGGCAAGTCGGTTCTACGGTGGCAGAAAGTCTGGTCGGCGAAGCAAATGACATCACGGTTGTGGATACCGATGCGGAGAAACTGCGCCAGTTGCAGGACAGGCTTGATTTACGCACCCTGGCAGGAAATGCCGCTCATCCTTCCACTCTGGAGAAGGCTGGCATAGTCGATACCGATATGCTGCTGGCGGTTACGCAAAGTGACGAGGTCAACATGGTGGCCTGCAAACTCGCGTCCAGTTTGTATAACACCCCGACGCGCATTGCCCGTATCCGCTCAGCCGACTTCCTGGCGCGCACTGAAGTATTCAGCAAAGAGAATTTTTGCGTGGACTTTTCCATCTGCCCGGAACAGATCCTGACCGATTATATCGTCAAGCTGATCGAGTTCCCGGAAGCACTGCAGGTGCAGAAATTTTCCCAGGGCAAGGCTTCGCTGGTGGCGGTGCGCGCGTTCCAGGGAGGGCCGCTGGTGGGGAAGCCGCTGAGTGTTCTGCGCGCCAACATGCCGCATATTGAAACCCGCGTTGCGGCGATATTTCGCAAGGATGGCCCGATCATTCCCGAAGGCAGCACGGTGATCGAGGATGGCGACGAGATCTTTTTTATTGCCGCGACCGACAACATACGCAGCGTGCTGAAAGAAATGCGCCGCATGGACAAGCCCTGCAGGCGCGTGATGATCGTCGGCGGCGGAAATATAGGACGGCGCCTGGCCAAAGCGCTTGAGCATGACTATCAGGTCAAACTGATCGAATACAACAAGAAATCCTGCCAAAAGTTGGCAGAAGATCTTACCCGTGCACTTGTGTTGAACGGAGACGGTACGGATGAAAAACTGTTGCAGCAGGAGCATGTCGGTGAAGTCGATGTGTTCTGCGCGCTCACCAATGACGACGAAAACAACATCATGTCGGCGTTGCTTGCCAAGCAGGGCGGCGCGGGCAAGGTAATCGCGCTGATCAATCGCAGCGCATATGTGGACCTGTTGCAGGGCGGCAAGATCGATATTGCCCTCTCACCGGCACACGTCACGATCGGTTCGTTGCTGGCCTATGTGCGGCAGGGCGATGTCGCCGCAGTTCATTCATTGCGCCGCGGTGCGGCGGAAGTCCTTGAGCTGGTCGTTCACGGCGATCGACAGTCTTCCAGGGTGGTGGGCAGGCGCATCGACGAGATCGATCTGCCCAAGGGTGCAACCATAGGCGCCATCGTGCGAAGCGATCAGGTCATCATGGGGCATCACGACACGGTCATAGAAGCCGAAGATCACGTCATCGTGTTTGTGGTCAACAAGGCAATGGTGCATAAGGTCGAAAAACTGTTCCAGGTCAGCATCGGGTTCTTCTGATGCGGCGCACTTTAACGGTTGTCCATGCCTTGGGCCTGATGCTGATGGTGTTCAGCGTCTCCTATTTGATGCCGGTTGCGGCTTCGTTGATCTACAGCGATGGAACAACGATCGATTTTCTGGTGGCCATGGTATGGACCTCAGCGATCGGATTCCTGATGTGGTTGCTGACGCGCCGCTACAAAGGCGAGCTTTCCATCCGCCACGGCTACCTATTGGTGGTGGCGATGTGGACGGCGATGCCCGCCGTGGCGACGTTGCCGCTGTTGCTGGTAATTGACAATTTGTCCTTTACCAAAGCTTACTTCGAAGCGATATCTGGCATTACAACTACCGGTGCAACGGTGTTGACCGGATTGGATACGTTGCCACCTGCCATCAATATATGGCGCCACGAGTTGCAATGGCTCGGTGGCATGGGAATCATCGTGCTGGCGGTCGCGATACTGCCTCTGCTCGGCGTCGGAGGGCGGCAATTGTTCAAGGCCGAGACGCCGGGACCGATGAAAGACACTGCATTGACCCCGCGCATCACCGAGACCGCACGCAATCTGTGGCTAATTTATCTGGGCATTACCATCGCCTGCATTTTGTCATTGAAAATTGCAGGTATGAATTGGCTGGATGCGGTGTGTCACGCTTTTTCCACGATGAGTACTGGGGGCTTTTCAACGCATGACGCCAGTATCGGCTATTACAATTCGCCCTCTCTCGAACTGATACTTAGCGTATTCATGCTGCTGGCAGCGATGAACTTTGCCACGCATTTTCTCGCGTGGCGAACAAAGAGTCTTAGGCTGTACCTGCGCGATTCAGAAGCAATCTCCTTGATAGGACTGATACTGGCAAGCTGTCTGGGCATCGCCCTGTTCCTGTGGTGGCGGAATGTTTACCCAAGCTTTTGGATCGCATTGCGTCATGCCAGTTTCAACCTTGTATCCATGGCGACAGACAGCGGCTTTGCCAGCGTGGATTTCGGTCAATGGCCGATCTTCGCGCCGCTATGGATGTTGTTCCTCAGTTGTATCACAGCCAGTTCGGGCTCTACCGGGGGTGGCATCAAAATGATACGCACGCTGATTTTGTTCAAGCAGGCCGGGCGCGAATTCATCAAATTGTTGCACCCGGCCGCCATCAATCCGATGAAGATAGGCGGCAGCGTCGTGCCGAACAACATCGTGTTTGCCGTATTGGGATTCATCTTTTTGTACTTTATGACGGTAGCCACCCTGACCTTTGCGCTACTGGGCAGTAACATGGATTTTATCTCGTCATTCTCTGCGGTTATCACTTGTATCAATAACGCGGGTCCGGGTCTGGGAGAGGTCGGGCCCGCCGGGAACTTTGCCGGGCTGACCGCCTTTCAGGACTGGGTATGCATACTGGGAATGCTGGCAGGTCGCCTGGAGATATTCACCGTGCTGATCCTGTTTACCCCGCATTTCTGGAGACGCTAAAATCGCCATGACAGGGTTGGCGAGATACGTTAGCATTGAAGCCTTAGAGCCATCCAAGACAGATTGAGTACATCAGTGCCGATGCAAGAGGGAGCGAGATGAGCGAGGACCAGCCATTGTCAGGGGTTAAGGTATTGCTGATCGATGACAGCAATACCATCAGGCGCAGCGGAGAGATATTCCTGTCGCAGGCGGGATGCCAGGTCATCCTTGCCGAAGATGGATTTGACGGCCTGGCCAAGGTGGTGGACAACCAGCCCGATGTCATTTTCGTGGATGTGATGATGCCGCGCCTGGACGGATATCAAACTTGCGCGCTGATTAAAAAGCACCAGCATTTCAGAAATACTCCTGTGATCATGTTGACCAGCAAAGATACGCTGTTTGACCGCGCGCGCGGCAAACTGGTCGGGGCCGACCAGTATCTGCTGAAACCGTTCAACAAGAAAAGCCTGATAGAAGCGGTGATTATGCATACTCAAGAAAAAAAGGAAGCCGATTATGGCCATTAAACGAATACTGGTGGTGGACGATTCTGCAACTGAGCGCCATGTTATCGGGGAGATATTAAGCAAACGCGGGTTCGAGGTGTCGTTTGCAGAGGACGGGGAAAAAGGCGTGGCGCAAACCAAGCTGAACAAACCGGATCTGGTCATCATGGATGTGGTGATGCCCGGGATGAATGGTTTCCAGGCGACCAGGGCGATTTCCAACGACCCGGAAACCCGCAATATTCCCGTGATCATTTGCACCACCAAGGATCAGGAGACCGATAAAGTCTGGGGTGTGCGTCAAGGGGCCAAAGATTACGTGGTCAAGCCGATAAAAGAGGCAGAGTTGTTAAGCAAGATTGCCGCATTGGGTTAAGGCGCTGATCGAATGGGAGCCTTGAAAAAACCTTACTTACCTACGTGCGCAATGCGTGCCACCTGCATCGATCCATTCGCAACGAAAATTGCGTTGTGTCGAATGGTCAATTCCGGCCGGCATGATCGTCTTATAACTCCTAAATTCCCTTTCATGATTCTTATATCAATTCTATTCGAGTCGGCCGTCATCATATTCAGGCGGAAACGATGTGTTTCAGGAAGGGGCTGTTCGATATCTCTTCACGGGGTGTTTCGGCAAGCCCCGAGCAATTAAAGGCCCCATAATAAATGTCAAAACGACTCAATCTGCGAGAATTCCAGCAGAACCTGATCGACCGGCTGCAGGCGAAGGATATATCCGAAGAACGCGTGACCACGTTGGGTGTGCAGATAGGCGGGCAAAACTGGCTGGTGGATTTGGCCGATATAGGCGAAGTGCTGCCTTTGCCCAAGTTGATCAGCGTTCCATTTACCAAGCCGTGGTTTCGCGGCGTGGCAAATGTGCGCGGCAATCTCTACTGCGTAGCCGATATGGCATCGTTTCAGTCTAACGGGGCGGCAACAGGAGACAACAACAACCGCGTGTTGCTGGTTGCGGAACGTCTAGCTTTCAATGCGGCGCTGCTGGTCGACCGGGTGCTGGGTTTGCGTGATGCACGGAAATGGCAAAAAGACGAAGTCGATGGGCAAATCGAATATCACGACGAGCAGGGTGCAAGCTGGCGTAAGCTGGATATACCTGGCTTGCTGGAGCAAGCGGAATTTTTGCAGATAGGTATTTAGTAAAAACGGCATTTTCAGGGATTCCCCACAGGGAGAGGAATAAAATGGCATCAAAACTGACATCACCCAAGTCCAAGCTCCAGGTGTTTGGCGTCGCCGCGGCAATATTTTTTATATTGACTGCGATCGCCGCTTACTTGAGCAACCGAGAAGAAAGCAACAGCGTCCGCTACGTGGGGCAATCCAGCCAGTTGTTGATGCTGACCCAGCGGCTTGCCAAGGATGCCCAGCAAGCCCTTTCCGGCAACTCGGCGGCGTTTGATGTCCTGGAAGACAGCCGGTCAAGTTTTTCCAAGATTCTGACCAGGTTGGACAAGGGTGAGGGTACGTTGCCGGCGACTTCAGGGGCAGCACGCGCCGCGCTTGACGAGTTCATGAAAAGTGCCAACAAAACTCTGCAGGACGTTCAAACGTTGCAAGCGGGACGCGCCGGCTTGGTAACCCTGGGAGTGACCGTATCGACGATAGATTCGGTAAGTGCCGAGTTGCGTCGCCTGACGCAGTCTATGACCGACACGTTTGCAGGCGCACAAAAGGAACAAGCAATACGTTTTGCCTTGGGGACGGAACGTATCGGCAAGGATGCCGGAAGTCTCCTCGGTGCAGAAGTGACGATCGATCAGGTGGCCAAGCTGGGAGCCGATACGGTAGCCGCGGAAGACAGTCTGGCCGCACTGCCTGCGGCGGATGCAAAAGTGGTGCGCGCGAAGGAATTGTTCGACACCACGCGCAAGAGCGTCGAGATTCTGGTTTCTCAAGTGCGTAACCTGGTTGCGGCAAAGGGCGCCGCCAAGGCGATTGTGGATGATTCTGATTCTTTGTTGGGGAAAGCTCAGCGTTTGGTGGATTCTTACCAGTCGACCTCGCGGATTACCACTGTTGCGGCGTTGTTGTTCGGCCTGTTCCTGTTTCTATCGCTGTTACTGTTAGCCAAGGCTTATATCGAAGATTCCAGACGAAATGCCGAGGAAGCGGCACGCATCAATAGCCAGAATCAGAACGCGATTTTGCGCTTGATGAATGAAATGGGCGATTTGGCGGATGGTGATCTGACGGTTCGCGCCACGGTCACGGAAGATGTCACCGGTGCGATCGCAGACTCGCTGAACTACACCACCGAAGAGTTTCGTAAACTGGTATCCCGGATTATCGCTGCCGTGGAACAGATGGGTCACGCGACCAAGGAAGCCGAAGATATTTCCAAGAGTCTTCTGGAGGAAACGCAAAAGCAGGCTCATGAAATCCAGACCGCCGGCGAGGCGGTGCAGTTGATCACCAAATCCATCAAAGAGGTTGACTCCAGCGCAGCTCGATCTGCCGAGGTGGCACGTCGCACTCTGGCGGTGACCGAACAAGGTGCACAGGCGGTGCGCAACACGATCAGCGGTATGGACAGCATACGCGAGCAGATACAGGATACTTCCAAGCGCATCAAGCGCCTAGGCGAAAGTTCGCAGGAGATCGGCGAAATCGTGGACCTGATTTCCGATATTACCGAACAGACCAATGTGCTGGCCTTGAATGCGGCAATTCAGGCCGCTTCGGCCGGCGAGGCTGGACGAGGGTTCTCCGTGGTGGCGGAAGAGGTGCAACGGCTTGCCGAACGTTCCGGTGAGGCGACCAAGCAGATCGGCGCGCTGGTGAAAACCATCCAGGGCGATACCCACGATGCGGTGGCTGCAATGGAAAAAAGCACCTTGGGCGTGGTTGAAGGGGCCAAACTGTCCGATGTCGCCGGCCAATCGTTGCGGGAAATCGAACAGGTATCGAACGAGCTGGCGGCTCTGATCAACAGTATTTCCACATCCACCCAAGTCCAGACCGACATGGCCAGCGAGGTCGCGAGCGTGATGGAAGACATTTTGAAGATCACCGTGCAGACAACGGAAGGAACGCGGTTAACAGCCAATTCCATCGCCCAATTAACCAGCCTGACATCGGACCTGAAGGGTTCAGTGGCCGGATTCAAATTGTAATACCAGGACAAACAGTATACGACCCGCCCGCACATGACCGAGAGCGCACAATTCGACCGCAACACACTTGCCGCAGTGAAGCCCGGTGTAGACGGGTCGCTGGCCGAGATCAGCGCGCAGTTGGAGCTGTATCTCGGGGCGCCGGCGGAAAACCAGACGGCCCTGGAAGCCACACGTACCGAATTGCACCGTTTGCTGGGGGTGCTGAAAATGGTCGGCCTGGATGGCGCGGCGGTATTTTGTACCGAACTGGAACTCACGCTGGGCGAACTTGCGGCGAATCCCCAACAGGTTTCCGCGATGCATCGCGATGTGCTGCGTCGTGCCTTGTTCGCCGTCACGCATTATCTCGACACACTGGCGAATGGTGCGGATAATGCCGCCCTGCGGCTGTTCCCGCAATATCAGGAGTTGCAACAGTTGCGCGGCCTCGAAATGTCATTCGAGCTGGACCTGTTCTATCCCAATCTTGATGTGGAATTGCCCAAACAGGTGTTGAGTCTGCCGGTGCAGGGCGATGCCATCGGGCGCCTCAAGTCGCTGCGCGGCCAGTATCAGCAGAACCTGTTGAAGTGGTTGCGAGAGGATGATACGGCGCTGTCGGTGCAACTGATGCAGCAGGCCCTGGAAGGCGCATTGCGCTGCATGCCTCAGGATGGCAGCCGTGCTTTCTGGTGGATCGCATATGGATTGCTGGAATGTCTGAAGCTGGACGGACTGCCTCCGGAAATGAATGTACGCAAGTTGCTGGGTCGCATAGACCAGCAAATGCGGGCAGTGGTCGAAGGCAATGTCGGTGACGCAAGCCCGGTAATGAACGAGATGCTCTATCTGATCGGGCACAGCAATGCCTTGAGCGAGCATGTTGAAGCGATCAAGCAGATTTATTCGCTCGAACAATATCTGCCCGAGCTGTCGGCGTTGTCGCCCGGGGAGGTGGATCAGATGCTCGGCCTCATGCGCGATCAATTGCGCGTTGCCGAGGAAAGCTGGGAGCAATGTGCGCAAGGCGACGGTGCGGCGTGCGAAAAGTTCGTCAAATATGTCGACCAGATCGCCTCGCAGAGCGACAAGCTCGACCGCGATGTCCTGCAGTATCTGGCTAAACAGATTCAGGTGTTGTCACAGTATGCGAGTTCGCCTGAACATGCGCGCCCCATCGCTATGGATATGGCGATGGCACTGCTGTTGATGGGCAGCGGTATAGAGAATTACCGCCGTATAGGCGCAAACTTCCAGGAGCAGGCACGCATCCTTTCCGAGCGCATGCAGGCAGCGGTAAAACAGCAGCCGGAAGACACCAAACGGCTTACTGAACTGGTTGATCTGCATTATCAGATGGAACAGCGCGGCGATGTGATGGGCCCGCTTGCAAGTGAAATGCTGGTCAATCTCCAGCGCGTCGAGCAGGGACTGAACGCCTTTTTTAACAATGCGCTCAAACGCGAAGAATTGTCCGAATTATTGCGCCTGTTGAATCAGATACAGGGCGGTTTGCGAATTTCATCCTTGCAGCATGCCGAACAACTGCTGGCCTCAATTCAGGATCATGTCGGGCGTTTTATGAATCGCGAGGAAGCTCTCAGGCCGGCTGAAAGATATGCGCTGGCCGATGCGATGAGCGCGCTGGAAAATTACATGCAATATCTGACGCATGGGCAAGCCGGTGACGTATCGCGATTAAAGGCCGCACTGGCAGAAATGGTCAAATTGGATCAAGCTCCGGAGCCCGCGCCGCCGGTTGCGCCGGTAGCATCGCCGAAAGCCACTGTACCCAAGCAAGCGGCGCCGGTTAATCCCCCGCAGGCTGCCAAGCCGTTGGAAATCTCCCCGCTTGAGCCATTGCAGATATCGGAGCCAGCCGAAATCCCAAGCACAGAGCGGCCACAGGTTGTCGAACCGGCAACGGTTGTCCCATTTGAACTCCCGAAAATTTCCGAACCCGTGCCAGCGGACACTGCCGGGCCGATTCCAGAATCCCTGGAATTTGTCCCGGGCGAACTGCCAGCTACAGCGCCGGTGGTAAACGTGGCAGCGGAATCTGCCAAACCGGCGGTGACGGTTTCTTCCGAAGAAGACCAGGAGTTGCTCGATATATTTCTGGAGGAAGCGCTGGATGTGCTAAACACCATGCGCGCCAATCTGGAGACTTGCCAATTGCACCCGGACAGCCACGAGCCTCTGGTTTCCATACGGCGCGGTTTCCATACCCTCAAGGGCAGCGGGAGAATGGTCGGACTGACGGATTTGGGCGAGGTTGCCTGGTGCGTCGAGCGCGCCATGAACAAATGGTTGCAGGAAAAGAAACCGGCCACACCGGGGCTGCTGGAACTGATCAATGCCGCAGTGCAGGCGTTTGCGGGATGGGTGGATACGCTAAGCAGACATGAAGAGCTGATCGTCCGGGCGGATGACCTGATTACCGCCGCGCAACAGGTCGAGGATGGTCTCGATTCGGAAGTTCGCTTGAATGCTTCGACGGCAGAATCTGCCGCGGGCTTGGCGCAGGCTTCTGGTGCGCCAGCAGCCGCGCCGGCTACCACGCCTGCTCCGGCTGAGACCGGGGCAGCGGAACCGGAACCGTTGCCGGGACCGGAACTGGAACCGGTAGAGGAGGGAATTCCTGCTACGGCTGAAGAATCCGCATCGTCCTCCATGGCGCTGTTCAATATTGCCAGTGCCGAGGTAAAGCAAAACATTGCGGTTTTGCACCATCAGCTTGACGAGTTGCGCACGGCAGCTACTCCGGCAGTGAAATATGACTTCATGCGTGCGGCGCATACACTGGCCGGGGTGAGCCGTACGATGGGTTTTGCAGCGGTAGTGGATTTGGCTTCTGCGCTGGAAGAATGGCTGGAAGCCAGACTGGGAAAGCCGTTCTCTCTGAGCAGTATTCAGTTGCAAATGCTGGATCAATCCATTGTCGCTCTGGATGGAATGATACAAAGCATTTGCGACGAGGAAATACCGCAGATGCGCAGTGATCTGGTCAACCATTTGCTGGAGGACAAGGACAATCTCGGCGAGCAGCCGATCAGAGAAGAACCGATCAGCGAACCGGAATTGGTGTTGCCGCCGGAAACAATTGCTCCCGCAGCTCAACCAGCTGAAACGGGTATGTCGGGGATGCAGGACGAAGCGAAGGAACCGTCGCTTACCGAGCCGGAAATACCGGCTGTCGCGGTTGCGGAGGCGGAAAGCGGTGCGGAAAACATGTTGCAGCCGGTCATGCTTACCGTGGCCAAACAGGCTGAAGGGTATGCCGAAGCGGATAAGCCCAGAGTGTTCGATGATGTGGACGAGCAGCTTCTGCCAGTGTTTCTTGAGGAAGCCGAAGACCTGTGTCCCAAGATCAGTGAAACGCTGCGTGCATGGCGTGAACCGCCGCACGATGTGGAACAGGTTCCGTTGTTAAAACGGTTGCTGCATACCATGAAAGGCAGTGCGCGCATGGTGGGCGCGATGCGCATCGGTGAAATTGCCCATGACATGGAGGACCGGGTGTTGGCGGCCGCGGAACTTCAAGGTGAAGCAGGGTATTGGGATGCGCTGGACAACGATTTCGATCGCATCATGGCTTTGATCGAGGAGTTGCGCGGCGGCAAGCCCGCTGATGAGCCCAAACCGGTTCCGCATGGGAGACGCGCGACGGACCAGCCGGCAGGGGTCGAGCGCAGAGCAGATCGGCGCGCTCCGGAACCCGGCGCGGAGCGGGCTGCCGTCGGTGCCATGCTGCGCGTGCGTTCCGACGTGGTGGATCGGCTGGTGAATCAGGCCGGCGAGATCAATGTGGCCCGCTCGCGCATGGAAGCCGAAATAAACGTATTAAAGGATAGTCTGCTGGAGCTTACCGCCAGTGTGATGCGCTTGCGACACCAATTGCGCGAGGTGGAAATCCAGGCAGAGAGCCAGATGCAGGCGCGCATCACAGTGGCAAAGGATCACTCCGAGCAGTTCGATCCGCTGGAATTCGACCGTTTTACCCGCTTGCAGGAATTGACCCGTTTCATGATCGAAAGCGTGCATGATGTGCAAACCGTGCAGCAAACGATGCTGAAAAATCTCGAAGAAGCGGCTGTCGTGATGCTGGCTCAGGGGCGGCTCAACCGCGAGTTGCAGCAGGGCCTGATGAACGTACGCATGGTATCGTTCAACAGCATAACGGACCGCCTGTATCGCGTCGTGCGGCAAACCGGCAAGGAATTGAACAAACGCGCCAACCTCGAGCTGCAGGGCATTAATGTTGAACTCGACCGCAGTGTGCTGGAAAAAATGATAGCACCCTTCGAGCATCTGTTGCGGAATTCAATCGTCCATGGTCTGGAAGACGATCAGCAGCGAACGCAGAGCGGAAAACTGCCGATCGGTGAGATTCGTTTGAGTGTGCATCAGGAAAGCAACGAGGTGGTATTTGAATTCAGTGATGATGGAGCCGGTCTCAACTATGCCAAGCTGCGCGAAAAAGCGATCGCCAATGGTTCATTGCAGGCGGGCGAGGAAGTCACCGACGATCAGCTGGCGCAGCTGATTTTTACCCCCGGGCTTTCGACAGCGGCGGAAATCACCGAAATCGCCGGCCGCGGAATCGGCATGGACGTGGTGCGCAGCGAGATCTCGGGTCTGGGCGGACGGATCGATGTCACTTCCAAGCGCGGAGAAGGAACGCGGTTTACCATTCATTTGCCGCTTACGCTTGCTGTCACACAGGTCCTGATGATTCGTTCCGGGGATGAGACGTACGCGATTCCATCCTCCATGGTCGAACAAGTCAGGCAGGAAAGACCCGATGACATGGAAGCGCTATATCGCGAACGTCAACTCGAATGGCAGGGGAATACCTATGTGCTGCACTATTTGCCGCACCTGCTGGGTAACACGGAGAGCACACGGGAGAACCAGCCGCGCAATCCGGTGTTATTGCTGAGCAGCGGCGCGCAGCACATCGCCCTGCATGTTGACGAATTGCTGGGCAACCAGGAGGTGATGGTAAAAAATATCGGTCCCCAGCTGTCGCGGCTTTCAGGAATAGCCGGGGCGACAGTGCTGGGCGACGGGAAAGTGGTTCTCATTTTGAATCCGGTGCAACTGGCGCAACGCATCGGCAGCATCGGCAAGGTCAAAAAGGCGGCAACCAGCCCCAAGACGCTCAATACCGAACCCCTGATCATGGTAGTGGACGACTCGCTCACCGTTCGAAAGATCACTTCACGCATGTTGATTCGTGCCGGCTATCAGGTGGTGACTGCTACAGATGGTGTGGATGCGCTTGAGAAACTGGAGGGATGCACACCCGATGTGATGCTGCTGGACATCGAAATGCCGCGCATGGATGGTTTTGCGCTCGCCAGGGAGTTGCGCCGAGATCCCAAGACACGGAATCTGCCCATCATCATGATCACTTCCCGCACCGCAGACAAGCACCGCGATTATGCGATGCAACTGGGAGTCAACACCTACTTGGGCAAGCCATACCAGGAAGACGAGTTGCTGCAGAATATCGCCGATTTTGTCGCAGTTCATAAATTGGACGCTTGACTGTAAAATGCGAGCCATATCAAATCATTGTTAGTTATTGAAATTTGACGGAGTTGAAGGCACATTCATGCAGCATCTGAGATCACATGACTTCCAGACAAAAAGATACGTATTCGGTTGAGGTCATCGGCTTTAGTCAAACCGAGTTGATGGCGCTGGCCAGTGTTTTTGAACTATCTTCACGCCGCGTGCCGAAGTTTGCGCGCCACAACGCGCCGGGCACCCCGGCCGACATCCTGCTCGTGGATGCCAATGACATGGAGGCGGTCAGGCAGCTGCTGGAGCGCAATGCATCCGGACAGACCCCGACCATCCTGATTGGCGATTCGAACCGCGGAACCAATTGGCCGGTATTGCCGCGCCCGATTCGCTGGATGAAACTTTTCCAGGCATTCGATTCTGCGGTTGCTGCGCCTTCAGCCGAGCCGTTAGCGAAACCGGCCGAAGTGTCTGCCCCGCCCAAAGTCGCGGCGGCGGTACAAGCCGGCACCCCGGTCACTCCTGCGCCGGAGGTTCCTGCCGCGAAGGCTGCCGGCGTGGCGTCTGGCGCATGGCAGGCGCAAAATCCCAGGGCGGACTGGGTGCTTGTCGTCGATGACAACCAAACGGTGCGGGAATTCATGAAAAGCAAACTTGCCGCGTTCAGCTTCAATGTGGATTATGCAGAAAGCGGCGAACAGGCCATCGGCTTCACCGGCCAGAAGCATTATGCCTGCATATTTCTTGACGTTGTCATGCCTGGCATAGATGGATATCAAGTGTGCAAGCTGATCAAGTCCAACCGATCAGCCCAGAAAACGGCGGTTGTCATGTTGACCAGCAAGGATTCACCGTTCGACAAGATTCGCGGCAGCATGTCCGGGTGCGATGCCTATCTTACGAAGCCTGTCGACGAGGAAAAGTTGCTGGAAACGATCGCCAAATTTTTGCCCAGTTGAAACCGATTTATTAAAGAGAGAATATGACGGTACGCAAGGTATTATGCGTTGACGACTCGGCCGCCGAGCTCGTTCAGTTCAAAAAAATCGTGTCAAGCGCGAACTTGGAATATTTTTCCGCGACCAACGGAAATGACGCCATACAGTGTGCGAAAACCCAACGGCCCGATCTGATATTTCTCGATATCCTGATGTTGGGCATGGATGGTTTCGCTGTCATGAGGGAATTGCAAAAGGATCCGGTGACGAAGGACATCCCTGTCGTATTCGTCTCCAGCAAAAGCCAAAAGGCCGATCAAGCCTGGGCGAAAATGCAGGGCGCCAAAGGGTTTGTGCCCAAGCCGATCAACGAGCAGGCGATACTGGAAGAAATCAGAAAGTTTTAATGGTCGATGGCTAAACCGGCAAAGCAAAGGGAAAGAATCATGGATGCGTGCAAGTCACTGTGCATGGACTTTGCCTACGGCCTTCCAGCTTCAGGACCCTCAAGCTTGTAAGGCGTGCAACAGATGGAACCAGCCCAGCCAATCGACATCGACGCCCTCAAGGCCCAGGTCGATGCCGAAATTGAAGCCCGTTTGCTGGCCGAAGCCGATTCTGCCCGTTACATCCAGCGTCGCGGGTTTTGTATCGGGGATCTCAAATTACTCGTGCCCCTGGACGCTACCAGCGAAGTGCTGGAAATGCCCGCACTGTTTCGTTTGCCGGGAGCTCCCTCCGGCATCAAGGGACTTGCGAACCGCCATGGTCGAGTCGTGCCGGTCATGGACCTGTCGGTCTTGTTTGAAATGCCGCTGGATCGAAACGCAAGATCGTGGTTGTTGGTTTGCGGCCGTGGCGACGAAGCCGTCGGCTTGGCCATTGACGGCCTGCCTGAGCGCAAGAGTTTTGTTAGGGAGGATGAAGTCGGCCTTGCGGAGGTCGATCACCCTATTGCAAGCTATGCCAGAGCTGCCTATCGGGACGGGCGCAATATCTGGATCGACATCGATACCGGTGAGTTTTTCGCGAAGGTTTTTCATGTCGAGCCCTCATCGGATTGACACTGTTTATTTGCGTTATATATGCTCAGCAACGCACCTGATCCGGGTGGGGCGATGAGTTTTCACAGGAACTCTGAACGGTATTCCAGGAGAACGTTATGTTTGTAACCCTTCGCGCCAAATTGATAGGCATAAGTTTCCTCTCGCTGTTGTTCATCGCGTTTGTGGGGGGCTTGGGTTATTACAGCAACGTAGAACTTGCCGGTTCCCTTGCGGACATCCATGCCAAACAAGAGGCGGTCAACTCGTATATGCAGGCGAGCATGGGTCAGGATGCGGTGCGTGCCGATGTGCTGCAACTCCTTCGCGCATCCAGGATTGCGGATGCAGCGGCATTCAAGGAAGCGTCCAGCGATTTGAATGAACACCTCAAGGCGTTGTCTGCGAATGCCGCCAGCAATGTCTTCTCCGAAGAAACCCGCAAGGCAGCCGCTATCGTCAATGCGGACGCGGGTGCGTATGCAAAGATGGCCCGGAGCATCGCTGCAATCGCGCAGGCGGATATCGCGAGTGCCGAAGCGCAATTCATTGTGTTCAACGACGCTTTCAAAAAGCTCAAGGCCGATCAACTCAAGTTGAATGGCATGATTGCCGGCGAGATGGGAGAGTCGAAGTCTGCGGACAGCACCGGAACGGATACCGGTAAAATCATGCTTGTCGCCGTGGCAGCGTCAATCGTTCTGTTTTCGCTGTTCGCGAACAATATATACCGGCGCATCATGAAGCCTTTGAATCAGTTGCGCCAGGCGATCAGCAAGGTCGAGGGGGGCCACTATGATGTCCGCGTCAATCTCCACACCCAGGATGAGCTGGGTTCGTTGTCGCGCGCATTCGACAAATTGATCGATGATCGGATTTCCGCGCTCAAGGCGACAGCAAGCGAAAACGAGCGCATCAACAACTCAGTGATAGGGTTGTTTGGAGCAATGGGCGCCTTGGCCGAAAAAAATCTGACTGTGCGCGCACCGGTGACCGAAGACATCATCGGCACGCTGGGAGATGCCGTCAATCAATTGACCGATGTCACCGCGACCGTGCTGCACCACGTGACGAAGGTAGCCGGCGTTGTTGAAGATGCATCTGAACGCATGAAGAAACAATCGGACGTCGTGAACGAGATGGCCAAAGAGGAGGATGTCATCGTGCAGAGGCTGATCTCCAACCTGGAAACGGCGATGGCCTCTATCGGCGAAGTGGCCATATTTGCCCGCGATTCCAACCGTGCAGCAGCGGAAGCGACCAAATCCACCGAAAGCGCCATGCAGACAGTACAGGCAACACTGGTCGGTATGAACGCGATCCGTGAAACCATCTCCGAGATGGAAAAGCGCATCAAACGCCTGGGCGAACGCTCCCAGGAAATTTCCCAGATCGTCAATCTGATCAACACCATTTCCGAGCGTACCCACGTGCTATCCCTGAATGCCGCGATGCAGGCGGCGATGGCAGGCGAAGCTGGGCGGGGTTTTGCGGTGGTCGCAGAGGAAGTCCAGCGGCTTGCGGAAAACTCGCGCCAGGCAACCGGGCAAATCGCCAATCTGGTACAGAACATACAGGTGGAGACGAATGACACCATCGCAACGGTAAACAAGACCATCGAGCAGGTGGTCAAGGAATCCGACCTTGCGCACAGTGCGGGGGAAAGGATGCGTGAAACCCACGAAGCCACTGCACGATTGGTGCGGCTGGTGGCCACGATAGCAACCAGCTCCGCCGAACAAACCAAAATTGCCTCAGTCCTGCGTGCGGCCGCGGACGAAATCGCGCAATTTACTGAAAAGACCGCCGAACAGCTTGTCGCCCAAAATCAAAGCGCGGCCAGTCTGGTGTCCGCCTCGCAAAAATTGGTGGATGCGATATCGGTATTCAAGCTGCCGCCGATGGAAAGCTAGCGATATGACTGCATCGTTCCAAGCGCGTCAGATGAACCCATCATCCGAATCGATATGTCCATAGAAGCGCTCATTCCGTTTTTTTCCGAAATGCGCAGGGAGCTAGCGCAATCTGCTCCTGATTTCGAGCGCTGGATCGCCACGATGAGCACTGCAGCGTCGGACGATCCGCATTTGATGGAAGCGCTGGAGGATTATGCCACGCAGCTGGAACGTATCAGCCAAACTGCGGAAATGATCGGTATGACCGGGTTGGGCGCGTGGTGCGCAACACTCAATGGAATTTTGCCCAGCGTGATCTTCCTGGAGGGGGAGGCCCGTTTGCAAGCCTGCCAGCATTTGGCGGCCTGGCCGGCGCTGGTCGACAAATATCTGGAGAAACCCGCCGATTTCGATGCATCGATGGCGCTCGCAGAATATCTCGCCAGTCCGGCATTCGCTCAACCTTTTGACGAGAATTCCAGTATCGCCCTGATCGAATCACTGACCGCTCCCCCGGTAGCGCCCGAAGAGTTGATGGCCCAGCTTGCCAGCGCAGAAGCGCCGGTCAGCGTGAGTGTCGAGGATATCTCCCTTGCTGTGCCGGATAATGCCGATCACGACGTATACAATGCCTTTATCGATGAAGCACCGAACAATGTCGAGCAATTTTCGGCGCTGACCTCGAAGATTGCTGCGGGACTTGCCGATGTTGAAGACATGCGCAGTGCCAAACGTATCGCGCATTCATTCAAGGGATCGGCGAATATTGTGGGGATCCGCGGAATCGCGACGCTCGGGCACCATACCGAAGATGTTCTCGAGTATTTCGAAAAGAATCCGGTCAAGCCGCCCCGCGCACTGGGACGAACCCTGGTTGCGGCCAGCGATTGCCTCGCACAGATGGTCGGCTTTCTGCGCGGGGATGAGAGCGCCCCGGAAAACGCGTATGAGGTATTGAACGAAATCGTGGCTTGGGCCAACAAGGTCAAGTCGGGAGAAATCGGAAGCATGACCGAGGACGCGAATGTGGAGGTTCAATCCGCGCCATCCGGTGCAGTGCGGCCGGACAAGCCCGCGGCAGCCACACCGGACGCAGAAGCACAGGCAACGTTGCGCGTACCGGTCAATACCGTGGATGAAATATTCCGCCTGGTTGGAGAGATGACCACCAAGATCGTTCAGCTCGAGTCGCAGGTGGCGAACGTGAATGCCCGGGCCAGTGCAATGATCGCGCAAAATCTGGCGGTTCAGCAGCGGGTCGTCGATATTGAAAAACTGGTGATGCTGCGAGGAATGTCGCTCACGCGGGCAGATGTCGGCGGCAATGAATCCTTTGATCCGCTGGAACTGGACCGCTACAATGAATTGCACGGCGCTACACGTTCTCTGGTGGAAGTCACCACCGACGCGCGTGAGATGGCGAACAATCTCGAGGCCGGGCTGGCAAGGCTGCGCATCGAAGTGGCGCAGCACGCCAATATCAACAAGGAGCTCCAGTATCAGGTCGTGGCGACCCGCCTTGCGCCGGTCAGTGTGTTGTCCGCGCGCTTGATGCGCAATGTGCGCCAGACTTGTCAGCAAACCGGCAAACAGGCCGAACTGGTGATCACCGGCGGAGAGATCCAGGTTGACGGGGATGTGCTAAACAAGCTGGCGGACCCCCTGCTTCATTTGCTGCGCAACGCGGTCGATCACGGCATAGAACCGCCCGAGGAAAGATCAGCGGCAGGGAAACCCGCAGCGGGCACCATCAACCTGGACTTTTCCCGTCAGGGGTCGGGAATAGTCGTCAGCATACGCGATGACGGCAAGGGACTTGATTATGATCGCATACGGTCCAAGGCGATAGACCGGGAGTTGATTCGCGCCGACCAGCAGTTGACACGAACGGAGCTTGCCCGCTTGGTATTGTTACCGGGCTTTTCGACCAGAGAACAAGTCAGCGAAATCTCCGGGAGAGGCGTAGGAATGGATGTGGTCGCCACGAGACTGGCCAATATCAAGGGAACCGTCGAACTGAGTTCGGAGCCCGGGCACGGATGCGAGGTAGTGCTGCGATTCCAGGCATCGTTGGCGACACAGCACTGCTTGCTGGTGGAGGCGGGGAAACAAATCTACGCGATCCCCATACACTATATCAAGGAAGCGTTTCCCGGCGGACTCGGCCAGGTAAAACAGACAAAAGGATCAAGCGAATCTCCTGGATCAGCGGAAGAAGAGTGGCAATTCATCATCCGCGACGAAAGTTTCCCGATCCGTGATTTGGCGCCCCTTATCGGTTTGCCTGCTCCCTTGCCAACTGCCGAACTCTACTCGGCGAAGCCTAAAGTGCTGATTCACACGATGGACGGCGCCATGGCCGTATTGGTGGATCAACTCATCGACAGCCGCAGCGTGATGGTAAAGAACATGGGAAAATACCTGTCCCGCGTGCATGGCATTGCCGGTGTGACCATCATGGGTGACGGCGCTCTGGTGCCTTTGCTTAACCTGCCCGAATTGCTTGCCGAGCCGATCGCTGTAACTGCCGCCGCCGCAGATCTTGCCGCGGCTGCGCGTCTTCAAGCGCGCAGGATACTGGTCGTGGACGATTCGCTTTCGGTACGCAAGGGGCTGATGCAGCTTCTGCAGGACGCAGCCTATGAAGTCAAAGGCGCGGGGGATGGCATGGAGGCGATCCGCGCGCTCGAGACTTTCAAGCCACACCTGGTCTGCACCGACATGGAGATGCCGAACATGAACGGCATGGAGCTCGCCCAGCATCTGCGCATGGGAGAATCCACCCGGCATCTGCCCATCATCATGATCACCTCGCGCTCAACGGAAAAGCACCGCGAGCAGGCAATGCGTGCCGGGGTGGACTTCTATTTGACCAAACCCTACACCGATGCCGATTTGCTCAAACACGTACACAATGCCCTGCAAGCGGGATTCGTCCATGAAGCCGTTGCTTCCATTTGATCCGGCCAAATCTGTCATTGTGGTTCTATCCCAAACTCGGTAATATCCGTCCGGAACGTCGGGTTGGTCCGCGAAGGCCATTGCTGGGATTGCATTATGGTCGAGCTGAATTTAGGGGTTCGTAAATGATGAAGAATTATTCTGAGCTTGCCATGTTTGGCATACTGGTCTGCGGCGTCGTGCTGAGCGCCGACGCACTGTATTTCAACACCATGAACATGTATTTATCGAACGGGCTGGTGTTTCTGGTGTTGGTGGTATGTTCGGCATATTTGCTCAAGCTGGCCCATGAAGGCAACAAAACTGTTGATTCGTCACTCGAGAAGACCAGCGCCTTCCATGTGCAACTCGGCACAGAGATAGCCGAGCAGCTCAGTTCGGCGCATACCGAATTGGGCAACACCCAAGCCATACTCAGCGATGCGATCGGCAAGCTGGTCAGCAATTTTATCCTGATCTCCGACGGGGTTCGTGATTTGTCCGAGCATACCAACGATTTCAGCAGGCAGATCAAAGAGGTTGTTGAAAAAACCGGCGGTTCGCTGGCCATTGCCGAGCAGACTCTCAGCAACCTCGCGGCAGACGACCGGGCGGCAGCGATGAAATCGATCCAGCATGTCCGCGCCATCATGGCTGACCTCGCCGCATTCAATGAGGCAGTAGCAAAAAATGCCATCGATCTGAATTTCATTAGCACCAACGTCGAACAGAACGTGCTGGTAGTGATTTCCACGTTGCAGTTCCAGGACATGAGTTCCCAGTTGATCGAGCATGCCAGATTGCGCATGACTGCCCTGCAGGAGGTCGCCAATGAGATGGGCAAAGGGGCAGGAACAGGGAACGGCGGAAGGCCGAGCCGCCGTGAGTACCTTGAACAAATCGCTGCCTACAACCGCCTGCTGGACAAACACGTGGTATCACTGGACAAACAAAAGGCCAGCCCCGTTAAGCAAAAGGATTTTGGCACTGGCGACGTCGAGTTGTTCTAGTGCACCGTGCCCCGTTCGGCTGGGGGAAAACGGCATTCATCCGGACATGCGTGCGGCTTCGCATGGCCACATGGTTTAAGCACCAAAATCAGGTGACAGTGCCGATGATTGACACCGAGCAGGCGGCTGTTAATGATCCACCAACATTGGTGGCCAAGTTTTGTTTACGAATTGGGGAAACAGAATAGGGTCAATTGCATTTTTTGGGTGATTGATGCAAATTGAGGCAGCAACTTACAATTACCTTTAACCATTTAAAATTGAGCGGGAAAAATGGCCAAGACTATTTTAGCTGTTGACGACTCCACCTCCATCCGACAAATGGTGGCTTTTACCCTTAAGTCCGCCGGCTATGCCGTTATTGAGGCTGCCGATGGGGTTGAAGGGTTAGCCAAGGCCAATGCAAATGCCAGCGCCATTACATTGGTGTTGACGGACCAGAACATGCCCAACATGGATGGCCTGACTTTGATCAAAACGCTGCGCGGTCTGCCGCAGTTCGCAGCTACGCCGATTCTGATGTTGACCACCGAATCCAGCGATGCAATGAAAACACAGGGCAAAGCGGCGGGTGCCACGGGTTGGCTGGTCAAGCCCTTCGATCCCCATAAACTGCTGGAAGTCGTCAAAAAAGTGATTGGCTAGCATCGGCTGCACGTCCTTTGATCTGACGCAAACTCCAGCCAGAGTTGCCCAAAACGTAATCCTAGGGAATAGCCGATGTCCATCGACATGAGCCAGTTTTATCAGGTGTTCTTTGATGAAGCCGCAGAACACCTTGTGAGCATGGAGGCCCTGTTGCTTGGCCTCAATCTTGATGCTCCCGACCCGGATCAGCTAAACGCCATCTTTCGTGCCGCCCATTCGATCAAGGGAGGCAGCGGCACCTTCGGTTTTACCGACATGGCGGATGTGACCCATGTGTTGGAAACCCTGCTGGACCGCGTCCGCAAGAATGAAATTCCACTCACGCATGATATGGTGGATGCCTTCCTGCAAGCGGGGGACGTGTTGCGCGGGTTGTTGGAAGCACACCAGCATGGAACCAATGCGGATGAAACTCGTTCAACAGAAATCTGTGCCAAATTGGAAAAGCTTGCGGATCATCCGAATGCGGGTCGCGGCAAGAAGGCAGAAGGCAAAGGGCCGAGGACCGCAGCGACCGGATCATCGCGAGCCCCGGCACAGCACATCTACCAGATACAGTTTGCAAACACACAAGCTGCGTTTCCGGACGAAACACACCTCAATAACCTGCTTGAGGAGCTGGGGAATGTCGGCATGATTTCCAATCGGGATATTACTGCTGACACGGTAAAGATGACGCTGGATACACAAGCGTCCGCAACTAAATTACGGGAAATTTTTGCATTTTTTCTTGAGCCTGAACAGCTGAGCATAACTGAACTTGGCAGCGTTCCGGATCATGACACCATGCAAGGCTACGGATTCTTTGCGGATCCGGCAGCGATCAAATCGAGTGCAGAGAATGCGGAAGGATATGGATTCTTTGCGGATCCTGAAACAATCAAATCGGGTGTAGAGAATGCGGAAGGATACGGATTTTTTGCGGCACCCGAGGCGATCAAATCGGGGGTGGAGAATGCACGGGGCTACGGCTTCTTCAACGAAGTGGGTAATCATGCCTCCACCCCTGGACCCGCCTTGGCGGAGCGCCAGGATCAGAATCCGGGGCGCAGGGCTACCGATAGAGCAGCGGCAGCCGGCGGCGAAAGTTCCATCCGGGTCAGCGTGGGGAAAGTCGACAATCTGGTCAACCTGGTTGGCGAACTGGTGATCACGCAGGCCATGCTGGCGGAGACTGCATCCAATATGGATTCGGTACTGTACGAACGACTGATAAACGGACTGGGGCAGCTGGAACGCAACACCCGCGATTTGCAGGAGTCCGTGATGTCGGTGCGCATGATCCCGATCAGTCTTGTGTTCAGCCGTTTTCAGCGGGTAGTGCGCGACAGTGCAGTAAAACTCAACAAGAAGGTGCAGCTCAAAATCATCGGGGAGGGGACCGAACTGGACAAGGGGCTGATCGAAAAGATCAGCGATCCTCTCACCCATCTTGTGCGCAACAGCCTGGATCACGGCATCGAATTGCCGGATGAACGCATCGCTAAGGGCAAGGACCCGCAGGGTACGATCACCCTGCGTGCAGCGCACCAGGGGGGAAGCATCGTCATCGAAGTATCGGATGACGGCGCTGGGCTGAATCGCGAACTGATACTCGCCAAAGCCAGGGAAAAGGGCATGCCGGTCAGCGACAGTATGAGCGATGCCGAAATCTGGCAGATCATTTTTGCGCCGGGTTTTTCTACCGCCAAGGTGGTCACCGATGTTTCAGGGCGCGGCGTCGGGATGGACGTGGTAAAGAAGAACATCGAAAGTATCAGCGGACGCATAGAAATATCTTCCGTACTTGGGCAGGGCACCAGCATGACCATACGCTTGCCGCTGACACTGGCAATTCTGGACGGGCTGTCCATCGCCGTTGGCGACCAGATATATATCGTACCGTTGGGCTTCATCAGCGAATCCCTGCAGCCAGATCCGGGCGATATCAAGGAAATCAGCGGGCAAGGCGAGGTCGTGCATGTGCGCGGCGAATATCTCCCATTAATCGCGTTGCACAAGTTGTTCAACATCCAGCCCAAAATAACCAATCCGGCGGAAGGCATATTGGTGCTGTTGGAAGCAGAAGGTAAAAAAGTCGCATTGTTCGTCGATGAACTGGTGGGGCAGCACCAGGTGGTGATCAAAAGCTTGGAAACCAATTATCGCAAGGTGCCTGGAGTGTCCGGCGCAACGATCATGGGCGATGGACGGGTTGCGATGATTATAGATGTAGGCGCTTTGGTCAAGCTGGCGCAACAGAAGCAGTCATGATTAGACAAGGAACACTTCCCGAATCCCCATATCGATATACCAATTCACACACGGAAGACAGGCGGCAGTAGTTTCAGCCCCTTGCTGAATTCAGACATGTTCTAATCCGCACCACAGTTCGCGGTCAAACTGATTTAACGGTGACAGTCGATGACGATTACTAGTCAATTTTAAATTGTCAATCACCGATTTCCCGCCTTAGTAAAATCATTATATTTTAATATCAATAACTTGCAATTGTGGCATGGACGTTGCTGCGATATTGATAGCCTATGCTCAGGCAATTTAAGGACCGAGTGGAAACATGCCTTCGGCACTACCGTGCCAAGTCGCGCCCCCACTTATTTAGTGCATAGGTCAGGAGAGGGTGGTATGAAATTCCATCTGTTCAGACTGGATACGATTAACAAGAAGTTGCTGTTGCCGACGCTGCTGCTGGTCACGGTTTTGATCGGGGCGCTGGGAAGTGTGCTGATCGTACAGCAAGGCCGCCAACTGACATCGATGATGGACTACAAAGCGGGCAGCCTTGCCGCCCTGCTTGCCACCATCAGCGAGCAGTACATAGTCAACTACGACCTGTCGGCACTGGAGAACTTCGTCAAGGATACAGCCAGGGACAAGGATGTGGCATTTGTCGAGTATTACGATACCGACGGCACATCATTGACCGGGAATGTCATGAAAGCACCCGCCGATACATCGCAGCTGCTGGTGTATGAGCACAACATCGTCAATATCAGCGGCAAGGTTATCGGCAAGGTCAAAGTAGGGTATGTGACCACCGTGCTTGATCAGACGATTCGTAGCAGTATAACAATTGTGATTGTTAGTCTTATCGTAGTGCTCGGATTGCTCGCTGTTGGACTGGCGCTCGTCGTACGGTCGGTTTCGAGGCCACTTAAGGATTCCATAGAGATTGCCAGACGTGTAGCCGATGGCGACCTGACGCAACGCATCGAAGCGACCACGACGGATGAAACCGGACAGTTGTTGCAGGCGCTGGAAAATATGGTCGGCAGGCTCACCGGTATCGTCAGCGGAGTGCGCGTCACCACGGACGCCATCAGTACGGCTGCAGGCGAAATCGCATCCGGTAACAGTGACTTGTCGAGCCGCACCGAAGAGCAGGCCTCCAGCCTGGAGGAGACCGCCTCCAGCATGGAAGCGCTAGCCGAAGCGGTGAAACAAAATGCCGAGCATGCAGATCAGGCCAGCCGATTGGTGCAAGGCACAGGTGAAATTGCCGCAAAGGGAGGGGAGGCGGTGAACAAAGTCGTCAACACGATGACGACAATCAATCAGTCCTCCAAAAAGATCGCAGAAATTATTGGAGTCATCGAGGGCATCGCGTTCCAGACCAACATCTTGGCGCTGAATGCGGCGGTGGAAGCGGCGCGCGCCGGCGAACAGGGCCGGGGCTTCGCGGTGGTGGCAGCCGAGGTGCGCAATCTGGCGCAGCGCTCGGCGGCGGCGGCCAAGGAGATCACCGGACTGATCGGTGACTCGGTGGACAAAGTCGGTTCCGGTGCCCGGCAAGTGGCGGAGGCTGCCGAAGTGATAGGAGACATTATCACCTCGGTGGATTTGGTGATTAAGGTCGTGTCGGAAATTTCCGACGCAACCAAAGAGCAGAGCTCAGGCATCACTCAAATCAATAGTGCCATCGCGCAAATGGATGAAATGACACAGCAGAACACCGCGTTGGTGGAAGAGGCGGCGGCTTCCGCGGAAGCGATGCTGGAACAGTCCTTGGCCCTGACAGCGGCAGTGAATACATTCAAGCTGGGAACCGGCAAGCAAGGCCGGCACACGGTAGCCGCCAATCCCACCGCCACGCCGGCGCGGGCTGTCGAGCATAAGCATCGCCCGACGCTCGGGAATAAGCGCAAGCTGATCAAAGCCAAAGAAGAAGAGGATGGCGACTGGAAGGAGTTTTAGCCGTGCCGCATGCGTTGGAGGTTTATAGGAACGGGGTTCGGACATGAATTATGAGAAGTCACTTCTTGATCGTATCATGGTCACCGCCGCAAAAAAGATGCGTTGCGAAAAGGGAACTCTCTTTCTCTACGACGAAAAGACCAAAGAGTTGTGGACGGTTGTCATTCAGCACGAGTTCATCAATGATATCCGTGTTGAACCGCCGCAGGGACTTGCGGGATATTCCTTCTGGAAAGGCGAGGTTGTCAACGTGCCGGACGCGTACGCGGACAACCGCTTTAACAAGGAAATCGACAAGCAGACCGGATTTTTAACCAGGTCGGTATTATGCATGCCCGTTGCTGACAAAGCTGGCAAGAGTATCGGGGTCGCGCAGATGCTGAACAAGCTGGACGGAACACCGTTCAACGAGGACGACGAGAAACATCTCAAGGCAGTCGTCACGGAAATCTCGAACACGCTTTGCGAGGCGGAAAGCTGGACATCCCTCATCCCCGGAATCATCTTGGCAACAGTCGTTGCGGTTTCCGGATGGTTCTTGCATGGATCACTGCCCGGTGGGTTGAAAAGTTCTTTCAGTGCCGTGCTCTTTGTCATTGGGCTCGGCATTTTGCTTAGCAATGTATTCATTCTGCGCATGGCTTTCCTCCCGGGCATTCGGTTTTGCATGCGGCAGTTGTTGCGCTTTGGCATCGTTATAATGGGCGCTGGTATCACGTTCAGTAGCGTACTGCATATCGGCGGAACCTCCCTGTTGCTGATATGCGCGATCATAACAACCGCATTCATCGTTGCGCATGCATTGGGGAGGCTGTTCGGCATCCCGCTCCGGCTGGCAACCCTGATTGCCGGCGGCACCGCCATATGCGGCGGCAGCGCGATCGCGGCACTGACGCCGGTGATCAAGGCTAGCGACGAGGACCTATCATTTGCCGTCGCGATGAATACCCTGCTGGGAACGACCGCTGTTTTTTTGCTCCCATTGATAGGTCACTATTTCGGTTTGAGCAACGCGGTATTCGGGCTCTGGTCGGGAACCGCG